>C688J18823_10000014_pt1 | contig 173608 bp, 153 predicted proteins | sample HopSoiMetagenom1_FD_18823 | JGI IMG/M metagenome (IMG submission 18823)
CCACTAGACGGAAAGACCCCGTGCACCTTTACTATACCTTTTCATTGAACTATGGGGCCATCTGCGCAGGATAGGTGGGAGGCTTTGAGACCGGTTTCTCGGAATCGGTGGAGCCAACGGTGAGATACCACCCTGATGGTTCTGTGGTTCTAACCTACTCCCGTAATCCGGGAGAGGGACAATGGAAGGCGGGTAGTTTGACTGGGGCGGTCGCCTCCTAAACGGTAACGGAGGCGCGCGAAGCTTGGTTCAGGCTGTTTGGAAATCAGCCCTACGAGTGCAAAAGCATAAACCAGGTTAACTGCGAGACCTACAAGTCGAGCAGATACGAAAGTAGGCTTTAGTGATCCGGTGGTTCTGTATGGAAGGGCCATCGCTCAACGGATAAAAGGTACGCCGGGGATAACAGGCTGATCGGAGNCAAGAGTTCANATCGACGCTCCGGTTTGGCACCTCGATGTCGGCTCATCGCATCCTGGAGCTGTAGAAGGTTCCAAGGGTTTGGCTGTTCGCCAATTAAAGTGGTACGTGAGCTGGGTTCAGAACGTCGCGAGACAGTTCGGTCCCTATCTGGTGTGGGCGTAGGAGATTTGAGAGGGCCTGTCCTTAGTACGAGAGGACCGGGATGGACGAACCTCTTGTGTTCCAGCTGTCATGTCAATGGCACGGCTGGGTAGCGAAGTTCGGTTGTAATAAACGCTGAATGCATATAAGCGTGAAGTACTCCTCAAGATTAGATCTCCCAACCCTCAAGGGTAATGAAGGGCACAGAAAGACCATCTGTTTGATAGGCACGGAGTGTAAGGTCAGCAATGGCTTCAGCTTACGTGTACTAATCGCCCGTTCGGCTTGACCATAAAATTTACTCAGGGCATTTTGACTGCGCCTCGGCGCAGTCAATGGTGGAAGCCCCGGACTTTAGTCCGGGGAACACGCCTCGCCCGAGGCAATGGGGCTTTAGCCCCTGGTCTTGCGCCAATGTAGTTAGAAATACAAAATCAATCTATTCAGTTGTGAGGCATCGCCCTCACGATCTTTGAAATCTGGCAATGAGCAATTGGCAGATAGCAATTAGCCGCTCCGATTCCGGCTTTTCGGGACTGTCCCTGATTTTGGCAATCTTACAAAATCACGGGTTGGCTGAATGCTGACTGCTGAATGCTTCCTTGCTACCGATCTTTGGTCTTTCCTTACGTGAAATGACCCTTTGCGCGGATCCAACACGACGTAGAACCTGACTCGCGCCGCGCAATGACAAATTTAAAGCGTTCCACTCTCTCGATTTGGCTGAATGCTGACGGCTGAGTGCTGAATGCTGATCTTGCGGTGATCTTACCGCGGGGGTTCCACCCGTTCCCATCCCGAACACGGAAGTTAAGCCCCGCAGGGCCGATTGTACTGTACGCGAAAGTGTGTGGGAGAGTAGGTCGTCGCCGCATTAAATCTAAAAAGGCTCCATTCAGAAATGATGGAGCCTTTTGTGTTTATTCGCAAAAACAAAACCTCACTGCTGATAATAACCATGATGTGGATTGAAACTATGCGAGGAGAATGTCTTTATCCTTTTGTGGGTTGCGGGGGTAAGAAATCTTTAAAATTAAAAAGAATAATTCTACGTATTTAGAGCGTAGAATGCATACCTCAGAGGAGACGATCATGGATTCGCTGCTTGACTTGGCTTTCCTCACTGATATTGAAGCTAAGCAGTGCCTTAATCGGGTGCTCAGCAGCATCAAGGAAACATGTCCAGAAGTGCCGATAACTTCTCCGGATGGTCTCGCCCGAATCCTAAAAGCCGCCGCCACACAGATGAACCATCAGCGGCTGAGCCCTAAAACTGATTCCAATCTCCAGAACCCAGCAAAGGCTGTACGCCTCGTGCTGCTTGCATTTAGAGAGGAACCGGAATTGAATGTTCGACTAGAAGCTGCCCTCTCTGCGGATCGGCAACTTCTGGTTGAGCCGATCACTACAGCTTTGGTGATGGCTGGCATCGTACTGGTTCTTCAAACTCGCTTCAAAATGACTATTAAAAAAGATCAAAAGAACAAATCTGAGTTTGAAATCACCTTTGAAAAGAAGCCCTCGTCTGAAGGAATTATTAAGAAAATTTTTGCACTGCTCTGATTTCGAAGGAGAAAAGTGTGCTAGAAGCAGTTCTCCGTCTTTACGTGCTCGGTTCACTTGATCGATCAAAATCCACCTTAACTGTTTTTGCGGAGTATAAGGCTCTTCGTGGCTTGTCTCATGTAGAACTCTCAAGTGAAAATGTGAATGCACTGGTCGCGTCAATAAGTAATCTCAAAGGCTATATTGAAGGCGGCTACCCTATAGTAGATATCAAAGCCCTTCAAAAAATTGGAACCCGCTTGTTCGACATTCTCATCACAGACAGAACGAAAGATTTATTTCTGTTAGCTACGGGCGAGAGTAAAGTATCGAATGACTTTTTGCCGCTCGAGATTGTAGCCGAGGATTTCGAGATTGCTGGTTGGCCATGGGAATATCTTTACAATGCACGAGACAACAAGTTTATCGCGCAGGAGTTTCACCCGGTTTCTCGCAGCATTTTCAGCATGAACTCGCGTCCCCCACTTCCTCCTAAGCGCGGAAAGATCCATATCTTCATGATCCTCGGGGTTCCGCCCGATGATGCTTATACAACCCCTTCCGAAGAAATTAAAGTCATTGAGGAAGTTTTCAAAGCCCACATGGGTGTTAATGACTTTCAGCTTACGGTTCTACCATCATCAGAATATAGGAAGCTTCAGGGAGGTATCGACAGCAGATCTGTGGATGTAGTGCATTATTTTGGACATGCTGGCTTTGATCACGGACACGGCCAAGGTTTTTTATCAATCAGTCGTCCGGGTGCGGATCCTTTCAGAATTTATGCAACTAATTTTGCCCAGCTACTGCTGGCATCTCGCGTTCGACTTGTCTTTCTAAATGCCTGTAAAACTGCAGAGGGATCGCCAACCGATAACCCAGGCCGAAGTTCTGTTGCCGCCACTTTGCTTGATGCCGGTATTCCTGCCGTGATTGGCACCCAATTCTCGTTACCCGACATGAGCGCCCATTCACTATCCACAACAATTTATAACGCCCTGCTTACAGGCAAATCGATTGGGGAGGCGGTGAGGATTGGGCGGAATGCCATGTTCTTCGCGGACAAGGCAGCGTTCTTCGATTGGGGCATACCCGTTCTGTACAGCACAAATCCAGCCCAGATCATTTTTCCTCCTGGGGAGGAAAAACCCGATTGGGCTCCGACATTTGAGAAGGCTATTGACAGCCGGTCGCTAATCGCTGCCTTCGAAAGCTCTCCGGTTTCGGGCGGCCCCTCTGTAGTAGTCGAGCGGACCCGCCCTTCCAATAGCAATGAAAAAGTAATAAAGGTAGCCATAATCGACGTTGATGCAAAGGTTGGATTCCTTCCCGATTTGGCGCAACGCGTGAATAGTGCACAGGATTACTACAATGTTGAGATTGCTTATATCCCCGTTCCTAGTGGTTACGTCCGCACAGATATGGGAGGTGGCAACCTTCAGACTTTTGTGCCCCGGTTGCATGAAACGTTGAAGTCACTGCCGAAGCAACTTCGTGTTGATTTTGTTTGCGCAATTACCCAAAACCTTATTGCTGGCCTGGAGAACGGCAGTGAATTCTGGAATTACTTCACTTCGCCAGTTGGGGCAAGCAATCAGGTCTTTGTGATATCAACATTCGGCATGCGCAGATATGCTTTGGAGGCCAAGGTATCATTCGCGAAAGCAGTATTTCGCCTCTGTCTGTCAATGCTTCTGGCATTAGACTCCCGTTGGAATCTAGGGTTCCATCATGATACGGCAGGATGCTTGTTTGATTTTTGCCAAGAACGCGATGACATGGTAGTAGGTTTAAAACGGATGAAGTTCGACCACCAGTCCTGTCGTCCACAGATCAAGGATTCCCGCCAGCTCAACGCAATTGACACATTTTTGGCCCTTGATTTTCCCGAACGAAGGAAGGATAAGATCTCGAAAGGGCGAGAGTCTTCTCGATTGCCCTGGGTATTCAATAAAAAGAAGAGTCCACGTCCCCTTATTAAAAAGCCGCCTTCAAGGCCAAGCGAGGAATGAAAGAAGTTCAATTTGTAAAAAAGCGTCTCAACCTTGGCGCTCGAGTTTCATCGGTAGAATAAGTGCCATCCGTGGTAAGGTTTCCTTCCCATGGCCATCCACCCCATCCTCGCCCGCGAACTCCGCCAGTCCAAACGCCTGCAGAAATTCTTCGACGCTCTCCCTGAATCCTCGCGCCAGCAGATCGACCGCGAGGTCCGCGAAGTCAAAAAAGAAGAGACGCGCCTGCGCCGCGCTCAGCACGCCGCTGAATATCTGATGGAAGCCATGGAAGCCGAGCTCGATCCGCCACCGCTGATGAAAGCTGCCTTCGCCCGCAACGTCAAAGCTCGCCAGGGATGGGAACTCATGCCGCAACCGCTCCGCCGGCAATACCTGATCTTTATCTTCCGCGGCCGCTATCCTGAAACGCGCGCCCTCTACATCGAGCGGACCGTTCTGGATGCCGCCCAGTACGCCGACAGACACACTGGAAAAACCACGAACCCGGACGTAGAGACGTAGCACCGCTAACGCTCAGGATCTTCCAATATCTCCCCTATGAACCTGCCATCCCGAGCGCCGCTCTTGCGCGAGGGATCGGCTCCGCTGCCTTCCCGGCACAACATACCATTTCAAATCTGTCATGTTGAGCGAAGCACGAGCGCCCGCGAGGGCGAGTCGAAACATCCCGGGAATATGAGCACGGTCCATTCGATCAGGACTTTCTCAAGCAGGGCACAGTGGATGGACAAAATTCTGGCTACTCCCACGCATCCCTGAGCGTCCACATCGGCCACTCGGTTGCTTGCGACGCCGTCAGAGCTACAGCCATCGTTCTAAATCCATCGTTTCTAAATAATGATCCGCTCGTCTCCCACGCGGCGCGTGATGCGCTGCTGATCGAGATATTCCAGCAGCGGAATAGCATATTTGCGGGTCACGCCGATCAGATCTTTAAATGCTCCAACGTCGATTTTCGGCGTCTTGGCTTTCTGCGCGGCCATAAGCTCACGCAAGCCTTGCAGCGCTGTCTGGTGAAAGACCAGGTCGTCCGCCAGTTTCACCAGCACGCGATCACGAAGCAGAAGAGTTACCAACTTCTGGGCGCGCGCTTTGTCCACAGGAAGTTTATCGAGCACTTCTTTCATCAGCGGGACCTTGAGACCGGCATCGGCAAAGGCTTTTTCGATTTGCGCTTTGGCTTTGGCCTCTTCGTCTTTTAGCTCCACGCCTCGGCCGACCAGTCGCACTTGCTCGCCCGCTACCTCGGCTTTCTTGTCGCGCGTGAGCTGGGCCAGCATGGCTTCCATTACGGTCTGATGAAGTCCAAGTTTTTCCCGTAACTCTTCTTTGCTGATACCGCCCACCAGCGGGTTAGCTTTGTGAAAAGCTTCCAGCGCGGTGATAAGTTTTTCCCGGGTCTTCTGCATCGCGTCAGAAGAGAGCAGAAACTCTGCCACCTGGATGATCTGTTTTTGCTGCACCAGCGCGGCGATCACAGGCTGCAGGACTGACTGCTTGAGTCCGGTCTCACGCACAGCGGCTGCGACTGACAGTCCTTCATGTCCCCGGCGGGCAATGCGCGCCAGCAAAATGTCCTGGCGATTTCCGGAAGAAAGTGTCTGCAAGAAACGTTGCGCCGCATCCTGCTTTTGCCGCGACAAGGGAAACGCGTCCAGCACCACTCCGCCGCCGATGGTGATGACCGGCGAAAACTGCCGCAGGATGGCGCGGTCTCCGGGCAGAAGCAAGAGTGGTTCGGCGGTGCGCAACTGCGCAAACGCCGACGCTCCCGGCTTGAGTTCAGTCACTCCGCGCAACGCGACTTCGGCGATCGTCTCTGAAGTAAACGCATGGAAGTGAACGCGCGCGCGGTTCTTAAGTGGCTTGGCATCTTTGAGCAGGGAAATCTGGACTTCAAACTTTTGCGTGGGCTCAAGCACGCCGGCAGCAGCCAGCGTCATGCCGCGGGCGAGCTCTTCCATCTGCACGCCCGCCAGATTGAGCGCGGTACGCTGGCCGGCAATTGCCTGCTCCGCGCTGCTACCGTATACCTGCACTCCCCGCACGCGCGCACGCTTGCGCGAAGGAAAGACTTCCACTTCCTCTTCTTTGCGAACTTTGCCGGCAATGAGCGTGCCGGTAACGACTGCGCCAAAACCTTTCATGGTAAACACGCGATCAATAGGCAGGCGAAAAAGCGCTTCGGTATCGCGGGCGGGGACGTCCGCAGCAAGCCTGACGATTTCGCGTTTGAGTTCGTCGAGCCCGGTGCCTTTGAGCGCGCTAACGGCAACAACCGGCGAGCGGCTGACATCGAGAAACGATCCGCGCACGAAATCTTCAATTTCCATGCGCGCGACGCTGAGCGTGTCTTCATCCACGAGATCCGCTTTGGTAATCACGGTAATGCCACGCGGGATGGAGAGCAGCCGGCAGATTTCAAAATGCTCGCGCGTCTGCGGCTTGATGGATTCATCGGCGGCAATGACCATCAGTACCAGATCAATTCCGCCGACCCCGGCGAGCATGTTGCGAACAAAACGCTCGTGGCCAGGAACGTCGATAAATCCGAGTCGGATCTTCTCTCCGCTGGATGCGGCCAGTTCCAAGTGGGCAAAACCAAGATCAATGGTGATGCCGCGACGCTTTTCTTCTTCCAGGCGATCGGCGTCAATGCCGGTCAGGGCTTTGACCAGCGCAGTCTTACCGTGGTCGATGTGCCCGGCAGTGCCTATGATGATAGATTTCATTTCCGAAACCAGTGTAATAGACGGAAGTTAAAACCTTACCACTGATGAACACAGATGACACTGATCGGAAGAAGAGATTCACCGCGGATGAATGCGGATAGGCGCGGATCGAATATAAGAGAGGCAAAGTTATCGCTGATCCTGGTACCTACGCAGCCTGATGCCATGAGAAAATAGAAGTATCCCCATGTCCACCACACAAGCTTCCGCCATCACCCCTGAAGTCATCAAAGACCACGGCATCACGCCGGAAGAATATGAGCGGATCAAGGCCTCGCTGGGCCGTGAGCCGTCGCTGACTGAGCTTGGCATTTTCAGTGTGATGTGGAGCGAGCATTGCTCATATAAATCGTCTCGCGTGCATTTAAAGCGGCTGCCCACGCGCAGCAAACTGGTAGTGCAGGGGCCCGGAGAGAACGCCGGCATTATCGACATTGGCGATGGCTGGGCCTGCGCGTTCAAGATTGAGTCGCACAATCATCCTTCTTTTATTGAGCCGTTTCAGGGCGCCGCCACCGGAGTGGGAGGAATTCTGCGTGACATCTTTACGATGGGCGCGCGGCCTTTTGCGGTGATGGATTCGCTGCGCTTTGGGCCTATCACTTCATCGACGACTGGTTCAGCCGCGCATGGTAAAGGCACCGATCAGGCTACGATTCATCGCAATCATTCGGTGTTGGAGGGCGTAGTCAGCGGGATTGCGTCGTATGGGAACTGTTTTGGCGTGTCGAACCTGGGCGGTGAAACCAAGTTTGAGCCGTGTTACTCAGGCAATCCTCTGGTGAATGCGTTTGCGCTGGGGCTGGTGCGGCGCGACCAGATTTTTTATGCCAAGGCAGCGGGCGAGGGGAACCCGGTGATTTATGTGGGCGCAAAGACGGGGCGCGACGGCATCCACGGCGCGACGATGGCGAGTGAAGAATTCAGCGAAGGGTCAGAGGCGAAGCGGCCGAACGTGCAGGTGGGCGATCCGTTCCTGGAGAAGTTACTGCTGGAAGCATGCGTGGAAGCCATGCATACCGGCGCCGTTGTGGGCATACAGGATATGGGCGCCGCAGGCCTGACCTGCTCCACGTGCGAGATGGGCGCGCGGGGCGGCGTGGGAATTGAAATCGAGCTTGACTTGGTGCCTCAGCGCGAGACCGGCATGAACGCTTACGAGATCATGCTCAGCGAATCACAGGAGCGCATGCTGCTGGTGGCGGAAAGCGGTCGTGAGCAGGAAGTGCTGAAAGTATTTGAGAAGTGGGGACTCGATGGAGTAATCGTCGGGCGAGTAACGAGTGGTGGCAGGCTGCGGGTGCTGGAGCACGGAAAGCTGGTTGCGGATATTCCCAACACCGCGCTCACGGACGATGCTCCGCTGTATCACCGTCCAATGGAGCCGTGGAGCGCGCCGGTTTCGCGGACAAAACCCCAGAATGTGCAATGGAGTAGTGCGGCAGATTCCACCGAGAATTTGAAGCGCTTGCTGGCCGCGCCGAACATCTGCTCCAAGCGCTGGATTTTTGAGCAGTACGATTCCATGGTGCAGTCGAACACCGTAGAAGGGCCGGGCGCGGACGCAGGGCTGATGCGTATTAAAGGATCGAAGCGTGCGCTGGCGATGGCGCTGGACGGCAATGGACGCTGGTGCTGGCTTGATCCCAAGTTGGGCGCGATGCACGCGGTAGCGGAGTCGGCGCGCAACGTTTCATGCACCGGGGCAACGCCCGTAGCGGCGACGAACTGCCTGAACTTTGGCAATCCGGAGAAACCGCAGATCATGTGGCAGTTCTCTCAAGTCGTCGATGGCCTGACCGAAGCCTGCACTGCGCTGGAGACGCCCATTACCGGCGGCAACGTGAGCCTCTATAACGAGACGCTGGGCGAAGGCATTTATCCCACGCCGGTGATCGGCATTGTGGGTACGCTGGAAAACGTGGATGACGCCATGACGTTTTATTTCCGCCAGCCGGAGCGCGATGTGTGGTTGCTGAGCGGAGCTGCGACGGACCAAGCCAATGCGGAAGCGGAGTTTGGATCATCAGAATATGCGAAGGAAATTGTGGGGCAGATTTGGGGTGTGCCGCCCGCGCTCGACCTCAAACAGGAAGCGGTGCTGCAAAAGTGCCTGCGTGAGCTGATCCACAGCCACGCGATTGAGTCAGCGCATGACTGCTCTGAGGGCGGCCTGGCTGTGGCGCTGGCAGAGGCCTGCTTTGTAAAGCCGAAGCCTGGAGCGGCAGGACCTTACGTCGGCGCGGAGGTTGACCTTAACTCCAATGGTATCTTCGCGGAAGGCGTTTTATTTGGCGAAACGGCCAGCCGGGTGGTGATAAGTTGCGACCGGAAAAAGGCTGAAATCATCCAACAAATAGCGGTAAGATGGGGCGTACGGGCGGACCGGATTGGCCGCACGATTCCTGAAAAACTAGTGATTTCCATTGACGGCGGGCAGGCGGTCTCAGGAAAGGTGTCTGATCTGCGGCAGGTCTGGGACACATCATTATTGAAGGCCCTGCACGTGGACGCGCCGGAACATCTGGTACCGGAAGTGTTGCAGAAGAGCTGAAAAGAAGCAATTAGCAGCTGGCAATTGGCAATTAGCCAAAAGGAACCAACCAAGCCGCGAGCCCGACTTGCGTGGCGAGCGGCAAGCAACAGGCGCAGCGCACACTTAACTGGAAGATGAACCCAAGCGGTCTGGAGCGAAGCGACAGAAAATGAAGCCCGACAAATTCAAAGACGAATGCGGCGTGATGGCGGTGCACAATCACCTTGAAGCCTCCACCATGGCGTACCTTGGTCTGCACCAGTTGCAGCATCGTGGACAGGAATCCGCCGGCGTGGTGTCGTCCAATGGCGAGCGTCTTTTCATGCACAAAGCCATGGGAGAGGTAGCGGAAATCTTCACTGAAGCCGTGCTCGAAAAACTCCCGGGCAATCTGGCTATCGGACATACGCGGTATTCCACCTCGGGTGATTCTGCCGTGCTCAACGCGCAGCCCATCATGGTGGACTGCAACAAGGGCATGATCGCCCTCGCGCATAACGGCAACCTGGTCAATGCCAATGAAATCCGTAGCCGACTGGAAGCGCAAGGCTCAATCTTCCAGACCACCAGCGACACAGAAGTGATCGTGCATCTGATCGCGCAGTCCAAAGAACAAACGCTGCCGGAAGCTGTTTGCGACGCCCTGCGCCGGATTGAAGGCGCATTTTCCCTGGTCATGATGACGCGCGACCGTGTCTTTGCTATTCGCGATCCACGCGGCTTTCGTCCGCTTTCCATGGGACGCATTCCCCACGGCGGCCCTTTGGGCGATACAGTCGTTTTCGCCTCAGAGACTTGCGCGTTTGACCTGATCGGCGCCGTCTATGAGCGCGACGTCAAGCCCGGTGAGATGGTCGTCGTCGGTCCTGAAGGCACGTTTTCGCGTTTCTTTGCGTCAGAGATGAAGCAGTCAGCCTGCATCTTTGAGCACGTATATTTCTCGCGTCCAGATAGCGTCGTCTTTGGACGCTCCGTGCAAGCCAGCCGAGAAGCCATGGGCCGGCAGTTGGCCAAGGAGTCGCCCGTTGAAGCTGATCTCGTGGTGCCCGTGCCTGACTCCGGCGTCGCGGCCGCGCTGGGATATTCGTCAGAATCGTTGCTGCCGTTCCGATTCGGGCTGATCCGCAATCATTACGTCGGACGCACATTCATTGAGCCGGAGCAGCGCGTTCGCGACTTCGGCGTAAAGCTCAAGCTCAACCCTATCCGCAGCCTGCTCACCGGCAAGCGGATAATCCTGGTGGACGATTCCATTGTTCGCGGCACTACCAGCCGCAAGATCGTCCGCATGGTGCGCGACGCCGGCGCAAAAGAAGTTCACGTACGCATCTCCTGCCCGCCCACCATTTCTCCGTGCTATTACGGCGTGGACACGCCCTCCAAGGGCCAGCTGATTGCTTCCAACAAGTCGCTGGAACAAATCCGCGACTATATCGGCGCCGACTCGCTGGCGTATCTCTCTCTTGAAGGCCTCCGCCAGGCCTGCGCTGAAGGCGAGAAGACGACGTATTGCTCCTCCTGCTATACCGGCGTCTACCCCACGGACTTCATTCCGCTCGACAAGATCCAGCCCGTGGCCGCAGAGAAACCGTAAAGTCTTGCCTTTCCGACCTTGGGCTGTTCTCCGTGTCTCTGCGCCTCCGTGGTAGGTTTGGGTTTTCCGATCACCCGATCCCTGCCCTCCCCCTCCCCACGTATCCCACTACATCCCAGACCATCCCAGTTTGGCGTGGGTTTGAGCGATGCTGTCTCCATTCATCCAACTTTGGCGTAGACTTCAGCCGATCTGACGATGCTCGTGTGGCCGGATAACGACCCCTCCCCACCCCTTCAACTAGGATTCTAAAGCACTTAGTGGACTCATCGCAGATTGGCGTAGGTTTCCAACGCTTTTGGGGTTTGTGTTTTGCCAAATACCAAGAGCCAAGTACCAAGGGCCTTCTCTTGCTAGAAGCCTCTTTTTGTCAAAGACCGCAGTCACAGGACACACTTTCACCCATGGCCGAATCCATCACTTTACCATTTTCTTCGCCCTTTTGTCAAGGAAAACCGCCACGGTAGCCTTTGGGGTTTTTGAGGTTCTTGGACTTTGGCCAAATATCCAAGGCCAACTGCCAAGAGCCTCTTTCCCGGTGGAAGAGCGGCCCTTTTAAGCTCCGGACTTCAGCCGGGGTCCCCGACGCGCGCGATTTTCGCGTGACGGGGTGGAAGTGCGGGGTGAGCGAAGTGAATGAGCGAAAAGAATGAACTGAAATCCCCCTTCCTTGCGCCGCAGGCCGCGCACGTATCTAGTTTGAGACCGCAGGCCGAAACCCTGGTTCGCTTGAGGCCAGCAGGCCGAAACCCTGAGCATAGTCGAAGGGGTAGTCGAAGGGGCCCAGGCGGAGCGCGAAGGTGGAAGAGCGGCCCTTCAGGGCCGCGAAAAGGAATGAACTGAAATCCCCTTCCTTGCGCCAGCGGCCCGCGCGCAGCAGAGCGGAGCGCGCTTCTGCTTTTCTTAAATGGCTAGTGACATTCTGATCCGGAAATAATGCCACAAAGAAGAGTCGCAAAAGTCATTAGTAACCTTCAGCGCGAACAATCCTAGCAAGCCTTTCCCCAAAGCAGGCGGGGAGTGCAATTTTTTGGGAGTTCCAAGGCGAAGTGTAGTACAACAGGGCAACAGAAGTTTTCACGAGCCAAGTTGATCCAGCAACTCAAAAGGGGCACGATACACATGAGACTGAGTCACACCTACTGGAAAAACCACTCCGTAATAGCTTTAGCCAGTGATAACGATCCGATTGCTGTTATGAAACAGAAGGCTCGTGAATGTGTATTCGCAGCAGTGGAAAAGGGCTGGGCTGGACCACCGTTTAGTCCGTTTGAGCTTGCTACTTTGCTAGGAATCAAGGTTGTTCCCCGTGAGGACATCAACGATGCCCGCACTATTCTGGATCCTGATGGCCGGTTCTTTATTGAATACAACCCTAGTCGTCCTCCCAGCAGAATTCGATATTCAATATGTCATGAAATCGCGCACACTTTTTTCCCGGATTGCGGAGAGAAAATAAGAAACAGACAGGAGCGAGCGTCGATAGTCGGCGACGAATGGCAGCTCGAAATGTTGTGCAATATTGGTGCAGCCGAACTGCTGATGCCAATGTGCATCTTTAATGAGGAAGCAAAAATTCCATCAATCGATCAGGTCTTATTGTGGCGTAAGAAGTTCGGAGCGTCAGTTGAAGCCGTGTTGTTACGTGCGGTACACATCTCTAATGAACCATGTGCTGTATTCAGCGCTTCCGCGCAGAATGAGGATGCTGCCTCTCGTCGATATCTACTTGAATATGTAATACCATCTTCCAAAGGTTCATTATCGCTGGTAGCAGGACACTTTTTACCTAAGGACAGCTGTATAAATAACTGCACAGCGATCGGTTTTACACAAAAAGCCGTTGAATCTTGGACTACCAACGGGCCTGCGCTCCGAGTCGAGGCCGTAGGTATTCCGGGCTACCCAGGGCGCCTGCTGCCGAGGGTCGTGGGCATGGTGCGATCCGCGAATGCTGCCGATATCCGCCAAAACCAGATTACCTACCTTAAGGGTGATGCAACACGCCCAATATGCCAAGGGCCCAAGGTGATTGCGCACGTTGTCAATGATAAAACACCAAACTGGGGAGGAAATGGATTCGCAACTTTTTTGGCAAGAAAGTGGCCGAAGGCGCAACACGATTTCCGGCAGTGGGCTCAAGCAAGTGGCGGGTTGCACTTAGGATCTTCGCATTCCACAAAGATTGACGAAACCACCCATGTTTTTCATATGATCGCTCAACACGGCTACGGCGACTCATCGCGGCCACGGTTACGTTATGACGCATTACAGAAATCTTTAGGCTCTCTCGCAGTTTTTGCGCGAGAACGTAATGCTTCTGTTCACATGCCTCGAATTGGTACCGGTCAGGCACGCGGTTCTTGGCCTCTGATTGCGGAACTCATTTTAGAATCACTGTGCGCTAACGACATTTCAGTTACCGTATATGATCTCCCGAACAGAGAGGCGGTTCTGCCGGCACAAATGCGGCTTACTGAGGGAATGGCCTAACGGGATCGATAATGTTAAAGCGAGTGATTTTGCTCTCCGGAGCTGTATCTTCAGGAAAATCGACGCTCTCAGACGGACTCCGAAAACGTTTCAAAATGGATCTTCTAAAGACGAAGGATATTATTCGTCAACGTTTTCCTGCCTCAGAAAGTGAAAGAGGAACATTACAAAAACTGGGTGAGCAACTGGATCGCAAAACCTCAGGAGGCTGGGTACGGGACGAGGTCACGCGATATTTAGAAGAAAACCCAAAGGCCGAATTATTACTGATTGACGCGGTACGAATTGAAGAACAGGTTGAAACGATTAGAAAAGCATTCGGCCCAAAGGTTTTTCATATCCATTTGGATGCCCCTGATGATGTACTTTCAATACGCTACCGGGATCGCAAACAGCCAGACGTGAAGGAATTCGGCTCATATACCCAAGTTGTAAAAAATCGAACGGAACAGCGTATTAACCGGCTGCGTGGGGTCGCAGATGCTGTCATACAGACCAACAGATGTACACCCGACGATGTGCTCGTCATCGCTGCAAGCAACTTAGGTTTATATGGCCGCCAGCATGAGGAGTTGGTCGATATAGTTATCGGCGGTGAATACGGCAGTGAAGGGAAAGGGCACATTGTGTCATATTTGGCCAGGGAGTATGACTGGCTGGTTCGCGTTGGGGGCCCAAATGCTGGACACAAAGTCTTTCAAGACCCAGTGCCCTACACCCACCACCAACTTCCCTCAGGAACTTTGTTCAGTGCTGCGAAGCTCATCATCGCGCCGGGATCGGTCCTCAATACAAGGACACTACTAAAAGAAATCAATGATTGCAGGGTCGATAATTCACGGCTCTTTATTGATCCCCAAGCAATGGTTATAGACAGTCATGATATCAAGCGAGAGGCAATATTAGTTCAGGCGATCGGTTCCACTGGCCAAGGGGTAGGAGCTGCCACGGCAAGAAGGATTATGGGAAGATCCGATGCCAAATTAAAGCTTGCTCGCGACATCAATGATCTTCGCCCTTATGTCAAACCTACCGGAGAGCTGCTCGAAAGAGCTTATTCTTTAGGCCAAAGAATCCTTCTTGAAGGAACCCAAGGAACAGGCCTTAGCCTTTATCACGGTTTATATCCGCATGTAACATCGCGTGATACAACAGTGGCAGGCTGTCTTTCAGAAGCAGGTATTCCTCCAAGCAGGGTCCGAAAAATTGTGATGGTTTGCCGTAGCTATCCCATCCGCGTAGAGAGCCCGGCCAATGCGACCTCCGGTTTTATGTCTCGCGAAATTTCATGGGCAGAGATCGGACGACGGTCAGGAATTGATCCTAACGAATTGGAATCCCTCGAAAAGACATCGACCACACATAAGCGAAGAAGAGTCGGGGAGTTCGATTGGGCCTTGCTTCGAAAATCATCCTCTATAAATGGTCCGACAGACATTGCGCTCACATTTGCTGATTATGTAAGTGTAAAAAATACGGAGGCCCGTCGGTTCGAACAGTTGACACCTGAAACCATTCGCTTTACGGAGGAAATAGAAAAAGTGTCTGGCGCGACGGTTTCCCTTATATCAACCCGTTTTCACTGGAGAAGCATTATTGACCGGAGGTCTTGGTGATAGGTGTCACTCCGTTGGAGCTTTCTCAACACTATCCACGGCTTTACCACATGGCAGAACCCAACACATGGGAAAAGATCCAAAAAGCGGGACTGTTGTGTACCTCTGCCATTTTGGACGAATGTTTAATCACTGGGGATACTCGGAAAGCCTTAGAACTTAGTAAACGTGAACGCAAAGAGCCGGTTCAACACCCAACTCTCGGGGAAATATTTTTGCGGGATCAGAAACCTCTTTATGTTGGGAAACTCGCAAAGAGTTTGACTGATTGTACTGTCGAACAATGGTTTCGAATGCTCAATAGTCGTGTTTTCTTTTGGCCCACTTGGGCCCGACTTGAGCGCCTAATGCAGGCTCGCGAATATGCTGGCCGTAAACATTTGGTTCTAACTGTAGATACATTCGCCTTAACGACGGATTACGAAAAACAAATTACCCTTGCTCCTATGAACACCGGGAATACCATGCCGATCGCGCATCCACGCGGGCTCAAGACCTTCAGCAAAATGAGGGATTATCCCTTTCAGGAACGGCTTAAACGAGGGCCATACTACACGGTAGTTGAAGTGGCTGTGGAAGGTGGTGTACGTGATCTATCAAAATATGTCATTCGCGCCGAACATGCCGCCTATGAAAACAATGAGATAAAGCGCCTTGAATTGTTGTTCGAAAAGAAAGCATAACTTCCGGCCATGCAACCGGCTCATTAGGAAGCCTTCTTGGCCCTTTACGGACTCCAACCGGCTGGATTCGAGTAAAAACGTTTACGCCGCTGACAAACTCCCAGACACCAAGTCCGTCGAGCGGCCCTGGGCTGCCAGTTCGCGCTCGGCGGCGCGCAGCACAGCGTACTTGGCTTCCGGCAGAGCGAGCGCCGGGATCACCGTCATGGTCTTTAATATCCCGGCCAGATCATAGTAGGCGCGCCGGCACTTCTTCATAAAGTCCACGGGATATTCAGGCTTGCGCGCATAGGCGGCGACCGGATCGGCATCGAGCAGGTAGGCGATATCAGGCCGGGGCACAAAGCCGTGCACCAGCTTTACAAAAGCCCGGCTCAGCGGGTTCCTAAGGTTCAGGTTGGAAAGCTCGTCGTAAATATAGCGGTCCAGGATCACGATGTCCGCACCGCTCTTTTTGGCGCGGGCCACCACACGGCAAAGATGGATGGAGTCCAGCAGGTAAAGGAAGTGCCGGGCCAGAGTAAGATGCCAGCCGCGCACGTTCTTATCCCGGCGGTTTACCGGCTTGCCCGGGGCGCCAATGCCACGCTCGCTCTTATAGACCTTGTGCACAAAGCCTTCACGGTATTTCACCCCGACGACCACATTGTCCCAGAAGGCGAGGAGCGTGGTCTTGAGTCCGGCGGCGTGCAGCGCGGAGCGCAGGCTGTCAATCTGCGTGGATTTACCGGAACCATCCACGCCGGAGAACGAGATAAGCAAAGGCGAGTTGGCAGCGTTGTGAGTAATGTTGTGAGTCATCGCGTTCGGCCCGTCCATGTGCATAGTGCTGGTGATTACCGATCGTTACAAAAATGTTTGTTCAAATAAACGCTCGTTACAAACTATCCGCCGTTTTTTCGAATTGCTGTAGTTCTAGTTCGGTGGAAGAGCGGCCCTTTAGGGCCGCGTTTATTACGGGCTAGAAGAATTCGGGCTTCAGCCCCGGACTACACCAAATGTAAAACCGCTCTAATGGCCAGTAACACCAGCAACGCCAGTTCCCGGCGGCGTCGACGAAGTGCTGTGGCTCAGCGCAAAGATGGTCCCCAGAGCTGCGGCGCCTGCGGCAACCGCGCCGATTTTTATCAGCAGCGACCGTGTCTGGTGCTGCTTGGCCGGAGCAATGGCAACACCGGCCGGTTTGGCCGCCGCGCCACCCGCCGTCGGGACGCTTTCAGCAGTCGCGGCGCCCACAGGCTCAGTCTGCGTCTTGGGCTGCGGCGCTTCCGGAACGGTGGTCGTCTGCGCCGGAGCCGCGTTTGTCGATGGCTGCTGCTGCGGCTGATCAGAAGCGTCAGGATACGTTGTAACGGGCGCTAGCGGCGCTTGCGACGGATTCACGCTTGTGCCGCGCGATGCCGGCTGCTGCTGAGTTTGATTTGCCGGAGCCGCGGGCTGCGTAGTGTTGGTCTGCGTCGGGGCCGTTGCTGGCGCGGGTTGCGCGGTGTTGCTCTGCGCAGGCTGCGTTGTGGCAGGCTGTTGAGAAGTTTCCGGCGGCTGCTGCGCTGTAGCCGGATTGGTCGGATTAGCCGGGTTCGTCTGTTGCGCGTGAAGCAGCGGCGCGGAGCACATACCGGCAATCAACAGGGTACTCAGGATGGTCGAAACTCGGTGTTGCACTGTCATAAAAACCTCGGGGAACTTGGTTTTCAAAAACTTACTTGAACTTCATGGGGCGAGTGCCTGGGGCAAAAGCGCCCAGATTCTCTGTTCCGGCAGTTGCTTCAAGCAGCCGCGCCAAATCAGTGTCTCTGTCCCAATGATGTTGGATGCGGTTTTTGAGGCAGCGGGCTAGCGTGGTGAGGCTGGTTTTATACCAGCAGCACTTTTCCATCTGGGGAGAGAAAACAGCCACCATTCTGGCGCCTCTAAGGTGCTGCGGGCCTCCTGCCAGCAATGCGGCTATAAATCGATGGTTGCCTTCCAGCAGCGTTACCGGNCGCTCCTCGTCGATGCCCAGGAAAATGACCATGCCTTGTGGCAAATCGGAGGAAAGATTGGCACAGATATTCGAAATCTTGTTCACAAACTCGTTTGGCTCCGAGCCTTTGAGCTGCCGGATGCGTGCCGCCACGTCCAGGGCCTTGAAGTTGCCGCGCGCGATTTTTCTCCAGTGTGCGCGAGGGAAAACGCTTACCTGCTCCACGTCTTCCGGCTCAAACTCAATCTCCCACCACTGCCGGTCTTCAGGAAGCTCCCACCACATGGTGTCGCGGCGGCGGAACAACAATATGCGGCGGACCTCATTCTCCGTTGCATCAGTCAGATTGGGATGTTCGACCAGTGAGGTGAAGCGATCGCGGTCAGCGTCATATTCCTTATGGAAGAATTCTCCGCGAAGAAATTCGGCGATGACTTCGGCTTCAGTAAGTCGACGCAGCTTTCTCATGCGGCCTCCGCCAGTTCCACTTTGTTATGGCGGCGCAGAAATGGCAGCGCGACCAGCACCAGCATCGCAGCCATTAACACAATCCGCACCATGATCACTTCATGCAGCGATCCATGGAATATCCCGATGCCCAGCACCAGAGCCCCGCTGAAGATCAGTTGCAGCCAGCCGGTGTTGGCGATGCGGCGCGACATTTCGTAGGCAATAAAAACGACACTCAGCGAATACAGCGCGGTCGCGGCGGCATAAAGCGCAAGCAGCCAGCCGATCTCAATGAATCGCGAACCAAAGATCACACCCATGATCAAGTGCGGGAAGAGCGCAGCAACGGCGATAAAGATCAAAGAAAGTCCAAGGACCAACAACAAAGGCAAGCCGATGCCATGGGCTTTTTTGTGTTCCGAGCTGGCCGCCGCGGCAACAGGGAACATCGCGTTGACCACGCCGAACCATGAAGCGAAATAGAGTAGCCGGCCAATCTGTGAAATTGCAGCGTAAACGCCGGCGGGATCCGAAGGAAAGAAATGCTTGACCAGCAGAATGTCGACATTGTTGATGATGACCTGGCCAACAAAGAAAACAATCGCCTGCACGGCTTCTGCGTACGATGGCGGCTCAGCCACTCCGGCCTTTACGCGCAGTTGCACTGGGATACGTGGAATAAAACACGCCACAATAACCGAAGCCGAAATCGCGCCAACCGCGCCAAGTACACCGTACCCGGCAACTACCAAGCCTGCTCCAACAAAAAAACGTATGCCTGCTTCAAGAACAAAGTTGGTACCCAATCGCGGAAAAGCGCAGACACCCTGCATCGCGCCGCGCTTCACGCCAAGCGGCGCATACGCCGCAATACCAATGGCAAGCAGCCCAATGATCCACGGACTGGGCACGTTCAGGTAAGTTGCAACCGGCTTTTGAGCGAGAAAAAGTATTCCACCCAGAGCAAGACTGGCCATCCACGCTTTGCCGAGCAGGCTGTGCACCACGGCCGCTTTGCTGGAATCAGCATGATTTCTGGCGACAAACTTGGCGCAGACCAATTGGAACGCCAGACTGATGCACGATGCCAGCAGCAGCAGCGTAACTGCGGCATTGATATTGCCGAATGCCCCCGGGCCCAGCATGCGGGCCATCACCATGTTGTAGGCAAAGTTAAAAATGTTCACCAGCATCATGGCCACAAGCATGATGGCGCTGCCATTCAGCATGGTGGAACGATCGCTGCGTTGCGGACGCGCATCCGCCGTTGCGATGGATGCATCGGCTGGCGTGAGAGTGATAACGCTTTCAGATTGCGGCATCACGCGAGCTCTCTAGGCTGCAAGAGGGTGGGTGGAACGTTTGTTATGCAAAAGTTGTTGCCGCATGGCATTGGGCAGAAATCCGCTGAAGCTGCGGGCGGCCTCGGTTGATGTTTCATAGATTTCAAAAAGGCGCTCCGTGCGCGTAAGTTCCAGCACCACCGCAGCCTGGTCAGAGAGCGAAGCCAGTTTTACGTCGCCATCGCGCTTATGGGCTTCAGACATGCATTTCAACAGCATCTCCACTCCTGAAGCATCAATTTGCGCGACGATGGAAAGATCGAAAACCAGTTGCGGACGGTCAGCCGAAAGGAAAGGACGCACGTCGCGAAGAAATTCTCGCGCTGTGCGCGAGTTCAGGCGCTCCGGCATTCTTTTTACGACGACAGGTCTGCTATTGATGTCCATATCTCCTCGCTACAACCATGTTGGGGAACTTGTGGGATGCCTCAGTGTCACAGGCGGAAGTTTCAAATCCGGCGGCCGAACCCAGCGCTGGCGACGTTTTCCGCAGCGTTGTATGTAGGTCAGCTTTCTCAGCTTTTTTGGCGGCGAATATGCCCTGGAAAGCCAGCTTTGGCAGGTACGTAAGCGCCTCTGCCGCACTGGTCACAAATCTTTTTCCCGATGCCACGGACATCGAGCCAACAAGCTTTGGATCCACGATCTCCACCGTTACATCGCGGTGCAAATTAACAATGCGGCCCATTCCCGCAATCGAATGCGCCAGATCGAGTCCCGCTCCCACATAAGAAAATGGCAGGACGGTGGAATTTTCAATCACGGTGCCGCAGTCAACTTCCGCATGCCGCTCCACCGAGCTGCAGCGGGTAATCACCGCGCCGGAGCGTATGCGCGCCAGTGATCCCACAAACGCGGGTGCAAGTACGCGCGCGCCTTTTTCAATCATTGCGCCGGGCGCAGTCCATACGCCTGGCTTGATTTCTTTTCCTGCTGGGCAGGTTTGCGCATGTCGCGTAAGGATATCAATAGCAAATTGCCGCAGATCGCGTGCCGTGGCCAGGGGATTCAAGTAGCCATCATGCTGGAAAGCAGGACACTCGCTGCGGCAGTGCGCCAGCTGAGTACGGAAAAGCGAGGCTGCATCATTCCTCCGCGAGGCGCTGATGCAGAAAATTTCCAGCATCTGCTCATCGGAAGCCATGCGGGTCACGCGTTCCTTACGATCAATGTGGAACTGGACCAGCTTTTCAAAATCAGCTTCAGCGTAAGCGCCAAGGCGGACCAGAATTACCAGCTCTGCGCCGCTCTGGGCCATGTCATTGAAAGCCGATTCTGCTGTTTTCCAGAACCGCTCGGGAGCAGCAGAGACGCAGGCTACGTCGGAAGGAAGACCAAAATTGCGTATGCCGGATGGGGCCGTAGATTCAACGACTGCGCTAATTTGTGAGATCCCGTATTGCTGTAGCCGCTCAGCCATGCGCTGGAGCGTGCTCTTTCCTGCCACGTCCAGAGTCGCCAGGGGAACATCAAACGCCTGGTCTCCCGCTATCTCGTGCTCTGAATTGGCCAGCAATAGCCCGCGAATATCCATGGTTCCTTCACCTGTCAATTGTTCTGTGGAAGCTCTCGAATGGCGTGAAGAAATCAGTGGAGGAGGGAAACCCAACTGAAGTAACGAGGGCCTAAAAGCGACTGTCGATACTACCTGAACCCTGGGAACCCTCTGGCCTGAAATCCGCGCAATCACTCGTTCACTGCACGCAGCCAGCAGAACACTGCTTTAAAGTCACTTACAAATTTAAGATCGCTTACAAATGGAACAACCGCCGTGTTTAGCAGCAGTGTTGAAATAGATGTGTTTAAGTCATCCGGTGTTGCAAGGTCAGAGCACCTGCTGGAATTTTATTTCGCGTGCCTTGCGCTGCTAAAATCCTCAAATGCCGGAACTAAAGACTATTTTTTTCGTTCGGATTGATTCCCTGGTAGTAGGGCCTTTGCTGCTCGCCGCCACGGAAAAAGGTCTGCGCTGCCTCCATTTTTTCAAAGGCACAATGCCGGCTACCGCCAAAGACGAAATATGGGTTGAATCATCAGAACATCTCCAGCCTTATGTTTTGCAGTTGGAAGCGTATTTACGCGGAGAACTGCATGAATTCACGTTTGCGCTTGATCTTGTTGGAACGCAGTTCCAAAAAGATTGCTGGCAGGCGCTGCTCCGCATTCCTTACGGCAAAACCTGCTCTTACGCCGAAATCGCTCGTGCTATTGGTCGTCCTACCGCATTCCGCGCCGTGGGCCAGGCGAATCATGACAATCCCATCGCCATTGTTGTCCCGTGTCACAGAGTCCTCGGCGCTAACCGCACTCTCACGGGTTACGGTGGAGGACTTAATACTAAAGAGGCATTGCTTCGTCTTGAAGGTGCGACATTCCGGGTGAAGCCAGTACCTTCCCCCAAATCACCCCTCAAGGAACCTGCTAATGCGCCGCAGGCGAGCTTTCAATACTGAATACTTCCGGCTGTCCCTCATTTACCTTTGCGGCGGCTTTGAACTTGAAGGTGGCGTCCCTTTGTTTGGTTCAGGATTGTTGGCGGGATTCGCCGTGCTTCCAGGATTCTCGGTAGATGCCGGTGAAGACTTTTCGCTTCGTGGACTGATCGTCAATTTATTGACCAGCTTCTTGCTCCCAGTATAGGACTGCACGATCCGCGTCGCGGTGATCTTCTCTTTGTTCGTTCCTACATTGCCAGCCAGCTCGACCGTGTCTCCGGACACATTCACGTGCGGGCTATCGCTCGACAGCGTGGGTTCCTTGCTCAGGGCGTTTTGAATCTGGCTTTGCAGGTCAGAGTCAGTCATGGCGCTTACGCCGCCACCGGAATTCTGAGCATCGGGTGTCTGCGCGGTGCTGGAACTTGCGGCCCCTGCCACGCCTCCTGTGGTTGAAGGAGCAGTCGTAGTGGGCTGCACCGGCGTTCCGGCCTTGCTCTGGGCGCCATCCCCCACATGGGTAGCCGGAGTGCTGGGACTCACTGGCGTGGTTGGTTGCTGTTGCGGCGTAGTCTGCGCGGTCAAAGCGCTCACCGATAGTACAAATCCAAAACCCAGAACGTAGATCGGAATTTTCATTGTGTGCTCCAAATCAGCTGTCGAATCTCAAGCCCTCGGATCGATTACACACACGACCCCTCAGTTAATCTGATGCACGTTTTAGGCCATGCGGATGTCGACAGGCATTACTATCGGCGATACAAGCCCTTAAAACTTATAGCTTTGGCGAACTGGCTGCATAAGAATCTATCGTGCAGAAGAGGCAGGTTACGCAGGATGCTCACATTGAGTATCGCGTTGCGTAAGTATGGATTCAGGTTCTCACACTGGTTCTCACAATACAGATAAGTTCGAATCCAAGATCATTCGGCGGTAAACTGGACTTTATGGCCCATACGCACTCGCATCCGCATGCCCCGCTGAGCGTCAAAGCTCTGCGCTATTCGCTTGCGGCCACCTTTGCGTATGTGCTGATTACCCTTTTTGCCGGTATACGGGCCCACAGTCTGGCGCTGCTGTCTGAATCCGGCCATAACGTAACTGATCTGCTGGCGCTGCTGCTGTCATGGGTCGCAGTTTTTATCCAGACACGTCCTCCCAGCGCCACTAAGACTTTTGGCTACCACCGTGCTGGCGTTCTGGCTGCCTTCGTCAATGCCATTACGCTCGTGGCAATTGCCTTTTACATCTTTTATGAAGCTTTCCTTAGAATGAGGCATCCGGTGTCGGTCCACCCCGGAATTATGATCTGGGTGGCCGTAATTGGCGTGGTAATGAACGGCACCATTTCCTGGGTGCTGTTCCGGGCCGCGCATGACGTTAACATTCGTAGCGCCTTTATTCATCAACTGGGCGACACACTCTCCACTGCCGCAGTAATTATCGGCGGCTGGATTATCATGTGGACCGGCAGAACCTGGGTAGACCCCGCGCTCTCCCTTGGAATTGCCTGCCTGATTCTCTGGTCATCGCTTGGCATCATCCGCGAAACCCTGAATATCCTGCTGGAAGGTGTGCCGCAGGGTCTTTCCGCTGAGCGCATCAGTGCCAGCCTTACCGAGGTTGCCGGGGTGCGCGACGTTCACGATGTCCACGTCTGGAGCATCGGCTCAGATACTCACGCGCTTTCCTGCCATGTGCGGATTGACGACATGACTCTCTCTGAGAGCGAATTGATTCTGCGCCAGGTAAAAGATCTGCTGAATGCTGAGTACCACATCATGCACACGACCATTCAGTTTGAGAATGGCGACTGCGAAATTGCCCATGGGTGCGTGATTCCCATCGGAAGCGCTACTACACGGGAAGCGTTGAGGGTCCGCCGCTAGAACAGCTTTAGTGTTGAAGTCAACTTCTTTACGACTCGTCACCCTGAACGGCCGTTAAGCGAACGCGCGTGTAGGACGGCTATCTATAAAACCGCTAACCGGCTGCCTTTCGAATCCACCACGGACGAACACGGATGCCCCGGATTTTACAAATTCAAAATGGTCTTATTTGAACTTTTTTGAGCCGTGCAAATCAGTGTTATCAGTGTTATCTGTGGTGAGGTTTGGTTTTTTTGCCTGCCGCTCAAAGATCTCTTTCACCGTCTCCAGCGTATCAATCTCGTCTACTAATTTGTCTGTACGCAGGCGCAAAATGCGCGGAAAGCGCAGCGCGTAGCCGCTTTCATGCCGGCTGGACCGCATCATGTTATTGAAAGCCACTTCCAGGACAATCTTCGGCTCAACTGTCCGCCGGAAACCCTGGTCATCAAGCGTATGGGTTTTGAACCATTCCGTCATCTCGGCAATCTCAACGTCAGTCAACCCCGAATAGGCCTTGCCCACATTCAATAGCTTATCGCCGTCACGCACGGCAAATGTGTAATCGCTCAGTACCTTGTTGCGCTTGCCATGGCCCCACTCCACTGCTGTGACGACAACATCCAGTGTGGCTAGCTCTTTCTTAAGTTTCAGCCATGATTTGCCGCGGCGGCCCGGGGTGTAAGGCGACTGTACGTCCTTGATCATTAGGCCTTCATTGCCGCGCTCGCGCGCCGCAGAAAATATTTCTTCCAATTTCTCCGGCGACTCCGCCGTTACGGCAGGCGCCAGGATCACACGCGGCGCTCCGCTTCCGGCTCCGATTGCCGGTTCAAAAACCAGCGCGCCCTGCGGATTTTCCGTGGCCATGCTGTGCTCTGTAATAAATCCATCTTTGGGGACCGACTCGAAGCTTTGCTCCAGAATCCTTCTTCTCTCTTCCAATGGTTTTTCGATCAGCAACTCCCCGCCGGCATAAAGAACATCGAACGCCATATAAACCACTGGGACTCGACGCAGCATGTCTTCCGACACTTTTTTGCGGCCAAGGCGTTTTTGCAGTTCAGAAAAAGGCAGCGCCTGCGCTGTATCCGGACTCCAGGCCAGAATTTCTCCGTCCAGAATCAAAGGATCGGGAAAAGCTCGCAACGCCGGAGGCAGCTCAGGAAACGCCTGACTGATTTCGTCCAGAGTTCGTGAAAACAGCCGCACGCGCGGATCTTCTTTGCCTCCAACATGCGCCTGTGCGCGTATGCCGTCATACTTGTCTTCTACGGTTGCTCGCTCGAAGTAAGAAAGCGCTTCCTCGGCGTCCTGGGCTGGGCTGGCCAGCATGAAGCCAATGGGATGGAAGAGTCGCATCTGTGCCTGACCTAACTTGTGCTCTGCAGCCAGTCGCAAAGCATCACGTATATCGCCCAGCAGCATATTGGCCCGTTGGACCGCTTTCACATTTTCATCGAAGGCCTTGGCAATGGCCTCTTCCACTAGGCTTTCCCGCAACCCAATACGCAAATCGCCGCTAATGATCTTGATCACGTATTTCGCTTCAATTGCGGTTGCCCGTCGGAGAAGGTCTTCAAGAATGCTCAGCTTGCGTGCGGCCGTAGACGTTCGGGCGAGTTCGTCGAAAGCCGAAGCCAGCTCGGCCACGGACAGCGAGCTTTTAGCGGGTGCGCTACGCTCCAGAACGTCCTGCGCTGCGGATCCCAGATCGCCATGCCTGCGGTAGGCCGCCGTAAGCGCAACTTCTCCTTTACCCGATATCTCTCCTACTGTCCGCCACAACAACGTGCCGCCTACCTGCAATGTTCGTTCTTCCCAGGCAGGAAAAGCGCGTCCAGAGAAAAAGATAGCCGCCTGCGCAGCTTCCTCCACCGGAAGCGAGCGGAAGTATTCGGCTACCAACCGGACCTTCTCCAGCTTCTTGGTGGTGGCTGCAACGGCGTCGGCGGTCTGGGCAAAAGCTTGCATCTTTAGCAGGATAGCAACTGCTATTTGTTCCTGTCCTTTTCTTCAATATTCCCGTAAAATACTGTTTTAGAAGGCACTTTTCAGCCCGGCGCCAACCCTTTGGAGCTTCGGCTGCTTACGGATCATCTAATACACCAATGAGATACTGGCGCCCATTCCTGCGTTTTCTTGCTGCTTTGCAATTGCTTCCCGCCCTTGAAAGCGGAGAGGAAACCCTCGTCGGCGGTCAGGCCGTAATGGAAGGCGTAATGATGCGCTCCCCGCACGCGTGGGGAATCGCCATCCGCAAGCCCAGTGGTGAGATCACCACGCACAGCGAGACTTTGCAGCGGCCCTCAGAAAAGCACCCATGGATGGGATGGCCCTTTGTTCGCGGGCTGGCTACGCTCGGCCAGGCCATGCGCCTCGGCTTTGTTGCCTCGAAGTTTTCACTCAACGTCGGTTTGGACGAGATTGCCAAAGAAGAAGGCGAGAAGAAGCCCGAGATCGGCTCCTGGGCCATGATCGGCAGCATGGTTTTGTCAATCGGCTTTTTCATCTTCATGTATAAGTTCGTTCCGCTGGCCGCTGCCACAGGCTTGAAATCGCGCTGGCATGCGCTGAACAACAATTTCGCTTTCACGCTGGTCGATGGCCTGATTCGCATCGCGCTCTTCCTGCTATTCATCTGGGGCATTTCATTATGGTCCGACATCAAGCGCGTTTACCGCTATCACGGCGCGGAGCACAAGACCGTTTTCGCTTTTGAAGATCACGGCATGCCATCCATTACCGACGCGCAAAAGTATTCGACGTATCACCCGCGCTGCGGCACGAGCTTCCTGATGACGATCATGCTGATTTCGATCTTTGTCTACGCCGCCTTCCCAGTTCAGGGATTCTGGGCCAAATTTGCTCTGCGCGTGGTATTCCTGCCGGTCATCGCTTCCGTCTCTTACGAGATGATCCGTTTCTCCGCCAAGCACGGGAAATCATTCTTCGCTCTGCTTACCAAGCCCGGACTGTGGCTGCAACGCATCACCACCCAGCCGCCCACCGATGAGCAGGTAGAATGCGCCATCAAAGCCCTTGACCTTGCCATGGAACTCGAAAAGAAAAATGGTGGCGAGTTGGTGATTGCTTAGCGTGGTCTCTGACGAAAGCTCTACGGCGACTTTGGCCACAAAACAGCGGAGTTAAAGTTCCCTGCTGATTGCGCAGATGAGCGCTGACGCGCAAGAATGCAAGATCCGATAGGGACTCCATAAATTATCTTTTGATCAGCGGAAATCTGCGACGAAATTTTATTACTCGGGCGGGGAGGATATTCATGGCAAATTTGGCGACCATGCTGATCGGCCTGGAACAGTTTACCTCCGGACTGAAACGCCACGCAATCCAGGTCGGCGACCATCGCGTTGTTTATTCTGAAGGTGGTCAGGGCGAGCCCGTTGTGCTGCTTCATGGATTCGGCGCGTCTGCCGATAGCTGGAACCGATTTGCCAAGCCATTGACTAAGCGCTTTCGCGTTATCGCGCCGGACCAGCCGGGCTGGGGCGCAAGCACAAGGATAGAAAGCGCATCGTATGGCTATCCGGCGCAGGTTGAGCGTCTGCATCAATTCCTGTCTGCGCTTGGCCTCATGCGCTTGCATCTTGTTGGACATTCCATGGGCGGATTTATCGCGTCGGCTTATGCTGCGCGCTATCCCGATGAAGTCATTACGCTGGGATTGATTGCGCCGCACGGCATGGTTGAGCCTGAGCCAAGCGAGCTTTTTCGCGACATAGGAAAAGGTGACAACTGGCTGGTAGCCACATCGCACCAGGAGTTTGAACGTCTGCTGAACGGTGTATTTGCCAGGCGGCCGTATGCGCCAAAAGCTGTATTGAATTACCTGGCCGATCATGCCATTCGCAATTCAGCCAAATCAGCAAAGATTTTTGCCGAGATGCAAACAAATGATCCTCCTCTTGCTGACCGGCTGGCAAACGTCACCGCGCCGGCATTGATCATCTGGGGCGATCATGATCGGGTTCTGCATGTCTCTTGCGCCGATTTGTTCCGTAAGGGCATCAAAAGCTCTGAAGTGATAATCATTCCCGGCTCTGGACACATGCCTTTGGTGGAGAATGCCGGCACGTGTTCCAGGGCTTGGCTGGCATTTGTCGATAAATCGCGACAAGCCCGCGGGGCCGCAGCTTGAGCAAGGTTAGTTAACCGAGGTAGTAAAATCGAGTTGGATGGTTGATCGCACTGAGCAAGCATGGATTTATGGCGAAACACAGAATAGATATTTAGCCGCGAGGCCCGTGCCAGCCGAGCGGCGTGATGTAGGGCAAATCGCTTTATCCAGCAAGAAGATGCTGAAGCGGTTTGGAGCGAAGCGACAAAACGTATGTTCGAAAGACTAAATCAAATCGAAGCTAAATACGACGAACTCACCAAGGCGCTTTCCTCGCCGGAGGTGATCGGCGATTCGTCGCGCTACCAGAAGACCGCCAAGGCCCATAGTGAAGTCGCAGAGATCGTAGAGAAATACCGCGAGTACAAAGACCTGTCGCGTGGGATCGAGGAAAGCAAGGCCATGGTGGCGGAAGAATCTGACGCCGAGCTGCGTGCTTACGCGCAGGAAGAGCTGGCGCGGCTGGGCGAGCGCCTTACGCAGGTCGAAAATGATTTAAAGATGCTGCTGGTGCCTAAGGACCCCAACGACGAGAAAAACGTGGTGCTGGAAATCCGCGCCGGCACCGGCGGCGATGAAGCCACGCTCTTTGCCGCGGAAATGTTCCGCATGTACACCCGCTATGCTGAAACCCAGCGCTGGAAGGTGGAAGTGCTGTCAACATCGGAATCCGGTGTGGGCGGTCTGAAGGAAGTTATCGCCATTATTGAAGGCAAAGGCGTCTATTCCCGCCTGAAGTATGAGAGTGGCGTGCATCGCGTACAGCGCGTTCCGGCAACAGAGCAACAAGGCCGTGTGCACACCTCGGCTGTAACGGTCGCCGTGCTGCCGGAAGCTGAAGACGTCGATATCAAAATTGAAGCCAAGGATCTGCGCATCGATACATTCTGTTCCTCAGGTCCGGGCGGCCAGTCCGTAAACACAACTTACTCTGCCGTCCGCATCACCCACCTGCCGACGAACACCGTCGTCAGCTGCCAGGACGAGAAATCGCAGATCAAGAACCGCGAAAAAGGTATGCGCGTTCTGCGCGCCCGTCTTTACGAACAAGAAATGGAACGGCAGCAACAGGCGCTGGCCAAAGAGCGCAAAGCCCAGGTCGGCAGCGGGGACCGCAGCGAGAAAATCCGCACTTACAATTTCCCGCAGAACCGCATGACCGACCATCGTATAGGGCTTACCCTGCACCAACTCTCTGACGTTATGGACGGCAAGCTGCAGCCTGTTCTCGACGCGCTGACAACGCATTACCAGGCCGAAAAACTCAAGAATGAATCAGCTGGTGTTGTAGCGTAGAGGCCAGCGTGGCCATGCCCGTGGGAGGGCGCCACGTGATCTGTCTCCTAAACCTTGTCTCTCTTGTTGTTCTCCGAGCCTCCGTGTCTCCGCGTTGGCTGGCCGTGCTCCTTTGCGTCCTTTCGGCCTTTGCGGTAAATTCTTCCGCACATGCAGCTCAAACAGGCCGTCGATTTCGCGTACCAACTCTTCATCGAAAATGACGTGCCTTCTCCGCGCCTGAACGCCGAGCTGCTACTGCTATTCGTCCTCAACCGTGAACGCGCATATCTTTACGCCCACCCAGAGCGCGAGCTAAATGAAGACGAGCAATCGCGCTACGATGAAGTCATTCGCGAGCGGGCGCGCGGGTGTCCTACCCAATACATTACCGGACATCAGGAATTCTGGGGACTCGATCTTCTGGTTTCGCCCGCAGTGCTCATCCCGCGGCCGGAAACCGAGCATGTGGTGGAAACAGTGCTGGAGTTGGTAAAGGAGTACCGCTTCGATGGGCCGGGGCGGCTGCGCCTGCTTGATGTGGGCACCGGCTCCGGCTGTATTGCTCTCGCTCTGGCCAGCGAACTGCCGCATGCAGAAATCCACGCATGTGATATCTCTGACGACGCGCTGGAGATGGCGCGAACTAACGCAGCCCGCCTGGCTCTGGGTGGAAAAGTTCTTTTCCGCAAGTCCGACCTTCTTAGCGTTTACGCCGGCGAAAAATTCGACTTCATCATCTCCAACCCGCCCTATATCGGTGAAGCCGACGCCGACAAAGTGCAGAAGCAGGTACGAGAGTTCGAACCAAAGATCGCCGTATTCTCTGGTCGGGAAGGGATGGAGATTTACCGCCGCCTGATCCCGCAGGCACATGATGCGTTGCGTCCGGGCGGCTGGTTCGTCGCCGAAATCGGCTATTCAGAAGAAGAAAAGGTACGCAATCTACTGGCTGGCTGGCCAGACATTCAGGTCACGGCGGACCTGCAGGGAATTCCCCGAGTGGTGGCGGCAAGAAAACTCAAAACATAAATCCACCACGGAGGCACGCAGACGCGGAGAAGAACTGAGGATTGCACCTTCAGTTGGACAACACTCCCGACTCTGATTCTTTTTCTAGGTACTTGGTCAGTCACTCCTCGATTTACTCGGCATCTTCCTGAAAAGCTCGCCTGACCGCTACCCCTCCGAGAATCAAAAAGTTTCTCCGTGTCTCCGTGTCTCCGTGGTGGGTGTTCTTTTGCTACACTAATCAGTTTTCAATTCACCCTTGGAGGTGAAGTTTGGCTGAAAGCAGGAGCTCTGCTGTTTCCGTCGGGCTGGGCCGCACACTGCGGCGCGATGCCTGGTGGATGGAGAACGTTCCCGTCATCATTCTTCTCGGTGGATTTGGCCTGTATGCAACACTGCGCGCCTTCGAAGGAAAGTTCTATGAGGCAGGCCCGTATCTTTCACCATTTTACTCGCCGTTGATCGACGCATCGCACCATTGGTGGCATTATTCTCCCGCACTGCTGATCCTGGCGTTCCCGCTGGGCTTCCGCATGACCTGTTATTACTATCGCAAGGCTTATTACCGCGCGTTCTTCCTGGACCCGCCGGGATGTGCTGTGGGTGAACCGGCGCACCGCAATTATCGCGGCGAAACCAGGTTCCCTTTCATCCTGCAAAATCTTCATCGCTATTTTCTTTATGGCGCCATCGTCTTCTTGTGCTTCCTCTGGTATGACGCGATTCGCGCCTTCTGGTTTCCCGGCTACGATCAAAAGCTGCACTTCGGCATCGGAGTCGGTACGCTGGTGTTGCTCGTCAATATCATCCTGCTCACGCTGTACTTGCTCTCATGCCACTCGTTGCGGCATTTGATCGGCGGCAAGTTGGATTGCTTCTCCTGCACTGTCACCAATCGGGGGCGTCACGGCGCGTGGAAGAAAGCCAGCTTCCTCAATGAACGCCACATGCTATATGCCTGGTGCAGTTTAATTTCGGTGGGATTTGCCGACTTCTATGTCCGCATGGTGGCCAGCGGCATGATCAAGGACTTTAGAATATTGTGACGAACCAGACGAAGTATGAAACCCATGAGCATGATGTCCTGATCATTGGTGCGGGCGGAGCCGGACTGCGCGCCGCCATTGAAGCCCTTGCTGCCGGCGCCAGGGTGGCTGTCGTCTCCAAGTCTCTGCTGGGGAAAGCGCATACCGTAATGGCGGAAGGCGGCATTGCCGCTGCCATGGCCAACGTCGATAAGGCCGACAGTTGGCGCACCCACTTCCGTGACACCATGCGCGGCGGCAAGCTGATGAACAACTGGCGCATGGCCCAGCTTCACGCCCAAGAAGCGCCGGAACGCGTGCGCGAACTGGAGCAGTGGGGCGCGCTCTTTGATCGCACTTCTGACGGCGATATCCTTCAGCGCGCCTTCGGCGGACATACCTTCAAGCGGCTTTGCCATGTCGGCGATCGCACAGGGTTGGAGATGATCCGCACTTTGCAGGATCGCGGCGTCCAGATGGGCTTTGACGTTTTCATGGAGTGCACCATCATCTGCTTGTTGACCGATGGAAAGTGCGTTGTGGGCGCATTCGGTTATTGGCGCGAGCAAGGGCGTTTTGTGGTGTTGAAGGCCAAAGCCGTTGTGATGGCTACAGGTGGTATCGGCAAGGCTTGGCGCGTCACGTCAAACTCCTGGGAGTACACCGGCGACGGCATGGCTCTGGCCTATGATGCAGGCGCGGAGCTGATCGATATGGAGTTTGTCCAGTTCCATCCCACCGGAATGGTCTGGCCTCCGGGCGTGCAGGGAATTCTGGTAACGGAGGCGGTTCGCGGGGAAGGTGGCATTCTGCGCAATAAGAATGGCGAGCGCTTCATGGAAAAGTATGATCCCAAGCGTATGGAACTCTCCACTCGCGATGTAGTCGCGCGCTCCATCTACACCGAAGTACGCGAAGGCCGGGGAAGCGAGCACGGCGGCGCGTATCTCGACATCTCACACAAGCCCGCTGAGTACGTAAAGCAGAAGCTGCCCAGCATGTATCACCAATTTAAAGAATTGGCCGACGTGGATATCACCAAAGGCCCAATGGAAGTTGGTCCAACCTGCCATTACATGATGGGGGGAATCCGCGTTGAGGCCGAAACCGCGGCATCGTCATTGCCGGGACTTTTTGCTGCCGGAGAATGCGCTGCCGGATTGCATGGCGCGAACCGCCTGGGAGGCAATTCTCTCTCTGACCTCTTGGTGTTTGGCCGGCGCGCCGGGTTGAGCGCAGCCGCTTATGCCGCCAAAGCGCCTGCTGCCGCGATCGACGATCAGCAGATAGCAGAGGCCGAGCACGACATGCTTGCGCCGTTCGACCGTGGCGAGGGCGAGAATCCTTATACAGTGCATCGCGACCTGCAGGAAGTCATGCAGAATCTTGTAGGCATCTTCCGCGTTGATGAAGACATGACCAAAGCGATGGGCGAACTGGAAAAACTCAAAGCACGTGCCGCGCGGGTCCGCGTGGAAGGCTCGCGGCTGTTCAATCCCGGTTGGCATCTCTCGAAAGATTTGAAGTCGATGCTCACAGTGTCAGAAGCGGTGACCCGCAGTGCCATGGCTCGCAAGGAAAGCCGCGGCGCCCACAGCCGCATCGATTTTCCAAAGCTCGACGAACAGGTATGGGGCAAGCAACACAACCTGATTACGAGGGATGACGTGGGAATGAAATTGCAGCAGGTCCCAGTCGACGCCATCCCAGGAGAGTTGAACGAGTTGCTGGCGGAAGAGAAGTAGTATTAGCTGCGAATAAACGCGAAAGAACGCGAACGGAAATTAATTTTCATGTACTGAAATGTACGCAAAACGATTATTTGCTAAAGGCTAAAGCCAAGAGCTAAAGGCCAGGAGCTATCACATGCCAGACGCGGTCCTCGAAGTCTTTCGCGGTAATCAGGAAGCCGGCGCAGCAAAGCAATATACGGTCCCCATCGCGCCGGGCATGGTGGTTCTCGATGCGCTGCATTACATCCAGGCGCATCTGGAACCTGACTTGGCCGTTCGCTGGAATTGCAAAGCCGGCAAGTGCGGCTCCTGCTCGGCGGAAGTAAATGGCAAGCCTCGCCTCACCTGCAAGACTCGCATGGATGCGCTTCCCACGGACAAGCCCATTACGGTCTATCCCATGAAGTCTTTTCCGGTGATCAAAGATCTTGTGACCGATGTCTCATGGAATTATCGCGTCAACAAAAAGATTCCGCCGTTTTCTCCCAAGCCCAAAACCGACTGGAAGATGTATCAGGAAGATATGGACAGGGTGCAGGAATTCCGCAAATGTATTGAATGCTTCCTCTGCCAGAATGTCTGCCACGTTGTTCGCGACCACCACAAGAAAGAAGAGTTTGGCGGCCCGCGTTTCTTTGTGCGTGTGGCTGCATTGGAGATGCATCCGCTGGATAACGTCTCACGCGCCAAACTTCTCAAAGACGAGCTCGGCATTGGCTATTGCAACATCACCAAGTGCTGCACTGAGGTCTGCCCTGAAGAAATCAAGATCACGGACAATGCCATCATTCCGCTCAAAGAGCGGGTAGTCGATGAGTTTTACGATCCCATCATGAAACTTGTGCGCAAGATACGCGGCATTGGGTCAAATTAATGCTGACCCAATGCCAGTATCAGCGTCTAGCGATTCGCTTTGCGAAGGGTTCCCGCCGCGCGCGATTTTCGCGTGGTGGGATAGGGATCGCGGGCCTTTAGGCAGACGTTCATCGCGTAAGCGATGAATATGCGCCCAAAGCGGATTAGAATTAAAGCCGTAATAAGTGTCAGTAACATTGGGTGGTAATGAATATGGAACGGCAGCTCAAGGCAATCTCAAAGAACGGCATCGCAGAAGCACTGGCGAAAGTGCAGCACTATCGCTATCTGAACCAGGCGGAGGAAGCAGAATCAATCTGCCGCGATATTCTGGCCGTTGATCCGGAAAACCAGATGGCATTGCGGCAATTGGGGCTCGCCATTACCGACCAGTTCAAGGGCACTCTCTCAGACGGCTTCCATGAGGCACTGACTTGCTTTGAAAAGCTCTCCAGCCCTTACGAGCGTTCCTATTACCAGGGCATCCTGCATGAGCGTCGCGCCAAGGCGCAACTGCGAGTCGGCCATACGGCGCACTCGCTGATGGCGAGCTTTGAGAATGCTATGCGCTGTTTTGAGGAAGCCGAAAAAATCCGTCCGCAGGGAAATGATGACGCATTGTTGCGCTGGAACCGCTGCCTGCGCCTCATCCAGAGCTTGCCTGCTTTGACCACCGAATCCGATTCCTTTGATGCCAGCGACGCCCCGCCGATTTTTAGGAAGTGAACTGCTATGAAGTGAGTTGGGGTTTCGGCCTGCAGTTCATGATTCGCTGGCTCTTACTAGTCGCGATCTAGGCGACTTATGCGCCTCTATTTTTCCCCTGCTAAAACATCTGCATCTGGCGTGACCGCCGTCACATCCCGAATGGTCATCGGCTTATTACACTGGCAGCTTGATGAGTGAGGTGCCCCTCATGAACACGCTGGAACCAGTCACTGCGCTATCGCTAAAAAATATTCTTCTGGCTACTGATTTCTCTCCGGGCTTTGAAACCGCCGTGAAATATGCGCAGGCTATCGCGCGCCGGCATGCATCACGCGTTCACACTATCCACGTAAACTCGCCCGATTCATACAGTCTGCTGGACCCGGACGCGTTCGCAATCACGTTTAACGGCCCGGAAGCAAACTCAAAAAAAATTCCTGATGTGCTGCACGGCCTTCTAACAGGATTGCCCAGCCAGACGCCGTTGCGTCAAGGCGCAGTGTGGGAAGTGGTCAGCGATGTTGTAAAGCGCAATGAAATTGATCTGCTGGTGCTGGCGTCTCATGGCCGGCATGGAATTCCCCGGCTCGTCCTGGGATCCGTAGCTGAAGAAGTTTTTCGTAACGTTTCTTGTCCGGTGCTTACGGTCGGCCCCGACGTGAAGCCGTGCAATAGCCGCGAGATTAAAATCAAGAAAGTCCTGCTGGCTACGCATTTTGAAGCTGGATCAACCGCGCCGGTTCATGCCGCGCAGCTATGCAATGAGTTTGGCGCTGAGCTTACAGTCCTGCATGTGGCCGATGAAAACAAGGCTGCGTCGAACGGAAAAAACGGCAAAGAACTTACGCAGCAGCTCACGTCCGTGGTGCCGCCTGAAACGTGCTTGTGGAGGAAACCAGTTTGTGTGCTCAAGTATGGATTGCCTTCAGCCAACATTCTCGAAGTTGCGCAGCAGATGCGCGCTGACCTGATTGTGCTGGGAGCGCGCCATCCCGAGCCGGCGAAAATCAATTCGCATTTGCCCTGGGCCACTGCTGCCCGTGTTATCGCTGAAGCTGAGTGCCCGGTATTGACTGTGCGGCAGAAGGACTAGTTATGCCATACAGGACGGCAGCAATATGAAGATAGTCCCGGATCCCATCCACAATTCCGAAGCTGCGTGCCAGAGATACGGAACGCGGGTTCAGTTAGGCAGTTACATCGCGGACATTGTTCCAGACGATGAAGAGCACCCTTCAGTTCACCACTGCATTGTGCAGAGAGTAGGCTCACCCAGAGTACTTTATCTGGGGCAGGAAGATAGTTTCGCGGCCGCCCTGGAGTCTGGCTATTGCCATCTTAAAGAGCTCGCTGGGTCGCGCCCGGAGAAGACCACCGCGATTTATGAATTATGCCACAGACAAAATAACGCTTATTGTGCCGTGCTCTCCAGCACGCGCACTTTCCAGCGGTCTTCAGCGCCGGTCATCACGGCGTAATAGTGGATTTGCGCCTGGCCTGAGTGGATCACCGTGCTTCCATCCAGCACCTGGGTCTCAATGCTTGCTGTATCTTTCAACTCGATAGCCGCGCCATCTGGCGAATAAAAAATTGCGTCCACCTTGTGGCCATGATCAATGATGCGCGTTGTCAGGCCGTTTTGTTTCTGGTCTTTCACCCGCTGCGTGAACTTATCCAGGGCAAAGCCGGCAAAGTTTTCATTCAGAGGCTGAAGCGTATTATTCGCCAGCGACGTGCTGATGGCCTGCCACGCCAGCGTGTAATCGCGCACAATTGCGTTCTGGGTTACGTCTTCTACCTCACGCGGCTGAGCGTTCTTCACGTTCAACTGCATCGCAGGCTTCGTGTCGGCGAAAATGCGCTCAAGTAAGGGTACTGCGCCAGAAATCGCGAGAGCTACGCCGGCACTGAGAATCAGTATGCGTGCAAGCTTCATTGTCTGCCTCCCACATGCAGTTCATTTCCCAGCACTACGCCAGCAGCTACGGTGATGGTGGCATTGTCAGATGCAGGCAGTTCGGCGCGTGCCGTGCCTTTCTTTATACGCGCATCCACGGTGCTTTTACCGGTCTTATCAGTCTGGATGAATGTAACAATGGTTCCATCCGGCACAGGATTGCCGCTGCAATCACGGATGGGATCCGTCTCAACGATCGTTCTGTTCCCCGCGTGGCCGGCCACATGCATGCGGAAACTGCGCTCGCATGGATCGGCAGCGACCTGCTGAACTACGCGAGCCACTGAAGTGTCACCAACCGAAGCGACAAACTGTGCTGCGCCCGCTTTTGGCGCTGATGCGCTGTTGATCCATGCGACGCCTTCACGGCTGGTCACGCTTTTGGTGAACCTTGAACCGCCAACCGATAAATTAAAGTTCACCGGCGTAGGATCGAGAATGAGGTTCTGGTATTGATCAAAAACGAATGTCACGCCGCTGATTACATTAGGCCGCGCCACTGGTACGCGTGAAGGCCGCGCAAGAAAGTTTAGCTTTCCCGGCTTGCCTGGTTTCACCCAGAATACCTGAGACTGATTGGAGTCACCGCGTATCGCCGCGATCCATCGTCCTGCGCTGCGTAGCTCTTCGCCTTTGATTTCGACGCTGCCAGATTTGAATTCCTTCTTAATCACCTGTCCCGGCCCAACCAGGTACAGCGTTCCGCTTCCGCTGGTGCCAATGCTGAGAGGCTGCCCGGCCACTGCGTTCTGTGGCACGCGGAGTTCGGCGGCGCGGGCGCAGTCAGCCGCAAACCAGCACAGCGCAATCACCAACCCGATATAAATTGCTTTACGCATTGTTAGTTCTCACGGTTGTTCAGGCTATAGTGGTTTACGGTTACACGATACGTGTGCACGTTCGACGCCAGATCATCGCGCAACGCAACAGAAAACGGTTGCGGAGTCTGCGGCAGCAAAGCGTGGTCAGAATAAGCGTCTGAAACCCAGATCACATGACCGCCATTGTCATAAAACGTGGCCAGTACGTGAGGGATGTTTACAGTCTGGCCGCTTTCATTCAGCAACTCGCCTTTGAGCACCGTGCGGCCCGTCAGGTCTTTTTCGATCCTCTGATGCAGCACGGCGATGACCGGATCAGCCGAGGCAGGCACCAGCATCCAGTTGTGCGTCATGCGAACGGCCTTGACGTCAGCTTTTTTAATGCCGGGAAAATCAATGCGGTAGGGCGATACTTCTTTGGGCAGCAAAATGTGCGAGAGCTTATCAAAGCTGCTCTCTTCAGCAACGTCCTTGCCGCTATTGTCGGTAAGCACTGCGCCCACAGTGATGAAAGCCGGAACTGTGTCTTCATTCACCACTTCGCCCATGATGATCAGTGCACCGTCGCGCTCCACGGCTTGCATGGAAAGAATGCGGCAATTCGGGTTCTCCACGTTCTGCGCGCCCCAATCATCGCCAGCGCCGCGCCACACAATGTCCCAGCGAAGATAGTTCACCGGAATCACCTGCGGAGGCACATTCACTTCTTTTTCTGCCGGCCAAACCACTTTCCATGCGCCATCGTCTTTTAAAACTTTCAGGTCGCGGGTCTCAAAATTAGCGCCAACAGCGGTTGCATATTTGATTTCAGTGCGGACGGTGGCTTCATTGTCGGATTCATGCAGCACGCGCGTGTTGACGGAGTCGAGTTGTGAATATGTACGCAAGCTGCCATTGCGCCCGGCCAGATCGCGAACAAAGCCGCCTTCATCAACGTTGCTGGAAGGCGCGACAAAAGCATATGCGCCGTGCCAATCATGCGACTTGGCGTTGTCAAACATCGCTTGCACCGCGCCGTCCGGCGTGGAGGCATGCGTGGTCTTGCTTCCATGCAACGTACCCACGGCTATCAATCCCACCGTAAGCGCTCCAAAGATAATTGCTAATAAGCGGCCCATTACCGTGCCTCCCGGAGTACAGGTTCTTCATTGGTAGTCAACGGAAACTCAATTGTTTCTAACTTGCGGCGCTTGTCTGGAAATGCCAGAACAAGAAGCAGTGCAAGAATGCTGCTGCCGATAGGAAGCGTTCCCCAGAGAATGCCTTCCATTTCAGTGGGCGGGGTTCCGTAAGGTGTCTTGTGCGCCGGAGGAATTCCATCTTTCACCCACAGGCTAACATTGCCGCGGTCATACACTTCCGTCTTGCGCCAGCCGGCAAAAGCAATCAGCGGCTCGTAATATGGATCGCGGACAAAAATGTATTTCAAGCCGTATTGGTCAGCGTGCTTTAGGATAGCCCGCAGAGACTCGATGCCATTAGTCCCGTAGTACTTGGAGTTGGTGAGCTGCGCTGATCCGTACTGCGTCATTTCAGGAAGCAGACGGGCGGAGTTGTATTCGCCGTCCACGCTGCTGGCGTTGGCGTAAATTCCCACCTCAGACATTTTGCTGCCAAACCCAAGCGTGAGATACCGGAACTTATCATGGCCATCGCGGTTCAGGAATGAAATAACTTCAGCAGTGCTGAAAGGCGCATCGTGAATCGGGTGATACACCGGCCATGAAACCGCCATGGCCACGCTGAACGCGCCCAGCGCTCCCAGAATGAAAGCTGCCTTGCGTCCGTAGCGATCGATCAACACCACGGCTCCCAAAGCTACGATCGGAAGCGCCATCAGATTGGCCCAGAAGCTGAAACGCTCAAAGGTAAGAATGTCAAAAGGATTGTGGACGTTTGCGCCGGTGATCGCGTTGACCACACCGGCAAGCATGCCCAGCAGGATCCGCGGCAGCGGCGTGGTTCCACCCAGGCCGAAAATCATGGTAATCCAGAAGCCGATAAACAATGGCCGCAGCCTGGATTCCTTAAGCCCTTTCAGGAAAATAAAAGGCAGCGCCAGCAACATCGCACCCCACGGCACAATGATGTAGTTCACCGCCAGCCATCCCTGGGAGAAGAAGTTCTCGCGGCTGCCGTGCGGGATAGGCATCTGCTTGATCGGGTTTGCTTTTAACGCCAGCCAGTAAGGCAGCAAAACTACAATGACTCCGACGATTGAGAGCCCGGCAAAAATTGCCGACCGTATGACCACTCCGGCGGCTGTTGCATCGTTTCCTTCGCGCTTGCGATCCATAATGGCCGTAACCACCACCGGAATAGTGAAGATCACGCTGGCAAACAACAAAGTCACGTGGTGAGCAGACGCGGCAGCCATGGTCAAAGCCAGCGCTTTGCACAGGGCCAATATCTTGCTTTCACGCGCCCATTCATAAAAATATCCAAGCGCCATCAGGTAAAGCGGAGCGGCCCAGGTAGTGGATAACTGTCCGTCAACATAGACAAGTGAAGTCAATGAGCCCAGCAGCACACTGCCAATTGCGGCGTAACTGGCTGCTCGTTCGCCCACCCATATTCGGGCATATTTATAAACGCCGAGCGGAAGCAGAAGAATCGCAATCAGCTGAACAAAAATGTAGGCCAGGTTCAGGCCCATCAGATGCGAAAAGAGCGCCATCCACTGCTGCTCCATGGGCGGATAGGTGGTCTGGGAGAAACCGGTAAACCATTTTTCATTCCACGGATTAAACCAGTGTGTTGCGTAATGCGCCGCAAAGAATTTGTGGAAGTCCGCGTCGTATGAGTCGTTGGTAATCTGCATCAGCAGGAGCGGACCGTGCACCAGCAGCGCCAGCAACAGCACCCAACTCAAGGGAATCGCCCGAGTGGGCAAAGTAACCTGCCTGCTCGGAGCGATGGATGGGGAACTCATGAAAAACCTCCGTGAATGCGAGTGCGATGATCGCGAAATCTCTAATTAGTGGGACCGCATTAAAATTGGGATGCGCTAATCAGCAGCTGTTTTGCTTCAGCAGAGACTTCGATTCCAAAAGAGGTGCGGGGGTTTTCCTAGTGGCATCCGGATTCTCATTTTTGGAGCATTTTGGGGAGTTTCTGCCCGCTAGCAATCCCTCAGCCCGGAATTCGCATCTTGATTCAAGATAAGAACAGAGCTGCTGCCGCAGGTCGGGGCATGCCGCTTTCGCTAAATCCTTGGTAGCGTGCGTGGAACCTGGTAGCCACGTGTTCTTTTTGCGACTCTGACAACGGTGGTCCCGTGAAGAAGAACTTTTTGCGTCTCGCGCTTTTCTGCTCTCTATTTCTGGTCAACTTTGGCTGGGCGCAGACGTTTGATCTGAACAGCAAGCCGCAAGACCAGAACCAGAAATCCCAGCCCAAGCAGAACAATGGCAAGCGGCAGTCCGCACCCCGCGCCGGTAGCGGTGGCGGCGGCTCTGCTGCCTGTGGAACAACGGGTAGCGGATGGGGCGGCAGCATTGAAGCTGGCCGTTATGCGCGTGCGGCTGAAAAAGCCCTGGCAAGCGGCAATCCTTCAGCCGCGATGGGCTATGCTGAGCACCTCACCCAGGCTGCGCCCAGTGATGCATGTAACTGGTTCCTGCTGGGTTATACCAGCCGTCTGGCAGGAAACTCCAAGGTTTCACTCGATGCCTACCAGAAAGGTCTTGCTCGCCAGCCTAATTCCGTCGAAGGGCTCTCCGGCATGGCCCAGACCTATATCCGCATGGGCAAGGCCGACGAAGCCAAAAAGATCCTGCTGCAGGTGATTGCCGCCAATCCTCGCCGGGCTACTGACTTAGCAATGGCGGGCGAACTCTTCATGCAATCCGGCGATCTTTCCCGAGCCCAAAATCTTTTGGAACGCGCTGAAGGTGTTCAGCCTACTCCTCACGCTGAGTTGTTGCTGGCCATTACTTACATGAAGGAGAAACAACCGGACAAGGCCAAGCAGCTTTTGGACAAAGCGATGAAACGCAGCCCGAAGAACACGGAGATCTTCCGCGCTGTGGCCCAGTATTACCGCGAATCCCACGATTACAAATCCGCAATTGCCATCCTGCAGAAGGCACCGATCAAAAATGCCGACGTCATGTCCGAGCTGGGCTACACGTATGAGTTGGCCGGCATGAAGAAAGAGTCGGCGGACACATACGAGAAAGCTGCCGGTATGGCGCCGAAATCCGTCAATGTGCAGTTGGCGGCGGCGCAGGCACAGTTGCGTGTTGGCAATCTGGACAAAACGCGCACTTACCTCTCGCGCGGCGAGCAGCTCGACGCAAACTACTATCGTCTACACGCTATTCGCGGCGATCTGGCTAAGATCGAGCGCCGTGACAGTGACGCGGTGAAGGAATATCTGGCCGCCTTGGCTGCCATGCCGGAAGGCCCAGCAGAGGGCGTGCTTTATCCCACGCAATTGCGGCTTAACCTGATCGACACTTACCGCAATCTGGACGACGACGCAGCCATCACCCAGCAGCTCAGAATCGCGCAACAGGAATTGGCCAAGATCCAGGTTGAGGGTCCGCAGCAGGTGGAGTACCTCCGCCTTCGCGCAGCAATAAAAGGGCTTGCCAATGATGTCCCGGGCGCGGAAGCGGACCTGAAGCAAGCTTTGCAGCTTGATCCTGAAAATGACAACGTAACTTTGCAGTATGGCAGCCTGCTTTGGAAAATTGGCCGCAAGGCTGAAGCTCGGCAGATGTACACCACTCTGCTGAAGCGTGATGACAAGAACCGCTATGCTCTGGAGGCCCTGGGCTACCTCTCTCGCGATGAAGGTGACAATAAAGCGGCTGAAGGTTTCTTCGGCCGCATGGCTGCTGCCTATCCCAACGATTATGTCTCTTACATGGCGCTGGGCGATCTGTACACCGCCATGAAGGAGTATCCCAGGGCACAGTCGAGCTATGAGAAGGCCCACAAGCTGGCGCCTACAAATTCACAGATCATAGCCAGCGGTTCCAACGCCGCTATTGAAGCGGGCAAAGTTGATCTTGCGGGAGAATGGATCGCCCGAGCTACCGGCACCATGAAGAATGATCCGCGTGTGATGCGTGAAACCGAGCGCTATCTTTTCTTGAAAGGCCGTTACGCTGAATCGGCCAGGCTGGGCGAACAGGCAATCGTTAAGTTGCCGCATGACCGTGATGCTGCCGTTTATCTGGGCTATGACTATTACAACCTCGGCCGTTATGACGAAGTTCTGTCGCTGGTAAGCCGCTATGAAGGCACCATGCCCAGGGAAGCAAACTTCCCCTTGCTCGCCGGCCATGTGCACAAACAGAACCAGCTGTTACAGCAGGCAATCGACGATTTCTCTCGTGCGCTCGAAAAAGATCCGAAGATGTTTGAAGCGCTGGTGAATCGCGGTTATGTCCGTAATGACATGCAGGACGCGCAGGCAGCGATCCGCGATTTTGAACCGGCGCTCAAGATGAATCCCAATAGCGGCATCGCCCGGCTTGGACTTGCTTTCTCTTACCTGCAACTGCATCGCTCGCGCGAGGCATTGGAAGAGACCAACAAGGCTGAGAAGGTTCTTGGCTCAATTGGCGCCACGCACATGGCCCGTGCCACGGCATACCGGCAAATGCGCATTCTGGATAAGGCCATTGCAGAATATCGCGTGGCTCTCAAGGATTCTCCCGACGACCTGAAACTGCATCTGGCATTGGCGGACGCTCTCTTTCATGCGCGGCACTATGCGCAGTCCATCAACGAGCTGGATGCTTCTCTGAAGCTTTCTCCTGATGATCCACTCATTTACGCCAACATGGCTTCAGCCTACGCGCAGCTGGGCCGCCGCCCTGAGACGTTCAAGTACATCCAATTGGCGGAGCAGGAAGCTGTGGATCAATCCGCGATCCTCCTGGCGACTGGTGACGCTCTGCTAACCCTCGGTGACCGACCTGCGGCATTGGAACGCTTTACCCGCGCTCTGGATGCTCCGGATGCCAATCGTGTTGACGTGCGCATTGAGTTTGCCAAGCTCTTTGTTCACGAGGGTAAATTTAATGATGCCAAGCAGGAAGTCGCGCTGGCATTTGCTGAGTCGCGTATCGGTGAAGCCTCTCCCGTCACAGCCGATAATCTGGTGGAAGCGGCGAACATTTTCCTGGCCGCCCATGACTTCGACCTGGCCGAACGTTATTTCGCCAAAGCCAAAGATCTGGGCGCTTCTGACGACACAGTAGCCATTGGCCTGGCCAACACCTACATTGCGCAAGGCAATGATCGCAAGGCGGAACAGGAGTTGGCTGCGCTGGGAAGCTCCGCAGATAACCAGCAGAGCTATGACTACCAGCTGGCCTGGGCAAATATCTATAACCAGCGCCATGACAATGTCCACGCCATCACCGCATTCGCGCGGGCCAACCAACTTGCGGTAGATGATCCTACCGCTGAACGCGGTTTGTTGCAGGCTTCCGGTCAGGAAGGCACGCCGTTGCCTTGGCGTCCGAGCCTGAGCATTCAAAGCGAGGTGGCAACTGGCGCGATTTTTGAAGATGCCACTCTTTACCAAATGGATAACAAGCTGTTTGGTGCGCCCGTGCCGCCGCGGTCTTCGCAGGAGACTGATTTTGGCGCCGGGTTCCGGTACCACACGGACCATTTCTTTCCCATCAACGGATATGTTGGCGAGCGCAACTACCGGGGCACGATTTCAATTCCCAGCGAGACTTTGATTGTCCGCCGCAACACCTACGACACGGTCTTCAACGTAGGCACAACGCCGGTATTTCGCCTGGGCAGCGCCCATGTGATTCTCAACCCGGGCCTTGAGTTCACTATCCGGCGGGACACCTTATCGCCGATACAGATGAATCAGCACCTCTTCCGCCAGTTCCTATACATGAACACTTCGCCGCTCTTCAATTGGATAACGATACGCGGGAGCGCAATCCATGAGTCAGGTCCGTTTACTGAACAGAACCTTAACTCGCGCGATTTGGGCGCAAGTCTTGAATTTGAAGTAGGCCGGCCCTGGGGCAATAACGCACTCATTACCGGATATTCTGTCCGTGATCTGTTGTTCCATCCACAAGTCCGTGAATTTTTCACCACCGATACGTGGGTAGGCATGGAACATAAGTTCAGTGACAAGTTGGCATTGACGGTCTTGGGAAAATACATTCGCTCCTGGCGCGTACAGGACCTGACTTTTGCCACGGCGCAGGCGCTCATACCGGGCGCACGCTTTGAATACAAGCGCAATGAGCGCTGGTCTTTCGATGGCTCCATGGACTTTACCCGCGGCGAGGGCTTCCACCTCTATGACAACGTTCAGAGTGGATTCCTCATCTCTTATGTAAGGCCTCTTCGCCGCAGCGTGAACGACGTGAATGGACCGCTCAACGTCGATTATCCGCTGCGTTTTTCTGTAGGCATACAGCAGCAGACATTCTATGGCTATACCGGAACGGGCGGTACGTCGTCATTCCGTCCGGTGGTTAGAATTTCAATCTTTTAAGTTCCCAGGGGCCAAATGAAAATATGTTTCGTTAGCGGTTTCCCGCCCAGCAAAGCAGTACTGAATGAATACGGCTTTCATGTAGCCAGAGAGCTGCAAGCGGACCCGCTGATCAGTTTGACCATTCTGGCGGATGAATATTCAGGCACCGAGCCTGAGTTGCCGGACTTCGATGTCCATCGCTGCTGGAAAGAAAATCGTCTTAGCAATCACGNACGGTTGCTGAAGGCAATCCGCGAGTGCAAACCGGATGTCGTCTGGTTCAACCTGGTGTTTTCCAGCTTTGGCAATAAAGAGAACCCACTGGCCGCCTTTTCCGGTCTTACGCTGCCCGCCATGACCCGTATGGCAGGTTTTTACACCCACGTGACCCTTCACCACCTGATGGACCACATCGATCTCAATGATGCAGGCGTGCGCAATAAAGCGCTCTTCCGGGCTGCAGGAAACATTGCTACGCGCATGCTGCTGATGGCTAATTCGGTTTCTGTCCTGTTGCCGGCCTATCGCCGCACGCTGACGGAAAAATACCGTGGCGAACACATTCATTACCGCGCACACGGAATCCTTTCAGCGCGACCGGAATTTCCCGACTTTTCCCGGCGTGGCAATCCGGAACACCGTATTCTGGCTTTCGGGAAATGGGGCACCTACAAACGTTGTGAAATGCTGATAGAAGCGTTTGAAGAGCAGGTCGCGCCAGCGTTTCCGCGCGCAAAACTAGTGATTGCGGGAACCAACAACAGCAATTCACCCGGCTATATTGAAGGACTGAGCGCCAAATATGCCAGCCATCCCGGAATCGAATTCAAAGGTTACGTGGAAGAACACGACATTCCAGACATGTTCGGCACATCGTCATTCATGGTGATGCCATACACATCAGCCACAGGCGCCAGTGGTGTCGCTAACCTGGCAGCAGCTTATGGAGTACCGATTATTTGCTCGGATATCCCTGACTTTCGCGAGATGGGTGACAGCGGCGGGCTGGCGATCAAATTTTATCCCGTGGGGAATAAAGCTGCGCTGGCTGAGAATATGCTCGAGCTGCTGCAAAATGAGCAGGAGCAGCATGACATGGCCGAGCAGAATTTTTCTGCAGCCTTGCGCATGACCATGCCACAGATCATCCGACAGTATGTCCGTGCTTTTGACCGGCACCAGAGAGCGCGGGCGCTGGAAGCGGTCTCGCGTTTCCGCCGCATTCCCGCCTGGGTGCCTTCACGCTCAGCCATCTTCAGGGCTTCGCGGTGGGGAAGCTGGAGTTAAGCAAACTCATTACGCTTGTTTCCGCTTCGAGTTCGGCAAAGATTGAAGCAGCTCTTTTGCTGCCCGCATTCCTGTAGCTATCGCACCGTGAACGGTGCCATTGTATCCTTCGCCGTTGGTAGCTTCTCCCGCAAAGTACAGCGTGTTCGCGACTGGCGCTCCCAGGGCCTTCGCGGCTTCCATGCCGCCAACCGCAGCATAGCTGTACGCACCACGCGAGAATGGGTCCGTCTGCCAATTATGCATAAAAGACCCAGCGATCTGCCTCCGAAGTTCAGGTTCCGCAATTTCCATGATCCGAGACAAAGCCTGTACTGCGCTCTGGACGATTTCATCCCTGTTGCGCCCGGCGTGCGCTGCGGCGTTTGGCCCTGCAGCCCAGCCTGTAAGAATGGGATAAGGCAGGCGATTGCTCGTCCACCAGGTTGGAAATTGAGGATCGTCAGTAAACAGAAAAGCCAGATCAGCCATTTCCGGATCTCTCTCCCAGAATCTTTCTTGAAAGCACAGGCTCACCCGGATCACCGGGCCCATTTCCAGGAAGCTCATCGCATTTTGCTTTTCCGGCAGGGCGGGAGAAAAGACCACGCTGTTTGATTTCAGCACGCCCAACGGAAGAGTAACAATAGCCCGAGGAGCCTGATACTCCGCTGTGGAGGTGCGGACAATGACTTGTCCCTGCCGCCAGACAATCTCATGGACGGCAGAATTCATCACAATGTCGCAAAGCTTACGATCAATCCGATCTGCCACTGTCCGTACCAGACTTTCATAGCCGCTCGCGATCCGGTATTGATGGTCGCCTTCAATAGCTTCTTCAGCCTCACTGTCGCGGCGGAGCGAACGCGCACTAATGAGCGATGGATCGGCGGCATGGAAGCCTTCCACATATCTGAGCGCCTGCTGTTTTACGTCCTCATCTTCCCCGCTGCGATCGAGATAGTATTGAAATGATTCGTCTGGCTCTTCAGCAGGCAGCCTGGCAAAAAGCTGCTCAACTTTCTCCATAAGATGACTAGCTTCTGCCCACTTACCATTAATCTTCCGGCGAAAGCTGCCGTGGACGGGGACGAGCGGCGCCCCGCCTTCTGCCGCGAGACCAAGAATTTCTTCCGGACGTCCATGAACGAATTCAGCCCCCAACTCCACGGGAAATTCGGCCGTAGACTGCGTGCATATACGGCCGCCGAGACGGTTTCGCGCTTCCAGCAGGGTGACGCGAAGCCCTGCCTCGGTAAGATGGCGCGCGGCAATCAGCCCGGCAATTCCACCGCCGATAATTAGTGTGTCCATAATTGTGCAGCCGTCTCTTCCTGTTTTACTTCACCAGAAACAGGCATGGGATAAACGCCCAAGGCGCGTGCGGCGCCGATATCGACGGTGAGGACCTCATTCTGCGGAGTTTTCTTGAGCCACGCCTGTGCGCGGGCGATTGCCTGCGCAAACGTTCCGCGCGGCAACACGGTTAGATCAAGATAAAGAACATCCGGTGAGTTAGGCCCCAGCCGGACTCCCGTGAACGCGTGCCCCGGAACAATTACGACCACCGGCTTCATGCCAAGGTTCTCCACCGCGGAAGCGTAGGCCACACTCACGTCAATGCAGTTGGCATTGCTGAGTTCCAGCGTCTCTCGCGGCAGCCGGATTCGTTCCGTTTCGTCGGGATAGTTTCCAAAAGTATAAATACTGCTGACGTAGCTGATGCCGGAACGGCGCATGGCAGCAAAAATCGCCGCAGCCTGGGCCCGCACCTGTTGGGTGAGGTCGACACCGGGCACAAGATTGTAACCGCGCATCCGCCCGCCGGGAACAAAACGTTCCGCGCGCGCCACCAACTGCAGGACTTTGTCGTCATGCGGCGTCACCCATCGCGCCAGTAACTGCGCGTTGGCAAACTTTCTTCCCCAGAAGAAGTCAGAGGCGCTATGGATAAACACAGGACGCTGTTGCGCGAACGTGTGTCCCGTTAATGGGTCTTGCACTTCCACTACCAGAGTTGCGGGATGGATCTCACCATTCTCATAGGACCTGGGCAGCAACTCAGGATCAAGGTTGAACGTCCGCACCTCATGCGGCCCAATCACGGCAGTCTGGCGCAGCTCCGCGCTCCAGCCTCGGACTTCAGAGGAGATGATCTGCAAAACCGCCTTGTCTGAGGTGTTCGCAATGCTCAGGACCGCGACGGGCCAGTAATCGGCGGCATGAGCGGCAGCAAGCGCCGGAAATATTTCACCACGCCCCGGCATATTCAACTGGTATTGCATCTGCAGTGGAGAGGCGGGGCCGGTACCCACTTGCATCTTTGCCGGCAAAGGCGGATCTGGCAATGGCTTGAGAGCAAGCTTGGTGACAAAGATCCACGTCCAGGCTAGCACGCCTCCCAAACCTAACGTGGTGCATAGAAAGACCCACGCCAGCACACGCGCAACTCTCCCTGGTTTTTTGGGGTTTGGCATCCTATCAATTGGGTGATGAAGAGAGCTGATGGGTTGCAAAAACTTTCCCGCTGAATCAGGCAACCGTCTCTCAGCGGGTTGCTGCCGGGACTTTACTGTCAACAAAAGCCACAGCTTCTTCAAGAATTTCCTGTACCAGTTCCGGCGAGGACGCTTCCACGTAAATACGCATTAGCGGCTCTGTCCCGGAAGACCGCAGCAGCACCCATGCGTCCGCGCCTTTATCTTTGATGGGAGCATCCAGGAAAAACTTAATGCCATCAAGATTTTCTTTGCGCAATACCTTGTAGCGCCCCAGTGTCGTCGTTTCTCCACTGCTCGCGCGGCTAATGGCGGCTTCCTTCACATCATTTGGAATACGCAAATCGCGTCGCGCATAATAATGTGGGCCATATTCAGATTGAAGCGCAGCAACCAACTGGCCCAGGCTCTTGCCTTCATCGGCCATCACGTTTGCTAAAAGCAGAGCGTTGAGCAGTCCATCGCGCTCCGGCAGGTGGCGCTGGAAGCCGATGCCGCCGGACTCTTCACCGCCGATCACAATCTGCCTTTCCAGCATGAGATCGCAAATGTATTTGAAGCCGATGCCGCATTCAATCAGCTTGCGTCCATGCCTGGCGGCAATGCGGTCCAGCATGCGCGTGGTGTTAAAGGCGCGCGCCACGTCGCCCGGCCAGTCTTTATGCCGTGTTACCACCCATTGCAGCAAGATGGAAAAGATTTTGTGCGAATCCACAAAGCCTCCATCTTCCGCCGCCGCTCCTATGCGATCAGCATCGCCATCAGTGATGAAGGCCGCATGGCATTTTTCCTTGACCACAATCTCCTGCGCCGCGCGCACATGCGGCTCAATCGGCTCAGGGTTGATGCCGGGGAAAAGCGGGTTCACTTCACTGCGAATCTGCACATGCTGAATGCCGCGCTTCTGGAAAATTTCCGCCAGCACGTTGCGTCCTGCACCATACATGCAGTCGATGGCAAATTTAAAGTTGGCTTTTGCAATCTTGTCCAGGTCAGCAAACTTGCAAATCGCTTCAACGTACGGCGTCTTGAAATCTGCTTCTTCCACTTTCGCCGCTTTGCCCTTTGGCATGGCGCCTTCGCGGACGTATCCTTCAATCTGCTTGATGATCGCCGGCGTTGCTGACCCGCCGTAGGTGGCCTTGAACTTCACGCCATTCCAGTCCCAGGGATTATGGCTTGAGGTGATCATGATGCCGCCCGCCGTCTTTAGGCTCCGCACCGCATAGGACAGCGCAGGCGTTGGCGTGTAATCATCTGAAAGCTTGATGGAAATTCCCGCGGTGGCCAGGACTTCAGCTGCGGCCTGAGCGAATCGGCATGATCCAAAGCGCGTGTCATAGCCGATGACCAGCCCACGGCTGGGATCCTCATTCTTTAAAACGTAAGCGGCAATAGCCCCGGCAACGCGCCGGACGTTTTCAAAGGTATAGTCCTCGGCAATAACGCCACGCCAGCCATCGGTGCCAAACTTTATTTGCTCAGCGGACATTCATCCTCTCTAGATCAGCTCAGTCAATTTCTTCTCACTCAAGTATTTCACAATTTTTCCTACGTCCTGGGAATGCTCACGCGTTGTAACAAGAATTGCATCTTCCGTCTCAACCACCACGAGGTTATGGACCCCGACTGTAGCGATAAATTTGGAAGGCGCATAAACATAGTTGCCGGTGGCATTCAGCACGAAAGCATTTTCGCCGTGCAGAACGTTGGCTGCGTCTTCCTTCTGCAAGGCCACATGATGCTCGTATAGAGCGGCCCACGATCCCAGATCATTCCAGCCGAAGTCTGCGCGTAGACAGAAAAGGTTTGACGAGTGCTCGCCTTTGGCTGAACGCGGCTCCAGGACAGCATAATCAATGCTGATGTTTTCGCACTTGGGATAAAGCTGCGCAAACGTCTTCTCGAAATCTTTAGTTCCCCAAGCTGCCGCAATCTGTTCAAGATACGGCGTTGTTTCCGAAAGATGCTCGCGCAAAGCTCGGGTGAGCGTGCGCGCGCTCCAGACAAAGATTCCGCTGTTCCAGTAGTAATTTCCGGCAGTCATAAACTCTTCCGCCCGCTGCTGGTTTGGCTTTTCAGTGAAACGTTTTACCCGGAACAACTCTGACTCAAGCTTCTCTCCCGTCTCAATGTAGCCATAGCCGGTTTCCGCACGCGCAGGTTGCACTCCCATCACCACAATGTGGTCTTCATGAGAAGCAAGATCAATGGCACGCTGCAGGACCTTGCGGAATTTCTTTTCGTCGCCGATCACATGATCTGCCGGAAACATGCCGATAATCGCCTTAGGAGCGATTCTCTCCAGCAGAAACGCCGCTAACCCGATGGCAGGCGCCGTGTTGCGAGCCTCAGGCTCCGTCACAACCTGGCGCGGAGGAATTACCGGAAGCTGACGCTGAATTTCTTCCGCCAGAAACTCATTGGTAATGACCCAGAAGTCTTTCTCTGTACCCAGCGGCAGCAGGCGCTCCATGGTTTTCTGAATCATCGTCTGTTTGCCATCGAGCGCCAGCACCTGCTTGGCTTGCTTACGACGGCTTCGCGGCCAGAAGCGCGTGCCGCTGCCGCCCGCGAGAATCACTGGATAAAATGGCTGTTTGCTCACACGCACCCACAGGGCAGTAGCCCGACATTTTCAACATGCCACGAAAATAGCTTGCTCACTCAGCGCTGCAGCGTTGAGAAGCTCTGTTCCAATAATACAGTGGCTGGTTGTTCAACTTTTTCTCCTGGAAGCGACGCACAAAGAAATTCCAGCTCCCACTGCGGCTTTAATAAAAACTTTTCTACTGCGGCGGGGATCACGACGGTTTCTCCGCTGGTAAAGGTTACTGGCGCTGCACCGTCACTTTCAATCACGCCGCATCCTCTGGTAGCTACCACGCACCATACGCTGGTTTTGGCGTGCTGCGGCCGCCGGAACTCCCACGGTCGCTTCATCTTGAAATGGTCAACGATGAAACATGGCGAGGTCACAAGATTGACCTGCTCCTTGCCCTGCTCCATTTGTCGATGGCCTGCAATGGCTTTTCCGGCATGCGTCTGTTCTTTAGTGGCACGCAAGCCGTCCTCAATATGCAACTCGCGCGGACGGCCATAATCATAGAGCCGGTAGGTGGTGTCGGAATTCTGCTGTGTCTCCACGATGACCGCTCCTCCGCCAATAGCATGAACAGTGCCGGCATCCACATAGATCATGTTGCCTTCATGGACATCTATCCAGTTCAGCAGATGTTCCATGCGGTTTTCGCGGATTGCAATTTCCACCTCGGCCTTGCTGGTGCCTGGCTTCAATCCGAGACCTATCTGCGCTCCGGGCTCGGCACGCAGCACGTACCAGCATTCGGTCTTGCCGCAGGGCTGGCCGACCTTGGCGGCGCCGTCATCATCCGGATGCACCTGCACGGAAAGCTTTTCAGTGGGAAAGAGAAATTTGATCAGGAGCGGAAAGCGGGCGGCGTTCCCGGCTGCATCGCCCAGAAAGCGTTTGCCAAATTCTTTTGCCAAATCGGCCAGAGCCCGCCCAGCAAGCGGGCCGTTGGCAACCGTGCATTTGTCGCCCGTAAGCCATGCCTCGCCGATCGGACCGCCCGTAACTTCGCGGGCATAAAACGGGGAGAGGTCGCGAGTACCCCAGACGCGCTCGTGAAATTCCGGTTGCAGAAGTAACGGATAAAGATCAGGCATGCGAGTATTTGTGGCCGTGCTGTCAGGAACCTAGAAATTCTTAGACTCGGAAAATCGACTAAGCGTTGTCCAGCAGCAGCTCGGACGTCGTGAGCAAACGGGCCTTTTTCAGCCATGCCAGGATCGCTGCGCCCATTTGTATTCAGCCTACCGAACAAAGCTTAGAGCTTTCCGAACCACTCCTGCATACGCTCCATGCCACGCTCAATCTCCGTGGGTGAAGTCGCATATGACAAGCGAATATGTTCGCGAGTGCCAAAGGCCTCGCCCGGAACGGTAACAACGTGGGCTTCATGGAGCAGCCGCTTGGCTACATCAGCGCCTGACATGATTCCGGATTTGCCAAAATAGGCCGAGACATTCGGATAGACATAAAACGCCCCTTCCGGTTTTACGCAGGTCACGCCGGGAATCAGGCTCAGGTGGCCCAGCGTGAGGTCGCGCAGCTGGACGTAATCTTTTTTCATTTTCTCAACGCAATCCTGTGGGCCCGTTACGGCAGCCAGGCCGGCCATCTGGACCATGTGGGCTGTGCTTGAAGTGCTCTGGCTTTGTAGCTTGGTCATGGCGTTGATGATCGGGGATGGGGCCATTGCGTATCCCAGCCGCCAGCCGGTCATGGCATACGTCTTGGAGAGCGAGCCCACAATCACCAAATGCTGTTTTACATCGGTAACGGAACCGGCAGAGAAGCGGCGCGGCGTGAAATTCAGGTAAACATAGCACTCGTCGGCAATCACATAGATGCCGCGCTTGTGCGCGAGCCGCAGAATCGCGGCAAAATCGGCTGAATTTAGAACCGCTCCGCTGGGATTGTTAGGGGTATTGATGATGATGGCGCGCGTCCGCGGCGTGATCTGGCGCTCAATCATCTCCGGCGTTAGCCGAAAATTATCCGTTTCGTCGGTTTCAACAAAAACGCACTTGCCGCCCGCATACTCAATGATGTCTTTAAATGAAACCCAGTAAGGGACAGGAACAATGACTTCATCGCCGTGGTCTACCAGCACCTGCAGCGCATTGAACAGGGCCAGCTTTCCGCCCGTGGAAACCATGCACTCACTTGGCTGGTACATGGAACCGAAATCGGCAGCGTGGCGGCGGACAATGGCGGTGCGCAACTCCTGTATTCCCGCGACGGCGGTATACCGCGTGCAATTATTATTGATCGCCGCGATGGCCGCATCCTTGATGTGCTGCGGCGTGGGAAAGTGCGGTTCGCCTGCGCCAAACTCCACCAAGTCGGCCCCACCCGCTTTGAGCTGTGCCGCTTCGGCGACCACCGCCATGGTAGCGGAAATTTCAATGCGATTAATGCGGTCACTAAACTGTTTTATTGCCGGCAACGTCGCCATTTTCTACCCTCTTTTAAATTGTGGCTGCGGTGCCATGGAATTTTTCCCGCAGACGTTGTTCCACCAGCTCCGGCACCAGCCCGCGCACGGAACCGCCAAGGCGAAAAATCTCTTTGACCAGCCGCGAGCTTAAATAGGAATAAGCTTCCGCGGGCATCATGAACACGGTTTCCAGTTGCGGCTGCAGTTTGCGGTTCATCAGGGCCATCTGCAACTCATACTCGTAATCGCTGATGGCACGGATGCCGCGCAGCACTGCCTTGGCTTTCTTCTGCATGGCGTAATCCACCAGCAGCCCTTCAAACGTTTCTACGCGAACGTTCTTGTAACCCTTGACCATGTCTTCCAGCATCTGCCGCCGCTCTTCCAACGTGAACAGCGGGTCTTTTTCTGAGTTGCGCAGAATGGAGACGATCAGTTCATCAAAAATCTTACTGCCGCGCTCAATCAGATCAAGATGACCGTTGGTGAGCGGATCGAACGAGCCGGGATAGATGGCGCAGACCAGATTCAATTGAGTTCCTGATTGGGGCTGACTTCCTGATTTTATTCCGGAATAAGTCACCGGGCAATGCGGGAATTTATCTCATTTCGGCTGCATAAAAGCCGTAAGCTGCTGGACGGCCTGGTTCATCAAGAATAATCGGTCCCGGTACCTCCCTCCGCATTCCCTTTACATCTCACAGATGAGGCGAGTATGGTTGACTCGCGGCAAGAGCCCCTCTTTTTGAAGGACTTAATCACCAGCATGCTTTCCAAGCCATCGCGCAGTGAAGAAACACTGTTATTTGCGAAAAACTTTTTGCAACATCCCAGAATGCTGGGATCGTTGATCCCCAGCTCCCGCTTTCTGATTGACCGCCTGCTCAGCCGGGTGGACTGGAAGCGCGCCCGCACCATTGTGGAATACGGCCCGGGAGTGGGCACCATTACAGCGCATATCCTCTCCCGGATGTCTCCTGACGCTCGCCTGGTGGTATTTGAGATGAATGAGGATTTCGTCAATTATCTTGCGCGTGCTTTTCCTGATCCCAGGCTCCATGTGGTCCATGGCTCGGCAGAAACCGTGCAAAGAGAGCTGGATCGGCTGAAGCTGGATGGCGCAGACTACATCATCTCCGGAATTCCCTATACAACCATGCCCGTAGAATTGCGGGAGAAGATCATGCGCGAATCGCGTGAAGCGCTCAATCCCGGCGGCGCCGCGCTGGTTTACCAGTTTACCCGCGCTGTGCTGCCTTACCTGAGAAGCCACTTCCACCAGATCGATCAGGAATTTGAACCGCGCAACATCCTTCCGGCGCGGCTGTTTTATTGCACCTAGCCGACTGGATGTTGGCAATCCCAGCAATCTGAGCTTATCCAACCCACCCTATATACTTGTCCATATGGCCGTAATCAACCCCAAATCCGTAAAAGTGAACGTAACCACCGGCACCGGAATGGATATCGAGTGGGATGACGGCCATCGCACCCACTTTGGTTTTCAATGGCTGCGCGACGCCTGTCCTTGCGCCACTTGCACAGAAGAACGCAACAATCACCATCGCAATCCGGGCGAGCCCGCGAAGCAGGCTGCCTCTTTGCTGCCAATGTATAAGGAGCCAGCCAAGCCCAAGGAAGTGAAGCCGGTGGGCCGGTACGCGCTGAATATCGCATGGAATGACGGCCATGCCAGCGGCATCTATTCATGGGACTACCTGCGGGAAATCTGCCAGTGCGACGAATGCCGCGCGCAGGCTGCCGGGTAGAATCCTGTCACTGAAGCTTAGTACCCGCGTTTCTTGTCAATTACACCTTCCAGCGGCTGTCCTGCAAGATAGCGTTTCAGGTTGGAGACAAACACGTCATAGTGGCGCTGCCAGACATTTTCCGTGAGGAAAGCAGTGTGCGGAGTAATGAGGACCTGCGGCATCTTCCACAAAGGCGACCAGCGGGATAGAGGTTCTTCTTCAAAAACATCCAGTGCAGCGCCAGCAATTTTTCGGTCGCGTAACGCCTTCACCAGCGCAGCTTCATCCACCAGCGCTCCGCGTGAAACATTGATCAGAAATGCCGTCGGCTTGAATTGCTGCAATCGCCCCGTATCAATGAAATGCTGCGTGCGTTCCGTGAGGGGCGCCGCCAATACTACAAAGTCCGCCCTCGCGATCGCGCCATCCAGTGAGTCATAGCCCACGACTTCATGCGCTTCTGCTGCTCCGCGCTCGGGATGTTCGCGCACGCCGATCACGTGCATCTTGAGTGCTGCAGCCATGGAAGCCACTTCAGCTCCAATGCTTCCCAGGCCAATCACAACCAGAGTCGCGCCACGCACCTCGCGCGGACGCGGCTGCTCCTTCCAAATAGCTTCCATCGCCCACTTGCGGCGCTGCTGATAACGCGTTGCCGAAGGCAGCCTCTTGGCCAGCGCGAGCAGCATGGCGATGGCGTGCTCCGCCACTACAGGCCCGTGTACTCGTCCGGCATTGGTAAGAGTGATCTCGCTGGAAATCAATTCAGGATAAAAAAACTGATCGACTGCGGCAGTGATCGAATAAATCCAGCGCAAGCTTTTAGCCGCGTGAAGCTGCTCAGGCTGCAATGACCAACCGATCATCACATCGGCGTCACGCAACGCCTGTTCGTCGTCGCGCTTATTTGCTGAGCTGGAAACTTCAACCTGGGGAAATTCCTTGCGAAGAGTCTCCATAAACCACGGCAGAGGCCGCCACATCTCAAACTCGTCATGCAGCAGGATCGCGATCTTGTGGGCCGTCATCCTGCTTACGCTCCTGCCGCGGGCGAACGCAGAGTTTTCTTATTCGTCGAGACCCGATCTCTCCATAGAACGGACGAATCAATTTCCGCAATCGATCTTCTTCCTGTCAATGCCATGGCGCGTTCCAATTCATCCCGCAAAATCGATATCACGCGCTCCACGCCTTTGGCTCCGCCCAGCGCCAGTCCGTAAATATATGGCCTTCCAATGAACACAGCCTTCGCGCCAAGCGCCAGCGCCATCAGCACGTCGGTTCCACGACGGATGCCGCTATCCAACATTACCGGAATCCGCCCGGCCACAGCTTCCACCACGCGGGGCAATGCGTCAATCGTCGCCGGAACAGTATCCAGATTGCGGCCGCCGTGATTGGAGACGATCACCCCATCAGCGCCACGCTCTACCGCACGCCTGCCATCTTCCGCTGAGAGCACACCTTTTAGAAGCACTGGCACGCCCGCCACAGAGCGCAGCCATTCCAGGTCGTTCCAATTAAAAGATGGATCAAACAAGGTGTCGTAAATGCTGGCGCGCTGTGTCTTGTGTCCCTGGGTTGCGCCCGGACTGTTCAGCGGCAAGCCGCGCAGATGCACGCATTCCAATTCCTTGGGTAAGCCGAAAGAGAGTTGCCCGTAGCGGTTGCCCAGCACCGGCGTGTCCACCGTGAGGCAAACGGCCTTGCAGCCTGACGCTACCGCCCGCTGCACCATGTCTTTGGTGAAAGCCCGGTCGCGCTGGACATAAAGCTGGAACCAGATTGGGCGTTGCGTGTTGCGGGCAATTTCATCGATTGCAGTGGTGGTGAAGGTGCTGACAACAAATCCCGCGCCTGCCGCACTTGCGCCCCGCGCTGTGCCTATTTCGCCTTCAGCGTGGTACAGCCGATGGTAGGCCACCGGCGCCAGCAGAATCGGCGATTCAAACTCTCCGCCAAAAAGATTTACGCGCGTATCGATCTCGGAAACATCCACCAGAACGCTGGGCGAGAGTTGCAGGCGACCAAAACCCGCGCGGTTTTCCCGCATGCTGATCTCATCTGCGCCGCCGGAGCGCACGTAGTCATAGGCCATCTTTGAGAAGCGCTTGCGGGCCAGCGGCTCAAAGCGTGTCACGTCCGCCGTGGGCAGGCTTTCAGTGTTGCTCGACCGGAAAAGCTTTTTCCATCGGCCCATCGTCTCTCCCTTGTCTCTGTATCTGGTAATTGATCCCTGCTCTGCAAGAAAAAAGCTTACGCCATATCGCGTCCGCCGCGATGATCATTGCGCGTTGTATCCGCCGTCAATGGTCAACACGCTGCCAGTGGTCCAGCCGGATTCGTCGCTGGCCAGGAAGACCGCTGGGCTGGCAACATCTTCCGGCTGGCCAAAGCGGCCCATGGGATGCATCGCTTCACGCTGGCGGCGAGCAGCTTCATCGGCATTGAATTTGGCCACCATCTCCGTCGCAACAATTCCCGGACAAATGCAGTTCACGCGGATATTCTCCGCCGCATGATCCAGCGCCATGGCCTTTGTCATGGCCATCACAGCGCCTTTTGACGATGCATATGCCACGCGATTGCGCGCTCCCACCAGGCTAAGTACTGAAGCAATATTCACAATCGATCCGCCGTTTGCCGCACGCATGTGCGGCAACACGGCGCGCGACATCAGCCACAGACCACGGACATTGATGGCAAAGGTCTGATCAAAATCTTCTTCCGAGATCGACTCTGCCGTGCCTGGCAGCAGCACTGCGGCATTATTCACCAGAATGTCGATGCGCTTGAATTTCTCGATGGCTGCGCTTACCAGTTTCTGCACGTCATTTGCGCTGCTCACATCGGCGCTTATCGCCACGCAGTCTCCACCGATTTCTGTCACAGCCGCCTCTAGCTTATTGCTGTCTCGCCCGGCAATCACCACCTTTGCGCCTTCGCGGACAAACGCCTGCGCAATGGCTTTGCCAATGCCGCTGCCGCCACCGGTGATGATCGCTACTTTGCCGTTCAGACGCATGGATATGGATTGTAAATCTAGACGGTCGCGGTCTTTGTTGTTTTAGTAGTCTTGAAAAAGCCTCGCAATGATGCTGCATCCTTCTCTACGCAAAACGGGTTATTGCAAATGATCACCGAACAAGGTAAAACATTCCGGCTCCAGTAATGAAAAACAGCGCTGCAAAAGCCCACAAAAGATATTGCAATAGGTTAATGTTGGGTGCGCTGGTCAACCCAAGTCTGCGGTTAAGATCGTATATCTTCTCGCGTCTTCCTTGGCTAAAAGGCCTGCATAAACGAAGCCGCCGAAAAAGGTAAAGCTCATCAGAACCTGGCAATAGCATCGCAATTCTCACAATGTGGTGGCGTTCCACATTGTCAAAGTAATACTTCAAAATGCTGCCGATCATCACGTAGAAAAACAAGTTCGCCTTTAACGCCATGTCCATGTGGTACTTATAGAGTTCCACATGGAGGTTGTACTCGCGCCAGTAGATCTCTTCTTGTGTGGTCCGTTTGCGCCAGTGTAATTTGGGCTGAAGCCATCGGCTTCTCCTTTTATTTTATTGTCGGGTCAGAATGACAACCAGCTTCTCGACGGGATTTAATTTGATCAAAGCCGACCATTATTTGGCTTTTTTCGTCCCAGAGAGCTAGGAACGCACAGGATAGGCTCTCCCTCAGAGTAAGCGTTTTAACGTCTTGCATGCTCGGATTCTCATGGTAATAATATACTTGGCAAAGTGGCGGGAAGTCGCGGGAAAATGCGGGTTTTCGCGGGACAATTCGCCAGTTTTTCGTTGCTTTCAATTCAGGATCAAGCTATAAGCAAATCGGGACGCGCCAGCGCGTGAACGCTGGACACGCCCCTAACCAAAGCACCTGATAAGAGGCGACAATGGCTAAGAGCAAGACTACACGTTCCCGCAAGAGACGCAAACCAGACCCGTTCGCTGTTGTCCGTGGCAAGGTTGTTGAAAGAATCGAAGTCTCGACCATGGACGACGACTGCGCAATCGGGATTCTTTTCAAAGACAGAACCTATTTGGGATTCGATGTTGAGCCGTTCCTTCGGATCACTCCCGATTATTCAGACTGGAAAACTCACAACTACAAACGCATCAAACGCTGGCCACCCATGTACAGCGAATAACCACGACCCGCCAGAGATGGCGGGTTTTTTATTTGTGCTTCTTCTTCTCGGTCATGCGCTTCTTTCGCGTCTTTGTTTTTTTCTCTTGTGCTTCTCTCTTAAGCAGATCGTCTTTTGACACGGTGAAGGCTTGCCGCAAGGCATTGCTGAACCGCTCAGATTCGGTTTTTCCAGGAACGTCGGGCGCTGGCAATGGCTTCATTCGAGTACTCGTTTCCCGCCTTGGCATTTGCGTTTCATAATCTTCACAACTTTACCGTATAGATCGCCTTCAAGGCAGCCCAACGAAGGATGCTCGATATCAATATCCTTCCCCATTTTACTCGTCCATGCACCAGAGGCTTTTTGTCTGGCGACATGTTCGGGTGATGTTTCGCTGGCATAGATCGCGATTTTCTCGTATTCGGGCTCGAGACTTGAATCCAATGTCTCTTTATAACCGTGAATTTCAAACACCTTGATCCAGCCCTCCAGCGTATCCGCGCTCGGAACACCCGGTGGCCAATAGTAGCCCTTGATGCTTACGTCATACCAAAAGTTTTTCAGGTCGCCTACCGCATAGGCAACACAATTGTAACGTGGGTCTTTTGGACTTGTAATCTTGTACGGGGTTTCTTTCAGGTGGGGACAGACTTCTTCCAGTTCATGGTCGCGCTCTAACATTTACTGCAAATACCCCCTTTGGCGACCCCATGAAAGCCACGATTCAACTGCTTCGCTGAATGTGCTCTTCGGCTCTGCTGGGTCTTGCCCTGTAATCTTATTGAGAGCTACCAGCCAATGGTCTGGCCTGTCCCTTAGCTCTTCTAGTAGAAGAGGTACGGCGCGATCCCCCATTTCTATAATTGCCTGATATGACGGATGTGAGACCATTTTGGTAAGAGAAGACATGTGCTGCGTCTGCCGCCTCCATCGATCAGCGTGCGCTCGGAACCGGCTCACTAGATCATCGCCATTCGGCAACGACAGTTGCTGGCTGTCAGCACCCGCAAGGGTATAGTCAGATTCCCCGTAAAGTCTACTTATCATCCGGCTTCGGGCTGCTGCTATGACGGTTGATCCCCTCTCCCTGAAATATTTTGCGCCGTTGACATATTCCCGGCTTCGTACACGAGCGTGCTCCATTTCACTCACGATCACGGATTGCACATCTTCGGGGGGGATCGGAATCCTGAGTGCTCCAACATCGCCGATTAAAAGCTCTGTTTGCCCGGTAGACCCAATCACTTGGCGTAGCATTTGCAGTTGGCCCAATTCGCTCTTAAGAAATTCCTCGACGTACTTGCGATTGATTCCGCTCTTGAGACGACAGATAGCGATATGACCATCCGCGATTGCTGTGTCGTCATAAAGATACGGATCAACGCGCCCAATCGTTCCCTCGCCGGTGCATGTAATGAGCACATCACCCTTGCAAACTATTCCTCTTCGACACGCATCGCGAATGGCTTCTGTATCGGGCGCGTAATCGGTTTCCAAAGAGATGCCGCCCCCAGTAATGTTTCGCACCTTAAGTATCGGTATTCCTTCAGATGATTGTTCGCTGGGGGTCTTACCGCGTCGGGGAAAGCCTTCTTCGCATAGGGATTCAAAACTTACGACTTCCACGGGCATCTCATCCAACTGATTCATGAGCCGGTAATATTTCGGGTGGTTGTACGTGTAGCTAAACCGGTTTACGATCTTGGGTTGTCGGATCACGTAGCTGAGGCGATCATAAAGAAGACTGGTGCGATTCGCTTCCGGCTCAAGCCAATCTCCAGTTTGCTTCGGTTCCCCGCGAATTATCTCCATCCGATGTTCCCGGCTCGGGCGCATTTCAATTCCATCCCACTCCCCGCGCTCAAACCGCTGGAACTGTTCTCGTATTGCAGGCAAATCATTTTGGTCAATGGGATTTCCAGATGGGCTGATGCCAATGTACTCAGCTCTTGAAAGAAAAATGTTTCCCTGCTGCGAGAGTGTTGGCTGGTTCGGGTCCTTTTTTATGGCATAAAGGATGCTTGTGCAAGCAGCGCCTTCGCTCATTTTGAACGCGTCTTGCGAAAGCCGAATGACAGCTTTAATGACGCAATGTTGCCGGATATAGTCTCTGACTCGTTTATCGCCCTTATTGGACAAAATGCCTTCTGGAAGCACGATGGCCATCCGTCCACCGGGTCGCAAAAGACGAATGCAGCGCTCAATCAACAGCACCTCGCGCTTCTGGCTATTGCCGCCAAGCTCATAATTTTTCAGAATGCGCCCTTGATCGTCTCTCGCCCCAAACGGCGGATTTGTGAGGACAATATCAAATGAGTTTTCCTCTATCGCGGGGGCTTCGGGGCAAAACTTCTGCCGTCTTTCGACCTTCTCCGTGATTTCGTCGATATCCAGAGCGTTGCCCTGATACACTCCGGCGTGCCCATCCCCGTGAATGATCATGTTCATTTTGCAAGTGCGAGCGGCACGGGCTTCCCAATCAATACCGGCTAACGATGTAGTAGCCAATTCTTTTTCGCTATTCTTCTTTTCACGGGGGGATAAATCCGAGGTCAGGATTTTATCTCTCACCACGTCATACACGCGAATCAAAAATCCACCCGAACCGCATGATGGGTCAATCGTCTTGTCTCCAATCTGCGGATTGACAAGATCAACCATGAAATTCACAACTTCACGAGGAGTGAAGTATTGACCGAGACCACCGCCGCGATATGTTGCGGACAGAAATTCTTCGAAAGCAACGCCCTTAACATCGAGATCCGTTTTCCCGAGACTTTTGTCTTCAAGAATGGAGACTATCTTGTCAATGGCTTCCGGTGGTAACAGGATTTCATCTTTAGAGTCCTCATCAGAAAATACCTCACGGTAGCGCTTGGACTTTACCGTGTCATTCCAGAGCTTCTGAATAATGTCAACATTGTTCTGGCGCTCACTTTGCACCACGGCGGACGTGAATCTATTTACCTTCCGATTACCGTCCTCAATTTCCCGCTCTTCATACATTTTTGAGAAGAGGAGTTTTGACAGTTCGTCGAACGCCTTGGTGGGATCGTATCCCTTTATGTTTCGGATAACATCGTGACAGCGATGCATGAGCCGGGATAATTCGCGTGCGCTTTCGATGGCGAATAATGTCCGGTTAGCCTGATTAACAAGAGAGAGCTTCTGCCGCTCCGGAAGTTGGCGCAACTCGCCTTTTGCATCTGAATAATTCGGCAGTCGTGGAACTTGCTGCTTTGAAATGGAGTCATATACGCGCCATGAATGGCCATTGCATAGAGCAGCAAACGGAGCGATATCAGGGAGCAGTCTCGCATAAGAGATAACCTGCTCACGATCATTGTCAGACAAGTACCGGCGTGGACTTTTAGAGTCAATGACTATGAACGGGCGATTGGATACCTGCACCATTACGTCCGCATAAATCGTGCGGGTTTCGCGTCCCTGGTGGGCCTCAATCGGATGATTGTAGGATATTTTTACGTCGCTGTTTGCTTCTCTGAAACCGGAAGCCTCCAATTGAGGCACTACAACCTTTGTCTGAACGTCCTGCTCAGAATAGAGGTCTCCCGGTACGGTAACGGGTTGGCTGGCCACGTTTCGTACTTTCCCCTTACCGCGTGATGGCAGCCGATAGCGGAGCTTTCACGCGCCTTTTCCAGTAAGTTGTTGGTACGTGACCCGACGCCCAAAGACGCCTGCCAGTGCCATATTGAACCGATCCGCATCCGACACTGGCATCTTGCGGGTTCCGCGATGATTGTAACGGAACACCTGCTCATCGAGATAGCGAAAAAGATGGAAGGGCTCAACACTGACATACGTGCCCTTCAGGCCACGTTTTAGAAGGCTCCAAAAGTTCTCCAGCCCATTCGTGTGTACCTGCCCGTTAACGTACTCTTTGGCGTGGTCAACGATTCCATGAGCGTATTCCTTATCCAGTCCCCAATAGGAATGGCAATCATCGGTAGAAAGCTGAGAGCCGCATTCGACGTTATCTCTAACCAGAGCGTGCAATGTATGCCGCTCTCTGTTCTCAAGAATCTGCGTTCTCACTTTGCCGCCACGTTCCAAAATTCCGCCGACTATAACTTTATTGGCTCCGCCTTTTGGCATTCCCGGCTGAGTCATTTTGGCGCGTTGTTTCTTGTGCATGAAACGGGCCTTACCGCCGATGTAGGTCTCATCAACTTCGACGTGCCCTTGAAATTTTGCCGGGGAAGCATTCTGCAATGAGAGCCTAATCCTGTGATCCATAAACCAAGCAGATTTTTGCGTGACCCCCAATGCCCGGTGAATCTCGTAGGAACTCACACCATTCTTGCAATTCACTACCATCCACATCGCAGCGAGCCATTTGTCCAGACCGAGCGGGGAATCTTCAAAAATGGTTCCGGTCTTGAGCGTGAACTGGGGTGCTTTGTGTTTTTCGCGGCAATGCCAGCGGTTGTATTTCTCAAGAAAAATCACGTTCTTACTTCCGCACTTGGGACAGATGACACCGTTAGGCCACCGGCGAGTTACCATGTATTCGCGGCAATTTACCGGATTGCTGAAGTAGATGATTGCCTCTTGAAGTGTGGTCGGTTCCATACATAAGATATTAGACAAAACGGGTTATTTTGTCAAGTATGTTATTACCGATTCTCATCAAAGCATTTCTGAAGCCGGTAATTAGGAATTCTGGAGTCCAGGTGATGGATATGGTGAAATCCTATGTTTGCGGTAAACCACTGAAGAATCACCGGAAGCGCGTAGTACGAGCTGCCCTTCATACCAGCGGCTGAATAAGCCCACTTGTCGTTATGTTGCCAGTAAGTTCCATAAAAATGATGTTGCACAAAAAACAACCAGACCCCAATCGAAGCGCCTATAGCCAGAACGGGTAATTGAATCAACACTAATGCTCGTAATCCGATCAGCCATGAGAAAGTTCCGAAAACCAGGACGATCAGAATATCGGTTATGTACACGTTAATACGCTCTCTAACCCAATGACGCGAACAATAAGGGAGTCTCTGGCGAATGAGGAAGTGAATGACAGGACCCACACCGAAAAGAAATAAAGGATTCCGAAAGACTCGATAAGCAAATTGGCGGAAGAGCGGAAGCGCCAGATACTCGTGGACGGTTAACGTGTATATATCACCATCGCCCCGCCGATCAAGGTTACCCGCGTGAGCGTGGTGCAAAGAATGATTTCTGCGCCAGTGGTAGTAGGGAGTCAAAGTTAAGATGCCGAGACAGAAACCAAGACAATCATTAGCGAATCTCGATCTAAAAAACGTGCCATGTCCGCAATCATGCTGAATCAAAAAAAGTCGGAGCATGAAGCCAGCTGTTGGTAGAGCCAAAATCAAAGTGAAGATGTAGGCATATCGAAGCGTGTACCACATCGCGATCCATAATGTGCACAGAAAGAAAATCGAGGAGAGAAGCTGCGAGAGGCTTTTTCCCAACTCCGGTTCTCGATAGTGCTCTAAGACAGAGCGCAGTGCCGGAAATTCGTCATTTTTACCCCCGCACTCATGGGTTTGTGCCTTCAAGTCGATTACCAGTCCTGGACTCATTTTTGGAAACGATAAATGGCCACATTGTACGCCATGACCCAATTCCTAAATAAAAACCGTGGATATTGCGTCTGGGCCAATCACATAGCCTGTCCGTCGTTTGACCCTTTGTTTCCCGCTTCGCTAGACTGAAAGATCATCTGCCACGGTCGAAAGCGGCTGTGCCACAACTATCTCTATGGCCCAAAACATCCAAGTCACGCTTCCCGACGGAAGCAAAAAAGAAGTCCCCAGCGGCACCACTCCTCTTGATATCGCCCGCTCCATTAGCCCGCGCCTGGCGGATGCAGCTTTGGTGGCAAAAGTGAAGCCATCAGTACTCAGCACTCAGCAATCAGCCCCTGACCAGAGTAGTGGTCCTGCAGGGCAGCAGAGCGGGAGCGCAGTGGAAGCCGGGAAAGCTCCGTCCACCATGCATGCGCCTGCTGCAAAAGATGGCTGGGAATTTGCCGATCTGAGCAAGCCGCTGGAGGAAAACGTACAGCTGCGCCTGCTTACGGACCGCGATCCTGAAGCCCTGTATGTTTACCGGCATTCGTCCGCACATTTGCTGGCGACCGCCGTGCTCGAACTCTTCCCTGAGACTAAGCTGGGTCACGGCCCGCCGACTGACACTGGCTTCTTTTACGATTTCTTCCGTCCAACGCCTTTCACGCCGGAAGACCTGGAAAAAATCGAAAAACGCATGGGTGAAGTGGCGGCGCGCGACGAAAAATTTGAACGTGAACTCATCCCGCGCAATGAAGGGTTGGCGCGCTACCGCGCTGAAGGCGACTTCATGAAAGTCCACTTCATTGAGCAGTTCACCAAACAAGGCGAACCAATTTCCACGTATCGCAACGGCAAGTTCGTGGACTTTTGCCGCGGCCCGCACGTGCCTTCCACCGGCAGGATCAAGGCTTTCAAGCTGACGAGCATCGCCGGCGCTTACTGGCTGGGAGACGAAAAGAACCCGCAGCTCCAGCGCATCTACGGTACTTCATTTTTTAACAAGAAAGACCTGGAGCAGCACCTGCACGCCATCGAAGAGGCCAAGAAGCGCGACCATCGTGTGCTGGGCAAGGAGCTTGATCTCTTCAGCATCCAGGAGCTGGCCGGGCCAGGGCTGATCTTCTGGCATCCCAAGGGCGGAATCATCCGCAAGGAAATGGAAGACTGGATGCGCGATGAGTACCTCAAGCGCGGGTACTCGCTGGTATATACGCCGCACGTCTTTCGGGTGAACTTGTGGAAGACCAGCGGCCATGAGGGCCATTACGCGCAGAACATGTTCACGCCCATGGAGCTGGATGACGCCGAATATCGCATCAAGCCGATGAACTGCCCGGGGCACATTCTGATCTATGCCAATACGCTGCGCTCTTATCGCGACCTGCCGCAGCGCTATGGAGAGCTGGGCACGGTGTATCGCTATGAGCGTTCCGGCGTGATGCATGGCCTGCTGCGCGTGCGCGGCTTTACCCAGGACGATGCCCACATCTTCTGCACGCCGGAGCAGATTGAAGACGAAATTCAGGGCTGCATGGAGTTTGCCCTGGCGGTGCTGAAGGCCTTCGGCTTCAGTGAATATCAGGTCGAGCTGAGCACCTGGGACCCCAATGACAAGAAGAACTTCATTGGCGGCGATGAGATGTGGAACCTGGCCAATAACTCGCTGGAGAAGGTGCTTAAGAAGCTGAATATCCCCTACAAGGTGATTCCCGGCGAAGCCGCATTCTACGGCCCCAAGATTGACGTCAAATTGGTCGACGCCATCGGCCGGCCCTGGCAGCTTTCCACGGTGCAATTTGACTTCAATCTGCCGGAGCGCTTCAAGCTGGAATACGTGGCGGAAGACGGCACGCGCAAGCAGCCGCTGATGGTGCATCGCGCGCTGTATGGATCTATGGAGCGCTTCTTCGGCGTGCTGATTGAGCATTACGCAGGCGCGTTTCCTGTCTGGTTGTCACCGATTCAGGTGGGAATTGTTCCCATCAGCGAACGGCACTCAGAATATGGCAGGAAAGTAGAGCAGCAATTAAAAGATGCCGGTATACGAGCGTTCATGGATGATCGCGCCGAAAAGATGAATGCCAGAATTCGCGACCTTACGACGCAGAAAATTCCGTTTGTGCTGATCGTCGGCGATAAAGAAGCCGAAGCGGGCACCGTCAATGTGCGCGTCCGTGGGCAGATGCAGGCGGAAGGCACCATGTCCGCAGACCAGTTTGTGGAACGCGTAAAGAAACTGATTACGGAGAAAGCTGTAAAACTTACCGCTGACTAGCACTGATGGCACTGATCTGCGTATAGCTGCGAATCAAAGGGGTGAAGCACGCAGATTCTCTTACAGACGACGATTGAAGCTCCCTTGGAAAGATGTTTCGATCTTGCCCGGAGCATCGATTTTCACCTGCACAGTGGCGAGCTAGACATTTTGGCTTGTGGCTGCACATGACGGTCGCGATTACCGAGATGACACGGCCATCTCATTTCCAAGATGTAATGATCAAAGGGCCATTTCGCTATTTCAGGCACGATCACACATTCACTCAACAAGGCCGGAGCACACTCATGATTGATCGCGTGGAATTCGCGTCACCTGTCTCGGTGCTTGGCTCACTCGTAGACATTCTGGTTCTGCGGTCCTATCTTAAACATTTTCTTCAAGGACGGAATCTTCTTCTAAAAGCAGCAGCCGAGTCAGATCAATGGCGCAATTTTTTGTCTTTGACAGAATGAGCAGCAAAATTTCACTGGACGCGAGTCCAAAGGCTTCACTGGGCATTTCTACCATTGGCTCGAGCTGACTGATAGTAAGTATCAAAGAAATCAAGACCGGCTTTATTGACTCCAGATCGCACGACAATCTTGTCGCCGAATTCCAGAACCTGATCATCTTTCGCGGTATAGGCTGGCCATTTGGTCAGGCTTCCGCCGTTTGGGTTGCCGCTGGCGGCAAAGTTAACCCAGTAGCTGGTCATTGCATCGCTCAGTTTCTTGTCCGTGTCTTCCCAGGGAAATGGCCAGACGAAAGTTCCAAACACATAGGCGATCTCTGAAGCATGAAATGCGCGCAACCGTGCACTCTGCGGGCCGGGCGGACGTCGGCTAAAATAATACATGTAAGCGGGCTGATGGCCGGTCTTGGTGGCCATGCGCGCCCATGTGCGCATCTCCCAACCAAAGGCCTGGTCGCGATAAGCCGAGTAAAAAGACGAAACCGCTTCTTCATCTGAAGCTGTTGGATAAATCTTCAAAAGCGCATCGGCCTGCGGTCCATAGCGCTGATGCACGCCGCCAGTGAACACCACGGCCTTCATGTTGGCACCTTGCGGCGCCAGGGTAGTGCCTTCATCGGCGTTATAGCCGACGATCAGCGGAACGTCATTCTGTTTGCCCTGAGCAAAAATGGTGGTAACGTCCTGCGGCAACACCCAGCCATCAACAATGGCCCGGACGGTTTCAGTGGCTCCTGCTTTCAGCAATTCTCCTGCTGACATGGCGCGCAACGCCTGCAAAACACTCTGCTGAGCCGGAGCTCCTGAGTTTTCAGATTTCTTTGGCGCCGAATCTGGAGCCAGCAATCTGCCCAGCTTCTCGCCCTCTTTTTCCGCTTCAGCCAGCGCCTTCATGGGAGAAAACAGGCCGCCGCTCTCGCCAATGGCGCGCTGAAACAGTCCCTTGGCCAGCGGACTCGCCATGAGCGCATTTACCGCCCATGAGCCGGCGGATTCGCCGAAGATCGTGACGCGATTAGGATCGCCGCCGAAAGCCGAGATGTTCTTCTGCACCCATTGCAACGCTGCAATCTGATCAAGTAATGCGTAGTTTCCAGAAGCGTGGTGTCCTGACTCGGTGCTCAGTTCAGGGTGGGCGAAGAAGCCAAAAATTCCCAGCCGGTAGTTGATCGTAACAATGACCGCGCCTTTGCGCGCCAGCACTTCGCCGTTGTAAGAGCTTGTTCCGCTGAAGCCGCGAGTAAAGCCTCCGCCGTGAATCCATACCATTACCGGCAAGCGGTCTTTAGCGTTCTTGGCTGGCGTCCAGATATTTAGGTACAGGCAGTCTTCGCTCAGCGGCGGAAGCTTTGCCTGATAAATAGCCGCAGCCGCAGGATACGGTGTCTGCCAGCAAGCATTGGAAAATTCTGTTGCCTGGCGCACACCTTGCCATTTCGCGGCGGACTGTGGCGCTTTCCAGCGCAGATCGCCAACGGGCGACGCAGCAAAGGGAATACCGCGATAGACGCGAACATCAGCCGACGAGCCGGCTGTGCCGGCGAGCAATCCCTGCTCAACTTTGATTGGATCGGTAACGGCAGCGATAGCGGATAACGAGAGCGCCAGAACACCGAATGACATCAGCACTACGAACGAGCGAATCCTCATAGCCAAGTGTCCTCAGAAAAAATAGATTTTAATTGAACGAAGGAATCTGCTGCGGGCCTTTGCCTTTTGCCGGCTGAGGCTTGCCATCTGTCTTGGACGCGGCTGTCGCCTGCTGTTGCGCCGCGGCTTCTGCGGCCTGGGCATCCAGAATGCGCGTTTGCTGATAGGTGTACGCGATGCGATGAATGATGGTGATGGTTGACAGCACAGCCAGCACCCACAGCACCGGCGCCATGGCTCCCCAGCGGGCAAACAAAGCGCCAATAATCACCAGCACCACGCGCTCCGGTCGCTCCATAAAGCCGACCTTGCACGATCCAATCAGCGATTCAGCGCGTGCGCGTGTGTAACTCACCATAACCGAGCTGACCATCACAAAGGCCACCAGCACCAGATAGAAGAAATGATTGCCGCGAGCGTAGAAAACCAGCAGCCCGAAGAAGAGCGCCACGTCACTATAACGGTCGATGACGGAATCAAAGAAGGCGCCGAACGTTGTGACTTGTCCGGTAGCGCGCGCAACGCGGCCATCTACCATGTCAAAGATTCCAGCGCCGATAATCACTAATCCCGCATAAGGAAACAGCCGGCCGTAGTTTGAAGTGTTGGCGTAGCCAAAAAGAATGGCCGCTATGGTGTTGATTACTAGTCCCAGAAAGGTCAGTACATTCGGGGAAATTCGGGTAAGCGCAAGCCCGCGTACGATCGCGTACAGCAGAACGCGGCAAGCTCTTCCAAACGCCCCAGTCCAGGTCATGAAGCCTCGTCGTGAATAGTGGTCAGTTGCAGGACTTCCAGTTCGCGCTTGCCGTTCGGAGTGATCACGGTGGCTGTATCGCCCACTTTTTTACCCATCAGACATTTGCCAATTGGCGATGTCGTAGAGATCAGCCCCTTGGTCACGTCAGTCTCTTCGCTGGTTACCAGCGTATAGACGATTTCCTCTTCCTTTGTGTTGTCAAAAACCTTCACTTTGGAGCCAAAAGCCACACGATCTTTGGGGATATTGGTCATATTCACCAAAGCCAGCTCAGCCATGCGTTTTTTCAGCTGTCCCAAGCGGGCATTTACGAACTCCTGGCGTTGTTTGGCCATGTGATATTCGGCGTTTTCGCTCAGGTCGCCCATGGCTACGGCCTTTTTTATCTCTTTGGGCAGCTCGTGTGTGAGCTCATGTTCCAGAAGGCGAATCTCCTCTTCCAGCTTCTTTTTGATATGTTCGGGCATACTAGCGGAAGATTACTCCCCTCTGGCTCAAAATCGGCGGGTTGCGAAGGGCCATTATAAACCTTTCAGCCTGAATACGTTAACAGCCCAAAAGGGGTCGCGTCTGATTTTTTTCCAGCCAAGTAGCTGCTGAACAGAATGATTGTTGATAAATCTTGTTAAAAAGTTTATAATGTTTTCTGTCTGGAGTTCCCCCGCAAAATGTCCCATCTAGGTGTTCTAATGAATGGTCAACTGAACTTTGCAATTGGCGACAAAGTAGTTTATCCGAACCATGGTGTCGGGGTAATAGAACAGATCAGCAGCCGCACGATAGGCCCGAACGTCCATAAATTCTATCTTCTCAAAATCAAGGCCAGCAGCCTGAAAGTGGAAGTCCCTTTCAACAATGTTGGCATGGTCGGCCTGCGCCCAGTGGTCAAGAACGGTGAAGTAATGAAAATCATCACCTTTTTGGTCGACGGCAAATGCGATAACCATACCGACTGGAAATTCCGCTTCAAGGAAAATTCCGACAAAATGCGCACCGGCTCACTCCTGGAAGTGGCCATCGTGCTGAAAAGCCTTTTGCTCCTGGCCAAGGACAAGCCGCTCTCTTTCCGCGAGAAGAAGATGCTGGACCGCGCACGCTACCTGCTGGTGACTGAACTAGCAATGTCCAAGAACGTTGACGAAGTGGAAATCGAGGACATGCTCAACAAGGCGCTTTCCAAGAGCAAGCTGAAGTTTCCTGAAGTTACAGCGGACGCCTAGTATTTCTGTCGCTTCGCTCCAAACCGCTTAAGATTTCACTATGTGGTGAGACTCTTCTGCGCCTGTAGCCGACGGCTCGGCGCGCAAGCCGGCCTCGCCTCCCGTGTCGATGCAACTTGCCCAGACATAGCTTTTTTAGGTAAGAATCAAGGCGCGACACGAATCATCATGATTTTGCTCGATTCGCGTGCATTCGCTAAGATCGCGGCCAGCTTTTCTTGATCTGCGCCTGTTTGCGCAAATCTGCGGCGAATGTTCTTTTCCGCTTCAATGCTCGGTGCGACCATCCAACAACTCCAGCGCATGTGGCAGGATCCCGATCACTGCCTGCAATGATTCCACCGCAGCCGAAGGACTCCCTGGCAAGTTGAGGAACAACGTTTTCCCGCGTACGCCGCAGACACCGCGGCTCAATGCAGAGAAAGGCGTCTTCTTCGCGCCTTCCTGGCGCATTTTTTCTTCCACGCCTACGATTCTTCGCTCAATCACCGCCAGCGTAGCTTCTGGGGTAACGTCCCGAACGGCAATGCCCGTTCCTCCGGTTGTTACCACCAGGCGCGTAAGCTCGCTGCACTCGATCAGGCGCGCCGCAATCGCATCTTTTTCATCCGGCAGCACGGAGGTGTGAATCACCTTGAAGCCAGCGGCCTCAAGCTCGCGCACAATCGCCGGCCCGGATGCGTCTTCACGTTTCCCAATGTACGACGAGTCGCTGATGGTCAGCACAGCAGCGGTTTTGGCGGATGCGGCGTTCACCGGTCTTAGGCTTCCAGAACGTTTTCTTCGGTGTCGCGATTTGCTTCGTCCAGCAGGCGCAGGCCTTCCAACAAGATGCCCTGTGACGACTGGGTAATCGTCTGCTCGCTGCTGCTGCCGGCAAAGTCAATCTCAAAAGTTCCGGCGGTCCACGTGAGCACCTTGTACACCGCAGGATCGCCTTTCAGGTCGCCATAGACAGCGTGATTGATCTGGCCTTCAGTGAAATACATTTTGCATTGGTCGCCATTATTCGTGAGCGTGAGCGCGCAGGTTTTGCGGCCCATATCCAGCGACTGCAACAGGTCCAGCACATTCATTTGCGCCAGGCTGCCTCGCAGCACGGACTCTCCCGGCGCTTCGCGCGCCATCTTTTCCAAAGAAATCTTGTCCACGACTTTTTTGATTCTGGCCGCAGCTTCCTTCAGGAAAAATGGCTTCTCAATAAAATCTTCCACCGTATCCTGGACGGTCTTAAGCTTTTCATTGATATCAACCTTGCTGGCCATCAGGATCACCGGAATTCCGGCGCTGGCATTGCGGCTCTTGATCTTTTGCAGCAACTGGCGGCCATCCATGCCGTTCATAGCGTAGTCGGCAATGATCAGGTCGGGCTTGTCCTCAATGGCTTTCAGCAGCGCGTCGGCCCCGTCATTCATTGCCTGTACGGTCGAAAAATGCGCAAGGGCCTGCCGCAACATCTCCAAAACCATGGGATTGTCATCGACCAGCAGGACCTTAATATTGCTCGGCATGAGACCTATTTCTTCACGCGGCTAGTGGGCGACTTGCGCTGGTAGTCTCCGCTTTTTCCGCCTGATTTACGCTGCAAAACAATTTCACGGATGGCGATTCCTTTATCCAGGGCTTTGCACATGTCATATATCGTTAGCGCGGCGACGGTGGCTGCCATCAGCGCCTCCATCTCCACTCCGGTCTGGGCGGTTGTGGCGGCTTTGGAGTTGACCTGAACGCCATTTTCGCATACCTCAGTTGTCACATCAATGAATGTGAGCGGCAGCGGATGGCACATTGGTATCAAGTCGCTGGTGCGCTTGGCCGCCGCAATCCCCGCAAATCTAGCCACTTCCAGCGGGTTTCCCTTAGGATTTTGCGGCAGCGCTTTCAGCACTTCCGCCGACATTTCTATAAACGCAGACGCTTCCGCCTCGCGACGGCTCGCGGCTTTCCCTGACACGTCCACCATCGTGGCCCGTCCGGCGGCATCGTAGTGCGAGAGCTTGCCGCTCGATGGCTTGCCGGTTTTTGCTGGTTGCCGAAATGTTTTCTTCTTAACCATCTGAAATTAAGTTTATTGGCCTTAGTTCGGATATCTACAGCTTGGTGGCTCTTCGGTCCACGAACCCGCCCAAACCCTGTCATCCTGAGCGGCACCTCGCGACGAAGGAGCGAGGTAAAGTCGAAGGACCCCGACAACGTATCCTTTGCCATGCCGCGTCAGGGAGTTCTCACGAAAATCTATAACTAGAGCACCTTCATTCAACTACCGCATCACCACCGTTACCATCTCACCCTTCGCCAGCTTCTCCCGGCCAGGAGCCACCACAAGATAGCAGTTTGCCTTCGCCGCAGCCAGCATATCGCCTGATCCCTGCCACGGCACCACTTCAACTTGAGGATCATCCAATCCGCCATCAAGTCGCGCGGGCAAAAACCTCGTCAATCCCGTCTTGGTCTTGAACTCCTTTGCGAGCTTCGCCTTCGCCGACTTCAATCGACCGGGAGATGCGCCGCTCAGGGCTTCCACCACCTGCCGCGCGAAGAGCTCAAACGTCACCATTACTGAAATTGGATTTCCCGGAAGTCCAAAGAATGGAACAGATCCAACCTCTCCAAAAACCACCGGCTTACCCGGTTGGATCAACGCTCCGGTAAAAAAGAACTTTGCTCCCAGACTCTTGAGCGCCTGCTCTACCAGATCAAACTTTCCCATCGATACGCCGCCGGAAAGCAGCAGCATGTCCGCCTTGAGCCCTTCCTGGATCAACTCCGTAAGCTTGCCTTCTTCATCTGGAGCGATGGGCAACTGTACCGGCTCGCCGCCACATTCCATCGCCAGCGCTGCCAGCGAATAGCTATTGCTGTTCCGAATCTGGCTTGGTCCAGGCTTTTCCGCAACTTCCACCAATTCATCTCCGGTGGAAAGGATAGCGACGCGCGGCTTGCGATAAACCTTTACACTGGCCTTGCCCGCCGCCGCAGCCAGGGCAATCTGTGCTGATCTCAGGCGCACTCCACTCGGCAGCAGTTCCTGCCCCGCCTGGGCTTCAGCACCTGCGGGGACAACATTCTCGCCCTTAGTGGCGATTCGCTGGATCTCGACCAGCTCTTCGCTTGGTTTTTCAGCAGGCCGAAGTTTTTCGTGGCCCGCAATATCTAGGATCTGGTTATCAGTGTCGATAACCTCTCGCTTTTCGGATTCCCTTTGTGTTCCTTCGTGTCCTTTGTGGTTAAGTTCCCGGGTTTTGCGTTCCGTATATTCCACCATCACTACGGCGTCCGCTTCCGCGGGGACAGCTGCCCCGGTCATGATTTCTACCGCTTCTCCCGAGGCCACCGGAAGATCGTAGCTATCGCCAGCCCTCACCTGCCCAACTACCCGAAGGAGCGTCATTCCCCGAGCTAAATCATCCGCCCGAACCGCAAACCCATCTCGTGTGGCTCTCGGGAAGGGAGGGAAATCTCTATCCGCTTTGACCGGCTCTGCCAAAACTCGCCCTACTGCCTGCATCAACAAGACTTCTTCGCTGGGGCGATCTCCGGCTTTCAATATCTGCTGGCAACGCTCCCGCACCACCTCATAAGCATCATCGAAGCTTAGGACGCCAGCGGACTGTACAGCCGTATTCATAAGTTGATTTTAGCTTGAGAAGTGCAGAAGCCCCGCAGACGCTGCGACACGAGCCATTAAGTTGCTTCAATCTCTAGGCGGCTGTGGCTAGCCTTTGTTCTGATTCGCGCCTTTTCGCGAGATTCGCGGCCAATGTTTTTAATCTGTGCTGATCAGCGAAAATCTGCGGCAAAAAACCTACGCAATGCGCTCCGCCGGCTCCTCGTACGCACTCGCTTTGTTCAGCTTCTCAATCGCCTCACGATCAAGCCGGAGAGTTGTCGCCTGTGCCAGTTCATTCAACTGTTCCACGCTCGTCGCGCTGGCAATCGGCGCCGTGATACTCGGGCGCGCCATCAACCATGCCAATGCCGCCTGCGCTGGCTTTGTCTGGTGACGCTCTGCCACCTGGTCCAGCGCCTGCAAGATGCGGAAGCCGCGATCATTCAAATATTTCTTCGCCGCCTGCCCGCGCGGACTCTTCTTCAGATCCTCCTGTGACCGATACTTGCCGGTCAGGAATCCACTGGCCAGTGAATAGTAGGGAATCACGCCGAGTTTTTCCTGCAATGCCAGCGGCTCCAGCGTAGTCTCATAAGCTGCGCGCTCGTACAGGTTGTAGTGCGGTTGCAGGCTCTCATATCGTGGCCAACCATGCTTGCGGCTCACCGCCAAAGATTCCTTGGTCCGCTCCGCCGTGAAATTCGAGCAGCCAATCACGCGCACTTTGCCCTGCTGAATCAATTGTGCGTAGGTCTCCAGCGTTTCTTCTATCGGCGTGGCCGGATCGTCGCGATGTGACTGGTAAAGATCAATGTGGTCCGTCTGCAATCTCTTGAGCGACGCTTCCACCTGGCGCATGATCCACGCTTTGCTTAGGCCTTTGCCCTGCCCGGGGATCTCCGATCCAACCTTGGTGGCGATGACAATCTTATCGCGCTTGCCGCTGTGCTTGAACCAGTTGCCAAGAATCGTCTCGCTCTCGCCGCCCTGGTGCCCCGGCGCCCACGTTGAATAGCTGTCTGCGGTGTCGATAAAGTTCAGTCCCGCAGCCACGAACGCATCCAGTATCTTGAATGACGTTGCTTCGTCGGCTGTCCAGCCAAACACGTTGCCGCCCAGCATCAGCGGCGCTACTTCAATCGCGGATTTTCCCAGTTGGCGCATTTTCATGGCAGAAATCTCCAAGGACTATTTTACTGTTTCGGACTGGATTTGGAGCTGCGCGATTCTTTTGCTCACAGGCACGGCGCAGCAACTCGGTATCTCGCGCCTTGGCATGCATCGCTGTAGTAACCGCCTTTGTCTACTGCAATGTGAGACACTAATTGCTGATGGCCAAGTGGAAGCAATACGAGCTATGGGTACAGACCTCCCCCACCAAATGGGAGATTGTGGGTTTGTTCCCCAGCACAGAGCTGGCTACCGTCGTGGCCAACGCCCGCACAGCGCGCACCCGGCTGATAGAAGTCCTTTATGACGGCCCCAAGATGATGGGGCAGGAGATCATCGCCGAACTGGGCAACACCCGCAAAGAATAGCCGCAAAAGCGTGTTCTTGGACTATCATTGAGGGAGCAGTTTGCATCCTCGGCTTCATCCTTCTCCCGGAGGGCCTATGTCATTCCCCGCTGCCCGCACCTGCCTTGCTACAGCATTCTTTACCGCCATGCTTATGCCCTGCGCCTTTGCCCAGCGCGGCGGCGATCCGCACTCTGGTGGCGCTGTCGATCTCCCCAGTGCCGGCTCTCCCATTATGGAAAGAAACACTGATGCCCGCTCCGTCTTTATTTCCGGCAAAGTCGTCCTTCAAGGCGGCGGGCCTACCGGCCGGATTGCCATTGATCGGATTTGCAATGGGATGACGCGGCGGGAAGGGTACACCAATTCCAAGGGCAACTTTCAGTTTGAGCTGGGACGCAACTCCATGGACCGCGACGCGAGCCAGGCCGATTCTGACCGCATGGTAAGCAACAGAAATGCTCGCGTTCCTCCTTCCGGCGGAAGTGACATCCGGTATGACGATTGCGAATTGCGCGCTTCCATGCCAGGTTTTGTTTCCACCACAGTACCCATGAGGGTTTACGCCGGGGCCACCCAAATTGAAGTTGGCACCATTGTGTTGACGAAAACAGGCACGCCTGAAGGCCCAACGGTCAGCGTAAATACCATGATCGTGCCCAAAGAGGCTCGTGAAGCCTTCGAAAGGGGCCGCAAAGCAGGCACGGAAAAAAAATTTGATGAAGCCGTAACCGAACTCAACAAAGCCGTCACGGTTTACCCGCAATATGCGGCCGCATGGTCAATGCTGGGTGAGATACATCGACTGCAAAACCAGTTTGAGCCGGCCCGAGCCGAATACGGAAAAGCGCTGGCCGCAGACCCAAAATTTGTGAGCCCTTATTTTGGGCTCGCAACGATTGCTGTGGTGGAAAACAAATGGACAGAAGCGGCCCAGCGGACTGATGAGCTCATCCAGTTGAATCCGGTGGCGTACCCCATGGCGTATTTCTTCAATGCCGCCGCCAACCTGAACCTGGGCAAGCTGGACGCGGCGGAGATGAGTGCGCGCAAGTTTCAGCAGGTGGATAAAGCCCATACGCGCCCGGATATTGCGCTGCTTCTGGCGAATATCCTTACCGGCAAGCATCAGTATGCTGAGGCGGCACAACTTTATCGCGACTATCTGGCCGTAAAGCCGGACGCGCCTAATGCCGAAGCGCTGAAAAAAGAAGCGCTTCGGTTGGACGGCTTGAGCNCCGCCAAACAGTAGGGCGCTGAAGAAATTTCCAGTACTCCAGAGCTCAATTTGGCGTAACATTTAGCTAATTTGGAGGCTGCCATGGTACTCAGGTTGGTCCGGTTCAGCACGCGGTTGGCGGTTGTCATCCTTTTGATTGCTGCGGCGGCCGCAGCACAGCGTGGCGGCGGCTCTTCAGGCTCAGGATCGAATTCTCGCAGCAATCCATCGGTCAATCGCAGCCCCAGCGCCACGGATGGCATGAACAAGCCCCTGTTCATCTCCGGCAAAGTTATATTGCAGGGCGGAGGCATTCTGCCAGAGCCGGTTCCCATTGAGCGCGTCTGCAACGGGCTCACCCGCCGTGAAGGCTATTCCGACATCAAGGGCCAGTTTGAAATTCAGCTGGGCACAAACACCACCTTCCAGGACGCCAGCGAAGACGATAGCCGCAGGTCTCCTAACGGCCAGTCGCGCGCCGGACTCAGCAGTGGCGCTCGCGTGAATGAGCTCAACGGCTGCGAGTTGCGGGCTGTGCTTGCGGGCTACCAATCTACCGTTGTACTTCTGCGCAGCCTGGGTGGCGATAGCTGGCAGTATGAAGTGGGGACCATCTTCCTCAGGCGCGTCGGAAATGCTCCCGGAACCACGATCAGCGTCACCAGCATGGCCGCTCCAAAAGATGCCATGCACGCCTATGAAAAGGCGCAGAAACTCAGGGAATCCAAGCCGGCTGAAGCGGAAAAAGAGCTGAACAAAGCGGTAAAGGCCTATGCTCAGTTTGCCGCTGCATGGACGCTGCTGGGCGATATTCATCGCGAACACAATGATTTTGCCGCCGCGCGCGCTGAATACACGCAAGCCGTTGCCGCAGACCCCCAGTTCGTGAACCCCGCCTACGGTTTGGCCATGATGGCCGCGCAGGAAAAGAAATGGGATGAGGCCAGCCGCTTGAGTGACCAGGTGATCAAGCTCAATCCTTCTGCCTATCCTGTGGTGTATTTCATTAATGCCGCAGCGTATTACAATTTGCAGAAATTTGCTCCCGCTGAAGAGAGCGCCAAAAAATTCAAGGCCCTTGACGCACAACACACTCATCCTGACGTGCGCCTTTTGCTGAGTTATCTTTATTCGGCCAAACAGGATTACGCCGGCGCAGCCCGGGAAATTCGCGAGTATCTTGTCCTCGCGCCGAACTCGCCCGACGCGGAATCGCTAAAGAACGATGCCAAGCGTTTTGAAGATTTAAGCGTCTCCGCAAAGAAAGAGTAGCCCAGGCTCATTTGCCTGACGGTTTCGAATGCAAGGGAGCTTCTTGCCGAAACCTTAGCAGCATCGGCGGCGTGAACTTTTCTCCCGGCTTGAGCTGGCCGGTGTTGTCATCCACTTTGTTCCAGCCGACATGGGCCGTCGCATAAAACCATCCATCCACTTCTACCGCGTGCGTGGGATCAAGCTGTCCAATCTGATGAATCAGCTGATTGCCTGTGATTTCGGTTTGCGCCGGGTTCATTACCAATCGAAGGATTCGCTCCGGCTCCGTGCCATTCTGTATGCCGATAAGCGAATCGCCGTTGCGATAGAGGCCGTCCAGCCCCACCACGGCAACATTCTCAGGATGTGGCAGGTAATTTACTTTTGCCGAGAGATTCGGAGCGGCGCCCGCAGCTGGGAGATCGATAACGGCGATGCCCATGGTGTAATCCGCCACAAAAAGCCGTTTCCCATCACGGGCCAGTACAGGCGTTTGCGGTGAAAAAAGACCGTCCGCAATTTTTTCCAGCTTCGCTGTTTGCAAATCGCCATGCAGGCGATACACGCCTCCGCCGATGCTGTCCGTTACATAGACTGTGCCTTCATCCGTGACGCACATATCGCCCAGCACCGCCGGGCCAACGGGTGCGGGATTAAAGCGATGCAGCACCTTTCCGCTTCTGGGATCAATTTCCATGAGCACCGCCTTACCTTTATCTTCTTTGGGAATGCCGCTGAACCCGGGCATTGCGGAAGCAGTCACCCACAAGGCTTTCCGCTTTGGATCGGCAGAGATGGCCAGCGTTGGCCAGCGCTTGGCCTCGGCCGGCAACGGCAATTCTTCCATCGTGCATTCCCGTCCGTTGGCCTTTGGCAGCGAAACTCGATACACAGTGTGGTGCTGGATGCTGGAGACGTAAAAGCTGCCCGCTGATTTCGCATTTGAGCTTTTTAGATAAGTGATGTCCTCAGGCATGGTATCGGCCTGCGGCAGTTCGCAGACAAACTCAGCGTTCGTCACCGACAAGCCATGTTCCTTCATCAACTCGGCCACTTTCTCTCCGTTTCCCGCGGTTATGAGTGCTTTGAGATCTTCATCCCTGGAAGAATCAAAGCTAAGGCCAGTAGCGGCATACTTCTCAATCCACAATAACGCTTCATCCTTGTGGCCCAGCCTGGCTTCGATGGTCGCCACACTCAACATATAACGCGGTGTTGGGGCGGGCAGTTCGCGTCCGATTTCAGTCAGCACATCTCGCGCTGCTTGCCAGTTTTTCTGCTTTGCCGCTTCACCAAGCTTCTGAAAGAGTTCGCGGTAGCGCGTCTTATCGATTGCATAACTTTGTGTGCTTCCAGCCAATATCAACACTGAGAGGAAAGTGACCAGGAGCCTGTGTTTATTGAGCTTCATCACGTCTTTGGACTCACACCTTAACCCGCCGTTAGCAACCGCTTGCCCCACCATTCCCACATGTGGCATTGAGCTACTCAGGATTCCCACGCCCAAGCCAGCGCCGCGCAAGGAGTGTCTCTGCTGGTTTTGGCATTTGGCATGCTCTTATTCCAGTGACTCTCCCCTGGAATCCAAAAACCTAAGGGAATGTGTATTTATGAAGAAAGCTTACTTCGTTTTTCCTATTCTGTTGTTTGCCATCACGGCATTTGCTCAAAATAACTTTGTTTATACCAACGATAATTTTTCTCCCAACACCGTTTCCGTTTTCAAGGTAAGCCCCAGCAACGGAGCGCTCACGCTGATTCCCGGATCGCCATTTCTTACAGGCGGGGATGGCGGCGCGCACGATGTTGGCCCTGAAACCATTACAACCGCAACCCAAGGCACAAAAAGTTTTCTCTACGCAGCCAACGCAGGCAGCGGCACTATCAGCGCTTTCGCCATCGACCCCAGGACAGGAATTCTGACGGCTGTCCCGGGCTCTCCTTTTACCGTTGCGCCGGCAAATGCTGGTAATACGTTTTCACTTACCGCGAATCCTGGCGGACGCTTTCTCTTTGCTGTTGACGAAAGTTCAACATTCATCCGCACTTTTAACATTGCAGCCAACGGCGCGCTCACGGAAGCCACCGGTTCGCCCTTCGATAGCGGCGCGTTTCCTGAAGGTTTGAAAGTGACAGCCAACGGAAAGTTCCTTCTGGTCGGCCTGAAGTCGATGGATGCCGTAGGCGTTTACGCGATTGATGCGAATGGAGGTCTCACACCGGTCTTCGGGTCGCCCTTTCTTACCAACGGCGCAGCAGCGGCGGTGGACAGCAATTGTGCGAGCAACCGCGTTTTTGTTGCCAGCGCTGGTTCTGATCTGGTCGATGCTTTCATTATGGCGTCGGATGGCAGCCTGACGCCGGTAGCTGGATCGCCATTCCCCAGCGGAGGCACCAGCACCATCAATGCGCTTACGCTTACTCCAGGGAATCAGAACCTGCTGACCAGCGATGTATTTAATTCTGAGGTGTCATCGCTGGCTGTGGGGCAGGATGGTTCACTCCAGCCCGTGCCGGGATCACCCTTTGCCGCCGATGACTGGGTCGGCTCCATTGCCACCACCCGAAACGGCAAGTTTGTTTACACATCACTCTTCGCCCAAGCACGAGTGGACGGCTGGATGATCATGACTGATGGAACGCTGCGTCCCATACCGGGGCGTCCGTTCTCAACCGGACAAGCCGGGGCAGGCGTGCAAGCGCTGACTACTTTCCCTGCACCTTCCTGCTCGGCAACGCAATAAACGTCTCGATGTTCGCGTAACTTCGTCGATAAGGGACTCGGAGCGCCAACTCCGGGTCCCTTCTTTGTTGATGAATTGTCATCTGGGCCAGCTATTGCGCAAGCATACAGCTACTGTAACGTCACTAGAACCTCGATAACACCCTCGCCGTTAGGTAAGGGTTGTAGTGCTTTGCCTAGAATCGCGCCCGGTATGCGGCTGGGGTCCGTTCCTTTCATTGCATACCCGGGTTTAGCCGAAGTCACGAGCAGGTCCCCGGCCTTGATTGAACCATTCACGGCAGTTACCTTACATGGAACGATGCCAACCACGGCAAGAGGGACATGAGATCCAGGCACTTTACCAAGACTGACCCCGGCCACCATGCCCGGTTGAGTGGAATAAATTCCCGCCACGAGCGTTGAATATGGTTGTGTGGTATGCGCGAGGCGGCGTTGCGAAGTATCGTCAATCACCAGTACATCGCCCGCGGCATAGCTGGATTGAACTCCCTTGACAGCAACTGACTCCGCAAAGTCCGCGCCGCCAGAAGTAAAGTGTCCAGTAATGGATAGATTGCCATTGGTTGTCAGATTAAAGACGATTTTCGGGGTCGAGGGATTGTTCGGATCCGCTGTTTGCCCGACGATAATGCTCTCATTCCCTGTGCCGCCGTTAGCGGGGTTAACATCGTTTTGAAATAGGCCAGCTATGCCGCAGCAACTGGCGGTAATGTGACCCATGACTGCAATAGGGAGATTATCAAGAGGGTCGGCTTCACCCAGCACCCCGATGCTGCCATCGCTGCTTGCGGCCTTTCCGTGTATGCCCACGCCGCCGCCCATGGCCAGGCCAAAGACGCCACTACCTCCGCCCGTACTATCGGTCGTTCCGTGAGAAATGCCAACTACGCCCGCGCCTCCAGTCGTGGCATTCGATTCGCCGCGAACCCCCGTTCCTTGGCTGCTTGATACCACTCCCCACAAACCATAGGTTACGCCGCTTGTGTTTGTGGCTTGGCCAAGGATGGCTGGGGCATTTGAGCCTGTTACTCCTTTGATGGCCATTCCTGTTCCCTGCTGCTGTACCTGTACAGTCTGGGTGCTGTTGCTCCCAGTAAAGATGCGCGGAGTTTCTGTGGTTTGCGCGACCGCTAATGTGGCAGCGGAAATCAGAGCTCCGCCTATGACGAGCGAAAGAACTTTCATGATGAATCTCCTGGGGGGAACTTGCTGTTAGTTGATGCTGACCCCCATCCAGCAGGTGGTCTCAACAAAACCCGCGCCGAATAAAATTTCATTAAAATGCCGGGGGCCTGCTTTTTGCCGATGATCGCGCATTATGCGTCATTTTTAGGTTGAATTCGCTTCAATCCCTAATCTGCTTCTGGCATTTTCTTCCAGTTCGCTTTACCATCGCCAGAGTGTCCGCTTCGGAGCACAAACCGATTGATAAAGACAAAGACCGTCTCGTCTCCGCCGTGCAGGCAGAAGACGATGCGTCGTATGAACTCAAGCTGCGTCCGCGCTACCTGCGCGAATTTATTGGACAGAAAAAAGTAAAAGAGAATCTGGCGGTGGCCGTGGAGGCAGCCAAGTCACGCGGTGAAGCGCTGGACCACGTCCTTTTATATGGGCCTCCGGGGTTGGGCAAGACCACGCTGGCGACGATTATCGCCAATGAAATGGGCGTGGCTTATCAGCAGAGCGCCGGGCCGGCCATACAGATCAAGGGTGACCTCACGGCCATCCTGACCAACCTGCGCGAACGGCAAGTCCTGTTTCTGGATGAAGTCCACCGCCTGCAACCCGCGCTGGAGGAAATTCTTTATTCAGCGCTGGAAGACTACAAGCTCGACATCATCATCGGGCAGGGGCCTTCAGCCCGCACGCATACCATTGACGTCAGTCCGTTTACTTTTGTCGCGGCCACCACGCGCGCCGGGATGTTGTCATCGCCGTTGCGATCGCGCTTTGGCATTTTGCTGCGGCTGGAGTTCTATACCGATGAAGAGCTGAAATACATTGTGGAGCGCTCTGCGGAAATCCTTGGCGTATCGATTGATTCCGAAGGCGCCGCTGAACTCGCTGGACGCGCCCGTGGTACACCGCGCATTGCCAACCGGCTGCTGCGGCGCGTACGCGACTTTGCTCAAGTCCGCGGGCAGGGACGAATCGACAAAACTACAGCGCAAGCCGCGCTGGAAATGCTGGAAGTGGACAAGCACGGCTTTGACGAAGTGGACCGCCGCCTTCTGTTGACCATCATTCAAAAATACAATGGCGGCCCCGTTGGGCTTAGTACATTGGCTGCGGCGCTGGCGGAAGAGCAGGACGCGCTAGAAGAAATCTATGAGCCGTTCCTGATTCAGATAGGCTTTCTCGACCGCACTCCACGCGGGCGCGTGGCTACGCGCATGGCTTACGATCATTTTGGCATCAAGTACGGCCGTCAGCCGGACCTTTTTTGATCGACGAAACCAGAAATCTCACCACCGATGCACACGGATGAACGCATCGGGGAAAGAAGAATCTTGAGCGCGGCGAGAATCACAATCTGCAAAAAATCCTCCTAGTGTGCCACGAGTTAAAAGAATCGCAAGCCGTTCGCTGGATATGGCGCAGTCGGGCAGGTTAACCTTTCTTAGCGACGTAAGTCTAAAAGTCGAAAACCTTTATAGCTCATCCCAGGTACACATTAACGTGGCAAAATGGCGGAACTTCAGGAATATCACCAAAATAATCGGGATGATTATTCTGGTAACGTCGCCACTCTGCGCCCAGCATAAAGGTCCTAGCCAGCCTGCCCCGAACCTGAAGGCTGAGATCAGCTCACCCAATATCCCACGCCTGCCGTCCTCTCCCAAGCTGGGCGACTTTGAAGGCATGGAGCCGGTTACCGACCTGGCCCGAAAGATGTTGAAGATCGACCGGTTCATACAGCAGGAGCCGCGTGATGGTGAGCCCGCGAGCCAGCCGACTGAAGCCTACCTGGGCTATACCGACAAGAATTTCTATGCCGTGTTCCTTTGCTTTGATAAGGAACCCAAAAAAATTCGCGCACGCATGCTGCGCCGCGAGTTGATTGACGATGACGACCAGGTCGGCCTCTGGCTGGACACATTCCATGACCAGCGCCACGCCTACTATTTTTATTCGAACCCATACGGCATTCAGCAAGACGGACTCTTTGCAGAAAGCGGTGGGCCCGATAATTCCTTTGACACCGTATGGCATACCACCGGCAAACTCACCGGCAACGGCTACATGGTGATGATTGAGATTCCGTTCAAGTCGCTGCGTTTTCGACGGCAGGCGGCATCTCTGAGCTGGGGCGTGATTCTGCTACGCGTGATTCCACGAAACTCAGAGCACTCATTCTTTCCGCCCAACAGCAACCACATTCAAGGCATGTTGACCAAGGAAGGAACCATCAACGGCCTTTCGGAAATTTCACCGAGCCACAATATCCAGTTCATTCCTTATACGTCAGTGGAGGCGTTTCGCGCTTTGGACGAGCGCGATCCTGCCGCTGACCGGTTTACCGGCAAGCACGTGTATCCCAAGGCGGGGCTTGATTCCAAAGTAGTGATCAAAGACAGCATGGTGCTGGACGCTACCATCAATCCTGATTTCGGACAGATTGAATCCGATGATCCCCAGGTTACGGTGAACCAGCGCTTTGAAGTTTTCTTTCCGGAGAAGCGCCCGTTCTTCCAGGAAAATTCCAACTTCTTCCAAACGCCGTTGAATCTGGTCTTCACGCGGCGCATTGTCGATCCGCTGTATGGCATACGCTTGACGGGCAAAGAAGGTCCGTGGGCCGTGGGCGCCATGCTGGCCGATGATCGCTCACCCGGCAGAAGCGTGATTGGCACTGACCCGCTGGCCGGAGAGAGCGCATACTTTGGCGTGCTGCGCGTCAATCGCGAATTCGGAAAGAACAACAGCTTTGGCTTTATCTATACTGACCGCGAATTGCACACCGATCCCAATACATTTTGCAGTGCTGAACGTTGCGTGGTGGGCTTTAACCGCGTTGGCGGCGTGGACACACAGATCAGGATCAACCAGAACTGGCAGATGAGCGGCCAAGCGGTCACCAGCGAGACCAAGTTCAGCGATGGTACGCACCAGGCAGGCCCCGCATACCAGGCCTCTGTGGCACGCAGCTCACGTTCCTGGGAGTACAACACCCAGTTCCAGGACCTTTCCGCGGGCTTTGATTCTGAAGCCGGTTTCATCAACCGCACGGACATTCGCCGCGTAAGCACCTTGGTTGCCCGGACTTTTCATCCTGAAGGCAAGCTCCTGACGGCGCATGGCCCGCGTGTTGTTGAACAAAGCTTGTGGGACCATAACGGTACGCGGCTTGGCCACCTCATCAATCCTGCTTATGAATGGGACTTCCCGCGCTTTAGTTCCTTTTCCATCTTCACTGTATGGGAACACGAGCAACTGCGGCCGCAAGATTTTTCAACGCTGACGGCCAATCGTGATTACCCGCACCTTTTGGGCGGCGCGGAGATCCGCACGCAATACTGGAAGTGGCTGACCCTAGCTATGGAGATGGACTGGGGCACGGCGACGAATTTTGTCCCGCGCACCGGGCCGCCGGTGCTGGCCTACCAGAACACGGCGGTTGCCAAGGCCACAGTCCGCCCCACGAAAGGGCTCACCGTTGAGAACACTTATTTAATGACGCGGCTGCTGGACCAGAACACGAACCTCAATATCTTTAACAACCACATCATGCGGTCCAAGTGGAACTATCAATTCACCAAAGAATTTTCCCTGCGCCTGATCGGCGAGTACAACACGACGATTGCAAATCCATTTCTAACCACGCTGCAGAACACCAAGGGCTTTAATGGCGACGTGCTGTTCACCTACCTGCTGACTCCCGGCACAGCGATTTATGCGGGCTACAACAGCGATCTACAAAACCTTGACGATCGGCTGCTACGCGTTTGCGCCGGACTGCCCTGCGCTCCGGGACAGGGTTTCGATGGGCTGCTGCGCACGCGCAACAACTTTATTAATGACGGAAGGCAGATATTTATTAAGCTGTCGTACCTGTTCAGGTATTAGGCTGTGGCAGACGCGGTTGCAGTTCTGTTTTCTTTGCGCCGCAGGTTGATCACCACAATCAGGAGAATAAATGCAACAACTGGCACCGGAAGCTGGTTATACATGTGTATGTGGATGAGGGTGTAGAAAACGCCAATCAGAATGCCGCAAAGACCCAGAGCGGCCAACACCGCAAGCTGACGTATCAGCAGTCCGATGGCTCCCAACGTTTCACATACGCCTACGACAGTGAGAAACCACGGCGCGTACACCCACTGTGACAACATCTTGGCGGGCATCAGCAACTTGGGCAAACCTGCAGACAGAAACAACGCGGTCAATAAAATCGTTGCCACCCACATCACAATCTTTTGTCCTTTGGACATGGTTCCTCCGTGTGTCAATTTTTTAGATGAGTCTAAATCCCAGCGTCCGTCTTGGCTACAAGATCAGCGCGGGATGCAATTTATTTGCGCCAAAGCGCACACAAGCTTTACCAAACTTGAGCCTTTTGGCGCATGGCTGCCAACAACTCTCCTTGTGGTTCAGTGTTTCTGTAAGTGGCACTCAGCTTGCTACTTCTTAGAGACATACGGGACAGGCCGATGCGCTGGATTAGATTCAGACTTTTGCGGTGGCTCCTGAAGAACGCTGCCAGACGGCACGGTGCTACCGGCAAGGAGGATGTGATGGCGAAATTGATTGAGTTTTACGTTCCGGCAAATTTTCAATCGCCCAAAAAACAGTGGACGCCTGAAGAGCTGCGCGGCAAGATCATCAACTTCCACGCCGGCGCGACCCGCAAGTCGGCTTAGCGCTTCTGGCTGGGCTGCCTTCCGCAACAAGGTTGGCGGCCCAGCCGATTTTTTTGTTTTGTGCTCCGCATACGCGGGCGCGCGGGCCTACGGCAGTGAGGAAGGAGTCGTTTCCTTGCTTACCCAGCCCTTATCCCTCAACGCGCATTGCGCGCCTCGGGAACGGGACTGGGCTAGGACGCGCTAAAGCGCTCTCTTCCGCCCCCTCCGGGGCTCCGGCATGGAGTGATTCAGAGCCTGCTGCCTACCGGAATCGCCGTATGCCCCAACTGCGCGGCTTAGACACCCAGATGTGTAATCGAGGCCGCGCTAACGCTTTTTCGTGCACAGCTGCTTTTGCGCTGATTGCCGAAACTGAAATCTAAATTCTTCTGCGCTGTAAACACTCTTAGCAATGAGAAGTGTGTTCATGGCGTACACGGTGGCACGAAGCCGCTGCTCTTCGGTAAGTTGAGCGAGAGCATCGTCATAATTAATTAATGTCTTGCCAAGTGGGATCATCTTATCGCCGTCGATCCGCGCTGTTCTTGCAACGATTGCCATATGACTCTCCTCCAGATTTCCAAATTTGTCGCTTTGTTGATTCTCAATTATCCAACCTGAGATCAAGGGCAGAATTGCTGGTTGGGAAGTTTCGTGAGAACTCCCTGATGCTGTATGGCAAAGGATGCCGCATCGGGATCTTTCGACTGTGCGGAACTCCCTGCGGTCGTTCCGGCTCCGCTCAAGACGACAGGATATAAATGTTGTGCCTTATCTTGTGAGTTCGCCCTAGCCTCAGGCCGTCGCAGAACGCTGAAGCAGCAAACCGACGATGGCTATAGGGCCCGTCGCTTCGCTTCGGGTTTCAGAAAAAGCTAGCTGCTGAGTTTCGGGGAAAAAGCAAGATTCTGATTTATTATTGGCTACACAGTATGGCCACCTCCGTCCGTTCCTTTGCCAAGATTAATCTCGGTTTGAAAATCGGACCGCTGCGTGAAGATGGATTTCACGAGCTGCGCACCATCTATCAGACCGTAGCGCTGAGTGACCAGGTGCGGGTGGACGTGAGCAAGGGCGTGGGCATTGAGATTGTCTGCAAAAATCCCCGCGTGCCTGACGACGAAAACAATACCTGCTGGCGTGTGGCGGATAGAATCTTGCGGTCGCTCAAAGTGCGCGGCAAGGTACGCATCACAATTGAGAAACGGCTGCCAGTACAAGGCGGGGTGGGAGCGGCGTCGTCCAATGCCGTGGCTACGATATTGGCGCTGGAAAAAGAATTGAAGCAGCCGCTGGCGCCGGAAGAGCGGCTACGCATTGCATCAGAGGTCGGCTCTGATCTGCCGCTGTTTTTGATTGGCGGCACGGTGCTGGGAACGGGTCGCGGGGAGCAGGTTTATCCGCTGGAAGACCTGCCGAGCTTTCACTGCGTGATTGCCACGCCGGAAGTCGGCGTATCGACACCGGCGGCTTTTGCCGACTGGGACAAAAAATGTGCCGCAATATTGGCTGACCGGAAGTTGTTCGACGTTAAATTGACGGACAAAGAGAGCTCGGATAGAATAAATACGTTCAGTCGCACTGTTTACGAGTGGCTGAACGGGAGTTTTACCGCCACCGGTGTCCCAGGCAAAGGCCGGGACCGGGCCGAGGCACTGCTTCTCGACCTTGTCCGTACCGGGATTGAAAACGATTTTGAAAGTGTCGTTTTCCCTAAGTATCCCGCAATACGCGAGGTCAAACGTGCGCTTGAACGATCAGGGGCGAAATATGTGTCGCTATCAGGGTCAGGTTCTGCGGTGTTTGGTCTTTTTGCCGACCAGGAATCAGCGACTCAGGCAGTAAAAAAGCTGGAAGAGAACGATATTCCGGCACAGGCCACGGTGACGTTGCCGCGAAAACGGTACTGGAATGAGCTGTTTGGGCGGGCCAGCTGAACGTGGTGAGTGGCATCGGGTGATCGAAACACGAGCGGCCGTGAGGGTAAGACCTGTTCACGTCCGATTGAGCGTGGTTGGCGTGGATTTTTGAATCAGATCCCCGGGGTTGAAATGTTGTAAACCCTTTAGATTCCTAGTTGAGGTAGCAGGGGGAGGGGTACCCCGCCGGGTGATGTGTTATCGCCGTGATCGGGTGAGGGGAAGTAAGCAAAAGGTCCCTCCGGCCTATTCGCACGCTGAAGAAAGCGCGTGCTCATCAAGCGGCCGTCGGGATGACGATGTTAAATGTGGGGTGAGGCGAGTGGTGAGCGCTGAATCGCGCGAACCCAAGCCGAGGGCAAAGTCGCTTGCGGCGGAGCCCTTGAATGAAAGACATTGGGCCGTCGACTAATGGTAGGTCAAGTGCCTTTGGAGCACTTTGTCTAGGTTCGAATCCTAGCGGCCCAGCCAAGTTCAGGGTTGAGCAGTGAGGATGTGGGTGCAGCAGCGGGGTCCTTCGACTTCGCTCAGGATTTCGCCAGCAGGCTCGGACGCCTGCTAAGCGGCTCAAGTTCGAATCCTAGCGGCCCAGCCAAGTTTAGGCTTGAGCAGTAGGGATGTGGGTGCGGCACGGGGTCCTTCGACTTCGCTCAGGATTTCGCCAGCAGGCTCGGACGCCTGCTAAACGGCTCAAGTTCGAATCCTAGCGGCCCAGCCAGATCCATCGGGAGATCGCCCGTGATCGGGTGATCCGGTGATCGGAAGCCAGCAGTTAGAAAAGCTTGAAGATGTTTAAGTCCGGGAGTGAGGGTCAAGAGCTAGAAGCAAGTGAATTTCCGATGTAGCAAACCAGCTCATACGGAGTGAACAACCAATGGCGACGATAGCGACAGCGACGGAAAAACCGGAGAAAAAGCAGGAAATGCAGCCGAAGGAGCAAAAAGCTCAACGCGGGCGCGCAGACGATAAGTTCAAAATCTTCTGCGGCACTGCGAATGAGGCTTTGACCGACGAGATCTGCCATTTCCTTGGCCTGGAACGCGGCAAGGCCACGGTCACGCGATTTTCCGACGGCGAAGTTTATATCCAGGTAATGGAAAACGTGCGCGGCGCTGACGTGTTTGTCGTGCAGCCCACATGTTTCCCCGTGGATGAACACCTGATGGAGCTTTTGTTGCTAGTGGATGCGCTGAAACGCGCTTCGGCACGGCGCATCACGACGGTGATTCCGTATTACGGCTACGCGCGCCAGGACCGCAAAGACAAGCCGCGTGTACCGGTATCGTCAAAGTTGATTGCCGATCTGCTGACCACGGCGGGTGCGCATCGGGCATTGGTAGTCGATCTGCACGCACCGCAGATTCAGGGCTTCTTTAATATTCCGGTGGACCACTTGTTTGCGTCGCCGGTGCTGGTGGACTACTTCAAGAAGATGCAGCTGCCAAATCTGACTGTGGTCTCGCCGGACGCAGGCGGCGTGGAGCGCGCGCGCTTCTTTGCCAAGAAAGTTGATGCTGCTTTGGCCATTGTCGATAAGCGCCGCACCGACATGAACGTGGCCGAAGTGATGCACGTGATCGGCGACGTTCGAGGCCGGACGTGCTTGATCATCGACGACATTATTGACACGGCGGGAACGCTGGTGAAAACCGCCGACGCGCTGATGCTGGCAGGAGCGTCCAAGGTATTTGCCTGCGCGTCACACCCGGTGCTTTCCGGGCCGGCGATTGAACGCATTTCGAAGTCGCAATTGGAGCAGGTGGTGGTTACCAACACCATTCCGCTCACGGGCCCGGGAAAAAATGAGCCCAAGATAAAAGTTCTGTCAATTGCCGGCCTTTTAGGCCGCGCAATCCAATCCATACACGAAGAGACTTCCGTCAGCACATTGTTTGCATAGCGGTGAGCTGGTGGAAGCCGGAGAAGAAGGAAGAGACAAATGAGTGCACAGGTAGAAGTTGTTGAAGCCCAACCCAGGTTGGATAGTTCGCGCGGCAAAAATGAAGCGCGGCGTTTGCGCGTGAGCGGCCGCGTTCCGGCCGTGGTTTACGGCGCAAAAAAAGACACCGTGGCTGTGAGCCTGGACCCGAAAGTGATTTCGCGGATACTCGCTTCTGCGAGCGGCCACAACACGATTTTTGACCTCCAGGTGGGTAGCGAGAAGACCAAAGCGATGATCGTGGACTGGCAGTTTGAGCCGATTCGCGGCAGCATCCTGCACATTGACCTGAAGCGCATTGCCATGGACGAAAAGATGCGCGTAATGGTGCCGATCCATCTGGTGGGCGAGGCCGTTGGCGTGAAGCAGCAGGGCGGCATCATGGACCAGATCATCCGCGAAGTTGAAATTGAGTGCCTGCCGGGCGATATTCCAAGCCACATTGATGCGGACGTTTCGGCGCTGGAATTTGGCGTGGTGCTGCGCGTGAAAGACCTGCCGCACGGCGGCAAGCTGAAGTTCATCACCCCTGAAGACCAGGGCGTAGCGCACGTAACGGCAGTGAAGGAAGAAGTTGTGGCGACGCCTGATGCAGCTGCGGCAGACGCGGCAGCGGGTCCGGCTGAGCCTGAAGTCATTAAGAAGGGCAAGCAGGATACGGAAGAGGGCGCTGAAGCTGAAAAAGCTCCTGCCGCCAAAGAGAAGAAGTAACGGCGGTGAGGCTGATCGTTGGGTTGGGAAATCCTGGTATCGAATACCAGTTCACTCCCCACAATATCGGCTTTCTTGCCGTTGACCGGATAGCCGAGCAGTGCGGCGTAATGATCGATAACCGGCACTGCAAGGCGCTGACTGCCAGGACCAGAATCGGGAATGACGAGATCCTGCTGGCCAAACCGGAAACTTACATGAACCTGAGCGGCATGTCAGTGCTGGAGCTGGTCAGGAAATATGAAGTTGAACCGCAGCGGGACTTGATTGTGATTTATGACGAGCTTGACCTGCCGCTGGGAATGATCAGAGTGCGGGCGCGAGGTTCATCGGCCGGGCACAACGGAATGCAGTCGATCATTAACGCCCTGCAGACCGAAGAGATTGGGCGGATCAGAATCGGCGTTGCGCCTGATGATCCGAAAAAAGGCGGAGCGAAATATATACTCGCGCCTTTTCGCAAGTCGCAGATGGTGGCAGTGGATGAAGCGCTGGACCTGGCTGCGCAGGCGGTGAATGTGATCGTGAATGAGAGCATTCTGATCGCTATGAATAGGTTTAATCGGAAGAATAAGCAGGAAGAAGAAGGTACTTAGTATTGATGGAAGCTGTAAGCAGGTTTGCAAGCGGCGAAACAGCCGCGGTCTTGCAGCTAAATACCAAACACTAAGTACCGAAGAATGAGAGTTTGGAGACAACATGCAACGAAGCTATGAAGTGATGTTTATCGTACGGCCTGACCTGTTGGAAGAAGACATGGACAAGCTGATCGCAACGCTGCAAGGCCATGCCACAACGGCCGGGGCAACGGTACAGAACACAGAAAAGATGGGAAAGCGCCGTCTGGCTTATGACGTCAAGAAGTTTTCCGACGGGCAGTATGTCCTATTCGTATTGCAGGCTGACGGCAAGGCCATCCATGAACTGGAGCGCCGCCTGCGCGTCTCTGAGCCGGTGATTAAGTTCATTACCGTGCGCACAGACGAAGAACAGCAGAGGCTGGACAAAGTGCGCAAGCTGCGCGCAGCCAAGGTGAAGCGTCCACCGGCAGGTTCACAGCAGGCGGAAGCGGCAGAGAGTACAGCGGCTGTCTAAAAACAGCTGTTAGCTCTTGCCTGAGTCGTTACTTATTGCTGATTTCGACGATGCAATGGGGAGCAGGCCAGGAAGAATTTCAAATCCGGGACTCGTCTAAAAACGGAACCGGATTTTAAAACGATTTTGAAAAGAAAAGATTTGCGCGCTGTGGAGCGCGCTGCTTGAAGGAGAAACATGGCTGACGACAATCAGGAAGTATCAACACCATCGCCACGGCCCCAGGGCGGAAGGCCGGATGGTCCGCGACCGGATCGTGGACCGGGCGGCCGCGAAGGCGGCGGCGGACGGAAATTTTTCCGTCGCAAAAAAGTTTGCAAGTTCTGCGTGGAAAAAATTGACGATATTAACTACAAAGACGTGCGTTTGCTCGGGCAGTTCGTGGCAGAACGGGGCAAGATCGTTCCACGTCGGCTGACCGGAGTTTGCACACCGCATCAGCGCCGGCTCACGTCGGCGATCAAGCGCGCGCGCAATATCGCATTGCTGCCGTTTGCCGCGCGGTAGGTCAAAAACCTACCACGGAGACACAGAGGCACGGAGAAAGATCTGGATTTGCTGGATCTGACTTGGCAATTGAAGAAGTTGTCGGAACAATCTCTTCACCAGCGCGTCACGTGCCAGGGCATGATTTTCAATCGTGCCGCAGGTGCTCTAAATTTAACGGGCTTAGCCCATGCAAGACTGGAGATTCTGAAATGGAAGTCATTCTGAAAGAAGATGTTCCCAAACTGGGCCACCGTGGCGAGGTAGTAAAGGTCGCAGAAGGCTACGGCCGCAATTACCTGTTGCCACACAAACTGGCCATTGAGGCCACTACGGCAAATCGCGCTGTGATCGAGCAGATGAAGCAGTCGGCGGTGCGCAAGTCGGCGGTGGAAAAGAACGATGCTGACGCTCTGGCCAAACAACTGGACGGCACCGCCCTGAGCTTCCATCGCAAAGTCGGCGAGAAAGACCATCTGTTTGGATCGGTCACCACGTCTGATATTGCGGAAGCGCTGGAGCGCAAGGGCTTCAACATTGATCGCCGCAAACTGCAACTCAATGAGCCCATCAAGAGCCTGGGGGAATTTGAAGTGCCGGTGCGCCTGCATCGCGACGTTGTAAGTAAGATCAAGGTCACGGTGGAAAAAGAAGCGGAAGCGTAAGGCTTCTAAACGCCAACATCGTCCGCAGATTTTCGCGGATTCACGCCAGATAGCAGGCGTGCATTCGCGAGCATCTGCGGCTTTATTTTTGAACTCACCAGCCAAGCAGACCCGTTCCTTTTGCCACTCAACTTGCGCGAGCCCGAGCCGGATGGGTTGATGATCGTTTATCGATTCTCATTGAGTGACATTGTTCGTCATCTTTGGTGGCGCATCTAACCAAGTAAATGGCGACGAATGCGATTCCGATTTTTCTTGATGATGTGGCTGACGACATACGCATCCTCTACCGTGACGGGATTGTTGCGAACAAGTCAGCTTTTTCCCGGGACTGGGTCGAGCAACTCAGAGAAGACATGATGAGCGCCTTCTGGGAAGCGATACAGCGCCCAGGCGGAGCCGTAGGCCGCGGGCCGAGGCGATGGTACGTGGAGTTGCACCCGCAGGCGCTGAGAGGATTTGCCGATCTGGTGAGTCATCCATGGATACAGGCGATGGCTGAAGGTGTGCTCGGCCCGGACTACCAGATCGTGGAAGTTGGGTTTGACACTCCGTTTCAGGGGGCGAAGGTGCAGCCTTGGCATCGTGACTTTCCTTCTCCGCGCGATTCGTATGAGGATCACCGGATTACCTCGCTGGCAATCAACCTGACCGGCGTAGATGTGACCTCAGACATGGGGCCTTTTGAAATTGCTGTGGGTACGCAGTGGGATGACGGCCGTGAATGGAAGGCAGAGATGTTTCCCGATCCAGCGCTATGGCCCCGGTTTGAGGAGCGTGCCGTCCGCAAATTCCCTAAGATGGGAGATATCTCATGCCGCTCGGCACTGACTGTTCATCGCGGCACAGCGCACGCGTCACCGATTGCGCGTCCGGTGCTGGTGCTGGGAATCGACGCGCCCGGAGCAGGCCACGCGGCGCTGCATGACATGATGGTTACAAAAGATTTCTACGCATCACTACCTCAGGCTGTGCGCGATCGGTTGGTTTGTCGCGTGGTGGACAAGCTGGAACCGATCACACAGAAGCATGATATTGAAGGCTTGGTGATGGGGTAGTACGCGCAAAAGATTCACGACCATCGATCCATCTCGATTAGGCATTGGGTTCCGTGCTCTCGCCAGTGGGTGGGCCAAAGCCGCAGCGTCCTCGCCAGTTTTGCCGGAACCGTTCCCGCTCTTCAGGCGTCATGCTGGCATAGCGTTCTTCCATCCGCTCTTGTATGCGCCGGCGGAAATTAGGACGAGAGCCGCGGAAACCGTGGCTGCCAAAGAGGATCCGGCATAACGCCAGAATTCCCACAGCCTGCCAAAAGGTAAGCTGTCGCCAACCGAAGAGTGACGGCAGCAGCCAGTTCCACAAGCGCATCACAATTTCGCCGCCGAAGAAGATAAAGAGCGCTATACCTACAATAGCTGTCGGAACGATCCAAAATAATTTCCGTTTTCCCCTGGTCATTTTCAATTACCTCATACTTTCAAAATTATGGCTTCGTAAATTCGTCATAAATACTTTGCAAGCGTTCGCGCAGATGCATCACTGCATAGCGTTTGCGCGAGAGCAGCGTATTCACGCTCACGCCGGCTTCGGCGGCCAACTCTTTGAAGCTGCGCCCTTCAAGTTCATGCGCGATGAAAACTTCTCGCTGTTCTTCTGGCAGTTCATCAAGCGCAAACTCCAGCTCATCCAGAAGAACGTTACGAACGTAGATCGCTTCGGGACCAGCATCGGGTGATGGCAACAGGTCTTCTATCTGCAGCAGCTCGCCCTCTTCGCCTTCCACCGCTGTATCGCTGAAGGGTTCCGGCTTTTTCTTGCGGAAGAGATCAGTAATGCGATTGCGAGCGACGCGAAAAAGCCAGCCCGTAATGTGGTCAATCGGCATCAGCAGGCGATTGGCTTCCACCAGCTTGTAAAAGACATCCTGCAGAATATCTTCGGCGTCGCCCGGATCGGTCACCCGCCGGCGGATGAAATTGCGCAGCCGGGAGCCTTCCCGCTTTACCACTTCGGATATCCGCTGGTCCTGTTCAAGCGCCATCTGCCGGCTTGCCATGTCCTTCCTCTGGAGATGTAGACGAATGAGAGGCCCGGATATTGTAGGCGGGTTAAGTTGCTGAGAGTGACTATGTTTGCGGGAAGCGGTGTTAAGGGCAAGTACGTGGCGAGTAAACTGCCGCTGGTTGACGCTGCTACATGGAGAGTACCTGAAATAAGCAGTTTTTCCGGGACAACCCTGAAGCAGCGGGTGCTCTCCTATGTAACAGAACAAAGTGGGCCTGCGCGGGCGGAGCTATGTCCACGCATTCTGGTCCAAATGCCAGGACGTTTTTAGGTAATTTAAGCTTTTATTTTTCTTCTGAACGGGGCCCCATGATCTCACTTCGCGCTTTTCTGGCTGCAACTCTCCTTCTCGCTTCGGCAAACGTTGCTTCTGCGGTATGCACTGCCACAGTCGATAAAACGGTTAAGATCTGCTCCCCAGCCAGCGGCGCCACGGTGACTTCTCCCGTGACATTTTCCGCAGGTGCCCGGGACACTTCTCACCCCATCACCACGATGATCATGTATATCGACTCGGTAAAGAAGGCCCAGAGCTCAAGCGCGTCATTGAGCGCTATTTTGTCCCTGCCGGCCGGCAAACACGCCATCGTCATACGCGCATGGGATTCCTCGGGCTTCTTCTTTTCCTCTTCAGAAAGCATCACCGTCGCGGCTTCACCCACTCCGACGCCTACACCCGCGCCAAGCCCGACTCCGACGCCAGCACCGACCGCGACTCCTACGCCAAGCCCGGTGCCCACGCCGACTCCGGGCTCTGGCATTGCTGCAGTCAATCACATCATTTTCGTGCAGCAGGAAAACCGCAGCTTTGATAGTTATTTTGGAATGCTGAACCCTTATCGCAAGTCCCGTGGCTGGAACGTTGGCGATGATCAGCGCGAGTACGATGTTGACGGCATCGACGATAAATTGACCACAATTTTCAACAAGAATGATGAAGGCGCCGTATTCCAGCTCTTCCATACCACCAGCAGCTGCCTTGACGATATGAGCTCTGCCTGGCTGGAAAGCTTTGGTGATGTGAGCCGGTTTGATTTCACCACCACACGGCCAATCCTGATGGATGGCTTTGTCCACACGGCAGAGGGTTACGCGAAATCCGGGGTCGGTAGCGGCGCTTTCACAGATACGGCTGGCCAGCGCGCCATGGCCTTTTACCAGGACACCAGCACTACCGGCGCAGCCGAATTAAATTACTACTACTTTATAGCCTCGCAATTTGCGCTGTCAGACCGCTGGTTCTCGCCGGTAGCAAGCAAGACCATTCCCAATCGCCTCGCAACAATGTCCGGCGGCACCACGCAGGGATACGTGTTTGATCCCGGCAATGACGATCACGCGCCCCAGCTCACGGCGACCACGATTTTCCAACTGCTGGACCAACACAACATTTCCTGGAAGATTTATTATTCGGCCACCAACGCCAATGGCTCTCCATCCACAACCTTCACGTATTTCACTTATAGCGGCAAGTACATTTTCAAAAATGCCAGCGGTGTTGTGACCGTTGATGCCACTCACATCGCGCCCCTTAGCCAATACTTTACTGACGTGCAGAACAATACCCTGCCGGCATTCGCCTATATTGAAGCCAATTTTGGCCATGGCGACGAACACCCCGGCTCCGGCCAGTCGATTCTTTCCGGTCAGGCGCAGATTTCAAACATCGTCAATTCGCTGATGTCCAGCCCGTCATGGTCGGATTCGGCTTTGTTCTTCACCTTTGATGAAGGTGGCGGCCCTTATGACCATGTGCCGCCTGTTCCCGGCCATACGAACCAGAACACCAGTGCTGCCCTGGCAAGCCTGGAAGGGGATATCGCTCCCATAGCGGTGAACCCTGATGGATTCCTGCCCTGTCAGCCGACAACTGCGGGGGTTTATACCAACCATTGCGATCTCCGGCCTTCGAGTCCAGGGGCACATCCGGCTGATGCTGCCGCCGCCGGACACTCCGGTTTTGGCGCACAACTGGGCTTCCGCGTGCCCAACATGATCGTGTCACCGTTTGCGCGCCGTCACTACGTGGGGCATACAGCCATGGACCATACGGCCGTAATCCATTTTGTGGAAGAGCGCTTTGGCCTACCGGCGTTGACGAAGCGGGATGCGGCTCAGCCCAACCTGCTCGACTTCTTTGACTTTACCGGGAAGCCTTGGGCTACGCCGCCGACAGGAGTTCCGGTGCCACCGGGAGTGGGCTCGACGTGCCATCCCGCGACGATGCAGTAGGCCGATACAAGTAAGTCATCATGGCTCGAGCATGTGTCTCGCAACAGACAAGTGTCAGGGCACGACTTTGAGTCGTGCCGTGCACGCTTACAAAAGCTGGGCTTCAGCCCTTGAAAAAGAATGCGGTTGCAGCGGCTTGCAGCAGTCTGCTCTCAGGGGAGCTTTGGTGCAGGCAGCGGCGGCAGCGACGCTGGCTCTGCCTTGCCCAAGGTCGCCGCGAAGGACTGGATGGCTTCCATATAGCCTTTAGCCAGATCCATGTCATTGTGGTCGGCATTTGTTGCCCAGAATGAGTGCTTCGGCTGGTTGGCCAGATCGAATAGTTTCTGTCCGTGCCAGAAAGGAATGACCGAGTCCGCGCGGCTATGCATGATCAAAATCGGGCTGTGAATGTGCCGAATGTATTTGTAGTTGGGAAATTTATCGAATGGCAGCAACGGAATCCGGGTGAGAACGCGAAAGGCAGAGACGAACGGGCTTTGCAGGATCACCCCTGCTGAAGGCCTTTTTGCCGCAATGTAAGCCGCTGGACCTGAGCCCACCGATCTGCCAAAGATAATGATCCTGTCCGGAGGCGTTTTCAGATCGACGGCCAGAAACTCATACGCGGCGGCTGCGTCTTCATAACAAGCCTTCTCGCTCGGCTTACCCTCGCTGGTGCCGTATCCCTCATAGTCATAGGCAAACACGCTAAAGCCTGCGTGCCGCAGACTGTCCAGCCAATACTTGTCGTCGCCCAGGTCTTCAGCGTTGCCATGGCTTACCAGCAGGGTGAATTTGGCCGTGGGATTTGGAAGGTAGCCAGCGGAAATTTTTCTTCCGCTGGCTGTAGTGATCTTAAGGATGTCCGCTGAATCCTGGTACGAAGAAGGATGGGGCAGAAAGATCATGCTGTCTGAGAGAAAATAGCCCACAAGCACTAAGCCGAGATAAAGCGCACATACCAGAAGCACCATGAGCCGCACAACCCTCTTTAGATCAAACAATCTCATCACAGAGCCACGTTAGCACTTTTAACGCGCGCAATCCTTCTCAATTTTTTACCTGAGTACCGTGAGCATCCCGTTCTGATTACTTGCATTCTTATGTAGGCAGCAGAAGATCATTTTCAAATGGGTGTTTTATGAAATTGGGCCGAACCCTTGGTTTTCTAGTGGCAATCCTGGTTTGTTTTGGAATCAATGTTTTTGCCGCAGTTGGTGTAACCGTTCATCCTGCCAAAGCTTCTCTTACCTTAACCGAACCGCAACAATACACGGCCACCGTCGTTAACATCACAAACCACAGTGTTGTCTGGTTTGTAGATGGAATTCGAGGCGGCAATTCCACGGTTGGGACTATCTCTACTTCTGGTCTCTACCATCCTCCTGCCAAGAGAAGCGTTCACACCATCAAAGCATCCAGCGTGGTCCAGCCAACCGCAACCGGCTCGGCCACGGTGTGGATTACGGATTATCCCGGCATGTTTACTTATCATGCTGACAAGTTTCGCAGTGGGGTGAATCTGCAAGAGTTTGCGTTGACGAAGAGCACCGTAAAGTCCACAACATTTGGGAAAGTATTTACCCGCGCTGTGGATGGCCAAATTTATGCCCAACCTTTATATGTTGCGAACCTCACGATTGCGGGCGCCAAACACAATGTGGTTTTCGTGGCAACGCAACACAGCAGCGTCTACGCCTTTGACGCGGATGGCAAAACCACAGCGCCATTCTGGAAACGCAGCTTTATCAATCCTTCTGCTGGGATTACCACGATCCCAAAGCCTGCCAACGCTCTGATCGCGCCGGAAATCAGCATCAGCAGCACCCCCGTCATTGATACTTCCACCGGCACGTTGTATGTGGCTGTTTCCACCAGCGAAAACGGAAGCATTGTGCACCGGCTGCATGCGCTTAGCCTTACTAGCGGAGCGGAAAAGTTTGGCGGTCCGATAACAATTCAGGGCTCAGTTCCCGGTACGTATCCCGCGCTCTCCGTCAATGGCCGTGTCCCTTTTGTCCCCAAACAGCATTTGCAGCGGCCTGCTTTGCTGCTTCTGAACGGCAATGTTTACATCGCATATGGCTCCCACGGCGATGCTCTGCCTTATAACGGATGGCTTTTTGCCTATAGCGCGGCTGGAACCGGAGTACTGCACCAGGTGGCTATCTTCTGCACCAGTCCCGATAAAGGAACTTCAGCCATTTGGCAAAGCGGAGACGGTCCGGCCGCTGATCCTTCCGGCAATATTTATGTTGTCACAGGCAATGGCCCTTTCGACCTTAACACCGGCGGACGCGATGCCGGTAACGCCGTGCTGAAGCTGGCACTGCAATCTGGCGCGCTGGTTATTCAGGACTACTTCACGCCTTCTAATACTGCGCAGCTCACCACCGATGATCTCGATCTGGGCTCGGGCGGTCCGATTTTGCCTTCAACGCAAGCCGGCGCTGCAGCGCCGAACTTGGTTGTGGTTGGCGGCAAGGATGGAAAGATCTACCTGGTAAATCGCGACAACATGGGAAAATTCAATTCCACGGCGAATAGCAACGTGGAGACGGTAGCAATTGGGAATCCCGAGCCTACCAATGGCCTCTTCGCAACGCCGGCGGCGCTGGGATCTTCCATCTATTTTGGCGAGGTAGGTGAGCCGCTGGGGCGATTCATCTTCTCGAATGGTCTGCTCTCCAGCGCTCCGGCTGCGCAGACAAGCACGGTGTTTCGTTATCCCGGCACTTCGCCAATGATCTCTACCAATGGAAGCAGCTCGATTGTCTGGACACTTGATCTGCACGCGTTCGTGGGAGGCACGGGCCCCAACGTTAACACGCCCGGCCCCGCCGTATTGCATGCCTATGACGGCACAACACTGCAAGAGCTATACAACAGCGCCCAAGCCGGAACGCGTGATACTGGCGGTAAAGCATTGAAATTTACCTCTCCCACCGTCGCCAACGGTCACGTTTACGTGGGTGGGGCAAACCAATTGACCGTCTACGGCTTACTGCCATAACCCTGAGAGCAACCTAGAGAAAAAGAGAGGCGCAGAAAACTGCGCCTCTTGTGCTTTGTGAAGGAACGATGAAACTTACTTATCGCCTTGTCGACATCTTTGCGTGCGCTGCTGCGGCCTGCTTCTGCTCAACCGAGGGCGCTGGTGGCTCCTGCGCCACGATATGCAAGCCCAGCTCTTTTCTCAATTCAGCCTCCAGCTTTGCCATCATGTCTTTGTTGTCTTTCAGGAACTGTTTTACGTTCTCTCGTCCCTGGCCAATGCGTTCGCCTTTATAGCTGAACCAGGCGCCGGATTTCTCCACAATTTCCTTGGCTACCCCTAGGTCAAGCAGATCGCCTTCGCGGGAAATACCTTCGCCATACATGATGTCAAATTCGGCTTCGCGGAAGGGAGCGGCAGTCTTGTTTTTTACCACTTTGATTTTGGTCCGATTGCCAACCACCGCATCACCATCCTTGATGGCGCCAATGCGGCGGATATCGACTCGCACGGACGAATAAAACTTGAGTGCGCGGCCACCAGTGGTGGTCTCAGGATTGCCGAACATCACGCCGATCTTTTCGCGGATCTGGTTGATGAAGATCAGGCAGGTGCGCGACTTGGAAACGATTCCGGTCAGCTTGCGCAGGGCTTGTGACATCAGGCGGGCCTGCAGACCCATGTGGCTGTCGCCCATTTCGCCTTCCAGTTCGGCTTTAGGCACCAGAGCGGCTACGGAATCGACCACCAGCACGTCAATGGCGTTAGAACGAACGAGCGCCTCGGCGATTTCGAGAGCCTGTTCGCCATAATCCGGCTGGGCAACCAGTAGGTTATCCACGTCCACGCCGAGCTTTCGGGCGTAAATGGGATCCAGAGCATGCTCGGCGTCAACAAAGGCCGCCATGCCTCCAGTCTTCTGCGCCTCAGCGATTACCTGCAGCGCCACGGTGGTCTTGCCGCTGGATTCCGGGCCAAAAATCTCAATCACGCGGCCGCGGGGAAAGCCCCCAACGCCAAGAGCGGCGTCAAAGGAGATTGAACCGGTAGAAATCACTGCGATGGGGACAATAGCTTCCTTGCTCCCCAGCCGCATAATGGAACCCTTGCCAAACTGCTTTTCTATTTGAGAGAGCGCAAGATCTATCGCCCTGGTTTTTTCCTGTCTTTCATCGGCCATTCATTCTCTCCATCGCCAGCCCCTTAGAAAGAGACTCTTGTTTTAAGTGTAAGTGCGGTTTGGTTTCCCTGTTTGGGAACCCAAATACATTTTTATCATACAGCGAATAAAAGGGGAATTTTTATTTTATCGGACGCAAAAACGCTCCCGGGCCTGAAACCCGGGAGCGGAGCCGACAGGAACAAACTCGGGTTACCAGTACTTGAGCGATACGTTATCAACCCATTCTTTGTAAGCAGCGTGGTTGCCGCGCAGATCGAGCTGGACAGCGACATTCAGCTCATTCACGCCAGAAGGGCGGGCGGAATAGCTGCGGTTTACGTAATGCGTTACGCCGTCATAGGTGAGGGAAACATAAGTGACGTAGTTGCCGTTGCGTTTAAACTGCCAGGTCAAGTGGTGCCATTTATAGGCCGAAGGCATGGAGCACTGAATGCCGGTGTGAATCCAATTGCCATTGGCGTTGCCCCAGACGTCCCATTGGCCGGCGGCGATGTTGCACTGTGTGCCGAAGATCCAGCGGCGGCTGCCGTTAGCCTGGTTGGTGTCGAATTCCAAAGCCTGGGCGTTCTGAGGCGCAGTCAGGTAGAAGTCCACGTCGTACTTAAGGTTATAAGCACCATTAGCTGCGCCCAGCTGCTTCCACCACAGGGCATCAGCGTAGGGATTGGTACTGGCTATCGAAAAGACTCTGGACATTCCGCTCATGGAGGGCGATGAGGTAGTTGCTGTAGAGATGGAGGCACCCGGACCGGCGGCATTGGCGCCGGCACAAGCCACACAATTTTGCCACCCAGTCATTCTCTGGATCTGACTCTTGACTGTCTGGGCGGATGAACGAAGCGAAGTGGCCGCCAAAAGGAACAGTGCAACTGCGAGAATGGAAACGCTTTTGTTTATTTTTTTTACTGTCACTACTTTTACTCCAGGGGATTTGTTTGCCGCGCGATTTCCTACGGCGAAGCTGACTTTAACGAGCGATCTACTCTGCTTCAACCCTTTTCGGCCTCGCGCGCGAGAAACCAAAAATCGCGAACTACTAGGTGATTACGGCAATTACTTAGTTCCAAAAAACAAAAGGAGCGGAATCAAATCCGCTCCCTTTCGTATTCATGAATGTTAATGGCTATTAACACTCGCGACCTGTTTTTGAGGCAAGTTCCCTCTGGACAGAGCACCCTTAACACCACCAGAGCACTACCAGTATGTGAGGGTGACTTTGTCCAGCCATGTGGAATAGGCGTGCATGGCGGAATCTCCATCCATCTGAAAGGCCACATTCATTTCATGGACGCTCGAGCCCCGCGCCGGATAACTGCGGTTTACATAGTGAGTGACCCCGTCATAAGTGAAGCCGACGAAGATCACGTTGGTGGCAGTCCGTTGAAATTCCCAGGTGAGATGGTGCCAAACAAAAGCCGTTGGAGCCGAACAGGCAATCCCGGTTGAAAGCCAATTGCCTGCGGCGTTGCCCCACACGTCCCAGTGCCCGCCCTTGATGTTGCATTGTGTGCCGTAGATGAATTTATGCACAGCGTTGGATTGGTTGTTATCAAACTCCAGGGCCTGTGCCACGCCAGGGTTGGTGATATAGAAATCCACGTCGTACTTGAGGTGTGTAGCTGCGTCGGCCGCGCCGAGCTGTTTCCACCAGAGAGCGTCAGAGTAAGGGGTGGTTCCGCTGATGCTGAACTTTGCAGCCAGGCCGTCGAGCGACGGAGACGCTTGGTTTTCGACCATGGAGTAGGTGGCAACTGGACCAGCCGCGTTTGCGCCCGCGCATACTGTGCAGCTTTCCCAACCGGTCATCTGGTCGATATTGCTTTTAACCACTGCTCCCGCCGGGGGCCCAGGCAGGCCTGTTGGCGTAGGCGTTGGGATAGGAGTTGGGATTGGCGTTGGCGTAGGAGCCGGGGTGCTGCCGCTTACGGTGAGACTCAGTGGCGTCTTGAAGAACGCTCCGGTTGAATCCCAGGCTTGAACAACAACGCTGTGAGTGCCGGCCGACATCGTCACAGAGGTGTTCAGGCTGCTTGCAGAAACCAGGTAAACGCTCAGGTTGTCCACATAAATTCTCATGGCGGTGATCGGATGAGTAGATGTTGCAGAGGCGACGAAGTGGACTGGGGATCCTGCGGTGGATCCGGGTGCGGGGGAACTTACCGTGACTCCCGCGAAAGACGCGGTGGCCAGAGTCAGGGTCGCAACGATTAACCGAATAGCGTTTTTCACTATCGTACTCCTTCAGGTCTAGGGTGCTTGGCTTGAGGAGCAGAGGTTAAAGTTGCATCTACTCTGGATGTATCAGGAGACTCCTTAATTACATAGGATTTGACGCTTAGCCTGGTACTACGATTGAAAAATGAGGGAAAGCCGCTGGAATCGCACTTACAAACGAGAAGGGAAGAGAGGAACTAAGTAATTTACCGTAAGAAACCGCCCCGGTGAAGTGAGGCGGCTGTGCGAAACAAGTCAAAAATAGAGATCCGGGTTTATGCCACGGAGTCCTGGACTGCGGCGAGCACTTTGTCGGTTTTATAAACCAGCACGCCTTCCGCCTCTGAGCGATGCAGGTTGTGCACCAGATAGAGTGGGCGACGGCGTACCTCGTCGTAGATCCTGCCAATATATTCACCCAGCAGTCCCGTACAGATTAGCTGGACGCTGCCGAGAAAGAGAATGGCGAGAAGAGTCCCAATGTGTCCTGCGCCCGGTATGACGCCGAAATACTTTAGATGGAATACGGTATTCCCCAGATTTACCAGTGAGAGAAACAGAGTAAACGCGAGCACGATTCCGCCCAGCACCATTCCCAGCCGCAGCGGCTTGTAACTGAAACTGAAGATCGCGTCCATGGCGTATTTGAAAAGCCTGGGAAGCGTCTGTTTGGCTTCGCCCGCGGCTCGCCCTGCACGCTCGTAATACACAATTGCCGTGGGGAAGCCAACCCAGGCCCGCAGGCCGGGAAGATAGCGGTTCCCTTCAGAGAGATTGTTGATGGCATCGGCTGCCTGACGATCCAGCAGGCCGAAAATCCCCGCGTTCAGAGGAATGGGGAAATCTGAGATGAGGCCCATGACTTTGTAGAACAAGGGAAAGAGCTTGCCGCGAAGGCCGGTTTCCGCGCGGCTGGAACGCTCTGCGATGACTACTTTCGCGCCATCTCTCCAGGCTTTGACCATGCGAGGCAACACTTCCGGCGGGTCCTGGAAGTCACCATCCATGAGCATAATGGCGTCGCCCTTGGCGATCTGCAGTCCAGCTGTAAGGGCCGCTTGATGGCCGAAGTTGCGCGAAAATTCCACCACAGTCACGCGTGGATCGCGCCGTTGAATGTCGACAAGCATCGACAGTGACTTGTCCCGGCTGCCGTCATTCACATAAACAACTTCCCAATGCTCTTCCATACCCTCCATTACGGAGCGTATCGCGGAATGAAAAGCAACGATGTTTTCCTCTTCGTTAAAAATAGGAACTACAACCGAAAGCATGGCCCAACTCCAAAACTTCTAGCTGATAATAATTACCTGAGTCTCAGGCGAAGACCGTGAACCGCGCTTCACGGCCTCGCAAAAGGCTAGGCTGCTTCATTCTGCTTTGCTGCTTCTGCTTTTAAGGAAGCCTTGATCGTGACCGCGCGCTCACCCACAACGTCAGGACGTCCCACACTGTAATAATTAAGGCCTGCGGCTTCCATTGCAGCCGGCTTAAAAAGGTTTCTGCCGTCCACCACAATGGGGTAGTGCAGCAACCTCTTCACACGATCAAGATCGAGAGCGGCAAAGTCTTCCCACTCTGTAAGAACCAGGCAGGCGTCAGCGCCTTCCAGGGCTTCGTAAGGACCGCTGGCGAATTTCACCGCGCTGGTTGGTCCGAACTCCTCTGCGGCCCTGTCCATGGCGGCCGGGTCATAGGCGGTAACCGAACAACCTTCTTTCAGAAGAGCCTTGATGATGGAAACTGCGGGAGACTCACGCAGATCGTCGGTGCCGTTTTTGAATGCCAGGCCAAGCACACCAAGCTTCTTGCCTTTGAGTGTCCAGAGAGCTTTCCGAACTTTGCGCAGGAAACGGTTGCGCTGCTCTTCATTCACTCTTACGGTTTCATCCAGCAGTCCAAAGTGGCAGCCGTTCTCGCGGGCTACGGAACGGAATGCCAGAAGGTCTTTAGGGAAGCACGAGCCGCCGTAACCTACACCGGGCGAGAGGAAACGCCGGCCGATGCGGGAATCTGTCCCGATTCCCTCACGCACCTGCTCCACGTCAGCTCCTACAGCCTCACAGACGCTGGCTACGGCATTAATGAAAGAGATTTTCATGGCCAGAAAAGCATTGGATGCGTGCTTGATGAGCTCCGCGCTTTTGGCGCTGGTGCGGAGCAGATTTGCCTTGAACGGGCCGCTCACGGGGCCGGGAATGGCGTCAGGTTTTTTGAAATAGCTGCCATCCACCAGGGGCTGATAGGCTTCGGCCAGCAGGTCGGCGCAGCGATCGCTATCAGCGCCCACCACAATGCGGTCAGGATAGAGGAAGTCCGCCACGGCGGTTCCCTCGCGCAGGAACTCCGGGTTGGAAGCCACATCGAATAACTCAGCGGGTGCGCCATTCAGCAACATGATCTTTCGCACCCAGCTATTGGTATAAACCGGTACCGTGCTCTTTTCAACCACCACCTTATAGTCATCAATGGCGGTGGCAATTCCCTGGGCGACCGACTCAACATAAGAGAGGTCGGCGTCACCGTCATCTTTGGGCGGCGTGCCTACGGCGATGAAAATCAGCTGGCTACGGCGTACGGCGTCAGTCAAGTCGCCTGTAAAGTCCAGGCTCTTGCCACGGTGACGTTCAAGCAGCTCAGGAAGAAATTTTTCATGGATTGGGCATTCGCCGCGCTGGAGCTCGGCAAGTTTGCGTTCATCGTTATCGACTAAAACAACTTGGTGTCCTAATTCAGCGAAGCAGGCGCCTGCTACCAGCCCGACATAACCTGATCCTACTACTGCAATTCTCATTTACGGGTCCCCAGGGTCCTTTAAACGAAGTTTGTTCCCAACAAAAATCGTGTTGAGAGCAGCTAAAAACCTTCGATGTCAGAACACCTGCTCGGGATGTCAAAACTAAGTAAATCCAGCAACATCCAACTTTTGTCCTAAGGTATGACATCTCACATTTGTGCCAGAGCTGCTGCTCGCATTCGCTCTGTGCCTCAGCAGTTGCGGAGAACTTGTCCATGCAAGGCCTTATGACCCAGCTCAAGAGAATTTCAGTCACCGCCGTTTTCATTGTGCTATCCCTTGCCATGCTCACAGGCTGCCAGGGGCTTGGCGCAAGCACTGGTCCTACTCCAACGCCGACTCCCTCTCCCACTCCGGCCGGTTCGCTACAGAGCGTGAACCACATCATTTTCATGATGCAGGAGAACCGCTCTTTCGACTCTTACTTCGGAAAGATTAATGACTACCGTGCCAGCCTGACTCCGGCCCTTGGCCGTGACGCAGACGATCTGGAAACCGATTTCACAAATCCCACCGATAGCCCGGACACTCAACAGATAAGAACTTTTCATCTACCGACGAGTTGCATCTACAACACCACCGCAGGATGGGAAGAGTCACACGGCAACGCTAATCGCTTTGATCTGAGTGAAGGCGCTCCGCTTCTTTTGGATGGATTTGTGCACACTGCGGCAGGACTCGCGATTTTTGACGGCGACCCCGATACCAAGGGCGTCCGCTCGATGGGCTTTTATAACCAAACTGATCTGCCGTCGCCTTATTGGTTTGCGACACAGTTCGCAACTTCAGATCGCTGGTACAATCCCGAGCCGGCCCAGACCGAGGCCACGCGCCTTTATGCGCTGGCAGCCACCTCTCAGGGACTCGTGCACCGTCCACAGGACACCAACACGCAGTTGACGGCGAAGACAATTTTTCAGCTACTGGATGCCGCGGGCATTTCGTGGAAGATTTATTCGGTCGACCGCCAGCCCGATGGCAAACTGATCACCACGCTACGCAATTTCCAGCCTTATGGCGCCACCAAAGAAGACCACATCGTTCCCATCTCTCAGTTCCTGACCGACGTGCAGAACAATACTCTGCCTGCATATTCGTATATTGAGCCGGGATTTTCGTCAGGCCGCGACGAGCATCCGGGAAAGACCAACAACATACAGCCCGGGGCAGCCTTCATGAATTCGCTCTTCACCGCGCTGATCAATAGCCCCTCATGGAAAGACTCGATTTTCATTGAGACATTCGATGAAAACGGCGGGCTGTTTGACCATGTGAGCCCGATGATTGACGGGCGGGCGATCCTGGAACTTTCCACAGGCGCATCCGGGCAGGCTGTCGGATCCGGAAAATATCCAACGGACGCGACGATCATGCATGTGCCAAGCCCTGATGGCATCAAGCCCAAAGACCTTCTGCCTAATGATCCGGCGGACGATTTCGTCCGCACCGGTTTTCGCGTGCCATTGATCATCGTGTCGCCGTTCGCCAAGCCGCACTATGTTTCTCACACGCCCATGGACTACACCGCAGTTTTAAAGTTCGTGGAGAAGCGGTTCAATCTGCCGAGCCTTACAGCACGCGACGCAGCCCAGGCGGACATGGAAGAGTTTTTTGATTTCTCCTCTCCCAACCTGAATCCAGGGTCGCCGGCGAGCCAGCCGGTTAATTTGCCTTGCAATCCGAACCTGGCGTCCGGCACCAAGGGAGTGCCATTTCCGCAGTAAAGCAATCAGCATTTGAGAATCAGCAATCAGCCAGAACGGAGGCCTCGAGCAATCGGGGCCTTATTTTTTCGCGACGGATAGTCAACTTCATTGCTGAGGCGATGGATATGCGGTCTTCTGATTGACAGAGAGTGACCAACGCGCCCCATGGTTTAAACTCAATCTTCAGGGCTTCTGCCGGAATTGCGGGGACTTACCTGAACCTTTAAGGTAAATAACCGACATGCACTAACGATTGCCCCATGTGGCTTGGGTTTCGCCGTTTTTCTATGGTACTTTAGCCCCAATTACACTTGTGCGCGGTTTCCCACGGCATTTGGAAAGGCTGCCCTTCAGGATTGATTGATTTTTTATGGCACTCGGGTTTGGTTTCAACAAAGTAAAGGTCCTCGCGCAGGCGGAGAAGTTTGTCCAGCAAGGGAAGCTGCCCAACGCGATTTCTGAATACGAAAAGGTCATTAAAGAAGATCCCAAGGACCTGACGGTCCTGAACACGATTGGGGACCTTTACGCGCGCGTGGGCAACAACGAGCAGGCCACTTATTACTTCAAAAAAGTCGGCGACCAATACGCGCAAAACGGCTTTGCCGTTAAAGCCATTGCCATATACAAGAAGCTGACCAAGATTGGGCCTTACAACTCTGAAAACAGCACCAAACTGGCGGAACTCTATGGCCAGCAGGGCCTCTACAACGACGCGCGCGTCCACTACATGCAGGTGGCCGACCATCTTTTAAAGTCGGGGGACAATGCGCAGGCGGCCAAGGTGTTCCAGAAAATCCTGGAACTTGATCCTGAAAATGCCCACACACAGGCCAAGCTCGCCGATCTCTACACGAAACTCGGCAAGAAAGATGACGCCCGCAACATCTATTACAGCGCAGCTGAGTCGCTTTACGCGCGTGGTTCTTACACGGCAGCGGAAGAAGCGCTGGCCAAAGTGCTTGCTCTTGATCCCCAGAACACCGGCGCGCTGATGCTGCGGGGACTGATTGCGGTGGAGGCTGGAGACAGCCAGGCTGCGGTCGGGTATCTAGAGCAGGTCAACGATCTCGATTCCAGGCCAGACGGACTGCGCGCCCTCTTGCGCGCAAAACTTCAAACCGGCAATGCGGATGGAGTGGAAGAAGTCGCCGAGAAGCTGCTGGCGAAACACAATGACATCACCGGCGTGACCACGGTTGCGCAGTGGTACGTGACCAACAATCGCGAAGAAAGCGCCTTGCGGCTGTATGAAAAACATTCCGAGCGGCTGTCCGGAGGCAATCCGGCGGCATTGCAGGAACTGCTTGCTCCACTGACGAATCGCGTTCAGAACAATCCGTCGGCACTGGCCATTTTGAACCGCCTGACGAATCAATCAGGCGGCCATGCGCAGACGGCAGAGGTGATTGAGCTTCAGGCGCACGCGGCGGCGCAAAAAGGCAACTTTACTGAAGCCCGCGACCTCTACGAGAAGCTCACGGAGATGGAGCCGGAAAATGCGCTCCACGCCCAGAATCATAAACAGATGCTGGCCAAGCTGGGCGAGGATTCAGCCACGCGCATCCTCACGCCCGAAGAAGCCGCGCAGGCTTTCATGGTGGAGGAGTTGGACGAGACGGTCACGCCGGTGCAGCAGAGCTACGATCCTCCTACGGAAAAAGCGATTGAATCTGCCCTGACGGATGCCGAACTCTACGTTTCTTACAACGTTCCCGCAAAAGCGATTCCGCCACTGGAAGCAGCTTTGCCGCTGGCCCCGCACGATGTGAATTTGAATCAGCGGCTGGCCAGTTTGTATGCGCGTGCTGAACGCTATAGCGACGCGGCGCGCATGTACCAGAACCTAAGCAAGATTTATGACGAGCTGGGACATCCCGCCGAAGCGGCAAAATATCTTGAAGCGGCTAAGAAATTTGCCCTGCGCGCACCCGCGACAACAACTCCTGTAACGCCATCTACACCACCACCTGCTCACGCCCCGGCTAAAGCCAGCTGGCCGCCGATCCCAGTTGAAGCCAAGCCCGCTGTTGCGCCGGAACCAGTAGCTCAAGCGCCCGTAGAGCTTGAAGTGGAAGCCGCGCCGTCAGTGCAGGAATTCTCGTTCGATGCGGCTGACATGGTCGCAGAGCCAGAGCCGGCTGTGAGTGCGCCGATTGACACTGCACCTGCTGCTTCATCAGGTACCGAAATCAACCCGCCACCCGTCGAAATAAATTTTGAGCCGGTTGCGATGGGTGCGCCTGAGTCCCGCGAGGCTGCGCCTGAAGCCGCTGAGATTGATATCTCCAACGAGTGGGAAGAGATGATTGAAGTTGAACCGGCAGAATCCCCGGCCGCTGGGCTTGAAGTGCAGTCTTACCAGGAAATCATGGCAAAGCCGGCAATGCCGGTAGAAGCCCCACTGGAACCAGTTGTAGCCATAGAACCTGAGCAGCCTGATGTTTCCACGCAGGTTGCAGACAAGATCCAGGAAATCCACTTCTACATTACGCAACAAATGTGGGACCAGGCCAAAGCCGCGATTCTGGATTTAACCGAGCTTTCACCTGACGCTCCAGAAGTCAGCGATCTTATTGCCCAGGTCTCCAGGGGACATGCAGGTGTTACGCCTACGGCAGTTGAAGCCGCGCCGATAGAGATCGAAGAAGCTCCTGCTGCGTTTGCTCCCATAGAAATTGCGGAACCGGAACCTATTGCGGCCGAACCGCTGCCTGCTGTGCCGCTGATCGAAGATCAACCGATCGCTGCACAGCCGGCTGCTGCAATAGAGCTGGAAAATGTCCTGGAGATTGCAGAGCCGCCCAAGCCGAAGCCGACGTCGAAACCGCAGCCAGCGGCACAGGCAGCACAATCGACAGAAGACATACTTGGCGACTTTCTGCAGGACCTAGAACAATCCGAGCTCGCGGATTTTGCACCGAAGCCAACTCCCAGCACTCCTGCGCACACGCCAGCGGCTGCCATGGCAGCGGCTCCGGCGCCGGTGATCGATAGGCGCTCCAATGGCGACATGAAAGACAATGAGTCCGCTAACGTGCTGAGTGACATTCTTTCTGAACTGCAGGAAGAAACCGCCGAGGCGGCAGAGCCGGAAGAAGATCCGGAAACGCATTACAACCTGGGCATCGCATTCAAGGAAATGGGCCTGCTGGATGAGGCCATCGGCGAATTGCAGAAGGTCTGTCACGCGGTGGACCGTGGCACACCGTTCTCTCAACCCATCCAGGCGTTGACATGGCTGGCACAGTGCCTGGTGGATAAAGGCGCGCCGGAAGCAGCCGTCCGCTGGTACCAAAAAGCTTTGCAACTGCCCGGACTGGATAGCGGGAGCCGCTGCAGCATTTATTATGATCTAGGAGCGGCTTTTCAGGCCGCCGGTGACCCCAAAGCCGCCCTGACGAATTTTATGGAAGTGTATGGCTCGAATATCGATTTTCGCGATGTGGCCAGCCGCATCAAGGCGCTGAAAGCATAAAATCTTCTATTGCATCCAACTTAAGACAACTAAACAACAAAACTCCCGAATCCTTTGAAAATTACTTCCACGAATCTCGAAGACCCAACTCCGGCAGACCCTACTGGACCGGCCCCGGAGAATACCGCTGAAATGCCTGTGTGGCTGCAGCGGGTTTTTGTGGTGGTGTATGTTTTATTCTGCATCGAATTAGGATTGGTCTTGATCGTTCTTCCCTGGACGCGCTTCTGGTTCAGCGATGGATGGACGTCACAGTGGACTGGCTTTCAGCATTTGGTGCAACTGGGCTTTGTTCGCGGAGCGGTCTCTGGCCTTGGCCTGCTGGATATATGGTTGGGCGTGGTGGAGGCGGTTCGCTATCGAGACCGGGCTTGAGTTTAGGTTTTCTGCATATTTATTTTTCGATAGATTGAATGGCAAAGAACAATAAAATTCCTGACGCTGAAGAGCCAATGCCGGAGCTGCTTCCCGCTCCCATGGCTTACCTGAATCCGGAGTTCCTCAACAGCCCGGATGGAAGAATCCTGCGCATCCTTTCGGAGTATCAGGAACCGCTGTCACGGTTTCGGCGCGAAAAAATCCAGGACACCGTGGTATTTTTTGGCTCGGCACGATTTGCCAGCCTGCCTGACGCGCAGAATGCCCTAACGATCCTGGAAAAGCCCGGCTCAGCCAAGCCAGCTTCACCTCACCAACAACCTGGAGCGAAAGATGGCGATGCCTTGCAAGCGGCGCTAAAGCGCGCCCACGCCGGAGTGGAGATGGCGCGCTATTACGAAGAAGCGCGCAGGCTGGCGGCCATGCTTACCGAATGGACGCTCACACTCCCCGGCAGGCGGCACAGGTTTGTGGTGACCTCCGGCGGCGGCCCGGGAATTATGGAAGCGGCGAACCGTGGTGCCCGTGAAGCCGGCGGAAAAACGATTGGCCTGAATATCCGGCTGCCGTTTGAGCAATATCCGAACCAGTACATCACTCCGGAACTGAATTTTGAGTTCCATTATTTCTTCATGCGCAAATACTGGTTTGCATACCTGGCCAAGGCCCTGGTGGTCTTTCCCGGAGGGTTTGGCACGCTGGACGAATTTTTTGAAATCCTTACGCTGGCGCAAACTCACAAGCTAGCCAAAAAAATCCTGGTGATTGTTTATGGCCGGGAATACTGGAACCGTGTGCTGAATCTTGAAGCGCTGGCAGATGCCGGGACGATCTCTCCGGAAGACGTGAACGGCTTTACGATGGTGGATACGCCGGAAGAGGCGTTTGAAGTACTCAAAGAAGGACTGACGAAGTTCCATCTTGAGCCCGCCAAACACGCAGCGGAAGAAGGCCCGGAGATCGCAAAGACCCTGCCGTGATGGGTTTCCCGACCGTCGGGAGGGCACCCTACGGCGGCAAAACTCTTGGGCCGCGAATCACGCGAATAAACACGAATTTGATTCAAGTCTATTTTTACGTTGATTGATGGCTGGTCCTAAAAATCTTAGACAAAAGGATCCTGTGCTAGTTCGAGACTTAAAGAAGCCAAGCTTCTCCTGCGTAATTGGCAACACCGTCGCACAACTACTGCATTTCCCAGCTTCCGCTTTGAAACTTTTTATTGAGACCTTGATCGCAGGCTCCAAACCACGCTTAGACCCAGGCGAACACGTCCCTGGCCCGAGTCGGCGAAATGGGTACGCAGAAAACCGAGGTCAGGGCGAAGGGTAAAGTGCGGGTATATCCTGAAATCGGCGCCGCCACCAATTTCCCATGCAAATGCCGTATCCGCAGCCTGCACCGCGCCGATGGTAGATTGCTTGAGGTCGGTGTGCAGGCGGGCTTCCCCGAATCCTGCCTGGAGATAGGGGATCAGCCTATGTCCCTCGATACGTCCGTGACCTTTCCATACGCCGGGCAGAAAAAAGCGAGGACCGGTAAGTATTTCCTGCATATGACTGTTCACGATGGTCACTCCTACTGGAGTCAATTCGAATCCACCGATGGTGGAATTGTCATACACGCCATCGTAGGTCACAAACAATTGAAAATTGGGGATGGGATTCCAACTGATGCCCCCAGAATATCCATCAAGGCCGTTATCGCCGGATATGTGGCGATAACCGCCGCTCAATTCGATATCGTGCTGTGCGAATGCAGGCAGGGAAAAAGCAACTAAAAGCAGCAGGGCATACGTGCAGTTCTTCATTGGGTCCCTTCCAAGGCCCCCGGATAAGCGAGTGGAATCACCGCTTCCGGGTCCTTAGTGATTTGGAATATGAAACAGCCACAACTGGCATTAAGAAGGAATTGGCTGGGAATGAGAACGGTCAAAAGTTACAGTTCTAAGCTGGGCTCGCACGGGTGGACAAGAGCAAATCTTTCCCCCCGGAAGTTAGGGTAATGGACGTTGTCGTGAATTTTCTTTTGCTCTAGCGCAGCGCAGCTTCGTTGAAAACAATTTTCACCAGATGCATTGTCATGTCGTCAAACTCTGCCTGAAGATCTTTATCGTCACCGGCAAATTTTGCCCGGAATGGCGTCAAGTCTACGGAGCCCTTCACCTCATCCAGCGAATGAAATCCGGGATGGCCTATCTGGCGAATTCGCGCACGCACTTGCTCTACGGCACTTTTCAGCAGATCAGTCACCAGATAGAGGTACGCTTTGCCATGCAACACCGGCCCATGTCCGGGGACGATGATTTCAGCATCCAACTGGGCCATGTTTTGGAGGGTCTGAACCCACTCAACGGGGTAGCCGTCATAGGTGTACGGGATAGGATGAACCAGGAGGTCGCCAGCGACCAGGATCTTTTCCCTTGGCAAGTACAAGATGGTATCTCCCGGGGTATTACCTCGCCCCAGGTGCTTGACTTGTACCTCCCGATTTCCAATATCGATGTCGAGCTTATCGGTGAAGGTGAGTGTAGGCGGCTGATAAACCATCGTCTTGAATTCCGCTTCCCGCCGTTCCATGCCAGGCAGCAGCTCCTGAACTTGCTTTTTCTCGTCTTCGGTTAGTTTCCGACCATTCTTAAGCCTTCCCTCCTTCAAGGTCGCGATTGTCGCCGCGAGTTGCCCAGGCGCTCGCTCAATGTTGCCCGGCTGGATGAGGTCCATATCTTTCTTGGTTTCCTCCTGGGCAATGATGGCTAGGGAAGGGAATGCATCAAGGTAGGTTTTGTTCCCATTATTGTGGTCGTTATGAAAATGAGTGTTGAGCAAATAGCCCACGGGTTTGTCAGTCCATTGGCGAATTTGTGCAATGTCCTCGCGCGCCACGGAGGGCAGGAAACAGGAGTCAACGACGAAAACCTCCCTGTCGCCAATAATCACCGTGGTATTTCCACTGGGGTTGCCGTCATTCAGATTGTTGTGCTGGATGCTGTAAACGCCCTCCGCCAGCTTGGTTACCTGACGCCTGTTGGCATCTGCGGATTCGCCGAATGCTGGACTAACAGCGATCAATAAAGCGACCAGTGGCGAAAGGAGCGACGGCATTAGACCGTGATCGTGAGCGCTTGCCAATCAATTTCCTCCACTTGTGGAGCAGAGTCATTCTGCTATTCGGCAGGCAACTGCGTTCTATCTGCTACGCTGGTCGATTTTTAAGGTGCCTTGCAATGTTCGACGCACAGACACAAACGTCGTTAGCACCGTGACATCATCTGGCGAGAGAGTGGGCCAGGTGGATTCTTAGTTGGGATAGGATGCCCTCCGCTTCATCAAGCTCAGCGTCGGGACGGAGCAAAAGACTAAGCCGCTTTCCGCTCTTCCAGCTCTTCCACTTTCTTTTCCACGTGCTTGATTTCGACGCGGTCTTTGCGGATATCGAGACGCAGGTGAGCGTAAACGCTCATGTATTGATTGGCGATCCAGACCAGCGCGAAGAGGGCAATGAGGTAGCCGCGCCAATCATTGAAGAGCAGCTTGTAATGGGTGAGGAAGAGGAAGAAGGCCGTGACATAGTGGCTGAAGCAGAATTCGCAAGTGAACAGAAAGAAGAACTTGCGGCATATGGGGTTGGCATGGCCCTCACTCTGGCGGACGCAATACTCACGCGGCTCGCGGAAAATTTCTTCATGGGTAACCGTCCAGGCGATGCTGGCAATGGGGAGCGCGAGCGCAAAAAGCCATACGAGTTGCAGCGAGAGAGGCATTCTTAAGAGAGTAATTTTACGGCTATCAAGTTGCCTGCCGGCGTTGGCGGCCCAGCCAATTACAATGCTCGGGCAATGTCCCTGCAGCTTTACTACATCACGGACCGGCGGCAGTTTCCGGGCGATCATCACGAGCAGGAACAACGGCTGCTGGCGAAAATTGCCGAGTGCGCGACAGCAGGAGTCAATTATGTGCAGCTGCGGGAAAAAGACCTGGAAACTCGAGCACTGGAAGAGTTGGCGCAAAAGGCTATGGAAGTGCTCCGCGGTTCGCAAAGTCGCCTGCTGATCAATTCACGAACCGACGTGGCGCTCGCCTGCGGCGCGCATGGGGTGCATCTTCCGTCGAATGATTTACCGGCCAGCGAGGTGCGTGCAATCTTTGCCCGCGCGGGCAGAAGCGAGCCTGTGATTGGCGTTTCCACGCACTCTATTCCCGACGTTGCAAGCGCTGAGGAGCATGGCGCAAATTTTGCGGTGTTTGGGCCGGTGTTCGAGAAGGGCCAATCGGCGAATCGCGAAGGGCTGGAGCAACTGCGGCAGATCTGCCATCGTACAACAGCGGCGCAGCCACGGATGCCGGTGTGGGCGCTTGGCGGAATTACTCTGGAAAATGCGCAGCAATGTGTTGGGGCGGGAGCGGCGGGAATCGCCGGGATACGGTTGTTTCAAGAGAATGACGTGGCAATCATCGTGAGGAAATTGCGCGCTCTGCAAGCCTAGAAAACTTACTAAGAATGGAACACCAGAACTAATAGCGTCGCGTTTCCACCCGGCGATTATCTTTGATCAGCCAGTGCAGAAACGTCGAAACTAAGCTAAGCACAATCGCGCCAAGCAGCGCTGCTGTCCAGGTATGGACAATGAATCCCGGAGTGACCGACGCTGCCATCTTGAGCATGATGGCGTTGATCACGATCAGGAAAACGCCGAAGGTAATGATCGTTAATGGGAAGGTTAGAATTTTCAGAAGCAGCCCGAGAGTGGAGTTCACCAATCCGAAGACGACGGCTGCAACGAGCGCTGCGCCCAGGCCGTGCAATTCAAATCCGGGAACAATGTAAGCGACAATCAGCAAAGAGACCGCATTGATAAGCCAGCGCACCAGAAGCCGCATAGGTTACGTCCTTCTCCGGCAAGATGCCTTACAGCATTATCGCAAAGGAACTACTTCACAAACACGGCTTTCGGCATCATCACGTGGACGCCCTTGTTGCCGTCCACCAGTTCGGTAATGTCCACGTCACCGGCGACGCTGGTCAGCATGTAGGCGTCATCGCGGCTGAGGTGCTTGGTGTTTACCAGAAAATCAATCATCTCGCGCACGGCAATGCGCGTGGCCTCATGCAGCTCAGGATGAAAACCCATGCTGATGTAATGCGTGGGCGTCTCCGCACGCGGATATTTCTGGCCCGTGCCTTTGTGCACAATGAATTCCAACGTGCCGATCAAGGAAGTTTCCAGCGCCGTGATATCCACTTCTCCATTGCCCTGGCCGGCGTGCCCGTCACCAATCTCAAACAGCGCGCCGCGCGCATGCACCGGCAGAAACAGCGTTGTTCCCGCGACGAGTTCTTTATTGTCCATGTTGCCGGCGTGCAGGCTGGGAGGAGCGCTATCGATGCGGCCAAAGCCTTCCGGCGGCGCCACGCCCATGCTGCCAAAGAAAGGATGCAGAGGAATCGCAATGCCCGGCGCGAACTTGGCGATCATGCGGTCTTTATCCAGAGGAATGATCTTCATTTTGCGATAAGGAAAGTCTTCCGGCAGAAAACCGCGCGTGGGGCCAAACGCGTTGTAAGCGTAGGGAATAGCCAGATCGATCTTCTGTATGCGGACTTCCAGCGTGTCGCCGGGCTCTGCTTCTTCTACATAGACCGGGCCGTTCAGGATGTGTCCGCCGGGACCTTTATTGGTTACTTCTTTATAAATATCGCGCAGGCTCTGCTCCACCTGGTCCGGCGCGACTCCGGCTTTCTCTAGTCCTGTGGGGCTGTTGGTGATCAGCGTATCGAATTCCACGGTGTCACCAGAGTGTATGCGCAGAACCGGAGGCGCAGCGGCATCATAATAGCCCCAGGCAACAGTCTTGGGAGTGGCAGGCAGCTTGAAATGCCCAGAGAAGACGGGCTGTCCCGGTTTCATTTGTGCCACGGCCAGAACGGGAGCAATCAGGAGCAGGAAGAAGATAGAGCGCATGTGCCTCCAAAGTAAGAGCGAGAATGCTTACACAATCGGCAGGGAAAGGGCAAGGGTTTGCCGCAGCAAGAGAACCCTCCAGGGAGGCACGAAGACATGGAAAAAGTTTTGTACTTGTTGGTGAATCCTTCAATTGAATTGATCAAATGCCGCGATATGCGATCCACACTGCCGTCTTCAGCCGTCCTATGCCGCACTTTGCCGCTCGCGCCTGATCAACGGCAATGGCAAGATCGCTGTGTTGATCGAATTAGTGGTTATTACCCAATGGAGGGCACATGAAACGGTTACTTTTTCTCACCTTAATCTCATTGATTTCCAGCGTTGGCTTTGCCCAGCAGAACTCACGGCTGCCGGATAACAAAGAGCTGGTAACAAGAGCTCACAGCTTTTATGTGGATTCAGATACGTTCTATATGAAGCCTGAAGCGCTGCAAAGTTCACTGCTGGGCCGGGCTGAATTCAAGGCCTGGGACCTGCAAATCACCGGCAGAAGAGACCTAGCCGATCTAGTGGTCAGGGTGCATCGCATCCCATTTTCCAATCACTTTACCTATACCGTTACCGATCGCGAAACCGAGACGGTGGTGATGGCCGGCAAGGTGGATTCCCTGGCCGGCACGGTGTATGGACTCATCGCTGATGAGATCGTACACAAGATGAAAGCGCTACGCGGTGATCCGCTGCCGGCGCAAAAAGAGGCGCAGCAAGCTGCAGCGACCAAGTGATCTTGTTGGGAGAGGCCGCCTGTATTCCGGGACAGCTCAGGAGCTTTGTTAGAATAGGGAGGTGATCCTTCCATTCGTCCGCGAAGTCCTGGCGGACGTGGAAAAAAGCCCTGGGTTCCAGCAGGCGGCCTCATATCTAAAGCAGCGGAGGGGGGAGTCAAAACCTCCTGCGGGGCGTATCCGTCTGTCCGGACTGGTTTCGAGCGCAAAATCTCTTCTAATTCCATATTTACAGCGTGCCGCAGGCGTGCCGCTGATCCTGATTGTGTCCGATAACCGGGCCGCTGAGGCAGTCTGCCCCGTAATCCAGTCATTCTGTGAGCTGACCGGCGCTTGCAACCCGCAGTCGGTGGTGAAGCTGCCGGCTTATGACGTGTTGCCGTTTGAAAACATGTCTCCGCATCCCGATATTCAGGAAGAACGGGCGACGGCGCTGTGGAAGATTGCTACCAACGCTGTCTCGATCGTGATTGCGCCGCTCAACGCAGCATCGATGCGGCTGCATTCCGCCGAGCACTATTCCGGGCTGGCACGCATTATCCGCCGCACAGACATGCTGGACCTGGAAGAACTGGTCCAGCACCTGAACACCATTGGTTATTCCGCGGTGGACGTGGTGGAAATGCCGGGGCAATATGCCGTGCGCGGCGGGTTGCTGGATGCGTATCCCCCGGAAGCTGACCGGCCATTGCGCATTGAGCTGTTCGGCGACGAGGTTGAATCCATCCGCAAATTCGATCCCGGAACGCAACGTTCTGCTTCTGCCGTAGATGAAATTGTGCTGCTGCCGCTTTCTGAGACGCCTGTGCGCGAAGAGCTGCTGACGGAAATTCATGCACGGCTTTCAGGCGCTCGGCTGGAAGGTGAGGGCGATGCAGTTCGGCATGCGCTGGCCGATACCGGCGTTGCGGTGTTCCCGGGCTGGGAGTTTTACGCCAATGCCGGAGCAGCGGGCACCCTGTTTGATCTGCTTCCCAATGCCGTGGTCTTTATGGACGAGCCGACCGCGATTGAGGCCGAGCAGGAGCGCTGGTGGGAGAAAGTTGTGCAGCGCCATGAGCAAAGCCTTGTGGGTAAGCTGGCGACTCCGGAAGATATCTACCTCCCACCCGATGAGTGGAACGCGCTAGTGGCGAGGCTACCGGGTGGCAGCCTGGAGCATTTGAATGTTTTGCGCATCGCGCGTGCGGAAGAAGAATTGGGTTTGGCCGATCCGCAGGTGCCGGATCAGTCTTTGATTGAGTTTCCCGCGCATTCAACTTCGCGCTTTCACGGATCAGTACCGGCAATGGTTGAGGAAGTAAAGAAGCTAACCGCGCAGGGCCAACGGGTGATGTTCGCCGCGCCCAACACCGGTGAAATGGAACGTCTGGCGGACATCTTTACGGAATACCAAGTGCCATTCCGGCTGGGCACGCGCACGCCTGTTCCGGGAAGTGAAACGTATCTCGACGAGACGGCGTATTTTTCCGGCGATCTTTTGACTACGACGATCGTCCGCGCGACTGTGCCGGAAGGCGTTGCGCTTTCCGACGCGCGTCTGGTGATTTTTGGCGCGCGCGATCTGTTTGACGATTCGGAAATCGAGCCGCAGCAGCCATTGCGCCGCAAGTCGAAGACCGCAGCCTTCATGTCAGACTTCCGCGATCTGGCGGTTGGCGATTTTGTTGTCCACGTGGAACACGGCATCGCCATGTACCAGGGGCTGAAGGAAATTGAGCAGGGCGAGATTACCGGCGAATACATGGTGCTGGAGTTTGCCGAAGCGGCCAAACTTTACGTGCCGCTCACGCGGCTGGACTTGATCCAGAAATATCGGTCGAGTGAGGGCGTGCATCCTCCGCTGAGCCGTTTGGGCGGAACGGCCTGGGCCAAGACCAAAGCCCGCGTGAAGAGCGCGATGAAAGACATGGCCGACGAGTTGCTCAAGCTTTATGCGGCGCGCAAAGCCGCGCAGGGTCACGCTTTCCCCACGGACACGCAGTGGCAGAAAGAGTTTGAAGACGCGTTTGAGTTCAACGAGACGGACGATCAACTAACTGCCACAGCCGACATCAAGCGCGACATGGAATCCACGCTGCCCATGGATCGCCTGCTTTGCGGCGACGTAGGCTACGGCAAGACGGAAGTTTCCATGCGGGCGGCATTCAAGGCCGTGCAGGACAACAAACAAGTAGCGGTGCTGGCGCCGACAACGGTCCTGGTGTTCCAGCATTTTGAAAATTTCAAGCGCCGCTTTGCCGCTTTTCCCATCACGATTGAAATGATGAGCCGTTTCCGCAATGCCAAGCAGCAGAAAGAAACGGTGGAGCGGATTGAGCAGGGCAAGGTCGATATTGTGATCGGCACCCACCGCATTCTTTCCAAGGACATCAAGTTCCAGGACCTGGGGCTGGTCATCGTGGACGAAGAGCAGCGCTTTGGCGTGCGCCACAAAGAACGGCTCAAGCAGCTCAAAAAAGAAGTGGACGTGCTCACGATGTCCGCTACGCCCATCCCGCGCACGCTGCACATGTCCATGGTGGGGCTGCGCGATATGAGCGTGATTGAAACGCCGCCCAAAGACCGCATGGCCATCCAGACGGTGGTGGCGGCGTACGACGAAAAGCTGGTCAAGTCAGCTCTAGAACACGAGCTGGAACGCGGCGGCCAGGCGTATTTCGTCCATAACCGCGTGGAGACCATTTACGAGATCGCGGCCAAACTTCAAGAGATGCTGCCGAAGGCAAGGGTGATTGTGGGCCACGGACAAATGTCTGAAGGCGAGCTGGAGAAGGTGATGTTCACGTTTGTCCGCCATGAGGCGGACATTCTGGTGGCGACGACCATTATTGAAAATGGACTCGACATTCCGCTGTGCAACACCATCATCATCAATCGTGCTGACCGGCATGGTCTCTCTGAGCTTTATCAGTTGCGCGGCCGCGTGGGCCGGTCCAACCGCCGGGCGTATGCGTATCTACTGGTGCCAGCGGAACAAGAGCTCACGCCGGTAGCGCGGCGCAGGCTGGCAGCGCTGAAGGAGTTTTCCGATCTCGGCGCGGGATTCAAGATTGCGGCGCTTGATCTTGAACTCCGCGGCGCGGGCAATCTGCTGGGCGGCGAGCAGAGCGGCAACATCGACGCCGTGGGTTTTGAGATGTACACCGGGATGCTGGACCGCGCCATCCGCGAGCTGAAAGGCGAAGAGCTTTCAGACAAAGTCAGCACGCAAATGAATCTCGGCATCGATCTGCGCATTCCGCCGACGTACATCGCAGAAGAGAACCAGCGGCTGCGCATGTACAAACGTGCGGCCGGCGTGGAGAGCGAAGCGGCGCTGGATGACGTCCGCAAGGAACTGCAAGACCGCTACGGCGAACCGCCTGCGCCGGTGCGCTATCTGCTGGCCGCGTCAGCACTCAAGCTGTTGTGTGAGCGTGTGGGCGTGCTGGCGATTGATCGCAAGCGCGATTCAGTGACGATCAAATTCACCGAGCAGGCATCGATTGAGCCGGAGCGGCTGGCGCGTTTTGTGGCGCAATCCAAAGGCGCACAGTTCTCGCCGGGAGGCGTGTTGAAGTTCAATATCAAGTCCACACAGCCGGAAGCGGTGATTGACCAGATCAATGGCCTGCTGCGCGAGCTGAGCCCTGAGGTGGTGGCGCAGACATGGTTGCAGGCGAAGTAGTTCGCATGTCTTCGTTTCCAAAATGAGCAGCCCGACTCCATTTGCTTGTGATATGACCGCGCTTACCAGCGAGCAGAGAGCGCGGCATCGTGAGCTGGCGGCGTTGCTGCAGGCTTCTCTGGTCGAAATCAAGGAGTTGCCGGATGGTTATGACTTTGCGTTTGCCTGGAACCCTGAAATCTACTCTTTCCTGGCCGAGATCACTCCACTGGAACATGCGTGCTGCCCATTTTTCAATATCGGCATTTGGATTGAGAGCGGAAATAAGCGGCTTTGCTGGCGCTTGACCGGGCAAGAAGGAATCAAGCCATTCATCCGGGCCGAATTTGGAAAGTGGTTCGAGGATTCCTAGTCTTCCCGGCTACACAGAGGCAGGCTGTGAAGCGCGGTGATGATAGGCATCAAATCAGATGATCCGGGAAACGAGCTTCAGAAAAAAGCCAAGCAACAGAAGAACGAATCCGCCGAGGAAAAGCCGCGGCATCCAAGACCTGCTCTTGCCTTTAGCGACCAGCGAGATACACAGCGCGACAAACCACAAGAGTAAGGCAAGTTTGAGGATCATTAACGCGGATTATACAACCGGCAAACACGAGATACCGATTTCTTTTACCGCCGCAATAGCGTCTCATCCGGGTCCAGCAGTATCTGCTTTGTGTTGGCAGGAGCGGAGAGTGTGAATTCGGTTTTGGAGTCGTCGGCGAAGACGAAGGCCAGAAAGCGCGATTTGCCAGCGGCGTCCACGGCGTAAAGCGGGATCGCTGTCACCATGTCCTTGGCGGCGTGGTCTTGCAGAATGGTTCCAGTCACCTTGAGCTTGTGGCCGGCGGCGGTCATATGCACGCCGTCGAGCGAAAATTGCGGGATGGAATTGCCGTTGACCCAGCTATCAAAGAACCAGTCGAGCGACTTATGGCCTTCATAGCCCAGGGACGCCGGCATTACTTGCTCAAAGGCGTGCTGAAGATCGAGCGTTGAAATTTTGTGGTTGGGCGAAGCGGCCAGCAAGCCTTTTAAGGCCGAGAAAAATACTGCGTCGCTTTCACCACCGTTGGCTTCACGCAGCATAGTGCGCAGCATATGGATCAGCCAGGTGCCGCGGCCATAAAGCACGCGCTCATAGGCGTCGGGAAATTTCGACGAGGTGAGGCGACGTCCCAGCGTGACCGGCCCGGCTTCCGCGATGATGCCGTTTCGGGTTTCACGCAGCAGTTCGCCGCGATAGTAAGTGAGCGCCGTCCGCATGTCGCCGGGATGTTGCTTTTCCAGCATCACGAGCGCGCTGTAATTGGCCAGCGCCTCTACGATCCATTCGTCGCGATAGCTGACCCAGTCGACGGCGTCGCCCCACCACTGGTGCGCGGTTTCATGCGTCAGCATCAGGCGGCTGAGCAGCAGTTCAACGTAAGGATCGCGAACGCCGAGGGCGCGGCGCTCGTCGGGCGTGAGAAATGCCGTGCTGGAAAGATAGATCAGCCCCGGCCATGACTGGCTCAACATCCCGGGAAGCTGAGTGATTTCCAAGTTGAGATAAGGGAAAGGATCAAGCTCAGACGAAAGAAACTGGATCGTATTGGCGGCCTGGTTGGCGATTTGCTGCGTTTCTTGCGTGGGATCGGGCTTTTTGCCGACGCGTGCTTCAGCGCCTGCCAGCGATTGTTCCACCGTTTTAGCGCCGTAGGCATGGATCTCTACCCCGCCTGACGTGGCGGAAGCAGCAACGAACTTGCCGAGATTAAATCCGGCGCGACCGATAGGCTTGCTGGTAACAAAGCGCGTGGTACGCTTGCCGCCAGTGACAGTGCTGGAAACCTGTTTACCCGTTCCGACCACCGACCAGTCGCTGGGGCAGTCGAACGTGAGATCGAAGTTGCTGAACGTTGGGCCAACATTGGGATACCATGTGCCGCGTGCGCCAACATAAATCACGTCGCCACCGGCATTGAACATGACCGGCCCGGAATATTTGAATTGCAGTTTTACCGGGCGGTCTTTTTCCAGCGGCGCGGGCATGACTACGCCGATCAGGTCGTCGCCGCGACGCGAGAGATCGCTTCCGGAGATCGCCTCATTCTGGATGAACTCGGCGGGCGCGCCGTTCACGCGCACTTCCGTGAGCTTAAGATAGCGTGACAGTTCCAGGATCACTGTCCGCTGGCCGGAGTTCTTGGGAATAAGCGTAAATTCGGCTTCCGCGCTCAGGTCTGTGGGCGGTTGCACGTTCACGCGGAGCCTGTAGTTGGAAACTTCAAAGCTCGCGCGCGTTGCCGGATCTTCCTGACCTGCGGCCTCGCGTATCGACCGCATAGGAAAGGAAGTCCATGTGTCGTAATAAGCGACGTTGTTAACAATACTGGCCTGGGCCACGCTGATCTGTTCCGAACCGTTGCTGTCAAAGAAAATATCCACAATGCCGGCAGTGGTCCCTCCAATGCGCAAGTGCAGGAATCGCGCAACGGATTGCGGCGCGCTGGTCATCACCTGCAGGATGGGCAATGCATCTCCACGAGCCAACAGCAGGGCGGGCTGCTGCCATCGCGTGACAAATTCCTGCGCGTCATCTGCGTGGCCGCGAAGTCCGCTCCGCAGCTCGGTCACTATTTTGTCGTCGGCGAAACGGAGATACGCAGACTGGAAGCGCTGTTCCAGCACCGCCGATCCGGTAAACAGCGCCAGTGATGTACGCTCAGCGCGGTTCGGAGGAACCAGTAGCACTTCGCCAACGCCTTCAAACATTGCGCCTGTAATACGGCCGTTGATTTCACGCACAAACCCTATGGTGCCATCGCTGATGGAAATGTGCAGGTCCTCCATCATGATAGAAACGTCGCGCACCTGGTAAACGTCTTTGGCGTCAAAAGCCGGATTGAGTAGTTCCCGGTAAAGCGCCACCGCGCCTGAAGAAGATGGCGCTGACTGGCCCAAAGCGGGAATATCCGCCAGGGCAAGGGCGGAAACGAGAACTAGTACCTTCGTTACTTTCTGGATGAAGACACGCTTCATAGACATGGCATAATCGCTTAGACTTTTCTCAATTGAAATCGATTATTACATTTTGTGCTTTTGCCGTATTGTGCGCCTTCGCGTGGGCGGACACAATCGTGCTGAAAAATGGCGACCGAATCCAGGCCGATTCGGCGCAGGAACGCAATGGTCACGTGGAATACACGCTGGGCGATAACACGATGACCATTCCCAAGTCCATCGTTGTCCGCATTGAAAAAGGTCCGGTTTACGGGCCATCTCCGGCGCGGGCCACAGCCACCGCGGAAGCGCCGCCAGCGCATGAGGAAATGGCCAGCTCGGGAGACCTGGTCTCGCGTGTGATTCGTAACGGCGCAATTGATACGGTTGCTATCAAGGCCATTGAAGAAGAAGGCGATTCGCTGCGCGCGGCCGCTGCCAACTCCATTGCGGCCAACTTCGAAGAAAAGCGGCTCAACTACTCCGCTGCCGCGCGTTATCTCCAGGCTGCAATCGCTTTTCTGCCGGACCACGGCGTCCTGCTGGAGAGCTACGTTTCCATTTTGTTGAAGCTGGGCCAGCCCGCGGAAGCGTTGCTGCGCGCCCAACAGGCTGCGCGAGTCAGTCCGCAATCTGCCGACGCCTTTCTGTTGCTCGGCTACGCTTACTACAAAAATGATCACAATCGCGATGCGATTGCCGCACTCAAAAGGTCCCTGCAGCTCCGGCCAGACGACAAGACGCGCGACCTGCTGGAGCGCGTGGAGCGCGAATCCAAAACCGAAGCCGATTTCCGCCAGCAGGAGAGCAGCCACTTTACGCTGCGCTATGAAGGATCGCAAACAGCCGATGCGCTCCGCACGCAAGTGCTGGACGCATTGGAAACCGACTATCGCGATTTGAGCAACGATCTGGGTTCGTCGCCCAGGAATATTTACGTTTCGCTTTATACCGATGAGGCTTTTTTTGACGTGACCCACGCCGCCGCCTGGACAGCGGCGCTCAATGACGGCAAGATTCGCATTCCAATTTCCGGGGTGCAAACCGTAACGCCGGAACTGGCCAGCGTCCTGCGCCATGAGCTAACGCATTCGTTCGTCGCGCAGATCACGCACAACCGCGCTCCGGTCTGGCTGAATGAAGGTGTGGCGCAACTGGAACAAGGTTCCTCCACTGGCGCCATTGGCCCGCGCCTTGCCGCGCTTTATATTTCCGGCAGGCAGATACCGCTTAATCAGTTGGAAGGCGGATTCCAGGATTACAGCTCTGCGGAAGCCTCAGTTGCTTATGCTGAAAGTCTGGCTGCCGTGGAATTCATCCGCGCGACATATGGCATGAGCGACTTGGCGCGCCTGTTGCAGCGCCTGGGTGAAGGGCAAAGCGTGGAATCAGCGCTGCGCAGCACCGTCCATGCCGGTTATGCAGAACTGGAAACTGAGATCACAAACTATCTCAGGAAAAACTATGGAAGCTAGCCGTGAAGTCTATTGTCCGGTCACGCGCAATTCAATTTTGACGCCGCTTTCCAGCTTTACCGTGTGTTGCGTAGAGACAATCGTTTGAGCGCCGCCACTGGCCGGAGAACTCAGGCTCAATCCATCAATATCAGTTGGCCCGGTTTGGGCAATTTCTCGATCATGTGATTTCATTGGATCACCCAGTGAAGGATTGGTCCTGCGTGGAGTATTCGAGCCCAGTGGTGACGGAGATTGCCTTTGCACAGGCTGTTGAGCGGAATTGCTCATCGGAGAAGGCGCGTTCGGCACATCCACCACAGGGCGGTCAGCGGGACGAATCGCCAGAAGCAGCGACTGGAACGGCATTTCGCCATCCTTGGTAATGACCTTATCGAAAACGATTCCCAGCCGCGACTCAGGAGTGTCTTTGCTGTGGACCTGGGCTTCAGTAACGTGCCCCAGCAATTTTGCATCATGCCGGACCACAATTTTTCCGTGGGCTAGCACATCAGCCAACAGGATCGCAGATACCGGATCACCCACTTTGGCCTTTTTTGCATCAACGGTCTTCGTCAACTCCGCATACAAGATGGAGCCGTTTTCCAGGCGAACTGGCGCTGGTACTGGATCGGCCTGGAGCGCGGCGGCTGTGCATCCGAATGTGAGTGATGCGGCAACTACTGTGATGTGAAAGAGATTTCTCATGTCAGGCTAACTGCAAAATTTTACAGACGAAACTGGATCTTGATTGTGGTTTCCACTTCTACAGGTTCGCCTTTTAATATATAGGGCCGGTATTTCCATTTCTTGACTGCATCCACAGCAGACAAAACCAAAATGGGATGGCCCTGGACAATCCTCAGGTTTGTTATGTTTCCTTTAGTATCAATCGTGGCTTGCAGGAGCACATCACCCTGAATTCTATTTTCCAGAGCTTCTCTTGGATACTGCGGTTTAGCATCGTGAATCTTAAGTCCATCTGCGACACCCGAAGATACGCGGAGTTTCTGAGGCGGATTATCTTGTGCCACCGCCAGCACAGCCAGCGCTACTAATGCCGGCAACGCCAGAAATCGAGTTATGGTCATATGCAATTATGCTCCGGCAAACCACCTGCCCTGTCAATAACATCTATTTCAGTAACATCTATTTGACTGTCTTTCTGGTAGCATTTCCGCATGAAACGTTTGCTCATAATCTCCGGGATTGTCGTCGGCGTACTTCTACTCATCATCATCGCCGTTCCGTTGTTCATCAATGTCGATAGCTTCCGCCCCGATCTGGAGAAGAAGCTTTCCGCTGCGCTCAACCGCCAGGTGCATATCGGCAAGCTGGATGCTTCGCTGTTGAGTGGAGGCGCAAGTGCCAGCGATATCTCGATTGCCGACGATCCGGCCTTTAACAAAGGCCCTTTCCTCAAAGCGGCTTCGGTGAAAGTGGGCGCGGAACTCATGCCGCTCATCTTCTCCAAACAGCTCAAAGTTACATCACTCACGATCCAGAAGCCGGATATCACGCTGCTGAAGAACGCGGCCGGGAAGTGGAATTACTCCACGCTGGGCGCATCACCCCAAAAGACCGGGTCTGATACCTCAAAGACGGAGCCCTCAAAGCCGAATCCCGCCCCTTCAGGGAAATCCACGCCGGATGTCTCCGTCGATAAATTCGAAATCGCGGATGGGACAGTGCGCGTGGGCCACAGCAGCGGTCACTCTGCCGGAAAAGAAAGCGTTTACCAGAACGTAAATCTTGTAGCGCATAACATCTCCGCCACCAGTGCAATGCCCTTTACTCTTTCCGCCGGCATGCCGGGCGGGGGCTCGCTCAACCTGGATGGTCAGGCTGGCCCGCTGAATTCCACCGACTCAACCAAGAGCCCGCTGGATGCCAAAATTACCTTGAAGCACGCCGATCTTGCGGCAACGGGCTTTGTCGATCCCAGTTCCGGTGTTGGCGGCATACTGGATTTTGATGGGCAAATAAAGTCTGACGGCCACAAGTTGCATTCTGAAGGCAAGGCCAAGGCCGCTGACCTGCGCGTGGTCAAGGGCGGGCAGCCGGCCAAGCAGCCAGTCGCACTGGATTACAAATCAGACTACGCTCTAGATTCCGATACCGGCACAATCAACGCGGACCTTCACACCGGCAACAGCGTGACCAATGCCAGCGGAACACTCAATGCCAAAGGCGAAGACACGCTGGCGAATTTGAAGATCGTTGGCAAGAACATGGCGGTGAATGATGTTGAAGGGCTGCTGCCGGCCTTCGGCGTGGTCCTGCCCTCTGGCGCGTCATTGCAGGGCGGCAACATCAACATGGACTTGAACGCAACGGGTCCGCTAGACCGTCTGGTGATTGATGGTCCGCTCAAGATCGAAGGCACGCATCTTTCCGGCTATAACCTGGGTTCCAAACTGGGGGCCATTGCCGCTTTCACTGGCAACAAATCCAGCACAGATACCCTGATTCAGACGTTCAGCTCCGCCTTGCGCGTTGCGCCTGAAGGCATTAAAGCGGACAACATTGTTCTGGATGTGCCGTCGCTCGGCATCGTAACCGGCAATGGCGTAATTACAGGCGATAACTCGCTCAATTTTAAAATGCTGGTCAAGCTTTCTGGGACCGCCAATAACCTCCTCGGCAGCCTTACTGGGGCTTCAACCTCAGCTCAAAGCAAAGGCCTGCCTTTTACGATTACCGGGAAGACCTCAAACCCGGTATTCCGCCCCGACGTTGGAGGTGCCGTAGCCGGTGATCTTCAGAACTCCCTGCTTCAGGCAGTTCAGGGCAAGGGAAACAAGGCCGACGGCCAGCAGAACCAGAAACCAAACCTACAAGACGCAATCGGTGGCCTCTTTAACAAGAAGAAAAAACCGCAACAATAGCGCAATCTGGCGTTCTGAAAATTGGAAGCTTCTTGTCTCCGCTGTTAAAATAGGTTTAACGACCCCAGTCGATAGAAGCTTCTCTAGAAGGTCTTTTCAATATGCCCAAGAAACTCATTTTGTGTGCGTCTGTGCTGCTGCTGGCGGCACTCGCCCTTCGCGCTGACGATATCGTTGATGAAATCATCGCCCGCGTCAATGACCAGATCGTCACCCGGTCCGATATGGAAAAAGCCAAGGCGACCCAGTTGGAAGAGTTGAAACAGAGATATCCCTCTGATTGGCAGAGCCATGTGACCAAAGCACAGGCAGATACCCTGCGCGATCTTATCGATCAGCAGCTCCTGCTGGAGCGCGGCAAGGACCTGGGCATTACCGGCGAAACTGAATTGGTGAAACGGCTCAACCAGATGCGGCAGCAGATGGGTCTGGCCAGCATCGATGATCTGGAAAAAGAGGCGCAGAAGCAAGGCGTCTCTTATGAGGACTTCAAAGAGCAGATCCGTATTAGCGTAGTTACGCAACAGGTGATCGGGCAGGAAGTTGGCGGCAAGCTCCATATTTCCAATGAAGATATTCAGGATTGGTACAACAAGCACCAGAAAGAGCTTGAAGGGCCTGAAGAAATTGGCTTAAGTGAGATCATGGTCTCCACCCAACCAGCAAAAGAAAATGTGGAGAGCAAAGACAAACAGAGCGCTGGGCAGGATAAAAACCTGCCTGAAGACCCGGCCAAAGTTGCGGAAGCTGAAGCCAAAGCAAATCAGCTTCTTGATGAACTGAAAAAAGGCGCAAAGTTTGAAGATCTGGCCAAGAAAAGCTCTGACGGGCCCACGGCCGCCCAGGGTGGAACGCTGGGCACCTTCAAGCGAGGCGAACTGGCCAGAGACCTGGAAGAAAAAACATTTTCACTCAAGGCAGGAGAAAATACCGGCGTAATCCGTACCCGGCAGGGTTTCATTATCCTGAAAGTTACGGCCCACCGTGCTGCCGGTATTCCTCCCTTGAAAGACATCTCAGACCGTATTCGCGAAGCTATTTACTCAGAGCGTCTGGAACCAGCGGCACGAGCCTATCTCACTAAACTACGTGAGCAGTCGTTCATTGATATCAAATCCGGCTATACCGATACTGGAGCCAGCCCTAACCAGCACAATAACAAGCCAACCATTGTTGCCGCCAATAGCGAAGGTAATCCTAACCATCCAGGTAAGGTCAAGAAAAAGAAGAAATTTTTGGTGTTTTAAAAGTAAGTGCGTCCCTTTGGTTCTCTCGCATTTGTCCGATTGACGTTAGCTTGCACGCCAATTGACTCATTCCAAAGCTTCACAACCCGCGCCGTGCATACGGCGTCCAATCAATGTCATGGACGCAAAATCCTGGATAGCGATTGTGGCGAATTTCATCGTCATTGCAGGGCTGATCTCATATGGGTTCAACCTCTTTGCTGAATATCACGCCACGGGCCGATGGGCAAAGAACGTGACCGGCTTGCTGGCTGGGATCGGCATGCTGGCGCTTGCCGCGTCCATGCTATTAACGCCGCGTAATGCCCTGGTTATCCTGCAGGTAGCGCAGACTGGTGCCGCGCGCGTCTTCCTGATCATCAGCAGCGTTCTTTTGATGGCGGCCATCGCGGCCTTCGGCATTATCAATTATTCCCGCCCGCTTCGACTCTGGCACCAGCGCCGTATTGGCAGAGACTTGCGTCGCGGACTCCCGCGCATTCCCTGATCGCTTTCCACCATTCGATTATCAAGGCTATCTTTCCATTGGCATTCGTGCGGCCCACGTCTAGAATGGCTTCCCTATGCGAAAACTTTGGATCGTGACTCTGTTCGCTATTCTTGCCTTGACTGCCTGGACACAGCAGGCCCAGGCGCCGGTGGAAATTATTTCTGAACCCAGCCATCACCTTGTGTTTGAGAACATGTTTGTTCGCGTCTTTGCCGTCTCCGTCGATCCTGGACAATCGACGCTGATGCACCACCACGGCCATGACTATCTTGGCATTACGCTGGGCGACTCCCAGATCACGAATACGAAGCAGGGCGCGCAGCCTGCGCAGGTTGCTTTGAAGGATGGCGATACCAGGTTTACCCCGGCCGGTCTGGTGCATGCCATCACCAATAATGGCAGCGCTCCGTTCCACAACCGCACCATCGAATTGCTGCAGCCCACAACGAATCAAAAAAACTGTACAGAATCCTGCGAAATTCCTGTGCCATGCGATTCCGCTGACAAAACCAAATGCGTCACCGTGACAAAGCTCATCACTTCCGATCAATGGTCGGTCACACAGGTGATATCGCCGCCGGGCGCGAAATATCCGCAACACACCCATCTGGCAAATTTCCTTACTATTCCGCTTACCGATGCCGATATAACCAGGAAAAACCAGGACCAGCCAGAAGCGGCGGTCCACTCCAAAACCGGCGAGATCACCTGGAACAATCCCGTGGTTCACACGATCACAAATTCCGGGAACTCCACCGCGAAGACGATTGTGCTCGAGTTCCGCGGCCGTCCCGCCGGAGAAGGATCAGAATCCATGGGGCCACAATCAAAAGAGACGCCCAAGCCGCACGACCACCACTAAAAAGAGTCTTTAGGATTGAGGTTTGCACGGGCTGGCCTGATTCGGGCCAGCCGTGTGGCGCGAGAGGTGCGCAACAGGTTCAGCTCGACCTCGAAGGCGAAAAGAGTCTTAGCGGTAGGAGCGAAGCTACAGAAAACAAAGGCTGAGGCATTTACTCGCTTGCGACCATATCGCATTGTTTTACAATCTTTATATGAGAACGTCCCGTGCCTTGGGACTGGTGTTTCTGGCCACAGCCGCCCTGGCCCAGCATCAACAGTCCGTGGAGATCACATCTGAACCTAGTCATCATCTGGTTTTTCGAAATGAATACGTGCGCGTGTTCAATGTGACAGTAGCTCCCAGGGCAACAACCCTGGTCCACAAACACAACTACGACTATCTTTTTGTGACCCTGGGCGACTCCGATGTGGTGAGTGTACGTCCGGGTGAAAAACCGGTAGCGCTGAAACTTAAAGACGGAGAAGTCCGTTTTACACCGGGAAACTTTGCTCACGCAGCCATCAACCAATCCGACCGAGCCTTTCACAACGTTACGATCGAGTTGCTGAAGCCATCGGCCAATGTGAAGACCTGCACGGACTCCTGCGACGATCTCTCGAATCCTTGCGCTGGGATCTGCACGCAGCGCAGGAAGCTCATCTCCTCTGACAAGTGGAGTGTCTGGCTGATCACTGTTCCACCTACGGCGCACGCCGAGAAGTACCTTCACGCCGTGCCCCAGCTGATTGTGCCAGTCTCTAATCTTGGGTTCGGGGTGCAAGACGGCTCTACTGACACGCCGATCATACGCGGTCCCGGTCAAATTGATTGGTTGACTGGCGGTCCCATGCACCCGCTCATTAACAAGGCCAAAACGTCTGCCAGCTTCATCGCTCTGGAGTTCAATCAGGAGAAGCCATGACCCTCGCTGGTGCCAATACGGTCCCTGACACTCCAGAAGCACGCGATTACAACCGCGCACGCCGCTGGCTGGAACTTGGCGATCTGGCCGTCAGCTTTGGGTTCCTGATTGTGCTGCTGGCCACCGGCTGGACCAAAACCCTGAGCGGACTGGCGACCCACATGGCTCCCGATCATTACTGGCTGGACCTGTTTTTCTATGTGATGTTTCTCAGTGTGATCAGCAAGGTCCTGGGCTTTGCGCTGGATTTTTACGGCTTCCGTTTGGAACATCGCTTCAACCTTTCCAACCAGCGCCTGTTTTCCTGGCTTAAAGACGAGTTCAAAGGCTGGGTGCTGGGCTTGGTGATGGCAACCGTGCTGGCTGAGATTGTCTACGCTCTCATCAGGACATCGCCGCAATATTGGTGGATCATCGGCTGGCTGATCTTCATGGGCCTATTCATCTTTTTTGCCCAGATCGCGCCCGTGGTCCTGTTCCCGCTCTTCTATAAGTTTGCCCCGCTGCAGAATGACGAACTGAAAGCCCGGCTCATGCGCTTGGGCGAACGCGCTGGCACCCGCGTGCGTGGCGTATACGAATGGAAGCTCTCAGAAAAAAGCAAGAAAGCCAACGCCGCATTGACGGGATTGGGAAACACCCGCCGCATCATTCTGGCGGACACGCTTCTGCAAAACTATAGTGACGACGAAATTGAAGCCGTGCTGGCTCATGAACTCGGGCATCATGTGCACGGCCACATGGTAAAGATGATTGTGGTGCAAGCACTGGTCACGCTGGCGGGATTTTGGGCGGCGAATTACGTGCTGCGCTACGCCATCGACGAGCAACACATGTTCCAGCATCTTGCGGACTTTGCCAACCTGCCGCTGCTCGCTCTCGTCGCCAGCGGACTCTCATTGCTGCTGATGCCTGCCCTCAACGCGTATTCGCGCTTTACTGAACGCCAGGCCGATCTTTACTGCTGGAAGTGCGTTTCCGACGTTACGCCTTACATTACAGCGATGGAAAAGCTGGCGCGGCAGAACCTGAGTGAGAGCCATCCGTCGCGGCTGGTGGAATTGCTGTTCCATTCCCATCCGCCGATTTCCAAGCGCATTGCCGCCGCAGAAGCCTGGGCCAAAAGCCATCGGCCCAGCTTGGCCACCTGAGCAAATCGCCACTGATTGCACAGATAAGCGCAGAGCGCAGATCAAGCGAGAAAGATGCTTTCATTTCTCACAGGCAAAGAAAATGGGCCGCCAATCGACGCGAAGACACGCGAATCATAAGGCCGTTGCATGCAGGGCTGTTTTTGAATTGCCGATTCCCGCTATCTATCCCTTTCGATTCGTGTTTATTCGCGCAATTCGCGGCTACTTTTCTGGCAACCTTTATCAGCGTAAATCTGCGGCAAAAATTAGCTGCTACCTGCCTGACGCTCTCACCATCTCTTCCACTCGCCGCAAATCTTCTTCGGTATCCACGCCCACGGTATTGAATGGCGTCTCGGCAACATAAATATCAATGCCATTATCTAAGAAGCGCAATTGCTCCAGCCGCTCCACCGCTTCCAGTTTCGACTCCGGCAAATTGCAAAAGCGATTCAGAGCGGCCTTGCGATAAGCATAAAAGCCCAGATGCTTGAAATAGTTGATGCCTGTCTTGTCGCGATCAAAAGGGATGGTTGAACGCGAAAAATAAAGCGCGCGTCCGTTGAGATCGGTCACGACTTTCACTGCGTTTGGATTGCCTACATCTTGCGGTGGGCACGGCGTCTTAATCGTTGAAACCATCACTTTGGGGTCCTGCATTGGCCGGAGTAAAGCGTCCAAGTGCTCAGGCCGCGCCAGCGGTTCGTCGCCCTGGATATTTACGTAAACATCGGCAGGAATGCGTTGCGCCACTTCATACACGCGATCGGTCCCGCTGCGATGCTTGTCCGAAGTCATCTGCGCTTTCCATCCGCGCGCCTGCGCCAACTGCATCACCTCCTCTGAATCAGTGGCGATGATCACGTCCCGCAACAGCGGGGACTGCTTCGCCGCCTCATATACGCGCGTGATCATCTGCTGTCCGGCGATCTCGCGAAGTATTTTGCGCGGCAGCCGCGTGGAAGCCAGCCGCGCAGGAATAATGGCGATAGCGGAAAATGAGGTCGGCATGATGAAAGATGCCTAGCGCTTCCTCATCTGCTGCAGCTTCTGCGATTTCTCCTCAACGCTCTTTACCAGTTTGCCCTTCATCTCTTTCAGCTTGCCGGCCACAGTGGCATTGCTGAGCCCGATAATCTGCGCGGCCAGAATTCCGGCGTTCGTTGCGCCGGGCTTGCCAATCGCCGTCGTCGCAACGGGAATACCGGCAGGCATCTGCACAATCGCTAAGAGCGAGTCCAAGCCATTCAACGGCGTGGAAGGAATGGGCACGCCGATCACCGGCAAAGTTGTCTCGGCAGCAATCACGCCCGCCAAATGCGCCGCGCCACCCGCCCCGGCGATGATGACCTTGACGCCTCGGCCTGCGGCATTGCGCGCGTATTCTGAAGTACGCGCCGGCGACCGATGCGCCGAGGTTACGTCGATCTCATAAGCAATGCCAAAGTCATCCAGCGCTTTGGCGGCTTCATTCATGATTTCCAGGTCGGAATCCGACCCCATTACAATCGATACAAGAGGGCTCTCTGTCATAAGAATTATTTTCCCTGTGAGTTTATTTCGGCGCTTTCAATGCTCGCGCGCCGATATCTTTTCGGTAATACATTTCTTCAAAGCTGATCAGCCGCACGGCTTCATACGCATGCGAAATAGCATCTTCCAACTTCGGCTCCCGCGCTGTCACGCCCAACACGCGTCCACCGCTGGTATAGAAAACGCCATCGCGCTTACTGGTACCGGCGTGGAAGACCTTTACATTGCTTAGGCTGCCCGCGCGGTCCAGGCCTGAAATCTGTTTGCCCGTCATAAAGCTTCCCGGATAGCCGCCGGAAGCAACCACCACGCAGCAGGAAGCGTCGCTTGACCATTTGAACTCTCCGGGGCTTACGCGGCCTTCCACTGCGGATTCAATCGCATCCAGCAGATCGCTATCCAGCCGCATCAGCACGGCCTGCGTTTCAGGATCGCCAAAGCGGCAGTTGAACTCCAGCACCATGGGCCCGCGCGCGGTCATCATAAGACCGCAATACAAAATCCCGCGATACTCCGCTCCTTCTGACTTCATCCCTTCGATCACCGGCCGCGCTATGTGATTCAGCAGCCACTCGGTCATGCCTTCATCAAGCAGAGTAGCAGTCGAGTAAGCTCCCATGCCCCCGGTGTTGGCCCCTTTATCGCCATCGCCAATGCGTTTGTGGTCCTGAGCGGGCACCAGCGCAGCCATGCGCTCGCCATCGCTCAGCACCAGAAAGGAAACTTCCTCGCCTTCCAGAAATTCTTCCAGCACCACATTGGCCACCGGAGTCCCCAGCAGCTTGCCATTGAACATTGAAATGCCTGCGTTGGCGGCTTCTTCTTTGGTGGCCGCAATTACCACGCCCTTGCCTGCCGCCAGACCATCGGCCTTGACGACGACCGGCGTGGAAAAAAGTCCCAGCGATTTGCGCAAATCTTCTTCTGATGTGCAGACCGCGAAGTGTGCCGTGGGGACCTGATGCCGCTGCATGAATTCCTTGGCGAAGCTCTTACTCGTCTCCAACTGTGCGGCCCGTTGTGTAGGACCAAAAATTCTCAAGCCGCGCCGTGTGAATTCATCTACCACGCCGATCGACAAGGAAATTTCCGGGCCTACGACGGTCAAGTCCGGCTGTATCTGGTGCGCCACGGAAAGCAGGCTGGCCAGGCTCTTGGGATCGCCGGGCATGCATGTGGCTTCTTCACAAATGCCGCCATTCCCGGGCAGGCAATACACCTGCGAGACGCGCGGCGACTGGCGCAGCTTCCATACCAGCGCGTGTTCTCTGCCTCCGCCGCCAATCACCAGAACTTTCATAGATTAAGTTTTACCAGAATTTTGAAAAAGCAGACCAGTGAGGATATAGCATTTGGCCCAGATTCGTCAGCACAGGGGACGAATAATCGAGGCATAATCTAGACTTACAGCCATGGCCGAAACTACCTGCCCCGACTGCGCGATCGAAATGGACCAGATTGAGAAGACTACCTTCACTGGCCGCGACATGCGCGAATATCAGTGTCCCAAATGCGGCCGCAAGCAGATTATCGATTGCGGCAAAGCGCTGTGGCAAATTCTCTCGGAGGCGAATGAAGAATCAGGCAAAGACTGATTTGCTGCTCTGCCTTGATTCGCGCTCTTTCGCGTTGATTTGCGGCTAACCCTGATCTCGGGTCCATTAACGCTAATCTGCGGCCGAGCTCTTTCCTTTGCTCGCCAGCAGTTGCCGCAAGACATATTGCAGAATGCCGCCGTGCTCGTAGTAGAGAATTTCCTGCGGCGTGTCAATGCGGACCAGCGCGCTGAACTCACTTACGGTTCCATCCGCGCAGGTGGCCTTCACCTGAACCTGTTTTCCGTTGGCGAACTTGCTGGCCAGCAAGGCAGGCAATCCCACAATCTCGTAAATCTCATCGCCTTGTAGTCCCAGGGATTCTGCATTTTCTTCTGCAAGGAATTGCAGCGGCAGAATGCCCATACCAACTAAATTCGACCTATGTATGCGCTCATAGCTTTCTGCAATCACTGCCCGGATACCCAGCAGCAGCGGGCCTTTGGCCGCCCAGTCGCGTGAAGAGCCCGACCCATATTCTTTGCCTGCAAGCACGATGGTCGGCACGCCATCAGCGATGTACTTTACTGAGGCGTCAAAGATCGACATGATCTCACCGCTGGGAAAATGCTTAGTGATGCCGCCTTCAGAACCCGGCGCCAATTGGTTGCGCAGGCGGACATTGGCAAATGTGCCCCGCACCATTACTTCATGGTTGCCCCGGCGCGAGCCGTAGGAGTTGAAATCGCTGGGCGGTACCCCATGTTCCTGCAGGTATTTTCCTGCGGGGCTGTTAGCTTTGATCGAGCCCGCAGGCGAGATGTGATCGGTCGTCACGCTATTGCCCAGCTTCGCCAGCACGCGCGCGCCTTTAATTTCTTTCACTGTCGCCGGCCGCGCCGGCATATCGTCAAAATACGGAGCGCGTTTGATGTAAGTGGAATCGTTGTCCCAGAGGTAAGTTTCGCCTTCAGGAACCAACAGGCGTTTCCATTCCTGATCGCCCTCAAAAATTGTCTGGTAATTCGTGCTGAACATGCCGGAATTGATGGAATGGCTCACGGCATCCTGAACTTCCTTTTGCGTAGGCCAGATATCGCGCAGATAAACCGGATTGCCTCCAGTGCCGACCCCAATAGGATCGTTAGTGAGGTCGAGATCAATACGTCCGGCCAGCGCGTACGCCACCACGAGCGGTGGTGACATCAGATAATTTGCACGGACTTCAGAATTAATGCGCCCTTCAAAGTTGCGGTTGCCGGAAAGCACAGAGACGGCGACCAACTGTTTTTCTGTGATGGCATAAGAAACGTCCTGCGGCAGTGGACCGGAATTTCCGATGCACGTGGTGCAGCCGTAACCCACAACGTGGAAGCCCAGCTTTTCCAGAAAAGGAATGAGCCCCGCGTTGCGGTAGTACTCAGTCACCACGCGCGAGCCCGGGGCCAGCGAAGTCTTTACCCAGGGTTTGCGCTTTAGTCCTTTTTCCACCGCTTTTTGGGCCAGCAGTCCGGCGGCCATCATTACTGAAGGATTCGACGTGTTGGTGCAACTTGTAATGGCAGCGATCACCACCGAACCATCGTGCAAATATTCAAAGACATTTTCGCCGATGTCTTTATGCGCCGAAGGAGCGTTGGGATCTTCCGCCACCGCTACGGGCGTTCCACCTTCTCCCTCAAACCTTTCCACCTGCTGCGGAGCCACTTTGCGCGCCGGTTGCGCGGGACGCGGCCCTATCAACGTGGGCAGCGCCGCTTCAAATGATTCTTTGGTTTTGGAAAGTAGAACGCGGTCCTGCGGACGCCTTGGCCCAGCAACGCTTGGCTCCACGGTGCTTAAGTCGAGTTCCACGACCTGCGAGTATTCAGCGTCTGGTGTTTGCGGAGTGTGGAATAGTCCCTGCTCTTTGCAATAGGCTTCTACCAGCGCAATATGGTCCGCGGGACGGCCAGTGGTGCGGAGATAACCCAGAGTGGTTTCATCCACTGGGAAGATGCCGCATGTGGCACCATATTCCGGCGCCATGTTGGCGATAGTAGCGCGATCAGCCAATGGCAAGGACGCGAGGCCAGGACCAAAGAATTCCACAAATTTTCCTACAACGCCGGTCTTGCGCAGCATTTCGGTCACGGTGAGCACCAGGTCGGTAGCGGTTGATCCTTCACGCAACTGGCCTTTCAGCTTGAATCCAACCACTTGCGGCAGCAACATGGAAACAGGCTGGCCCAGCATGGCTGCCTCGGCTTCAATGCCGCCAACGCCCCAGCCCAGCACGCCCAGCCCATTGATCATCGTGGTGTGCGAGTCTGTTCCCACCAGCGTGTCCGGATACGCCACGGTTACGCCGTCGCGTTTTTCAGAGAAGACCACGCGTGCCAGATATTCCAGGTTCACCTGATGGACAATTCCCATGTCCGGCGGCACCACTTTGAAATTCCTAAAGGCGGACTGTCCCCAGCGAAGAAAAGCATAGCGCTCTTTATTGCGCTCAAATTCCAGCTGCGCGTTCACGGCGAATGCGCCGATAGTGGCAAATTCGTCCACCTGCACCGAATGGTCAATTACAAGTTCCGCCGGTTGTAGCGGATTGATCAGCTTGGGATCGCCGCCCATTCTCTTCATGGCATCGCGCATGGCACCGAGATCGACGATAGCGGGAACGCCAGTAAAATCCTGCATGAGCACACGCGCCGGCGTGAATGCGATCTCTTTGTCGGGCACGGCCTGCGGCTTCCATCCGGCAAGAAAGCGGACGTCATCGGCGGTAACGCTGCGGCCATTTTCCGTGCGCAAGAGATTTTCCAAAAGGATTTTCAAGGAGAAGGGGAGACGCTGCGGGGCGCAATCATGCTTTTCCAGCGCGTCAAGGCGGTAGATTTCGTATTCCTGATTACCGGCGCGCAATTTTGAGCGGCTGCCGAAACTATTCATGAGTTCACCTTCTTATTGGATTCATTTGCACCGGCAAACGTTCCACAAACTGGGCGCGACCAGGCCTCCGCTAGAAATTGCCACCCACCATTCGGTAAATCAGCAGAAGATTCAGCCCAACAATAATTGCCGTCACCAGGTACGCCATGTAGTTTGTGCGCTGGCTATTTACCAGGTCAGACATCACGGCCTTGGAACGCGTGAGCAGGACCAGAGGTACCAGAGCAAATGGAATCGCGAAGCTAAGCACAACCTGTGATAGTAACAAAATTTTCAGGGCGTCGAGCCGCAGCGCGATTACAATGAGCGCCGGAATGATCGTCAAAAGGCGGCGCAGAAACACGCTGAACTTGATGTCCAAAAATCCTTCAATGATCACCTGGCCGGCCATCGTGCCAACTGTTGACGATGACAGTCCGGAAAACAGCAGCGCCAGCGCAAACGCCGTTCCTGAAACCGCGGGCAACAGGGGATGGAGTGTGAGATGGGCCTCGTCAAACGTGAAATCTACTCCCTTGTTGTAGAACACGGCAGCAGCCATCACAATCATGGCGGAGTTGATGAGCCACGCGCCGTTCATCGCGGCCAGCACATCCCACAACTCATAACGGAGGTGCCGCATAGTGAGCAGCCATTTCTCAGGATGGTCGCTCAGCGCGTCTTCTTTCACCCGGTGCTGCACCAGCGCCGAATGCAGATAAATCACGTGGGGCATCACTGTAGCCCCCAGCATGCTCACGGCGATATAGATGCTTTCTGAATTGATCTTTGGCACCAGGATCCCGTGAGCCACCGCGCCCCAATCGGGATGTACCAGGAACAATTCAAACGCATAGCATGCAGCAATGGCGAAGACGAAAACCATGATCAGCTGTTCCAGCCGCCGGAAGCCGTAGAGCTCCACCGCGAGCATCAGAAAGACCACCACGGCGGTGAGCAGCGCGGCGGGGAAAAGCGGGATGTGAAGCAGCAGGTAAAAGCCCAGTGCCGCGCCCAGAAATTCTGCGAGGTCAGTGGCCAGAGCGGCCAATTCCGCGGCTACCCACAATCCAAAATTGATCTTCGGCGAAAAATGTGCCCGGCAGTTTTGCGGCAGCGTTTTCCCGGTGGCAATGCCCAGCTTGGCGGAAAGATACTGGATCAGGATGGCCATGGCGTTCGACCACAGCAGCACCCACAGCAGCGTGTAGCCGAAACGAGCTCCGCCTTCAAAATTGCTGGCGAAATTTCCCGGATCGATGTATGCGACGCTGGCCACAAACGCCGGGCCAAAGTAGCGCCACATCTCACCGCGCTTGAGCGTGGGAAGCAGCTTGAACCGAAATTTTTGGGCTGTCTCCGGACCTGCGGACGACGACATAAAGAGCACTCCAGTATAAGGGATGAGCTCTCAACTGACCGCCTGCCGTGAGACTTTAGCTCGCGAATGACTCAATGTCGCAAGCGTATAAACGTTACAAATGCCACATTGCAAATAAGCGTGAAAGCAGCCGCTATGATGAGGCCTTTGGCCGCTCTGGATTTTCCTCTTCGCTGCAGCAGTCGCCAGATAGGGACAACGTAGCCGATCTGTACTACGCCAATGGCAGCGACCAACACGTAATAGGCAGGAAGCATGCGAATGTCCGCGACCAGCAGGAGCCGGCCCACGCCGAGCTGCGCAATGTTGAGCAGCCAGCAGATCGCCATTCCGGCCAGGATGCTTCCGCGACCTTGATCCATGAATGCAAGTTTATCCAAACAGAAAAAAGCCCGCCTTCGCGGCGGGCTCAAATTTTCGCTCACTTGTTGAAAGCAAGCGACGCTTTACTGCGTCAACTCCTGAGTCAGCAAAGCGCCGCCCATCGCGGGCAGCACCATGGTTTCCTTGACCGGCTTATGGGAATCGCGCGCCACCCACAGTGTTTCCTTGTCAGCGCCGCCATCAGACGAACTGATCTCGACTTTATAGGCGTCGAAGGTACCCGCAGGCACGGTCACTTTTTCCACGCCCGTAACCTTCAACTGCATCAGCTTTACGGTCTGCTTTTGCACGTCAAAGTTGCGATACGTCGTGGTATAGCCTTCAGCCAGCGGCAGGCAGGAAATAGACTGCTTGGCTCCGGCGGAGTTCGCGAACAGCGGCCCGCCAAGATCGACTGAAACAGGCTTATCCTGTCCGCCCATGTTCACGTTGCCGGCAGCCTTGTTACCGGCAAAATTCAGGTCCATGGATGCCTGGCCGCCTTTCAATGTGAGGCTGCGGTTAATCAACGTTCCTTTTTCCAGCGTGGAAGTTGTGGTTACGTCGCCGTTTGGCGTGGTCATCACGTCCGTTGCGGTCCAGGCGCCGCCTGCTTCCGCGACGGTGGTTGAGATGCTAAGCGGGATCTGCTGACCGGCAACTTCGATCATGGCTTTGTACTTGTACGCACCAGGCTGCAGGTCGGTAGCCGGCTTGGGAGAAGTGACAGTGCCCGCATCCACTTTTTTAGCAAGCACCACGGTCTTGGGATCGACCGTGATTTCCTGCAGGCGCGCCACAACTTCGGGACTCCCGCCGTCCTGCGCTCGTCCACCCAGGTATTTGGCCAGAAACTTTTCGGAGGCCATGATGCTGGCCATATTATTGACTGGCCGGGCAAAGCCATGACCTTCGTCCGGAATCAAGAGGTATTCAACCGGAAAGCCGCGGTCGCGCAGCGCGATTACGATCTGTTCTGATTCAGCATGATTCACCCTTGGATCGTTCGCTCCCTGCGCGATCAGCAGCGGAGTCTTAATCTTGCCGGCGGAAGTAAGAGGAGAACGCTCCACCAGCAGCGCTTTGCCTTCCGCCGTATTGGGATCGCCCATGCGGAGGTAAAACATCTTCCGGATCGGCTCCCAATAGGGCGGAATGGAATCGAGCAACGTGATCAGGTTGGACGGCCCAAACAGATCGACCGCCGCGGCATAAACGTCCGGCGTGAAAGCGACGCCTGCCAGCGTGGCGTAACCGCCATACGATCCACCAAAGATTCCAACGCGTTTAGCATCGGCAATGCCTTCCGCCACTAGGTACTTCGCGCCCCAGGTGACGTCATCCTGCATTTTTTTGCCCCACTCTTTGTTGCCGGCATCAATGAATTTCTTGCCATATCCCGCTGAACCACGGAAGTTCATACTCAAGACCGCATAACCGCGATTGGCAAAGAACTGTGCATATGGGTTGTAGCCCCAGACGTCACGCCCCCACGGGCCGCCATGAGGAAAGATGATGGTGGGCAGGTTCTTGCCGGGAATTCCCTTGGGCAATGTCAGATAAGCCGGAATTTCGAGCCCGTCTAACGACTTGTAGTGGACCACTTTCATCTCCGCCAGCGCTTCGCGCGGAAGCTTTTCCCGGACTCTGTACTGCAATGCGAGTTTATGGGTCTTGCGGTTGAAGAGGTAGGTCTCGCCCGGCTCGGTATCGCTGTTCACGCCTACTACCCAGAGCTGTTCGTCTTTGGTCCATGAAGCGCGGCCCACTTCTTTGCCGGGAAACTTTGCCCGCAGCCATTGGAAACCGGCCTCAGTATCTTTGTCCTTGAAATAGCGGCGCAGCTTGTCGTCCTGATATTGGGTGAGGGCCAGCTCGTCGGTCGCCTCAGAGAAGATTGCTCCCGTGAAGTCCACCCTTTTGAGAGGATCGGATTCTACGATCTCCGTTTTCCCGGTTTCCGGATCAATTAGCGCCAGGGCGGTCAGATCCATCTCAGGACCTTTGTTGGTCGCTATGTAGGCGCGCTTGCCGTCTTTGTGAAAGCGAACGATGTTGCATTGCTCAAACACGTTGCAGGAATAAATCTTGGTGAACTTATCTGCGTCAACGCGGAGGATCTCCGTGTCGCCGTTTTCAGCGGAGCGTTCAGCCAGGCGAAGATTGCCTTGCAGGTCAAAGTCCCATCCGCTAATGCGCTCTGTGTTCTTGCGCATCAGCGTTTTCTCGCCAGTGGAAATCTTCAATTTGTAGAGGTCGTGCCAGGCTTTGTCGCGGTCGTTAAGGCCGATGTAGATGGTGTCCGGATCGTTCTTCGGGACGTCCACGATCTCTACCCTCGCGCCCTTGACTCCGGTCATATCACGGGACACTGGAGCTTCAGCGCCGGCAGCGGGCTTCGCCGCTGGATCAACGGCATAGACGTTGTAGTTTTCGTCGCCGGCATTGTCTTTTATATAAAGTATGGATTTGCTGTCACGGGTCCAAAAATAGGCTGCGATCGGCCGTTTCGTCTCCGTGGTGAGCAACCGGGCCGCGCTGAATGGCTCATCTACACCTTTGACGTAGACATTGCGCGTATCTTTCCAGGGCTTCAGGAACGCCAGATACTTTCCGTCGGGCGACAGCTGCGGTGCGGCAATCTCAGGATTACCGAAGATCAGTTCGCGGTCGATGATGGGCGGCAATCCGCTCGCGGCAGGAGCTTTTTGGGTTTTATCTTGTGCGGCATTTTGCGCACCCAAGGTGGCAACGAGCATCACAAGGCACAACAGGCTCTTGAACAACTTAGTCATGGCAGGAAAATCCTTTCTCTCAAAGAGAGCTTACGTCAGTCGGAAGTGGGTACAGGGAATTGTGAGCGCATAAAGCAATTGCTGTCCAGTAATAATGGGCCTAACTCTTACGATAAACACTGCTGGATCTCAATAATATTACGGTGAAACGCGTTCAGAGTTCCCCACAAAATAGTTTTGATCTTCTCTAGACGTACTCAACATGAGATAAGTTAACGGTCGGGCCAAAAATGCGGCAATCTGGTGCGGCATGATCCTGTGTCAAATGAAAGCAGATTTCTATGCAAATGACAGCGGGGAAGAGATTAGCTCTGGACATCGTGATTTCGGCGGGGTTTGCGGTTGTGGCCGCGGCTGTGGGATTTGCGGTTGGAGTGCTTTTGGCTTTTGCCATCGCTCCTGTTATATTCCGTCTATTCTTCCCTGACTGTGAGTGTCCTGTGCTCGGCTTTATCCCCCTCCTGATCATAGCGTTGCCAACCCTGTTCGGAGGTGTGTTCGGCTTTCCGCTCTGCGGTATCTGGCTCGATCAGAGACACCAGGCGTTCCGACCCAACTCTCTGCCGCCGCAAAGTTAAGTCCAGCTTGGCTCAATGGCGCAAATCCGGCAATTCTGGCAATCTTGCAGCCCTTCCCAAAACCCGCGCTCGGCGGGATAATATCTGTTTAATAGGTACTTATTTTGTCCCGCTGGAGCCCCGGACCCTCTTGACCAACAGCTAGCAGTCCAAGTAGAACTCTTCCGATTCGAATCGCCTGCTAATCTGGCCGGGCCCCATTTGTGAAGGAGGCACTTTGAAGGTTTACGAAGGCAAGGACATCCGCAATCTCGTTGTGATTGGTCACTCTCACTCCGGCAAAACTTCCCTGGTTTCCGCGATGCTGTACACCGGCGGCTCCACGCCCAAGCTGGGCCGCGTGGATGACGGTTCCACGGTTACCGACCATGACGAAGAAGAAATTTCGCGCCAAATGACCATCTCCACTGCGATTGCCTCCGTGGAGTGGCACAACACCAAGATCAATCTTTTCGATTCGCCCGGTTTCACCATGTTCGCGCATGAGGCCAAGGTCGCCATGTCCGCCGCTGAAGCTGCGCTGGTTGTCGTGGACGGCGTCTCCGGCGTTGAAGTAGTCACGGAAAAAGTCTGGCAATATGCCGACGAGATCGCCCTGCCGCGCGTGATCTGCGTGAGCCGCATGGACCGCGAACGCGCCAACTGGGAAACCGCTCTGGAAAGTCTGGTAAACGCGTTTGGCCGGCTGGTTGTCCCGGTGCAGATTCCTATTGGCAGTGAAAAGAGCCTGAAGGGCGTAGTTGATCTGGTGACGATGAAGGCTTACACGTATGAGATGGGCGGCGGCGGCAAAGGCAAGGAAGGCCCGATTCCGGCGGAACTGGAAACGGCAGCCAAGGAAGCCCATGAAAAGCTGGTTGAGATTGTGGCTGAAGGAAAAGACGAGCTGATGGAAGAGTTCTTTGATAAAGGCACAATCGCGGAAGAGCACCTGATTCCTGCGTTGCATGAAGCCATTAAAGAAGACAGAATTTTTCCGGTGCTGTTTGCCTCCGGATTGGGCAATATTGGCACTGATCATTTACTGGATTTCGTCGTGGATTATTTTCCGACCGCCGCTGAGCACGCTGCCGTACATGTCGATCCCGCCACTCCGTCCGGCAATGGCCACGGAATTGACTTGCAGGTGAGCGACAAAGCCCCAACATCGCTTTACGTCTTTAAGACAGCCAACGATCCGTTTGCAGGGCGTATTACTTTCTTCAAAGTCTTTTCCGGCGTGGTGAAGAATGATGCCACGCTGCAGAACTTCACGCGCGGCACTTCAGAAAAACTTGCGCATCTCTCCGTGCCCCAGGGCAAGAACCTCGTCCCCGTGCCGGAACTGCACGCGGGCGACGTGGGCGCAGTAGCTAAACTGCGTGACACGCTCACCGGCGACACCATGGGAGACAAGACAAATCCCATCCGCTTTGCCGGAGTGACGCTGCCGGAGCCGGCCATTACTTTTGCGATTGAGCCGAAGTCGCGCAACGATGAAGACAAGCTATCCAATGGCCTGCACAAGCTTATGGAAGAAGATCCCATGGTGCGATTCTTCCGCGACGAGCAGACCAAGGAATTCCTGATCGCCGGAACCGGCCAGCAGCATATTGAAGTTATGGTATCGAGGCTGAAACGCCGTTATCACACTGAAGTGATTTTGAAAGCGCCCAAGGTGCCGTACCGTGAGACCATTCGCGGCAAGGCTGATGTGCAGGGCCGCCACAAAAAGCAGAGCGGCGGCCACGGCCAGTACGGCGACTGCAAGATCAAGATGGAACCGCTGGAGCGCGGCAAGAACTTTGAGTTCGTGAATGACATCTTCGGCGGAGCTATCCCCAGGAACTACATTCCGGCGGTGGAAAAAGGAATTGTGGAAGCAGCGGCGCGCGGATATCTGGCCGGATTTCCCGTAGTCGATTTCCGCGTGATCCTCTACGACGGCAGCTATCATGACGTGGATTCGAACGAAATGTCATTCAAGACGGCAGGCCGCATCGCATTTAAGAAAGCCATGGAGCAGGCCAAACCCACGCTGCTGGAACCGATCATGAAAGTGGAGATCACGATTCCGGACGAATTTGCCGGCAGCATCATGGGCGACCTGAACTCGCGCCGGGGACGAATCCAAGGCATGGACAACAAGGCTGGCAAGACCGTGGTAAAGGCCGAGTGTCCCATGGCGGAGATGCTGACCTACGGCGCTGATCTTACGTCGATGACGCAGGGGCGCGGCAGCTTCAACATGGAAATGTCACACTATGACTACGTACCTGCAGTGTTCCAGGAAAAGATCATCGCGCACTACAAGGCCGAGCGCGGAGAACTGGTGGAAGTGGAAGAGTAGTTGTTTGAAGTACCGAGTCGGAAATTTGGGGGCCGCGAATGCACGCGAAAGAACACGAATTGACGGCCACGCGACATTTGCGGCGCGGCTTAACTCTCACATGATCGCGCCCCAGCAGCTCTGAGAGAAGGTCAGTTCAGCTCGCTGGGATCGACCATCATGGCACGTCCGCTGCCGCTACTTGCCCTTGCCGTTGTCAACGTCCGCAGCCACCAGCAATTCAAAACGCACTCCATCAGCGCACTTTGCGCAGAGCGGAAATTCGTCTCCCGCCTTGAAGCTGGCCCGGTGGGGCAGGCGGTGTTCCGCGTGCGAGACCTTATATATCCCCGCTTTGGGAACCGCTTGTCCAGGTTTGTAAACAGTCCTGCTGGAATCGGAAGCCATGCGCTCGACCGAGTTGCATGGGGAACGTAGAGGTTGGAATCTGCATTTTAAGCGACGGGTTGTCCGACGCGGGCTGATCTTCCTGAAAGTCCGGATCTTCAGAAATGTGGGGGACTAATTCCAGAATTTTGTAGCGGACCATTTCTCCGCAGCGGCGGCAAAAAGGAAAAATGGAGTTGCGCATCAGGATCACGCTGGCGCGCGGCTCGTCTTGATGGCATATCTCGTAAATTCCCGACTGCTCGATCAGCTCTCCGGGAGCCAGAGTGCAATCGCTCTGATCAAAAGTTTCAACGTTGGTGTCATTCAATTCCATGATGGTTTCTTTTCCGTGTCCTTCCTTCCGCCCCAAACGCGCGCTCGCGCACGGGAGCAACTCGGCCCATCATTGGGATGCGTTCAGGCCAGCGGTAAGTTGGAGCGTTCTGGTTTTGACAAAAAGTTTTGCGAATGTATTTTCAGGCAACCCCAAGCTGCAGGCGAACACAGCTCCGCAAAGTTGCGCGCAGCGCGACCACGCCAAAGAATTTCAAATTTGAAAGTTTGTGATTACAATCATCCACTATGTCTGCCATCAATCATCAGTTTCGTCTTGCCGCCCGTCCGGTGGGCCTGCCTAAACGTAGCGACTTCAACTACACGCAGGAACCGGTCCGCGATCCGGGCGCCGGGGAGATCGTGGTGAAGATTCTTTATGTCTCTCTTGATCCGGCGATGCGCGGCTGGATGAATGAAAGCAAGTCATATATCCCGCCGGTCGGCATTGGCGAAGTGATGCGGGCAGGTGCTGTGGGCCGCGTGATCGCTTCGCAGAATCCCGGCTTTGCCGTGGGCGATCACGTAGTAGGAATGTTCGGTATGCAGGAGTACGCGCTTTCCGACGGCAAGGGCGTGACCAAGGTCGATCCGCGGCTGGCGCCGCTGCCGGTTTTTCTGGGCACGTTGGGAATGCCCGGGCTGACTGCTTACTTTGGGTTGCTGGAAGTTGGCGCGCTCAAATCCAGTGACACAGTGGTTGTTTCCGGAGCGGCGGGCGCCGTGGGAATGCCCGTGGGCCAGATTGCCAAGATCAAAGGCGCGCGCGTCGTGGGGCTGGCCGGCAGCCCGGAAAAATGCGACTACGTGGTGAAAGAGCTGGGCTTTGATGCCTGCATTAATTACAAGACTGAAGACGTGAAAGCCGCGCTGCGGCAGCACTGCCCTAACGGCATCAACGTATACTTCGATAACGTGGGCGGCGACATACTGGACGCAGCCCTGGCCCAACTGGCGCGTGGCGCGCGCGTGGTGATCTGCGGCGCGATCTCCCAGTACAACTCCACCAGCGGCGTTAAGGGTCCGCAGAACTATCTCTCACTGCTGGTAAACAGCGCGCGTATGGAAGGCTTTGTGGTGTTCAACTATGCCGCGCGCTATGCGGAAGCATTGCGCGAGATGGCGGGATGGCGCGCAGCCGGGAAATTGAAATCGCGGGAAGACGTTGTCGACGGACTGGAAACTTTCCCGGACACACTACTAAAGCTCTTCACCGGCGAGAACTTCGGCAAGCTCGTGCTTAAGGTCGCAGACAACTAAGCTTTGCCGCCGGCGCCATCCAGCACCGCGCGAATCTGCTTTGCATACTCCGCGCTCTCTCGGTCGCCGGTAACCAGTTCAATCTGCTTTGGGCTGCTTACGCCGATCTTCAACTGTACGGCGCGCGCAATCTGTTCCTGATCGAATATCGCGCCCTGGCTTACTTCCGGCGTGGTGCCAAAGTGGCGCAGCAAAGCGACGCCGACCGCGTCAATGGCCACGCGGTCTGTCCCGGCAAGAATCACGTTGGACTCAACCATCTTCCCGTGATCGGGCCCGCCGTTGGTAAATGCCTGAACGCCATCCAGCAAAATCAAATCCGGCTTGTACGCGGTATTGATCTCGGCAATCATGCGGCGCTGGTGCGGCGAAGAATGCAGTTCTCGCATGAAGTTGTAAGAATTTCCCGGTACGAGCTTGGCCGCAAAGCCAACGGAATTTTTGAGTGACAGCGTGAAGTGGCCGCCATAGCGATGCGTCTTGAGGCAGCAGGTCTGGACCACGCCGCCGGCCTTGCGCACCACGCGTGGCAGGGCAAAGCCCTGCTCCCAGTGGCTGTCCTGCGGCTTGAGCAGTTCCCAATCGTCCGAAGTGAGTTCATCAAAGACCACAACTTTTGCGCCCAGTTCCTTACCCATCTGAAATGCGCTCTTCTTGCCCATGACCTCGCGTGTGTCGCCCATGCCGCTGCGATCGCCCAGCGTGAGCGGTCCTGCTCCCATCGCCTTAAGCTGGCGCATCAAGGCGACCAGCGTGTCTTCATGCGTGGAGCCCGGCGTGGGATCAGCGCTGTTGAAGTTCGGCTTGATGAAGAGGTCTTTGCCGCGGAGCTTCTCCATGCCCAGCAACTCGATGGCTCGCTTTACGCCGGTGGCGCGGTCCGTGGTCTTGACGAAAGCCACGTGAGAAACGGATGGAACAGAGTCAAACCCGTGCAGCAGAGAAGGCGCAAACATCGCTGCGCCCAAGGTGGTGGAGGCATCTTTGAGGAACTGTCTGCGATTCATCGGGGTCTCCTCTTGCGATTCGCTTCTGATATTGGACACCCGCAGGCGGCAGAAAGGCAAGGGATGAATGCTACTCATAGCGCAACGCGACAGTGGGATTGACTCTGGTGGCGCGTCGAGCAGGAATATAACATGCCGTCAAAGCGACAGCCGTCAGCAGCACGGCCACTGCGATCATCGTGAAGGGCTCGACCAGACCAATTTGAAACAGGAAGCTGGAGAGTACGCGCGCAAATGCAACTCCGGCCACAAGGCCTATGACGACGCCGATCAGAGTAAGACGAAGGCCATCCCCGATGACGAGATGAAAGATCTGCCCGGACGTTGAGCCGAGAGCCATGCGAGTGCCAATCTCACGCGTACGCTGGCTCACGGAGAATGCCATGACGCCGTAAATTCCCACGGCTGCAATTAGAAGAGCCAGCCCGGCCAGAATCGCGAGCAGAACGGTACGGAAACGCGGCTGCGCGACAGAAGCGGAGAGATTTTCTTCCATGGTGCGGATCTTCACCAGAGGCTGGTTGGGATCGATCTCATGGACGGCGCTGGTCAGGGACGATGCCAGCGTGCGCGGATCACCGGAGGTGCGCAGGACGAGAGAAAGATTGAAGACCGGCAGTTCCTTGATAGCCTGGCGATAAGGCACGTACATTTCTGTGGGCGCTTCACTGGCCAGAGATTGTTTCACGTCACCCACAACGCCGACCACTTCCATCCAGGGCGTATCTTTATCTGGCGTAGCTCCCAGCTGCAGGCGCTTGCCCAGCGGCGATTCATTGGGAAAAAAAGTTTTTGCCATGGTGATATTGATGACCACGACCGACGGTGTATTTTCGCGGTCTGCGTCGGCGATCAGGCGGCCGTTCAGAAGTGGTATGCCAAGCGTCTTTAGATAATCGGGGCTCACGACACGGTAATTCGCCATCACGTACTCACCGGGATTTTTGGGCGGACGATTCTCAATATTGAAGTGGATGATGGAACCCGCGCCGCTCACAGGCAGGAATGACGCCGCTCCGGCGGAACGAACTCCAGGGAGCGCGGCAGCGCGTTCCACTACACGATCAAAAAAAGCGTTGCGCTCAGTCTTGTCAGGATGGGCGGCGGGCGAAACGAGAAGGTCGGCAATCAGGATGTGATCGACGCTGAACCCCGGCGCGACGCTGGAAAGGCGGTCAAAGCTGCGGATGAGCAGTCCAGCACAAACGAGCAAGAGCATGGCCAGCGCCACTTCACTCACTACCAGCGCGCCGCGCAACTTCATTACGCCAGTGCCAACTGCGCCGCGATCAGTTTCATTCAGCGCGGAGCGCAGATCAAGGCCCGCCATGTGCAGCGCCGGAGCAAGACCAAAAAGCATTCCGCACAGGATCGCGAGCACCGTGGTAAACAAAAGCACAGTGGAGCCAATGCCCACGTTGGTGCTGGCGGGGAGGCTCGTCGCGCCGAGATGGAGAAGCGGAGGAACGGCTGCATTGGCCAGAAGCAAGCCAAGTCCAGCGCCGATCAAGGCAAGCAAAATGCTTTCGGTGAGAACCAACCGAACCACACGCCATCGGCTGGCCCCAATGGCGGTGCGCACTGCAATCTCTCTTTTGCGGGCCGTTGCGCGAGCCAGCAGCAGATTAGCCACGTTGGTGCATGCAATCAACAGGACAAATCCGACTGCACCAAGGATCATCAACAGCGCGGGCCGGACATTATCGACCAACTGAGACTGCATTTGGTTCACGATGATCGAGGTGTCGGTGTCAAAGTCAGGATACTGCAGTTCCAGGCGCTTGCCGATCGTGGTCATTTCTGAGCGGGCCTGCTCCAGGGTTACGCCGGGCTTGAGGCGAGCGATGGGCAGAATACCGGGATGCCATGAACGGTCGTCGGGCAAAGTTTTTGCCCAGGGCTCAAAGGGCATGACAACATCAGGCGACTGTTGCAGCACCTGAAAGCCAGCAGGAAGAATCCCAACAACGGTGTAGGGCTGGTTATCAAGCGTGAGATGTTGGCCGAGAATATTTTCCACTCCTCCGAAGCGGCGCTGCCAGAACCCATAACTGATCATGGCCACGCCGGGCGCGCCCTGGCGGTCTTCTTCAGGCAGGAAGGTACGCCCACGAACGGCCTGCACGCCCAGCAGGTCAAAGATGCTTGCCGTGAGCATTTGCGCGGTAAGGCGCTCAGGTTCGCCCGATCCGGTGAGCGTGGCGCCCAGATTACGCACTGCGCCAACGGCGCTGAAAGATTTGGCTTGCTCGCGCCAGTCGACAAAATTCTGATAAGAGACAGAAAGAAGCGGAAAGCGGGGCGTGTGCTCTGAGAGCAGGACAAGCTGTGCGGGATCGCGATACGGCAGGGGACGCAGCAGAACGGCGTCAATCACGGTAAAGATCGCGGTATTCGCGCCGATGCCCAGCGCCAAAGTGATAACTGCGATCAAGGTAAATCCGGGCGTGCTGCGAAGGCGGCGAAGAGCGTAACGTACGTCGTGAAACAGGCTGGTCATAAGAGATGCTGGAATTCTAGCTTGAGTGTTGAAGTTTAGACGGGTAAAGTGGCCGGATGTTACCCGCGTCCGCCGCTGGTGACGAATGGAGCTGAACATGCCAAATGATCCTGTGCTGTTTGAAGTGCGCGACAATGTTGCCCACGTGACGTTGAATCGTCCGCAGGCCGGCAATGCGCTTGATCTGGAGATGGCGAAGCAGCTCATGGCTGCGGCCCTGCGCTGTGAAGCTGACCAGAGCGTGCGCGCGGTCTTGTTGAAGGGCGCGGGCAAGAGCTTTTGCGCGGGCGGCGACGTGAAGGTCTTTCTAGCTCAGAAAGAGCTGCCGCCTTATCTGCGTGAGATTACTTCGTATCTGCATCTGGCGATCTCGCGTTTTGCGCGGCTCGATGCTCCGGTAATTGCCGCTGTACACGGTTCGGCGGCAGGCGGCGGGTTCAGCCTGGCGATTTCCTGCGATCTGGTGATAGCCGCTGAGTCGGCAGCGTTTTTGATGGCATATTCCAAGATCGGCATGGCGCCCGACGGCGGCTCGACATATTTTCTTCCTCGACTTGTAGGACTCAAGCGCGCGATGGAGCTGGCGCTGACCAATCGCGTGCTGTCGGCGCGGGAGGTGTGCGAGTGGGGAATTGTGACGGAAGTTGTGCTGCAAGAAAATCTCGCGTCGCGCGCGGAAGAGCTGGCTCAATCATTGGCACAAGGGCCAACAGGCGCGTTCGGTTCAGCCAAGCGCCTTCTGCACGGCGGATGGAACCAGACATTGGAAACGCAGATGGAGTTGGAAAGCCGCGCCATCGCGGAAACAGGCGGGACGGCCGATGGACAAGAGGGACTCAGGGCGTTTGTGGAGAAGCGGAAAGCGCGGTTTCGAGGAAACTAAAGCACCGCGCTCTTAAATCACCGATAAGTGAGCGGCGTCCATTCGTTGCCGCGTTTGATGGCGAGTTGAATAGGGCGCGGCGGGCCTTTCTTTGGAATGGTGACCTCTGCCCATAATTCGTCGCCACGGACCATGCGGGGAGCTTCAGCATGCTCCGGAACGAAGAAGACTACCGGTGATGACAGGATGAAGATATCGTCGGCGTGATTGGCGCGCTGGGCCCAGGAATTGATTGTCATCTCGGAAGGGTGGTCGGAACGGTGCGCGACCAGTTGGCCGTTCTCCACGGCCAGCGTGACGTAGCCCGGATCGTAGCCCTGCTGGGTCTTAAAAACTTGCGGATTCTGCCGGTCGCGATGAAAGTCGCTGGAGTGGACTTCAAGATTGAGAGTGAAGTAGCGTCCGCGAATCGGCAGGTCAGGATCGATTTGTCCGATGCGAACCCATACGCGCGGGCGAGTAGCGCGGTCATACAGCAGCTTTCCGCCTACACTCAGAACGATCAGAATTTGGATGACGGCAACCGCCAATCCTTTTTGAAGCGTTTTCATCGGCTTGCTCCTGCTGCCGCGGCGCGGGCAATCAAATCACCGCGCAGCCGGTTGAGGACCCAACCTCCGGCAAGGAAAATTACTCCGAGCAAAATCAGACCCATGGAGCGGCCAAGTTTATCCAGGACGCTGGAGAAGTAGAATGCAATCAAGTCAATGGCGAACACAGCAGTACCGTAGTTGATGAATAGTTTGCGGTTATCGTGTACGCCCCAGTAGCAAAGCGCACAGGCACCCAATCCCACCCAGAGATAGACCCATGGGCTTGATTCAACTTCCTTGATGCTGCTCATGAGCGCGAACAGGAAGACCCAGATTGCCGCATCAAACATTGGAATGGAACGTTTCTCTCGCTTGAATGCCGCCAGCAACAGGACCGGCAGGTATGCGCCGGCGTATCCGAGAATCTTCAAGCCAATGGGCAAGTTCAGAGACCGCCAATGCCAGCGCCAGTCTGAGCCGGACTGTTCCGCGGTAAACATTACGTCCCCAATCATCGGAATCAGGGACAAAGCTCCGACCCAAACCATGCCAAGACGCAAAAGCCGGTTGGGTTCTTTGGGTGCGGCGGTGAAATAGAGAATTGAAAGGAGAAGAAGGCCCTGGGCACCAATGTTCCATGCGCCGCGATATCCTTCCGTTGCCAGCGACCACTCACCGGCAAGCCACCAGGGGACCAGCACCGCGGCCAGCAGGGCTTGCGGCCACTGACGCAGCAGCAGCCATCCTACGGCAGCACCCAGAGACCACAGCAACAGGCCGCCGGGCCAATGCTCCTGCAGATTGAAGATTTGCCCCGCCATATAAATTCCGCCGCCAAGAGAAGCGGTCCCAGCTAGATGCAGCGCGATACCCATAGACGGCATCTTTTCGCCGAGAGCTGCGGCTGCAACATGAAAAATGCCAACCATGGCCAGCACAAGAAGAAAGCGTTGCGAGGGCGCAAGCTCGTCCCAGTGTGAAGCGACGAAGAGCAGGATGCCGGCGCAGAGCATGAGCGCGCCAAAGCTGATGGCGAGAATGGCGGGCCAGCGCAAACCTTTCCTGTCAGCGGCGTTTTCAAAATCGCGAATGCGGGCGGCGGTGAGCGGATCGATCAGGCGCGCGTCGACCCAACGCTCAAGGTCCTTTTCCCAGGCCATGGATTCTCCTGTGGCGGATTATGCACTAATCATCCGCAAAGGCAAGACCTTTGAGTCGCCTGATAGTCGCGGGGCTTGATTGGGCTTGCGTAATCGTTTGGAGATTATCGCGTTGGAGGTACCGGTTCAATAAAGATTGAATCCGACGCTGACAGGCTCCCTTACAGCTACAGGTTCGCCGTTCCGGCTTCCAGGCGTAAAGCGCCAGGCTTTCATTGCTTGCATCGCGTGTTCATCGAGCCCGTGACCAAGGACTTTATCCATTCTGATTCTGGCGACGTTCCCTGCCTTATCCACCACGATGCTCAACGTCACTTCTCCCTGAAATTTTGCCTTGCGTGCTTCTTCAGAAAAATCGGGTTCGGGTGTGAATGTGGCTTTGGGAGCTTTAACACCGTCTTGATGGTAGTCGTAAATTTGGTCGTCCGAAGTGGGGTCGTCGGAGCGACGAAGCTCAGGCTTGGCATGCTCTGCGGCATCTGGACCGAGGAAAAGAAGATACGGCCCATCACAGCTTCCGCATCGTCAAGAGATTTGGGCGGCCGGTCGAAATGGATTTCTATTTGTTGGGACTTGCTAAAGCGGACGAGACGGTGCTGGCCTTCTATTTTCTCATCGGCGAATGCAGCGAGAGGGCCTTGCACCCGCAGAGTCTCAGAAGAGAGATTTAGTTTTTCAACATAAATTCCACCGTAAAGGAGCCAGGCCGAGGTGGATGCGGCATTGAGCAGTTGGCCGGCAGAATTAAATTTCTGATCGTAGCCTGGGATGAATGGAGAGCGGAGCGCGAGGACGTGGTGCTTGTATTTGTGGTTGAGCGCGTCCTTGATGCTGTCGGCATGGGCATTAGCGGCTTGGAGGAGAGAAGCGGCCAGCAAGAGGAGAGCTGGTTTGCGAGTCATTGCCCGATAAGTGTAAACAGAGCTGCCCTTAAGGCGGAAAAATTTGCATTATTTTGTGCGCTCCGCTTCGCCTGCGCGCGGGCCTACGGCAGTGAGGAAGTTTTGTCAATCTATGCTTACGGCACGACTTCGCAGGCCGTAGCTCGCCAGGCTCGCTCCGCCCTAAACGCTCAAGTCGCGCCCTGACACTTGCCTTCCTTTCGGGAAGCATTTGCGTACCGTATAAAACGTCTCTTTCTGGTGCCCGATTTAGCGCCTGATCCTACGCTCCTGTTTGTTGGCAAAATTTCCGCTTGAAACTAGCTTGAAACTAACAGAGAGTTGTCCTAAGCTGAAATCGTAGCCACAGCCGAGGGCGGCTGTGCTCCACGAATTAAGATTTGGACAGCGGCGCAACGGAGATTCCGTTGCGTTTTGTGCTTTTGTGGTTGCGACCCTCTGCCTGATCTCTCAGCCAAAATGGGGATCAAATGGGGAGGATTTAGACAAGGGCTTTGTTTGCAACAAGGGCAAATGGGGACACGTGGGGAGGAATCGTGTAAGTTCTTTAGAAATGGGGATCAGGGGAGGGTAGGGTATTCATGTATCCCCGGCTGCACAAGAAATTGCCATAAATCGCCGTGATTGCCGACATAGCGCGTGATCGGAAAAGAAAGATCACCGCGGAGGCGCGGAGACGCGGAGGAGAACAGGATCAGAAGGCGGGCCTGTACGACAGAAATTCTACAGCGCCAGGAGAGGGCGCCCATTCGACAGGCTCAGGGCAGGCTCTGCGGTCCACAGTTCGAGTTAAAGGAATAACGCAGAGAAACAGCAACGATCGAACACAGGCAGGAGTGCCTTTGCCACGAAAGATCACAAGGCCTAAGAATAAAGGTCACGTGCCCAACAATACCGTGATCGGTTAGAATAAAGGCTGCCGGCCGAGTGTCCGGGGTTGCTTTCCTGGGTGCTGGCGTTGACATATTTGGGGCAAGTTGGGTATCCTTAAACCTTCACTGCTCTGCAGTTGGCCCGCCTTGTGTCTTCCCCGTCAGGAAGTAAGTGGCGTCATCGAGCGGTCTTTCTTAGCTTTTATTCTCAGGAGTTTGGAAATGGTAACCCGTTTTCCAGGCGGGCAAGACATTGCGCGCAAATGGTTTGTGGTGGATGCCTCAGGGCAAACGCTGGGGCGACTGGCCTCGCGTGTGGCCAGTATTCTGGCCGGTAAAGAGTCGCCTCTTTACACGCCGTTTATTGATGCCGGCGATCATGTGATCGTGATCAACGCGGGCAAAATCCGCGTGACCGGCATGAAGACCGAACAGAAAATGTACCGGCATTACACCGGCTTCCCTGGCGGATTGCGCGAAGAGCAGTTCCGCAAACTGTTTGACCGGCGTCCGGACCGCGTGGTGCAAGAAGCGATCCTTGGGATGCTGCCCAAGAACAAGCTGGGCAAGGCCATGGGCAAGAAGCTGAAAGTTTATGCCGGCGACAAGCACGACCATCAGGCACAGAAGCCACAGGCCCTGGAACTGGCTGGTCGCAAGCAGGCGTAGGTTTTGTGCGCAGGCGAGGGCGCCTGCGGTCCATGAGATTAGGTTCACAAGTTTTTGGCCGACAAGATTATTTGGAGCGATTGAGAAAAGATGGCTGAACAAGTTCAGTATTACGGCACCGGACGCCGCAAGTCGAGCGTAGCCCGGGTTTTCCTGCGTCCCGGCGACGGCAAGTTTGTGGTCAACGGGCGCGAATTTGACAAATATTTCCTGACCGGCGCGCAGCGCGTTGAAGTGAAACAGCCACTCGTGACGAGCGAGACCAGCTCCACCTTCAACATTACTGCCACCGTCTCAGGCGGTGGAATCAACGGCCAGGCCGGCGCTTTAAAGATGGGCATTGCCCGCGCGCTGCTGGAGTTCAACCTTGAATTGCGCAAGAAGCTGAAGGCCGAAGGCTTCCTTTCCCGCGATGCTCGCGGCAAGGAGCGCAAAAAGTATGGACAGAAAGGCGCTCGCAAGCGCTTCCAGTTCAGCAAACGATAAATTTTTCAGCAGGACGGCAATGGCCGTCCTCTGTTTTTGTACAAGTTTTAATTTTGCCCGTCTGCCATGGCGTCCCGGCGGCAGGTTGGGCGGTTGATAATTGGGACGAAAAATCTTCCCTCCCGCACCAAACGGGAGCGGAGCAGGGAATAAATCCCGAGCGGGCAAGCCGGCCGCGAAGGATGCAATTCAATAAGGAGGTATTTTGGCTAACATCACCATGAAAGAGCTGCTTGAGGCGGGTGTCCACTTTGGCCACCAGACCAAGCGCTGGAACCCCAAGATGAAGGAATACATCTTTGGGGAACGCAACGGCATTTACATCATCGACCTGCAGAAGACGCTCAAGATGTTTAAGGATGCGAGCAAGTTTGTGCAGGACGCCGCCGCGGACGGCCGGACTGTGCTGTTCGTCGGCACCAAACGGCAAGCCCAGGACGCAATCGCCGAAGAAGCCGGACGCTGTGGAATGTTCTATGTGAACAACCGCTGGCTGGGCGGATTGCTGACCAACTGGGTCACCGTACAAAAATCTGTGAAACGGCTGAAAGAGCTCGACGAGATGGCCACCGATGGCCGCTACGAGCTGCTGCCGAAAAAAGAAGTCATTAAGCTGGAGCGCGAACGCAAACACTTGCAAGCCAACCTGGCCGGCATTAAGAGCATGACGCGTCTGCCTGACGTGGTCTTTGTGATCGACTCCAACAAGGAAGCCATTGCGGTGAAGGAAGCCCGCAAGCTGGGTATTCCGGTGGTTGCCGTAGTGGACACGAATTGCGATCCCACGGAAGTCGACTGGGTGATCCCCGGCAATGACGACGCGCTGAGAGCGATCCGGCTGTTTGCCTCGAAAGTTGCCGACTCCATTGCTGAAGGCGTACAGGCTGCCACCGACAAGCAAGGCGCTGAAATTGCCGATGCTGCTGCCGCGGGTGAAGCGCGCGCTGCTGCCGCGCCTGTTCAGGCTGCTCCCACTTCTGCCGATCTGGCGGAAGAAGAACAGCTGAACATGGAAGAAGTTCTCGGCGGCAAGGTGCGCAAGGCTCCGGAATCGGAGACTGCGACGCCGGCTGAAGTCCCTGAAGCGGACGTGGCCAAGACCGTTTAGGCTTCGTTCTTGTCGCTGCGCTCAGACCGCGCTTGAGAGTCCATACAGTGGTGAGAGTGGTCACCGATTGGGGCAGTGGGCATCAGTGAGTGAGGCTTCGGCCCTTGTACTGGCAGCAAGGATGTTGCAGCGCGAGCACCCTTTCGTTTCTGACCAAAAATTCTGATTTGCGGCGAGGCCGACTAGCGTGCCGAGCCGCCTGCTTCAGGAGCTGGAGAGAGATTGCTAAAAGATCGCTCGCTGGCGGTGTTGGAGCAAAGCGACATAAGATAAAGTTCCCGCGTGAAAATGCACCACGCGGGTCAAAATGTTATAGATCGAAAGCTTCTATAGAAGGAAACAGAAAATGAGTACAGAAACAACAAGCATTTCAGCGGCACAGGTAAAAGAACTGCGCGAGCGCAGCGGCGCACCCATGATGGACTGCAAAAACGCTTTGTCTGAAGCCAAGGGCGATATTGAAGGCGCGCTGGTATGGCTGCGCAAAAAGGGCATTGCCACCGCGGCAAAGAAGGCGGCCCGCATGACGAGCGAAGGTTCGGTGGCCAGCTACATCCACGCTGGAGGCAAGATCGGCGTTCTGGTTGAGATCAATTGCGAGAGCGATTTTGTGGCGCGCACCGACGATTTCAAAGACCTGATCAAGGACATTGCGATGCACATTGCTGCGGCAGACCCGAAGTTTGTCCGCAAAGAAGATGTCACGCCAGACGCCTACGAGAAGGAAAAAGAAATCTATCGCGCACAGGCTGCCGCAACCGGCAAGCCGGCCAATGTGGTGGAGAAGATCGTGGAAGGAAAGATGTCAAAGTTCTACGAAGAAGTTTGTCTGCTGGACCAGCCTTTTGTGAAAGAGCCCGGCATCACCATCCATCAGTTGATCGCCAGCAAGGTTGGGAAACTGGGTGAGAACATCTCTGTCCGGCGCTTTGCCCGCTTCAAAGTGGGCGATGTTGGAGAGACGGTCGCAATTACCAAGCCGCAGCAGGACCAGAAAGCCGAGTAGCTATACAACACAATCAGTAAAGGCGGCGACCTCCAGGGTTGCCGCTTTTGCTTTTTGATGGAGCTTGCGGTCGGGGCAGATCGAAAATTGTTAGCCGCGAATTCACGCGAATGAACACGAATCATAAGTTGGGTTTGTACGGCCTTAAATTCATATCGACTATAGGGCCCCTGGTTTCTTTGCTCGGGATTACAGAAGGATCAGGATTGCAGAAAGACCAAGATACAGAAAAGCCGCGGTCGAGATAAAAGAGAAGCCCAACTTCAGTAACCAGCGTCTAAACAACAGGAGACGTACAATAACCCCATGACAGGACGTCCGCTGGTGGAAACCGCGCGCAATACGATGCTTTTTAGTGAGATCGTTACGCTTGCGGTGGACTCTTTCCGTACCAGCAAATGGCGCTTCGCGCTAACTGCCTTGGGCATGGTGATCGGGACAGCGTCGCTGATCGTTGTGGTCACAATTGGCCTCACGGGCAAGCAATACGTCATGAACCAGATTCAGGGTATAGGCGCCAACATGATCATTGCCTACTATGAAGGCGGCGGTAATGCGTCCGTAAGTACCAGCCCGCGCGACGATCTCACTCTGGATGACATGCGGGCAGTACAGCAGGAGGTTCCGGGAATACAAGCGGCTTCGCCCATGACCGAGCTTCACGACCGGATCAGTGTTGGCGGGGGCAAAGAGCGCGACATCCTGGTGTTGGGCGTCTCCCCACAGTATTCCACGGTACGAAATCTCGAGATCCTGGCCGGGCGCTTTTTTGACGAGGAAGACTCCATGGCGCGGGCCCACGTCGCCATGGTGACGCAGCAGTTCGCGCAGAGGCTTTTCGGTGGCCAGGAGGCGGCTAAGGACAAAGAAATCAAAATCAGTGGGCTGCCGTTCGTCATCATCGGGACCTTCCGCGAGCGCGTGGAAACTTTCGGGCAATCAGAGATTGCCGGCGACACGATTCTCATTCCTTACAGCGTGAGCCGCTACTTCATCGGCACTGACGCAGTAAAACAAATTTTCTTTTCGGTTTCTGACGCCGGTGAGGTGACGCACGCAACCGGGATGATTCAGCAGGTGCTGCAATCGCGGCATCGCGCGGCATCCGTTTATCGCGTAGAAAATCTCACGCAGTTGCTTGCGGTCGCTTCCAGGGCCGCCAACGGGCTCACGCTGATGCTTCTGGGGATTTCATTGCTTGTCTTGATCGTAAGCGGCGTGGGAATCATGAACATCATGCTGGCCAATGTGCGGACGCGCATTCGCGAAATCGGCATACGCAAAGCCATTGGCGCAACCAGCCGTGAAATCCGCCTGCAATTCTTGACCGAAGCTGTCCTGATTTCGCTTGCTGGCGGAGTTGTAGGCACGATCCTGGGCCTGGCCCTTCCTTTCTCTGTACGTTTTCTTACCGAGTACCGAATTCCAATCTCAGGGCTCTCCGCTATTATCGCGATCATTGTCGCCGTGCTGGTAGGCGTAATTTTTGGCACGTTGCCAGCGACGCGCGCGGCCCAGTTGGATCCGGTGGAAGCGCTTCATTATGAATGAGCAGTCAGCCGTCCGCGGAACAGATTTTGCGATGCGGGCGGAAGCAGGACTGGAAATTTACTTTCCGGTTACTTTCTCTTTGGCAATCTGAATCTCTGCCAGAGTTTTACGGTAGGTGTCGTTGTCAGGCTGAAGCAGGGATGCGGTCGACTCCGTATCCAGAGCGCGATCCAAATTGCCCAGAGCAATATAAACGTGGGCCAGCGTATCGAGTGGATAGGCATCTTTCCCACCGCTCAGTTCTACTGCCTTCACCGCATAATCCAGCGCCCTTTTCGGACTCCGGACCGCTGGATCCTCGGCCGAAATCAGCGTCCAGGCGAGCGCATTGTGTGCCATCGCGGAATTCGGGTCTGTGACGATTGCTGTTTGCAGATAACCTATCGCTTTGGCTTCATTTCTGGCGACTCCATCGCCGCGCGCGTACATTCTGCCTAAAGCCAGAAACGCCAGAGGATAGCCTGCCTCGGCAGACTTCTCCAGGAACTTCAGCGACCGGTTCATGTCTTTAGGCATTATCTTGCCCTCATAAAGGGCCTGAGCAATTTGATAATGGTGATCGCACTCCCAGCTTTACTTGGGCGGCATTCGATCCGTCTTCAGCAGCGTTCAGCAGCCAATACCGCGCCTGAACCTCGTCTTTGTTTCCGCCAAGTCCTTCTTCGAACAACAGGGCGAGGCGGTACTCCGCATCTGCATCGCCCTGTTCCCCCGCCCATCGATACCACTGGCGTGCAGATAAATAGTCCTGAGCAACTCCCTGGCCCCTGTCGTAAGCTACGCCAAGATTGTAGGCGGCGGGCCGCAAGCCTTGCTCTGCCGCAGCCTGGAAAAGCCTGGCTGCCTTTGTCTCATCGCGCCCAATGGCATTTCCCTCAAACAAAATCACGCCCAAATCGTTTTCAGCACGGGCATTGCCCTGCTCCGCGGATCTTTCGAACCATGTGAGCGCCGCCCTCATGTCCTGTTTGATCGGACCGCCTTGCTGGTATGTTTTGCCCAACATGAGCTGCGCGTGCGAATTTCCCTGAAGTGCGGCTTTGGTCAGCAGCTCAATACCCCAGGAAGGATCATTTGCACCCGCGCACTCGGAGAACTGCTGGGTCCCCAACTTATCCTGCGCCTCCGCGTTTCCAAACCGAGCCCATTCCGCCAGTGTTGCTCTCTCTGCGTTCCCCAGGCAGAGAACATTTTCGCCGCTCACCTTGTGCCGTGGGACCCACGCCGGCTGCGATTGTCCAAGAGCGGTGACGGCGAGCATCGCTGCGAAAACAGCACGTGCGAAGTTGGTTGCGAATGTTTTCAATTTTGAATCCTGATCGGGACGATTTTAGCGTCAAAATCACAGAAATGCACCTTGACCCAAGACGCAAAAAAGCCGGGCTGGTTTGCCCGGCTCTTTGAGCGTTCATGATGCGGTTACATCACTAATGCCAAACTCTCAAGTTCTTTGTGCAGCGATTCCACGTTGCAATTGGCGCATTCAATTCGACCTGCTGCGTCGAGTGCATTTTCCGGTGAGACACCGTATCCACGCCCGGCTAAAAACATTTTTAAAAGTTCCGCTGTCTGGAATGAATCAAGTCCGCCTTGCAGGAGTTCATTCCGAAGCGCCGCCACTTCAGCCACCGAGAATTTCTCTCCCATAGGTCACCTCCGACCTTTATACCGTCTTACCTGATTAGACACGCATTCCACCCAGTTTGTTGCAGGAATATTTATTTCTTCTGAATCGTAGGTAACACGACGAAAGTAATTGGGGCCTGCAACTATTGACAGGCCCGCACAGAGTTATTCTTGACGTTTCCTAACGTAGAATTTCGTCGATTTTACGAACTAAGCCTTACTCCGCCATCTTGCTCAGGTGCAGGTCAAAGGCCTCTTTCGCCAACAATGACGTCAATTCAAAGGCCTTGAACTTATCTCCAATCAATTCACGCTGCCGATACAATCCCGGCTCGCTGTCTACGACTTCATGCCGGGCCTGCCAATTCTGCAGGAACCTCTCTGCTTCTTTGATGCTGATTTCCTCCCGTGCGCCCGGCATTGTTAATGCTTCAGTGGCATAGGACTCCAGCAATTTGGGCCAGTATTTTGCCAATAAAGCGCTGCTGGCAAACATGTCTGCCCAAACAATGTGCCCTTTGACTGCTACTACGACGCCAACCGCATTCTGGTTCCGCAGTTGTTTGATCACGCTTTCATAGGACTTGCCTATGGACTCGGTAATGGACTCAATCTGCTTTTGCACAGCTTTGTTCTCGCGCGCTTTTGCATAAGAACTGGTGCCGTTGAGTTCCACAACGTCAGCAGCGGAAGCAACAGTGAGTGACTCGGTAGCTTGCCCTGGCACTGGCGTAGCAGCGGAATTCGGCGAGGACTTGGTTGTAATCGCTGCGGCCATAGCTGTGCGACTCTTGCCAACTTCATCCCACACTTTTTGCTGGTCCTGATCGGCCATCGCTTTCTTACGTACGCTCGGTTGCAGCATTACGGATGCATGCGTATCGAACTTTGTTGATGATTCAATCCAGCGCCCGTGCTCGACGCAAAAAACCGAAAGGTCCACGGGATCGCTTTCAGCCGGAACAATGCGGTCTTTGCCCACAACGCGGTCCTGCTTGCCGCCGGTTACAACTTCTCCGGCCAGCAATATCAGCGGATGTTTCGAGTTGTTGATCAGCACCAGCCGGTTCACCTCAGCACCGCCATACGGACGCGGCTGGTAAGGAGGACGGCGCTGCATCGTCGAATGCAGGTTTCCCACTTCGGTCACCACAACTTCGCCGGAGCGGATACCTTCATCCAGGGTAATGAAATCGCTGGTGTCATGCGATTTACCGGACACCACAGGAAAGATTGTTAGATCACCATGAGTAATCGGTGCAAGGATCTTGTAGTCGTTTGACGTGGCCGGAGGGCTTCCAGCATCGCCTGCATTGGCCATGGACACGGCTAAGAATCCGGTGAAAAGAACCGCCAGCATGGGTAGAAAAGAGTGCTTCATATCAACTCCCGTTTACAACCAGGGCCCTTGTTTTCACTCTAAGAATGTAAAATGGCAGTATTCTTGCGGCTAAAATTGGTACTATCCGAACTATGAGTTCTGGGCCCAGGCCGGCTGAAGCAAATGCACTCTCTCTCAAGGGGCTCTTTGAGAAGAGCGGAGGCGAGCGTTATGGCCTGACCCTGCAAGCTTTTGGCGTGGTGCTGGAACAGGTGGCAGTCAAGTATGTGCCACAGGCATCGCCGCAACAGAAGCTGGAATTCTGGCGTGACCTGAAACTGGAAGAGCTGGCTCTGGCTCGCGCCTGCGCAGCTGGACACGATGCTGCATGGCAGGCCTTTCTTACGCGCTTTCGCGAAAAACTTTATGACATTGCGCGCGGCATCACCAAGGAAGACTCCAGCGCGCGTGACCTGGCCGATTCCCTCTATGCCGATCTGTACGGCACGTCAGAGAAAGAAGGCCGTCGCGTTTCCCGCCTGAATTTTTATATGGGCCGAGGCTCGCTCGAGGGCTGGTTGCGGACGGTGCTGGCCCAGGAATTCGTCAATCGATACCGCAAGACCAAGCGTTTAGTAAGCCTTGAAGAACAGGCGGAAGAAGGGGTACAGTTCTCCGCGACGCCCTCCAGCGTCCCAGTGAGCCCGCTGGATAGCCGCCTGGGGGCTGCCTTGGACGAAGCCCTTGGCCTGCTGAGCGGCGAAGATCGGCTGGTCCTGGCATCGTATTACCTGGATGACCGTACCCTGACCGAGATAGGCCGTATGGTGGGGGTGCATGAATCGACGATTAGCCGGAGGCTGGAAAAGCTGCTTAAGGGCTTGAGAAAGCAGGTCTTGGCCGGCCTGGTTTCAAGGGGCATGAATCGGGCGCAGGCGGAAGAGACCCTGGAGGCCGATGTGCGTTATTTGCAAGTGGATGTGACCAGAAAACTGCAAGAAAATCGTCCTGCTGCGTTCCAACAGGATAAGGGATCAGATTAGCAATGGCTGAATTACCAAACTTGTTGCGCCAGAGGCTCGCCGCGACTGAGACCGGCGAAACCCAGGCGCATCCCGATGCCGACACGCTCACCGCCTACATGGAGCAGTCTCTGGCCCCAGCGGAGAGCAAGACCGTGGTTGCACACCTTGCCGCCTGCGAGCCCTGCCGCGAAGTTGTGGCGCTGAGCCAGGCTGTGATGACGCAGCCGGAGACGCAAACCGTGCTTGCGCCGGCCCCGGTAGCACGTTGGCGAAAGCTGTTTACCCCCGTTTTTGGCGCGGCTGCATCCGTGGCTGCCATGGCTGTGATTGCGTTTATGGTGCTTCAGCTTCCGCAGAAGAATCAGCAGCAGGGTCCTGCTGGCGCGACCACGAATAGTGCGGCGACGAATAATCCCGCGAACCTGCCGGCTCCGCAACCGGCGCAGGAAACGCAGCAGGCAAAGGGAGATTCTGCGGTGGATCAAGCTGCGCCTGCCGAACCGAAAGCAGCCGCACCGACACAGCAAGCAGACGCCCTAAGTTCAGCACGATCCGATTTGGCTACGTCAGCCAAAGAAACTGAAGCAAGGCTTGAAGATTCCGGAAGAGCCAGAGCAGCCAAGAAACTCGCGTCCGCTGCACCCACCACGGCTGCGGCGATGCAGTCCGCGAACAGCCCTGTCGTGGCAGCGGCCTTGCCCAAAAAAGACTACATCAATACCAATTTCTTCAGCTCCAGCAGCTCTGAAAACATTGTGCCGGATACCAGGACCACTAACTTGCCCCCTGCTCCGGTGCCGCAGCTTGGCGCTACTAATTCAGCCTTCAATACGGCTAACAACAAGATTGCGATATTCGCTGATCTGCCCGCAAATCCAGCCGGCAACTCGAATGTCCGCCTGCTGGCTCCGCCTCTGCCGCCAGAACATTTAGGCTGCCCCGTTTGCAAGATCATGCAATCCACGGCGCATACTCTGGGATTCCATTCTCCGGTAAAGACTCCGGCTCTCCGCGCGGGCGCGCTCAGCAGCAGTGCTTTAGGCGGTCCGGGCATGTTCAGCGGAGCGATAGAAAAAAGCCAGCCCGCTGAGCTCTCCGCTGCACCGGCAAGAGCGGACGCTGATAGTTTCGCCGCATCTAGTTCTCTGAGCGGCAGCGCGATGGCTCCATCAGCTCACCGCTCTGACTCTGCCGCCCCGATATGGAAGGTGGTGGATGGAAAACTGATGAAGTCCTCCGGCCAATCCCAATGGGAAGACGCGTACCCGGTGGCCAGCGCCATCATGGAGTTCTCTTTCGTAAACGCGCGCGGAAATGACGTTTGGGCCGGCGGCAGCCATGCTTCCTTGATTCATTCGCGCGATGGCGGCCAGACTTGGGACACGGTGAAACTAGGCGACAACGCCAGCGGTGCGATCGTCAGCATTATTGCCGGAACCATGAGCGTGCAGGTGAAAACTTCTGACAACCAGACCTGGGCAAGCGCCGACGGCGGCAAAACCTGGAACCTGCGCGGCCAATAGGTATTTCTAAAATCCCATTTCGCCAGGCGACTCCTTCCTCCAGCTCCGTTGCGCTGAGTGGGGATTTCTCGATGTTCTTAATCGCACTATTACTTCAGCAGCAAACTTTCAGCGGCAAGCGGATTGCGTTCAAAGTACTAATCAACCTCTTATCCACTTCTTCAATGCTCTCGATGAGAGAGCCCGCAACCGTTGCGCTCATTAGCTGGCAGGTTTAAATGCTCTTTTCAATAGTTCGTCGATTTCTTGAATCACGCTAGAATTGGACAGCAGCCTTATCTTGACAGCAGCCTTATCTTGATGGTTCAAATTGAATGCTGAACACGCCTCCGCTTCTCCAGGTCGAGCACCTGAACGTAAGCTTTGCCACGCAGACAGGCGAAGTTGCCGCGGTGCGCGACGTGAGCTTCTCCATCCCTGAATCAGGCACGCTGGGGCTGGTGGGAGAATCTGGTTCGGGGAAATCTGCTACGTCTCTGGCGATCATGCGTCTGCTGCCGCCGCAGGCGAGCACCACCGGCAACATCACATTTGCCGGAGCAGACTTGCTGGCTTTGCCCGATGATGAAATGCGGCGCGTGCGTGGCGCACGCATCAGCATGATTTTTCAGGAGCCCATGACTGCTCTGAATCCGGTGATGCGCGTGGGCGACCAAGTGGCTGAAGCGGTTCTGGCCCACCATCGCGTAAGCAAAGCGGAGGCATGGACGCGCACCGTGGAAGCCTTACGCGAGGTAGCAATTCTTGATCCCGACATGAGGGCGCGTGATTATCCGCACCAGCTTTCCGGCGGACAGCGCCAGCGCGTGATGATCGCCATGGCGCTGGTGAACAATCCGCAACTGCTCATCGCAGATGAACCCACCACGGCGCTAGACGTCACGATTCAGGAACAGATCCTGGAACTGCTGACGGTGTTGCGTGAAAAGCACAGGTTGGCCGTGCTGTTTATCTCGCATGATCTCGGCGTAGTTTCACGAGTCGCTGAGCAGGTGGCAGTGATGTATGCGGGTGAGATCGTGGAGATGGGACCCGTCGCTGAGATTTTTTCTTCGGCACGGCATTCGTACACACGCGGGCTGATCAGCGCCATTCCCACGTTGAAAACCGATCGTTCGCGGCCGCTGGCGATGGTGGAAAAACTCGCACGCCCTGCCGGCGCAGTACCATTGCTGGAAATTGCGCCAGGGCATTGGGCCAGAGTGTCGACTTAAAGCCGATGTCGCCATAATTATTGATACACTCATTGTCTGTTTCATCTCATTAAGGACTGCAAAGCACCTTGCGCGTACTAATCCTGTCTGACATACATGCCAACCTTGAGGCGCTGGAGGCTTGCCTGGACGCCGCTCCCGAATATGACCAGGTTTATAACCTGGGCGATATCGTGGGCTATGGCGCAAATCCCAATGAGGTGACCACGCGCTCGCGTGAGCTGGGATCAATTTTTGTGCGAGGCAACCATGACAAAGCATGCTCCGGCGTGAGCGACTTGAGCGATTTCAACCCAATTGCCGGACTGGCAGCGCTATGGACACGCGATAAACTCACGGCGGACCACCTGCAATTTCTGCGCGAGCTGCCGCACGGTCCAATTTCGCCGATGGAAAACGTGCAGCTGGTGCACGGGTCGCCGCGCGATGAAGACGAGTACGTCCTGATGGCAAGTGATGCCTATGCGATCCTGCAGGACGCCGCGGTGCCCCTGACATTTTTTGGTCATACCCACGTTCAACGCTGCCTGTTACTTGAGGAAAGTGGACAAGGCAAATCCTTTGCGCCGGATTACAAATCCACCAAAGGCAAGCAGACGGCACGGCTGGAGATAAACCCGAAGACGACTTATATGGTGAATCCGGGATCGATAGGCCAGCCACGCGATGGCGATCCGCGGGCAGCATTCTTGCTGTATGACACGGATGCTGGCGTTATCACGTTTTATCGCGTGCCTTACGACATTCAACGCGCACAGGAAAAAATATTTGCCGCCGGACTGCCGGAACGGCTTGGCATTCGCCTGGAGGAAGGCCGTTGACCCAGAAATCGTTATTCGATAAACCCGGATTTGATAAACCCGCGCTTGAAAAATCCTCGGCTCAAAAGCCCGCGAATCGCCCTGCGGCAAACGCAATCAAAGCCAACATTGACGGTGGCGCACGCGGCAATCCCGGGCCTGCAGCCTATGGCGTGATCGTGCGCGATGCAAGGGGTGAGATCATTGCCGAGCTTTCTGACTATCTCGGCGTACAGACGAACAATTACGCGGAGTATTCCGGGCTGCTGGCTGCGCTTGATTTTGCGGTACGGGAAAAACATCCGTCATTAAGGGTGCTGAGTGATTCCGAACTGCTGGTTCGGCAGATGCAAGGACGTTACAAAGTTAAGAGTCCCGGGCTGATTGACCTTTATGATCGTGCGCGCTCGCTGGTGCGGAAGCTTGAACACTTTTCCATCGACCATGTTTTGCGGCAATACAACAAAGATGCCGATGCTCTCGTAAATCAAGTCCTTGACAGCCGGGAAAAAGGAGCACGCTGATGGCAGTTACGCGACAGAACTTCAGCAGCGGAACAAAATGGGAGCCGGTGGTCGGCTACTCGCGCGCTGTGCAAGTGGGAAATACGATTCATGTCTCCGGTACCACCGCGACGGACACAAGTGGAAATGTGGTCGGCGTAGGCGATGCTTACGCGCAAGCTGTGCAAACGCTCAGGAATATTCAATCGGCATTGGAACGCGCCGGCGCCAGCATAAAAGACGTGGTGCGGACGCGCATGTATGTGACGAACATTGTTGCTGATTGGGAGAAAGTAGGCCGCGCGCATGGAGAGTTCTTCAGCGAGATTCGTCCGGCGACAAGCATGGTCGAGGTTTCAAAGTTGATTTCGCCGGAGATGCTGGTAGAAATTGAAGCGGAAGCGATCGTGGAAGAATGATCGGCGAGCTACCTGCAACAAAGGCGTGAGGTTCTTCTCTTTCAGCGAGCCCGACTTGCGCGGCGAGCTGCCTGCATCAAGCGCAGAACAAGCTTCGAAAAAAGAATTGCTTCTAAGCGGTGTGGAGCGAAGCGACAAAACAAAAAGGTAAAGGCCAGCTCAGATCGGCTGACCTTTGGAAGTTGCGTTTTGAAAAAAGTTACTTTTTGGGAGCGATTACGTCTTTCACGGCCTTGGCAACGCGGAACTTTACCACGGTCTTGGCCGCGATTTTAATGGGTTCTCCGGTCTGCGGATTGCGTCCCATACGCGCTTTCCGATTGGACTTTACCAGGCGTCCCAGGCCAGGAATCACGAACACGCCGTTCTTTTTGGTTTCCTTGATCGCGGTCTCCGCCAGCGTTTCCAGGAACGTTGCTGCGGTTTTGTTGTTCGTTTCCAGTTTCTCCGCCATGTGGCGGACGAGTTGGGTCTTGGTCATGCCTGCTGCCATCTTTCCTCCTTGAATATTGAACACTTGCGTCGGAATATGAGCACTTTTTTAGTGCACTCATTGGGTATATTACATCTGCAAGGGGTGATGCAAGCATTTTCACCTGATTTTATGCGGCTTTTTCTAAGGCCTCTGTGGAAAACAGGCATAAACAGCGGTGATAATCGATTGCATACCGTCTAGCGCCTATAAAAACTCAGGACGGCGTCGCCCTGTCGAAGGGTTCGATGGCGGCGTAGTGAACCGAATTCATCCCCCGGATCAAAGTGTTTATCGTGTTCGGCAATCACCTGGCTTTCCGGGGCCAGCATCTGCGACTGCGAAAGAAATCCCAGAACCTGCTCATAGTCGCCCATCTTGCGGTAGGGCGGATCAAGGAAAACAAAGTTACACGCGACTGCCTGCGAGTCCAGCATGCGCAGCGCGACGGCGGCATCACGTTCAATCACTTCTGCACCTTCATTGATCTCCAGGGTATGCAGGTTTTTGCGGATTATCCGGGCGGCGGCGCTGTTTGACTCAACAAAATAGGCGCTGCGAGCGCCTCGGCTCAGCGCTTCAATGCCGATAGCTCCGCTGCCGGCAAACACGTCAAGCCAGACGGAGTCGGCAACCAGTGGCGCTACCACGTTGAAAAGAGTTTCCCGCAGCCGGTCGGAGGTCGGCCGGGTCTGTATGCCGGGTGGGGCTTCCAGCTTCCGGCTTTTGAATTTTCCAGCAATCACGCGCATGGCCAGCACTCCGCTGTCTCACATCTAATCTACCGTATAGAATCACATGTTGGCTTGGGACGTCCGTCGGATGAGCAGCGAGCTCGGCTTGCGCGGCGAGCTGCCCGCC
>C688J18823_10000015_pt1 | contig 153336 bp, 139 predicted proteins | sample HopSoiMetagenom1_FD_18823 | JGI IMG/M metagenome (IMG submission 18823)
GCGCCGGACTGAAAAACTCCATCCCGGCATCCGCCGGCCCGCCGTGCCCGAAGGGAGGGCCAATCAGATTTAAGGCGGCATCCACTGGTTGATTTTTCTCTTCTCCCGCTCCCGGTCCGGAAGAATAAACCACGCGCTCTGCATCGTTGCCCACGACTCTCACAGCAACGTAATAGTCCATCCCCGATGGGCTGCCAAAGAACTTTTGCGTCAGCTCCGAAAAAATTTCTTTTTTCAGCACGTTCGGATTCAGCTGGATGATCAGCCACGTGACATCTGCCCTGTTCACAGGCCCCTCAGAGGACATCTGCCGCCGGATGGGACACGCAATCGCCGGTATTGATTGGTCGATGGCCCACGGCATCATCATTTCCGGCATGTGCCCGCGCATCATCCCAGTTCTGCCAACTCCTTGCCGGCGATGGCGGACGAAGTTCCTCGGTGGTCCAAATTCAGAACGACGATGCCCCGTATGTGCTTCAGGCCCGCCGGCTGCAGGATGATGGGCCATCGTGATCTCCAACAACCTCTGTTGCATAGGATCAAATTCGGATGGCCATGCAGTCCGCTCAAACTGGCTGCTGGCTGGGTCAAACCGGAACGGTTGCTGGTGCGTTGGATCAGCCCAGAGATAGATATGTGAAACCAAATTTGGATGCGCCGCGGTTTGCTGCAAGCGATGAAATTCTTCGTTCAACTCTGCGGGATTTTTCGCGTTGTCGGCGACCGTCCTGATCTCAACCGCCACCGCGCCTATTTCGTGGGCAAAATCCTGCCGGAAGCCCATGAGCGAAGCATGCAGGTTCGCAAGCATCTGCCCCCGTGTGGCTTCGCTCACCTGCCCGCTCCACCGATATTGCAATATGGCCAGCACCACCAACACCGCTGCCATCGCGGGTATGGCTACCCAGCGGAGAAGACGGTCTCTGGCTTGCGGTTTATTCATTCAATTTCTGCTTGGGGGAGATAGTTGGGCAATGCCTCGGCTTGTTTCGCGCCGATTCTCGGCCTCATTTAATTAATTATATGTCCCGCTTTACGCTCCCGCCGCCATTGCATCTGCTCGCGGACTGGGACGCAGAGGCCGCTCCAGAAATGCGCTGAGTTCCCGCAGAAATCGAGGCTTGTAGATGACCGCCTTCGCTCCGCATCCAGCGCAAGCCGCGCGAAATCGCGGACTCGTGTCCATGGACATCAGGATGACCTCAGTTGCAGGAGACATCTGGGAGAGCAGCAAGGCCGTTCTTAGCCCGCTCATCCCCGGCATGTCCGCGTCCATCAGGACCATGTCCGGTTTTAGATCCAGCACGGCATCAAGCGCCTGCGTTCCGCTCTCTGCCCTGCCCGCCACCTGCACCACGTCATGGTGCTCCAGAAGAGAGCAGATCGCGTGCAGAATTGTCTCGGAGTCATCCACTACCAGAGTTTTTTTCTTAACGGGCGGCAGCGGAACTGGCTCAAGAGTTTGCGTACGGATTGCCACAGATCCCAAGGACATACAGCACCTCAATCCAAAACTGACGTAACTCAAAGATTAATCAGACTCTCGATCTTCGGGGGTAAACAAGCCGATAAGGGTTTGTAAAGTTCTTGTAAAGAAGCACTCTTGAGCTTGGCTTACGCGTGTAAACGCAAACCCGTAAAGCAGATAAAGGACAGGACGTCCTGAGAAACCAGGAAAAACTCAGGCCGTCCTGTCCTTCGCCGCGTGCAGGCTTCTTAGAAAGAAGCTCCCGGAGGCGGACCGCCAGGCCCACCGTGCATAAATCCGCGCCCGTGCATCCCCATGCCGTGATGTTGGCTTTCCATCTCGTTCATCTTTGTCTGCTGGTCGGGTGTAAGAGTCTGGTAAAACGCAGCTTGCGCCTTGGCGTGTGACGCGATCATCTGCGTGGTAAGGTTGCCGATCGTATTGGCCGCCTGCTCAATTCCTGCACTATCGTTCTTCTGGATTGCCGTCTTCAGGCTGTCATGCGCCGCACGCATCTGATCATGCGTTGCTTTAGCATTGTTGGCCGCTTCGCTGAAGATTGTGCTCGCCTGCTGTTGCTGTTGGGGGGTCAGCGACAGCTGCTTGGTCAGGAAGTCCAGGTGATGCTGCGCCATCTTTGCCGGATCGGGTGGATTTCCGTGTTGTGCCATGGCGAAAACGCTTGCCAGAGCCAGAACTGCGGTTACTTTCAAGAGGGTTGTTCTCATTTGGGTGTTCTCCGTGAAAACGTTCTTTGCTAAATCTATGAATGAAGCCTGTTTTCTACCGATAAATTGTCTTGCTTATGAATAAGCGCAGAAGCGCTGCATTACCGTGCCGAACTCGTGCCGAAAGTTCTCTTTGTGAACAAAATCAAACGCGCCCGCATCTTCGCAGGCTTTGCGTAGCTCGGGCGATTTGTCTGTGGACATGAGCACGACCCGTGCTGACGGAAACCTATGGGCAAAAAACCACGCCAGAGTCAATCCGTCGAGATAGGGCATGTTCACGTCCATCAGGACCATGTCCGGTTTGGTTTCAGGACCGTTTCAATGGCTTCGCCGCCTTTTCCGGCGCGCGCCACCAGATCAATCGTGGGATCAAGTTCCAGCAGTTCGCACGCGACTTGCAGGAACGTTGGTGAATCGTCAACCACAACCGTTCGGATACGGTTGGGATCAGGGCTGCGCAAGACTTCTTGCGCTAATTCATTTCTCATCACTTGAGCGGGTGCTGCCATCCGTCTTCACCTCAGTAAACGCGATGTACTCATATGAACACCTTTCCCGCCGACGGTGGGTAAAATGGCAGGCAGCGCGATGTAAAGAAAGTGTAAAGAGAGGTATTTATGAGGTATTTATCTGGGACGAAGCAGCTGACAGAGTGTGTTGCCTCGTTGGATGTTTGCGTTAAGCGAGCGTCATCAACCCCGAAATTGCAGATCGAGAACACCTGGAGTGATGTCTTGATCACTACGCGAAAGCTCGTCAGCGAACACGCGCGCACTCGTCAGCGTACGAACAGACAAGGGACTCTGTGTTTTGCGTCCTGATAATAAGAAGGACAGGATGGAAACAGAATCAATCTGTGTGAAATCCGGAGACAATCCATTCGGGCAGGAAAGCCCTACTTAGAACAACAATCAGAGTGACTGCTGTAAATACCCAAAGTAGTTTCTTCACGTTGGAACTCTAACCGGGCACCCCGCTGCACACGCACTAGCCCGTTACCGTTGCTTCCTTCCGGACCTGGCGGGATTGGCGGGATTGCGTCGCGCGGGACCCGGCGTTTTCAATTCTAACATCATATTTCCCTCCTGGGTTTTGCCGGTTACGTTCGGTCATCGGCGCGCGGATTGCGCTTTGCGCCGGCCTGAAATTCAGGGACAATACGGTAGTGTCCACGCGCAGTCTCAACCTAACAGCAAGCAAGGCCGTTCCCGGTTCGGGCAGCGCTGAGCGTTTCTTTCAGTGGTCGCTTTACATACTGGTTGCTGTCGGCTTCACAGCGCTCATTGGCACCAACAAGCTTGATTTTCCATCGCTCATCGTGGTGTTGCCTGCGCTCATACTGCGCGGATATTTGTTGCTCATGCGCAAGACCGTGTCCATCCCAGAGCGCTGGACCACCATTCTTACTCTGATTTATTTCGCTTTTTACGCTGCCGATTATTTTTATTTTTCCCAGAGCTTTATCGATGCCACTGTGCACATGGTCCTCTTCAGCATGGTCATCAAGATTTTTTCCGTGCGTCGTGACCGCGATCTCATGTACCTGGCCGTGCTCTCATTCCTTATGCTGCTCGCGGCCGCGGTCCTGACTGTCGATACCCTGTTTCTTGTTACCTTCTCGCTATTTATTCTGGTGGCGATTGCCACTTTCATCAGCATGGAAATGCGGCGCTCAGAGCAGGAAACACTGGCCGCCGGCGTGCCGCCCCATCACGACGGCAAATTTTACGGCTCGTTGGCAGGCATCTCCGGAATTCTGGGAGTGCTTACCTTGGCCGGCGCCGCGCTTATTTTCTTTATCTTGCCGCGTGTCAGCACCGGCGGATATCTTCGCAATCTTGGCGTACAAAACTCTCTGGTGGCTGGCTTCAGTCCGGAAGTAAATCTGGGGGGCATTGGCCAGATCCAGCAATCCAGCAATGTGGTGATGCACGTTGAGGTGCAATATGGAAAACTGCCCGGCAATCCGCATTGGCGCGGCATTACTCTGGCAAACTTTGACGGACGCCACTGGTGGAACCCGCTGGAAGTTCCTACCCAGCACGGACTGAACAATACGCCGCTGGATCTTACTCGCATCAGCAACTTTTCATTTTATTCTGAGCGGCATTTTGCGCCGCTGTTACAAACGCTTTCCTATCGCGTGGTGATGGAGCCGGTGGGATTGAACCTGTTTTTTCTGGCGCCCGTTCCGCTCAAAATTAATGGCGATTATCGCATTCTTGAGATCAAGTCAGATGGATCGATCTTCAATGCTCATGCTCCAGATAACGCTTCTGGCGAGGTCGAGGGCGGACAAGCCGTAGGCATCTACACGGCGGATGCCGATACGCGCGACCCTGAGCCTTTTGTTATCGACTCCAACTCCACCAACTATCCCGCGCATATCGCCAATCTTTATTTGCAGGTTCCCACGCTTGATCCGCGAGTAGCGAAGCTGGCCCGCGACGTGACCGCCGCTTCCACCTCAAACTACATGCGCGCCAAAGATATTGAGCGCTACCTGAAAAATAATTACGGCTATACCCTGCAATTGCCTGGAATGCGCGAACCTGATCCCCTGGCCCGGTTCTTGTTTGAGCGGAAGAAAGGCCATTGCGAATATTTCGCCACGTCCATGGCCATGATGCTGCGCACGCTCGGCATCCCAACGCGCACCGTGAACGGCTTCCGCGGCGGTGAATACAATGACCTCACCAATAGCTACATTGTGCGGGAAAAAGATGCGCACTCCTGGGTGGAAGTTTATTTCCCGGAGTATGGCTGGGTCTCATTTGATCCCACTCCGGCAGGCAATGCCGACGATCCACAAAACGGATGGTCACGCATGGGCCTATACCTTGACGCCGCACGCCAGATCTGGCGTGAGTGGGTCGTGAACTATGATTTTAGCCATCAGATGAAGTTGCGCTCAGACCTGAGCACAACCACTGGCAACGTCCAATCCAATTTCAGGACATGGGCGCAAGATCAGTATGTCCGGGTGGTGGAGTTCTTCAGCCGCTGGGAGCGAAGGCTGGAAAGGCTTTCGCCCCGGCAGATGGCCCTATGTTGTGTCTTGATCGGTCTGCTTCTGGCCCTGCCGTTTGCGCCCATGACATGGCGCACCATCCAGCGCACGCGGGCCCTCAGGCATCCGCAAAAGGCGCCGCGCACATCCGCCAGTTTTTGGTACCAGCGCATGCTCAAGATGATGGCCCGGCGCGGAGTGCGTAAGGAACAGTCACAAACGGCGGAAGAGTTTGCTTCTTCCATCCCCGATCCGCGAATACGCCACGATGTTGAGCTCTTCACTGAGCACTACGAACGCGCCCGCTTTGATGCATCGGTGGAAGATGCTCAACTCCTTCCTGAGCTTTACGAAGAGATCGCCGGAAAGAAATAGTCCGCTTCCCTTCCGGACGATAAGCGGCTCCGGCCTGCCTCCAAGCTTTCATCCGCATCCTAACGCTATAATCCGCCGGAAGAGATATGCCCTCTCTTGAACAAGCTTTCGAGTGGCTGCTGGGGCCGGAGGCCTCTGCTGAAACTCCGCGCACACATCTGCTGCCGCGCTGGATCTTTCTTCGCTGTCTGGGCGTCATCTATTTTTCCGCCTTCTACTCGCTTCTTTTCCAGATCAAAGGCATGATCGGCCCTCACGGCATCCTGCCTGTTGGAGGATATTTAGGCGACGTAGCGAATTACTATCCTGGCCTGCAGCGCTTCTGGTTCGCGCCCACGCTGCTCTGGATCGGCGCAGGAAATCATGCGTTAATGCTGATCACATGGGTAGGCTTGGTCGCTTCCATCGCTGTCGTTTTAAACCTGTGGCCGCGCGTGACTCTGATGATATGTCTGGTTTGTTTCCTATCGTTCGTTGCCGCCGCGCAGGATTTTTCCAGCTTTCAATCGGACGGCATGCTCCTGGAAGCCGGATTTATCTCGCTATTTTTTGCGCCGCCCGGCTTGCGACCCGGCCTGGGCTCAACGCATCCTCCTTTGCGTTTAAGCTTGTTTCTTCTTCAATGGGAATGGTTCCGCATCTACTTTGAATCCGGCGTTGTGAAGCTTACCAGCGGCGATTATTCCTGGCGTCACCTCACCGCCATGGATGACTACTACCAGAACGGCCCGCTGCCTACATGGTTAGGCTGGTACGTGCAGCAGCTTCCTCACTGGTTCCATGCGGCCACCGCCTTGATGACTCTGGTTGCTGAACTCGGTCTGGTCTGGATGCTATTTCTTCCTCGCCGCTTCCGCATCATCTGCTTTCTGATTGTTACGCCTTTTCAGATCGGAATCATCCTCACCGCGAACTACACATTCCTCAATTACCTTGTTCTGGTGCTAGGCTTCCTCTTGCTCGATGACGGTTTTATCCGCTCAGTGCTGCCGCAACGCTGGAAAAATTGGGGAAAGCGGGATTCAACGCAATCATCGGACGCACAAGCCTCGCCCTCCCGCTCTGCTGCGTGGCTTCGTCCGGTATGGAGAAGCATTGCAGCCATCTATCTTGGCTGGGTTTTCTACGCGACTACCACGCTGCTGTTCGCCATGATTCCCTATGCGCCGCCTCTGCCTCTGGCTCCGGCGCGCGTACTGGAGCCTTTTCGCATTGCCAACCAGTACGGCCTGTTTGCCAACATGACTCATGAGCGCTATGAGATTGAGTTCCAGGGATCATCCGATGGCCAGAACTGGATACCCTATCCCTTCCGCTACAAGCCGCAGGATGTCCGCAAAGCGCCCGGCATCTATGCGCCTTACCAGCCTCGTTTTGAATGGGACTTATGGTTCGCCTCGCTCGGCAAATGGCGAAATTATCCTTGGGTGGTGCAGACGGAAGCACGTTTGTTAACCAATGAGCCGGACGTGCTCACGCTATTTGCCGGCAATCCCTTCAGCAGCGCGCCTCCTCGGAAAGTGCGCGCCGTGATCTGGCAATACTGGTTCACCGATCGCGCCACCAAACGCAAAGATGGAACCTGGTGGCGGCGCGAATTCAAGGGAATCTATGCGCCCATGGTGGAGTGGACTCCCGACGGCAAGATCGTGATGAGCCAGTGATTCTCTCTGAAATCTCGAGCGTAGCAGGAGATCTATTTAAGCGACAATAAGCCTTGGTCACCATGAACACCTCGAATTGATGCAAAGGAACGCGATCTAAAATAATTCGCGCTTTTTCGCGTGCATTCGCGGCTAAATTGCTCTTCCCATAACATGCGCAGAGGAGCCCAACTCCGCAAAAACACTGGCCTTCGCGATGCTACAATAGAGAGACAGCATGCCAGTAGAGAACCTCACAATAGCGCCTCCGCAGCCGGAATCTGTCTCTCGCCCAAGCCCTTTAAAAGTTGGGTTTGTGAGCCTCGGCTGCCCCAAAAACCTCGTGGATAGCGAGGTCATGATGGGCCTGTTGCAAACCGGTGGCGCGCAGATTACCGCACGTGCTGAAGACGCCGATGTGATCGTGGTAAATACCTGCTCGTTTATCGACTCGGCCAAACAGGAATCGGTGAATACCATCCTGGAAATGGCGCAACACAAAATCATGGGCAAGGCGCAGAAACTGATCGTGGCGGGCTGCCTAGTGGAGCGCTATCGCACGGAAATCCAGAAGAATATTCCTGAAGTTGACGCGGTGGTCGGCACCGGCGAACTTGATGCCATTCTCGCCGCTGCGGGAATTCACGCAGGCGGCGCTGCCTCCGATGATTCGCCATTTGTCATTCTGAATCATTCATCGAACAGCCAGGCATTGAAGTCCGGTATGCCAGCGCGGCCTGAGGGTCTGGCACGCGAACAAAGCGGTCGCTTCTCACGCGCGGAGTGGGACGGCGCAATCTCTGACCTGCCCAACTATCTTTACGATGAAACCACGCCGCGCGTGCTGGCCACGCCCAAAGCATCGGCATACATCAAGATCGCTGAAGGCTGCGACCATCCCTGCGGCTTCTGCATTATTCCGCAGTTGCGCGGCAAGTTTCGCTCGCGCCATTTTGAATCGGTGATTGCTGAAGCTGAGCGGCTTGCCGCCGGCGGCGTGCGCGAACTCACGCTCATCGGCCAGGACACCACATGCTACGGCGAAGACCTCGGCTTGAAAGATGGCCTTGCTCTGCTGCTGGAGCGGCTGGCCCAGATTGAAGCTCTCCGCTGGGTGCGGTTCCTCTACGCCTATCCGAACAAGATCACTGGCAAGCTGCTTGAAACCATCGCGCGATACGAAAAGATTTGTTCTTACGTCGATGTCCCGCTGCAGCATGCGTCGGCCTCGGTGCTCAAGCGCATGAAACGCGGCGCTGGAGCCGAGATATTTTTGAAGTCAGTAGAAAAGATGCGACGCACGATACCTAATCTCACTCTGCGTACATCGTTCATCGTCGGCTTTCCCGGCGAAACAGAAGCCGACTTCGCCGAATTGTGCGAGTTCGTAAAATCCGCTGAATTCGACTGGCTTGGCGTCTTCAGCTATTCCGACGAAGACGGCTCCGCGGCTTACCATCTGGGTAACAAAGTTGTACCGCGCGAAATTGAACGCCGCCGCAAGAAGCTGATGCAGATCCAACGCCAGATAAGTAAAAAGAACAAGCGCAAGCTCATAGGCCGCGAGTATGACGTTCTTGCGCTCGGCCCTTCAGAAGAAACCGATCTTCTCTGGGAAGGCCGCACGGAAATGCACGCCCCGGAAATTGACGGCAAACTTTTTATCAACGATTTTGGCGACCACGAGGAACTTGTGCCGGGCACGTTTTATCGCTGCGAGATTACTGAGGCACACGACTATGACCTTGTGGCGCGCATCGTTGGCTAAATCTGCATCATCTAATTTTGTATGCCGAAGAAAAAGCCACTTGCGCTTCGCTGTCCTATCTGCCGCACACTCGTGCTGAGGACGCAGGAAAACTTCCCCTTCTGCAGCGACCGCTGCCGCTCCATCGATTTGGGCAAATGGGCCAGTGGCGGCTACGTGATCTCCACCAGGATCAACGATCCTGAGCTACTCGAGGATTTGGCCGAACAGCAATCCAAGCAGAAGCGAGACCCCGACGGCGATTCGTCGGAGCAATAAATCACCTGCCCCACACTACACTATTTTCGTGTACACTGTTTTAGTATGAAAAATATTACATTGAGTGCGGATGAGGATCTTATAGAGCAAGCGCGGCTTGTGGCCCGAGCTCAGCGAAGGACACTGAATGCGGCGTTCAGGGAGTGGCTTGAGCAATTCGCCGGGACGTCTCAGGACGCTAAAAAAGTAGAGGCTCTGATGAAGCGGTTACGACACATCAAGTCTCGCGGCCCATATACCCGCGACGAAATGCATGAACGATAAATTCTTTCTGGACACCAATATTTTTGCTTATATGTTCGATGCCCGTGCTGCCCAAAAGGCGGAACAGGCGCGCCGATTAATCAAACAAGCTGTTTCCACGCGAAAAGGAGTTATAAGTCAACAGGTAGCTCAGGAATTTTTTAATCTCGCGTTTCGAAAATTTCAACCGGCAATGACATTAGCGGAAGCAGAAGATTATCTATCAACAATGTTCCAGCCCTTGCTGGTTGTGCAATCCATACAAACATATAAGGAAGCTCTGCAACTTCATTCCCGCTATCGCCTGGCTTGGTATGACTCCCTGATTGTGGCAGCAGCACGGGAAAGCGGGTGCAAGATCCTCTATTCAGAAGATTTTCAACACGAACAGCGGTTTGGCGAACTTCGAGTCAAAAACCCTTTTTTGTAACATCTTATACAGGTCTGCTTGGTCAATAGTTCATCCCCAACACGTTCCCGGCTTTCCTGGCTCATCGCCACCTTCTTTGGCATCGGGCATTTGCAGCCCGGGTCGGGAACATGGGCTTCGGCGGTCACTATCGCGCTATGGTGGGTCGCCAGCATATGGCTACCGTCAACGTGGCTCATTCCTGCCGCTATCGCCGTTTCGGTGCTGGTGACCCTGATCGGCATTCCTCCGTCGACCGTAGTGGCGCGGGAAAGCGGCATTGAAGACCCCGGATTCGTGGTGATTGATGAAGTTGCCGGCCAGATGATCGCGTTGATCGCCGTCCCGGTGAATTGGAAATACATGCTGGCGGGTTTTATACTCTTTCGTAGCTTTGACATAGTGAAGCCGTTCCCGCTACGCCGCCTTGAAGCGCTGCCGGGTGGGACCGGAATCATGATGGATGACGTTGGCGCAGGGCTTTACGCGCTTGCCTTGCTTCAGATATGGCAGCATTTTATAGCGCATTAGGCCACACCTCCATGGGAATTACCGAAAGCCTGCTGGGCAAGAAAAATGTAGATGGCAATCCTTATATTGAAGCCATTGACCCGCCAGCTTCACTCCCCGGAGGCGAGGTCCGCATTCTTGGGCGCGCTCTCAAGCCTCCGCAATTGGCGCGGCCTGAAGTATTGTTTAGCGGCACGTGTGGCCCCATTGTGGTGAGCTCAGAAGATTTTGTCATCGCGCGGGTGCCGTTTGGCGCTGAGTCAGGTCTGGTCACCGTCCAGAACAACGGATATGTAAGTAATGGCCGGGAACTCAAGATTGCCCAGCCTATCGCCGAGAGTCTGCATCCTGTCGCCAACCCTGCTATTGACCGCGACGGAAACATTTACGTCACCTATTCCGGCGGTCGCGGACAGAAAGTGCCCGTCGCGATTTACAAGATCGATCCGGATTACAACGTCAAACCGTTTCTCCCTGAGCTGATGAATGCCACCGGCATGGCCTTTGATCCCCAGGGACAGCTCTATGTTTCCTCACGCTATGACGGCACTGTATACCGCGTGGCTCCCAACGGCACTCTCAGCACTTATGCTGAAGGTATGGGCGTCGCCACCGGAATCGCTTTTGATAAGTCCGGCAATCTCTATGTTGGTGATCGTAGCGGGACGATCTGGCGCATCGCGCCGGACAGACAAATTTTTGTGTTCGCCACACTAGAGCCCAGCGTTGCCGCTTATCATCTCGCCTTTGCGCCCGATGGCACTCTGTACGTGACTGGTCCCACGAACTCCAGCTTTGATGCCGTTTACAGCGTTGATCCTCATGGCACCGTCACCGTCTTTTATCGCGGACTGGGACGGCCTCAGGGGCTCGCGTTCGATGTCGAAGGCAATCTCTACGTCGCAGCATCGCTCGGCGGCAAGCGCGGCATTGTAAAAATCACGCCCGACAAACGCGCAAGCCTGGCAATTGCCGGACACGGGCTGGTTGGGCTGGCATTCACCCGGAGCGGCGGAGCGGTATTGGTGACCACGAACGCGGTTTTCCATCTCACCTGGGGCGTGCAGGGCCTTCCTCTCATTTAGACTGCTAACGTGAACGCTGAGATCATTGCCATTGGATCGGAGCTGCTGACTCCCTTCCGCCAGGACACGAACTCGCTCTTCCTCACCGAGCAACTGAACCGCCTGGGCGTGGAAGTAAGCTTCAAAACCATTGTGGGCGATCGCCGTGCTGACCTGGTTAGCGTAGCCCGCATTGCGCTCTCCCGCGCCGATGTCGTCATCTTTATGGGCGGTCTCGGCCCCACTGAAGACGATCTTACGCGTGAGTGCGTGGCTGAAACGCTGGGCCGTCCACTCAAAAGACACGCTCGTATTGTTGAAGATCTGCGTGCCCGTTTTGCGGCCCGCGGCTGGAAGATGGCGGAGAACAACGAACGCCAAGGCGATGTTATCGACGGCGCGGACGCGCTCGACAATAAACGCGGTTCAGCGCCGGGGCAGTTCCTGCACATTGACGATCAACATGGGCACGCAATCATCATTCTTTTGCCTGGACCTCCGCATGAACTCCGGGGGATGTTTGAAGAGCACGTCTTCGAGCGACTGAAACGACTTGTTCCTTCGCAACATATTGCTACGCGCGAATTAAAGATCGGCATGATTGGCGAATCTATGGTCGATAAGCGAGCCGCTCCCATTTACAAAGCAGCACAGGGCGTTGAAACTACGATCCTTGCCGGAACGCCGGGAGAAGTACAGCTTCATCTCCGCGCACAAGCCACCTCACTGGAAGAAGCACAGAAGCGCGTGGATGCGCTCGCTACTCTGCTTGAGGACGAATTTGAAGACGCCATCTTCGCCACCAAGGGCGAGAGCATGGAGCAGATTGTCGGCTACTACCTGGGCATGCGGGAAAAGACGCTCGCCGTAGCGGAGTCCTGTACCGGTGGCATGCTGGCCGCTAGGATCACCTCCATTCCTGGCAGCTCGCGGTATTTCCTGGGCGGGGCCGTGGTCTACGACAATTCTGTAAAGACAGCTTTGGCCGGAGTGCCGCCTCTATTGATTGCAGAACATGGCGCCGTTAGCCGCGAAGTTGCTGCCGCGCTTGCGGAAGGCATTCGCAATAACTGCAAAACAAGTTTTGGCATAGGCATCACGGGCGTAGCTGGACCAGCAGGCGGATCGGATGAAAAACCTGTAGGTCTCGTCTTCCATGCGCTGGCTGACGGCAGCCATACAGAAGTCATTGAGAGGACCTTCCCCGGCGATCGCGACCGCATACGCCATTGGGCCACGCAGCAGGCCCTGGATATGGTCCGCCGAAAGCTGATGTAACATGCGCCTCTTCATCGCACTGGATATTCCTGCTGACGTTCGTGCTGCCTTAACCGGCTGCATGGAACGCGCACGCGCACTTGCGCCCGATGCTCGCTGGGCCCGCGTTGAAGGTTTGCACGTCACATTGAAGTTTATCGGCCACGTGGATGATGCCATTGTCGAGCAAATCAAAGTCGCGCTGGGATCGGTCAAGACTGTGCCCTTTGAGGTGAAATTTGCAGGCGTAGGATTCTTTCCCAATCCGCATGCCGCTCGCGTCTTCTGGGCAGGAGTAGATGGTAGCAATCATCTTCCTCATCTGGCTTCGAGTATTGACGCCGCTCTGGAAAAGCTGGGCTTCCAGCGGGAAACCAAGCCCTACCACCCACATCTCACGCTGGCGCGGACAAGTTCCCGCCCTCTTCGCGAGTTAAAGCCGTTGCTGGATGAACCGCCACCACAGTTCGGTACAATGACAGCGCACGAATTCTTTTTGTACCAAAGTCAGCCGCAAAAAGGCGGCTCAAAGTACACAAAGCTGGAACGATTTGCGCTGGAGTAGCGCTGCGCCTTGATGACAAGTCTTTATCTGATCACCGCTTTGATCTCTTATCTGCTGGGCTCGATTCCGTTCGGGTATCTGTTGGTGCGCATCTTTCGCGGACAAGACATTCGCCAGACCGGCAGCGGCAACATCGGCGCTACCAACGTTGCGCGTTCGGGCGCCAAGGGACTCGGAATCGCCACATTGGTATTGGACGCGCTTAAAGGAGCTTTGGCGGTGTGGTTAGCCGCTCTCATTGCTGCGTCGAAATACAATCTCTGCGGCGGCTTCGTCCAACATCCCTGCACTCCAGCTTTGCGTTTAATGTCGTGGGCAGCGCTTTGCGCCGTCCTGGGCCATGTTTTTCCTGTCTGGCTGCGCTTCAAAGGCGGCAAAGGTGTTGCGACGGCGCTGGGTGTTTTCTGTGTCTTGTTTCCCAAAGCTATTCTGCTGGCGCTGGCGATTTTCATTCTTGTTGTAGCAATCACCCGTTATGTTTCGCTCGGCTCTATTCTTGGCGCGATAGCTTTCCCCGTGGCCGCATACTTCATGCAGAACGCTGACTGGCTCTCTCTGCTTCTTGCGTCCGGCGTATCGTTGATCATCATTCTTAAACATCATCAGAACATCATCCGGCTGCTGGCCGGAACTGAGAACCGCTTCGGCGGAAGCAAACCTCAAGTCGCGGAGAAGCAACTTTGAGCCGGGTAGCCGTCATAGGCGCGGGAGCGTGGGGTACGGCTCTGGCCATGGTGTTGGGTCGTCGCGGTGACCATGAAGTGCGCCTGTGGGCGCTGGAAAAAGAAGTGCTGCAAAGCATTGCGCGTTCGCGCACCAATGATCTGTTTCTTCCGGGCTGCGCTCTGCCCCCTTCCATCACAGCGACAAATGATTTCAAGGAAGCCCTCTCCAGTGTGGAGATCATCGTGAGCGTAATGCCCTCGCATCATTGCCGGCGAACATTTGAACACATGGCACAGTGGCTTCAGCCGCATATGCTTTTTGTGAGCGCCACCAAAGGCATTGAAAATGACACCCTGCTGCGCATGACCCAGGTGATTCATGAAGTGGTGCAGCGGTTCTGTGGGTTCGAGCCAAAGATTGGCGCCATCAGCGGCCCCTCATTCGCCAAGGAAGTGGCAGAAAAACATCCGACTGCCGTTACCATCGCCTCTGCCGATAGCGCCCTGGCGGCGCGCGTGCAGAAGGACTTTAGCGATCCCAGCTTCCGCGTTTACATGAATGACGATCTCACCGGGGTTGAACTAGGCGGCGCGCTTAAGAACGTTATTGCCATTGCCGCAGGCGTGTGCAGCGGCCTGGGACTGGGTCATAATTCAGTAGCCGCGCTCATTACTCGCGGGCTGGCCGAAATCACACGACTCGCCGTGGCGTGCGGCGCTAAGCCGCAAACCATGTTTGGCCTTTCCGGCATGGGCGATCTGGTGCTCACATGCACCGGAGGCCTTTCCAGAAATCGCAGCGTCGGTGAGGCACTGGGCCAGGGACAGCCCTTGCAGCAGATCATCGCCGGCATGCACGGCATGGTGGCGGAAGGGGTCCTTACCACGAACGCTGCCCTGGGGCTGGCGAAGAGATACCAGGTTGAAATGCCAATTACTGAACAAATGTATGCCATCCTGCATGATGGCAAATCGCCTCATGACGCCATCCGTGAACTGATGACCCGCCCCGGCAAGGTGGAAGATAAGTTTTAAGAGTCTGCTCATGGGAAGTCCTGGCCCACGGCTTTGAAATCGCTTTTTCTCAGGGATATTCCCCAATTTCAGGCTTCCTAAATCAAGGCCACGCAGCGGATTGGAGTACTTCCGTAATCCCGGCAAAGGCCTTTTTTTGGTTAGATTTGGGGTGGTTTCAGCATACAATTTAGAAATTACGTCTCTGGCTTTATGAAACTGCCGTTGCCCGCCCGGATACCGATTCTGTACCTGATTCTCATCGTCTTGATAGCGGTGGGAGTGGTGCCGCTTTATTTCTATGCCACCAAAATGGTGGTCCGGAACCGCGAAACCCTGGGAAGCAATGAGAAGTTGCTGCAGAACAGCGTTACGACCACGCTGGCCCAATCAATTGCGCAACGCGAGAAAGACATCAGCTCCACCCTTTCCAGTCTGGCCTTCTCTATCAAAGTCACAAGCAACAGCAATCTGAGCGGGAAAAATGTTGAAGCTGCTGACGTAAGGGCGCTCCTGCAGAATTACATTGAAGACCCGGACTCCATTGTCCCTTACGCGCGGTTGGTTAACACTGAAAACCAGTCCATGATGAACGCGGGCATCATAGAGCCTGATACGTTTTTGGAACGGGAACTTGAACGCGGGCTGGCAGCGGCACATGCCCAGCGCGAGTACAGTGGCGACCCGCTTTCCATCGGGTCCGGCAAACAGGCCCGCACAGTGATGGTTGTCGGCAAGCCGGTTCTTAGTGACAATCACGAATATCTCGGGTCATTGGAACTGGTGATTGACTTGCAATATCTGGTCAAACAGCTCCAGCACGCCAAAAACACCCAGAACCTGGATACTTTTGTTGTCGACCGCTCCGGCCGCGTAGTCGCATCGCCTAGTCCGCGTTATGCCACCGGCCAGGACATGAACTCTAACGAGCTGGTAAAAAACTTCGTCGATCAAAAAGGTAAAGTGCCGGTCGCCGTCACCATGGACTACTCGGTCCAGGAAGGCAAGAACCGCATCCCGATGCTTGGCACGTACTTCCCTGTCACGGGGCTAGGCTGGGCAGTTGTGGCGCAGAAAACGCAAGAAGAAGCGTATATCGATATCACTGACATGCGCCGCGATGCCATACGCGCCGCTCTCATCGCAATTGCCTTCAGCATTTTTGTCGGAATATGGGCCGCCCGGCGTCTCACCACGCCTCTGCATGTCCTTACCGAATCCAGCCGCACCATTGCGGGCGGTGATTTCAAGCATCGTGTTCGCCTGAAGAGCCGGACAGAATTCGGCGAACTGGCCCAGACTTTCAATACGATGACGGACGATCTGGAACAGTTCGTCGATGATCTTAAGAAAGCCGCGGAAGAAAACCGCACGCTGTTCCTGAACTCCATCCAGATGCTGGCCGGCGCGGTCGACGAAAAAGATCCGTACACGCGCGGCCATTCTGATCGCGTCACGCGTTACTCCGTCCTCATTGCCACGGAAATGGGATTGAAAGAGGAAGATATCGATAAGATTCGTGTCTCCGCGCAGCTTCATGACGTGGGCAAGATTGGCATTGAAGATCGCATTTTGAAAAAACCAGGCGCTCTTACGCCGGAAGAATTCGAGATCATGAAGACGCATACCACCAAAGGCGCCGCAATTCTGCGCCCAGTGGAAGCCCTGCGGGACATGCTGCCGGGAATTGAACTGCACCATGAATCACTGGATGGACGTGGTTATCCTCATGGGCTCAAGGGCGACCAGATCCCCCTGATGCCGCGCATTATCATGGTTGCGGACACGTTTGACGCTATGACCACGAACCGTCCGTACCAGGCGGCGATGGATCCGGAATATGTGATTCGTATTATTAATTCACTGGCGGCGACCAAGTTTGATCCCACCGTTGTAGCGGCGATGACAAAAGTATTTGAGACCGGTAAACTGCGCATCCATCGCGCGGCGGCTGTGAGCGGGGAAGAAGCTGCGGCGGCCGCGGCAGTTAGCGCGCAAGCACAGGCATAAAGCATCGACAATCGATAAGCCGGAACTATACCCTGTCTGGCGAATCACTTTTTCTTCAGCTTCAAGCCTTCTTCTTTCAAGCTGACAAACCACAGGTAAATCTCGTCCACACGCTGGATGTCTTTCTCCAGCATGGCATGATCGGCACATTTCCGAATGAAACTTTCTTCGTTACCCCGTTTGAGCACGGACACAACCTCGAATAATTCATGCACCTTGGAATGCATGATCCGCAAATCCGCAATCAGGCGCATCTCTTCCACATTGAACCGTGGCCCTTCATTTTCTCTGGTCATGATGTTCTCGCTCTCCCGGAGTTCATGTGTTTAGATGCGCAACTGCTGCTTTTCGAGCAGCAAGAGGAACGAAAAAGGTTCCCAAAAGATCCGAGGATGTCCCTCTCCTAAAACTTTAGCTTACTTGAGTACTGATGTCCCGTAAATCACGGGGGCAGGAGCCTTGGCAGTGAATAACTAGGGCGCGTACCGATATAATCAAAAGGTTCGGCAGGCATTCATAACTAATGATTCAGACTCTATTCGGAACACCGCAACCGTCGTTTCTCGACAAGATGAAACAGGCAGTCACGCGCACGCGTGAGAACCTGAGCGAGCGCATTGATGAAGTAATGGCCCTCACCAAGGAGATCGACAGCAGCACGCTGGACGATCTGGAAGGCATTTTGCTCGGCGCAGACCTGGGCATGAAGACCACCCAGGAAATATTGTCGAAACTCCGCGAAAAGGCCGATCGCAAGCAGATCAAGGACACATCCGAGCTCAAAAAATTAATTAAGGAACAGGTGCTGGCTATCCTGAACGCCACTCCGGCTCGTGCCGGGAAACCCGCGAAAGGCGAGCCGGAAATCATTATGGTGGTGGGGGTAAACGGCACCGGAAAAACAACCACTATCGGCAAGCTGGCGCATGCGTTACGGACGGAACGTAAGACCGTTCTGCTATGCGCCGCGGATACCTTCCGCGCCGCTGCCATTGAACAGCTTGAAGTCTGGGGTTCGCGTACTGGCGTAGAAGTCATCAAGACCAAGCCTGGCGGAGATCCTTCAGCGGTGCTCTACGACGCACTCAGCGCCGCCAAGGCTCGCCATACTGACAGCGTGATTATCGATACTGCTGGCCGCCTCCACACGAAAACCAGTCTGATGGCCGAGTTGGAAAAGATGAAGCGCACCGCGCAGCGCATTATTCCCGGAGCGCCACATGAAGTTCTGCTGGTAATGGACGCCACCACAGGCCAGAACGGATTGCAGCAGGCACGTTTGTTTACGGAATCTGCGGGAGTCACTGGAATCGTTCTTACCAAGCTCGACGGTACCGCAAAAGGCGGCGTGGTGGTGGCCATTTCTCGCGAGCTTGGATTGCCAGTACGCTACGTAGGGGTGGGAGAGAAGGCAGGCGATCTCCTGCCTTTCAATGCTGAGAATTTTGCCGAGTCTTTATTTTCCACGAACTAGTTCGCGAGCCATTATGTAAATCATGGCATTTTCTCAACAAGACGAGCATTTCATGCGCCGGGCGCTGAATCTCGCACGTCGCGGTAGTGGACTTACCTCCCCGGGCGCTCGCGTTGGCGCGGTCATTGTAGACAGCACCGGACAGATTGCTGGCGAAGGCTTCTATACGTTTGACGGCCTGAAGCACGCCGAGGTCCTGGCCCTGGAGCAAGCCGGCCCACGCGCACGAGGCGGATCCATCTATCTAAATCTTGAACCGCATTGCCATCAGGGACGCACCCCACCGTGCACTGATGCGCTGATTGCGGCAGGCGTTAAGCGCGTAGTCGCGGCCATGGCAGATCCCAATCCCAAAGTTGCGGGCAAAGGGTTCCAACAGCTGCGCGCAGCCGGAATCGTAGTTGAAACAGGGTTATTCGAAGCCGAGGCGCGCCGGCTGAATGAAGCCTTCGCTCGCTTCATCCTCACTCGATTGCCGCTGGTCACACTGAAATCCGGCATGACGCTCGATGGAAAAATCGCTCCGCCTCCTGGCGATTCATTCAACCCATCCGCTTTGGGGGCTATGGGCGCAACTGGCGGCTGGATCACCAGCGAAGAAGCTCGCGCTCACGTGCAAGAACTGCGGCATGAATCAGACGCAATCATGGTCGGCGTTGGCACCATCATCGCAGACGATCCATTGCTCACGGACCGCACGGGGCTTCCCCGTCGACGTCCTCTGCTGCGCGTGATACTCGATTCCCGGCTCCGTTGTCCGCTCGAATCGCGCCTGGTCAAGACCGCAAAAGACGACGTGTTGATTTTTTGCTCCTTCGCGGAAGAAAAGAAGCGCCGCCAGCTAGAAGAACATGGAATTCGTGTGGAACAAGTTCCGCTCGGCTCCAGTGATGGACGACCTGACCTGGCCAGAATCATCGCTCGTCTGGGCGAATTGGAAATCACCAGCTTGCTGATTGAAGGCGGCGCGCTGGTCAACTGGACTGCGCTTGCCACAGGCGTGGTGGACAAGATTTTTCTTTATTATGCGCCCAAGATTCTTGCCGGTGGCGGATCAGTTCCTTTTGCCGGTGGCGAAGGATTCCGCCGTCTCAGTGAAGCAGCGCAGGTGAAAGACATTGTTCTGCATCGCTTCGGTGAAGACTTCGCGGTTGAAGGCTACCTGCGCAATCCTTACCTCACGCCGGAGGCGCACATCTGATGTTTACCGGACTCATCCAGGAAACCGGCGAAATCGCTTCTAGCGAGCGCGTGGCCGGCCAGAATCGCGGCTCTGTCACACGCATCACCATCAAGGCTGCGAATATTCCGTCTGAATTAAAGACCGGTGACAGCGTTGCGGTGAGCGGCGTCTGCCTCACTGCGGTCGATATCGGCGAACACCAATTCTCCGCCGACTTGGCGGAAGAGACTCTGAAACGTACATCGTTGCAACGCCTGAAAACCGGGTCAATTGTGAATCTGGAGTTACCGGCCAAGGCCCAGGATCGTATGGGAGGCCACGTGGTGCAAGGACATGTGGACGGAGTGGGTTTCATTGTCAGCCTGCAAAAAATTAAGTTTCGCGATGATTGGCGTCTGGTTGTCGAACTGCCATCGGAGCTTTTGCGCTATGTGGTACCTCAAGGCTCAATCACCATTGAAGGGATCAGTCTCACTGTCGCCGCAATTGAAGGCAGCCGCGTGGAAATCGCCATCATTCCTCATACCTGGCAGTCAACCAATCTACGGGCGCTCCATGCCGGCGATCCGGTGAATATTGAGGTGGATGTGCTGGCAAAGTACGCAGAGAAGATGTCCCACGGCAAAACACATGGCAAACTTACTACAGCCGATCTTATCAAGCAGGGCTTTTAGCGTGGTCTAAAACAAAAGATCAGCACGCCAGGTTCGACCGTGCTGATCTTTAGGTTAAAGCGCAAGGGAGGGTCGGTGCGCTTCTAAACTTTTGTTCAGTTCTTAGGCGTTTCCACTAATTGCCAGAACCACATAAACCAGAGCAACTCCCACTGCTGCCCATACCCGGAAGTTCTGAAACTGTCGTGACTCGCTCATCTCGTGCGTCCTTTGTCCTTGAAATTAAGGGGGGAGGACCGTTCTACAATCAGGATCATGCGCCCGCACTGCACGAGACAAAATTAAAGCGGTGTTAAATTTCTTAATTCTGTAATCGTCGGCGACAATTCGGGCGAGCATTGCCCGGAACGGCTGGAAAATCGTTGAAAGCAAAGGATTAGTCGGGTGATTAAATCTATCGGGAAGCGAACGATTGCTTAAACTCAGCGGAATATTTACCAAAATAACTTCATCAATCCCGTAGCGGGTAGATCGGCGACGATAAATTTCTGCTCTCGTCCCACATTTTTCATCAATGCTTCAGCCGCCAGATATCCACTGCGAACGGCGCCTTCCATAGTCGCGGGCCAACCGGTCGCGGTCCAATCACCGGCCAGGAAAATTTGCGGCCACTGTGTTATAGCCGCAGGACGATATTTATCCAGCCCGGGAAGAATCGCATACGTGGCGTAAAATTCCTTGATAACCGCGGCTTTCACCAGCTTTGCTTCACGCACCGCAGGAAAAAACTCAGCCAACTCACGCGTGGCCAGTTCCAGGATTTCTTCACGTGATTTCTGTACTAGTGACTTTGATGCGCTTACAACCAACTCAACGTAGCTGCCTTGGCCGGCATTTTCCCGGCCCTCATGGAACTTTGATTTATGAAACATCCACTGAATCGTGCGATCCAGCAATACCGCATGCGACAACGGCGTAATTTCGCGGTCAAACCAGAGATGTATCCCTGTGATTGAAGAGGGCTCAAATTTCGCAAGCTGTTGCTTGATTGGTTTAGCCGATTCGTCCGACGGCAGCAGACTTGCGACATTCTGAAATGGCGCCGCCAATACAACAAAATCAAACTGCCGCTCACCCGAGCCGGTCAATACGCCCACCCGGTCTTGCTTTGGTCCGATTGCGGTTACTGACGACCGCAGCAGCACCTCACCGCCTCGCGTGCATATATAGTCAATTGCGGCCCCGTACAAATCCGACAGAGGAATACTCGGAAGCCCCATTTTGCCCGCAGCGGCTGACTTCATGAATGACTCGCGAAAGACCTGCGCAGCATAGCGGACGGAAATGCGGTCCAGATCTTCGTTTAAGGCACTTACCAGCACTGTCTTCCAGAACCGCTCAATCGCCTGCTCCGTCTGCTTTTGCCGGCGCAGCCATGAAAGAAAACCCTCCGATGAATCTTCAGGCAGGCCGCGGCTCATCGCGGCCATGGCTCGGGAGATGGCAATCTTATCGTTCGCGCTTAGCATCTTTGCGCGGAGAAACGTCGGTACGTTGTGCATCGGCGCAGGAAGGAATGAAGGCGACATTTTACTGATCCGTCCGCCCGGCTCAATAAACGTCAGTTCATCAAACCACCGGATCTTCCCACTCACTCCCAGACGATTGTAGAACTCAATCAGGTTCGTGCAGCAGCCCAGCAGAACGTGCTGGCAGTTATCCACCACCTCGCCTGTTCCCGGATGTTCGTAAGAAGACGCACGGCCTCCCACATATGGCCGCCGCTCAAAGACAGTGACGCGCAATCCTGCGTCGGCCAGGGCACAGCCCGCAGCCAGCCCCGCGAGCCCGCCGCCCACGATTGCAACATTGTATTGTCTGGTTTCCAGCGTCATGCGATGCGGAGTAGAAATCCGCGGGATAGCACTTTCAATTTTTCCCAGAGAGTCAGCCGGACACGCTCCGTAAGCACGTCGTAATTGCGGTCCGTGATCTTCTGCAGCAGACGGCTATAAATTTCCACCAAGACCCACAATGCGGCCCGGCTGTCTTCATCGATCAATTCCATCAGCCACTTTGCCGACTCATAATATTTACGCGCGCGATCAGCTTCATATTCCAGGGCAGGGCGCAGTTGCTGCACTTGCGCGGGATCCTGCAACTTGCTCGAAGCAAAATTTGCCGCCGTAAGGTTGCTGCGCGCCATGTCTTCTTCCGGAATATAAATGCGCCCCATGGATGCGTCTTCTTTTATGTCGCGGACGATGTTCGTCAATTGGAACGCCAGCCCGCAGTCCTCGGCCAGAAATTCCGCTTTGGTGTCCTGATAACCAAAAATCCTGATGCATACCAAACCGACAACCGAAGCCACGTAATAGCAATATTGCTTCAGGTCTTCAAAAGTATTACAGAGGATGGCAGGTGACTCAGCCGATGCCGGAGGAATATCCAAATCCAGGCTGGTGCCGTAAACCAGCTTTTCAAAAAGTTCAGGCGGAATCTTGAATTTATTTTGAGCGTCACCCAGCGCCATCAGCACCGGATCGTCCGTTGCTTTGCCGGCAAAAACGGCTTTAGCGGCGTCCAGCCATTCGCTGAGTTTCTGGCGCTTTACCTGTGGATCAACTCCAGGTTCGTCAGAAATATCGTCGGCATGGCGCATGAATGCGTACACCGCGCTCAGCGCATTGCGCTTCTCTGAGGGCAGCACCATGAAGCCGTAATAAAAATTTTTGGCTGCGCGGCGTGATATGCCCCGGCAAACTGCGTAAGCATGGCTGAGCTGGTCACTCACAGCAACTTGCCCATGGCCGCGCGCAGCACCAGCAGCAACTTGCGGGACTTTGAAATCTCCGGGCGTGCTTTCAATACGTCGAACCCCTGGCGCTCGATGGCGTTCAGGATTTCCTGTCCGCCTCGGCTAAACAGCTCAAGGTCGATAGCCAATTCACGATTGACCATCTTTACCAGCGGCAGTCCGCGGGCAAACCAATCACGTGCGCGCTCAACCTCAAATTTCATCATTGCCACAAATTGTGGCGTTGCGCGCCGCTGTGCAATGTCTTCTCCGCTTACGCCAAAGCGGCGCAGGTCTTCCAGCGGAAGATATATCCGTCCTTTGCCATAGTCGAGAAAAACGTCTTGCCAGAAATTTGCCAGTTGCAGCGCCGTACACGTGTAGTCAGAAAGTTGCTGCCGCTCGGCATCACTATAGCCACATAGATAAAGAACCAGATGACCTACAGGGTTCGCTGAATAATGGCAATAGGCCAGAACGTCATCGAATGTTTCAAATCGGGTAACAGTCTGGTCCTGCCGGAAAGCGATCAGCAGATCAGAAAACTCATGCTTGGGAATACCGAATTGCTTTACCGTCTCCGACAGGGCAACAAACACAGGATGTTTCGGCGTGCCTGCATAACAAGCGTCGAGCTCGGTCTCCCACTGATCCAGCAGTTCCAATGACTGCTGCGGATCGCCCACCTCGTCACCCAGATCGTCAGAGATGCGGCAGTAGGCATAAACATTATAGAAATGTTGGCGTAGACGGCGGGGCAGGAACCATGTGGCAACAGAAAAATTTTCGTAATGCGATTTTGCCAACCGCTCACAATAGGCGCGAGCAGCCTCCAGAGATGGCGCTGTGGCCGGAATACGATACGATTCCGGCAGCGCGTTCCATCCCAGCGGCATGGACGAAGTGCTTGTGCGCGAGACTGACATGATTAGTGGCCGGGGATGATGGCCGTTTTGATCTGGCTCCCGCGGTCCAGCATCTGTTGCAATACTTGCTTCAGTTTGGAGAGAGGCGCTTCGCCGGTAACATAATCCGTGCTTTTCACGTTCTTTTCCGCAATCAATGAAAACGCCTTGCGAACCGTCTGCGGAGTATGGTGGAAGGTGGCTTTCAACGTGATTTCAGAATAGTGCAGCCGATTGGTGTCCAGTTCGACTTTCGTACCGCTGGCGCATCCGCCAAAGAAATTCACCACGCCGCCTCGACGAACCATTTCCACTGCCCATTGCCAGGTTTGCGGTCGTCCCACAGCTTCAATCACAATGTCTGATCCGCGGCCTTCTGTAACGCCGATCACCCGGTCAATAGGATCGTGTGTTCTTCCTATCTGGACCACTTCGTCTGCCCCGAATCTTTTCGCAGACGCTACCTGCTCAGCCCGCTTCACCACTGAAATCACTTTGCATCCGGTCAGCTTGGCTACTTGTACCAGCATCAATCCCAGCGGTCCCGCGCCAATCACGGTGACAGTATCGCCGATGTCGGCGCCCGTTTCCTGTAATCCTCGCAATGCGCAGGCCAGAGGCTCAGTCATGGCGGCCGATTCAAAGCTCACGTCATCCGGTAGAGCCAGCATGTTGGTTTCAACAATGCGGCGAGGGATCTTGATGTACTCAGCATATGCGCCGTTATTAAACAAAAGGTCTTCGCAGATATTTTCCTGGTGCTTCAGGCAGTAGAAACACGCGCCACACGGAGCGGAGTTCAACGCAACCACTTTCATGCCACGGCGGAAGTCACGCACGCCCGGCCCAACTTCTTCAATCACACCTGAAAGTTCGTGGCCAAAGAGCGCCGGAGGAACAATCATGCGCGCGTGATAGCCGCGCTGATACACCTTGAGGTCAGTCCCGCAGGTAAGCGCCACGTTCACCTTCACCAGCACCTCGCCGGGTTCAAGCGTGGGGATCGGCACCTTCTCAATCTTGATGTCCTCTTTGCCATAGAGGACCGCGGCTGTCATTTGTCCTTTCAAATACGTTTCTCCCATTCCAAGCCGGGTTGGATGACGATTTTCATTGATTCCGGCGACGGATGCGATGCCAGTTGAATCGCAGCTACCGATTCCGTCAGCGGAAATCGGTGCGAAATCAACCGGGCAAAATCAATTTCTCCGCTGAATACCAAGCGCACATTCTCTTCCTGCAAATCGACTGACGCACTATACGAGCCCATCAGCGTCTTTTCATCCATGCACACAGCCGCTGGATCGATAGCCACTTCGCTGCGCTGCGTCTGCGCGAACAGCATGATTTTTCCGCCGGGCCGCGTTGCATCCATAGCCGGCTTGATCAAGCTATTTCCCGCCGTTGCCAGGATCACAGCGTCGGCTCCACGTCCGCCGGTAATCGTTCTTACACGCTGTGCCGGATCTTCCGACCCTGCATTCACATTGTGCGACAATCCGAAACTCTCACTTATTTTAAGGCGTTGAGGGTACAAATCGGAAGTTACTACGGTCGCACCCGTCCGTTTGGCCAATGCTGCCAAAATGATCCCGATCGGCCCCTGGCCGATAACCAGCACCGTTGCATCACTTTGCAGCTGCAACGATTCAATCGCTTTCAGGCACGTATTTACGGGCTCAATAAATGAAGCCTGTTCGTATGAAACCTGGTCGGGGATTTTCACCACACCCTTGCGTACGATCCAATCCATTACGCGGATGTACTCGGCAAAACCACCGCCGCTGGGCTCAAAACCTGCTGTAGCGCCAACCTGTTTATAAACCGGGCATTGCGCAAAGACTTTTTTGCGGCAGTAATAACACTCACCACAGGGAATGTGATGGAAAACCATCACACGATCGCTAATGGCGAAGTTCTTTACGCCTGCACCCATCGCGACTACCCGGCCGGACATCTCGTGGCCAAAAATGCGAGGCGCCGAATGCGAACCGGTATGAATCTTCTTGAGATCAGTCCCGCAGATACCACAGGTGTGCACCCGTACCAGCAATTCTCCCTTGCCAATCTCCGGCACAGGAACTGTCTCCAGGCGGACATCATTTTTGCCACGATAGACAGCAGCTTGCATCGTCCGTGTGGGAGCGAGTTTGCCTTCCGCCGATTCGGGTTTGATTGCCGTGTGCATGATCTAACGTTTAACTTCCAGGAACTCTGCTCTATCCAGTGTAACAATTTCTTTTGCCGGTGATGCGCTGGCCAGATCATTCCTGAGTCGGTTACAGAGCGCCTCTATGGCACGCTTGCTGTTCCGCGCCAGAGCCGCAACTCTGGCCCATTGCCAGGGCCGCAAAGCTGCCCACAGGGCAAACTTGCCGCTTTGGAACTCTCCTGCAGCATTTAGAAACTTTCCCATCGGCGGCATAACAAAATCAGCTTCGTCTGAAATGGCTTTCACGCAACGGAAGCCAATTTGCTCCTGCTGTGCCACTCGGGCCACGCCAGCCGCTTCCATGTCCACAACCAGCCCATGAAATCGATTGACCAGTTCCCTCTTGGCTTCTGCTCCCGCAATTTCACCCGCGCTGACCAGAACTCCGCCGCTTACATGATTGCCATCCGCTGCACATCGATATTCAGACTCATCGGCTGCATCGACGACAACGTTCGGCGTAAAGATGCTGGCCACTTTTAAACTACGTATCAGCGCTCCCGCCAGCCCTGCGGATATCAGGAGCGTGGGCCGATGCTGCTGCACTACGGCCCGGGCCGCTAGCTCAGCTTTGTTGCATCCGATGCCTGACACCACTGCGACCACTTCATCGTGCTCAAATATAGAGAAACTTCTCTCATTGGAAGAAATCTTGCCGCGCTGCCATCCCCGCACCAGTGGCGCAATCTCTCGTTCCATAGCCGCGATGATTGCGATTTTGCTCATGCGTTCACCGTCGCAACCTGTGCTGCCGTTTCAACGTAGCCATGCGCCTGGAACCAATCGATGGCACGCCGTAGCGCATCTTCCACCGGCATCACCTTGTAGCCCAGCTCGCGCTCGGCCTTTGCCGACGAAGCAAACATTTTTTTGCGGCCCATTTTCACTGCATCAATGGTGGCTCGCGGCTCTTTGCCCATAATGGTGCCGGTAAAGAACTGGTCGAACACGGCAAATCCCATGGCCACAGCGTGTGGGACTTTCATGGTTGGCGCAGGCAAGCCCGTTAGCACAGAAAGTTTGTCGAGAATCTGTTTCAACGTCAGATTCTCACCGCCCAGAATGTAACGCTGCCCCGGCCGCGCTTTTTCCATCGCCAGCAGATGGCCACGGGCGACTTCCTTCACGTCGGCCAGATTCAGCCCGGTATCGACATAGGCAGGAAATTTGCGCTTCAAGAAGTCGACGACGATTCTTCCCGTCGGCGTTGGCTTGATGTCATATTCGCCGATCGGAGTCGTGGGATTTACCACCACCACATTCGCGCCGTTTTTGCCAGCTTCCAAAGCGATTTGTTCGGCCATGAACTTTGACCGCTTGTAATGGCCCACCATGTCTTTGAGAGAAACCGCTGAATCTTCCCCGGCAATATGGCCTTCACGGGTAAAGCCCATCGTGGCCACCGAACTGGTGTAGATCACGCGACGCACGCCGCTTTCCCGCGCCGCTTGAATGATTGCGCGCGTCCCTTCAACATTAGAGAGGTACATCTGCTCCGGATCGCGCACCCACAAACGATAATCGGCAGCGACGTGGAAGACGAAGTCGCACCCAGCCATCGCCTTCTTGAGTGACTCGGGATTGCGAAGGTCGCCCAAAGAAGTTTCAGCCCGCAAGTCGGCAATATTATCCAGGCGGCTTGTCGCACGGATGAGCAACCGCAGCTCAGCGCCTTGCGCGGCCAAGGCTCGCGCCACATGGCTGCCGACAAATCCCGTCGCTCCTGTGATAAAGGCCTTCATGCTTTTTCTTTACCTTCAGCGGCAGAATTCTTGAAAACCCATGCCGTCAAATCTTCTTCGTTCAACTCTCCAGCCGCTGCTTTAAAGAAAATATCCGCCGCTTCCTTGGGATTGGCCGTCAGACGGATGCCGTTGAGATCCAGAAACATGCTCAGCGCAACAAAAGCAGCGCGTTTATTACCGTCTACGAACGGATGATTGCGCAAAATTCCTGCTGCATAGCTCACAGCCAGCCGGCAAATATCACTGATACTTTCGTAGGCATACAAATTTCTGGGTCTGGCTAAAGCTGATTCCAAAAGTCCATCGTCCCGCAAGCCCGCCGGACCGCCATGTTTCATCAGCGCTTGCGTATGCGCTAACACTAAAGCCGATTTCTTTATCCAAACCGGTTCGCTCACTTTGCCAATAGACGCAGAGTTTCCTCATATTCATCCATAATCCTCTGCGCTATTTTCAATTGGCGTTCTACTTCAGGATCATGGGCAGTAATGAGGTAACCTCCGGGTGTTTCCACCGCAAACAGTTCATCGCCCTCGTCCACCTTCAGGCGCTCTAGCATTTCTTTCGGGATCACCACTCCGGTGGAAGTGCCCAATGAAGTCAATTTCAGAACTGCCATTCCACATCTCCCAAGATCACTAATCACGGCCCTAATCAAGATGACTTTTGATCCACGCTCATCCGCGTTAAGCTTCCGCTTTTCCAATCACGCGCGATGTCGGCGATTAAAGTTCTTCCGCCTGTATCCCAATATTCTTTTCGCCTGCGGCCTTTTTCTCCCAGTACTTGCGCACCCAGGCTTCAAAGCTCTTTCCGGCGGCGGTATCGCGTCCGCTGAAGGCCAGGGCTGCGATCTCTGAATATGGAATGGATATCTTCTGGTCGGCGTCTTTAGGGAACAGCCGCACCGCGGAATCTGCCAGCGTCTTGCCTGTGCGCCGGTCAAAAATATAACCTTCGACCTTGCTGCCGTCCTTGCGCGTGATGGTCACGTCGCCGCGATAATCGAAGGCCTTCTCAAGAGCCTGCCGGACATCTTCTTCACCTGCAAGTTCCGGTACCCAGCCTTCCAGCTTTTCATGCTTGAATCCCGGCGCGACTTCGAGCGAGTCAGCGGCTTTAACAGCATTGTTCTGTACCGACTCGGTCATGCGCTGGTCTCCTCAAGCTGGCTGGAAGACTCTTCAATCTGAACGAGCGGATTGTAGCTATGCACAGGACGCACGTGTTCGTTCAAGAGCTTCAGCGCGTGCTCATCTTTGTGGCTTGTGAAGAGCGTAGCTTTTGCGGTGGCCAGCAGGCCGCGTAGCGAGCTGAAAGTTTCATTTACCGCAGACGCCTCGTAGCCGCTGTGCACCATGCAATTCGCGCACTTGGGATTCCCGGATTCGGTTCCATACTCGTGCCATGCCGTGCTGTCCATCAGTTCCTGGAACGTGTCTGCATAGCCATCCTGCAGCAGGTAGCACGGCTTCTGCCAGCCAAAAATGTTGTAGGTAGGCATGCCCCACGGAGTGCAGGCATACTGGCGCTCGCCCATCAGGAACTCAAGAAAGAGTGGAGACTGATTGAACTGCCAGCTCTTCTTCCGGTTGGAGAGGATGGCGCGGAACAACTTGCGCGTGCGTGCGCGACCAAGAAAATGTTTCTGGTCGGGCGCTTTGTCATAGGAGTATCCGGGTGAAAGCATCATGCCCTCGACCCCAAGCTCCATCATCTGGTCAAAATGTTCGCGTACGCTGTTGGGATCGGCACCATCGAAGAGCGTCGTGTTTGTGGTCACGCGGAAGCCGCGCCGCAGCGCTTCTTTCATGCCCTCGATTGCCTGATCGTACCCGCCTTCGCGGCACACGGAAAAATCATGGTGCTCGCGTTCGCCGTCTACGTGAACAGAAAACGTCAGGTACTTGCTTGGCTTGAACAGATCGAGCTTTTCCTTGAGCAGCAGCGCGTTAGTGCAGAGATAGATATATTTCTGGCGCGCTACCAGACCTTCCACGATCTTGCCGATTTGCGAATGCATCAGCGGCTCGCCGCCGGGAATCGAGATCATGGGTGCGCCGCACTCATCCACCGCACGGAAGCACTGCTCCGGCGTGAGTTCTTTTTTCAGGATGTGCGCCGGATACTGGATTTTGCCGCAGCCCGCGCACGCCAGGTTACAGCGAAACAGCGGCTCCAGCATCAGCACCAGCGGATAGCGCTTGCGTCTGGCCAGCTTTTGTTTGACAACGTAGCTCGCCACTGTCCACATCTGTGAAATTGGTACCGGCAAATCGTAATCTCCCTAGATTCTTTTTACACAGCCGAGGGCGGCTGTGGCTCCAAATTTCTCGTGGACCGCAGGCGCCCTCGCCTGCGGCGCTTCCTACCCTCTTGCGTATCCCACGCTTCCCTCTTCATACAACGCTGAAAAATCGCGTGCGTACGTTGACAGCGCGATCAGCGGGAAGTAGTCGCGATACAGATGGTAAGCAAGGTAAAACACTCGTGGGAAGCCTGTGCCCGTGTACTGGTCTTCGTCCCAGTGTCCATCGGGCCTTTGCGTTTCCAACAGGTAAAGAATGCCGCGCTGTACGGATTCGCTGCGTGTATCGCCCGCCGCCAGTAATCCCATGATCGCCCATGCTGTCTGTGACGGCGTGCTTGGACCAATGCCGCGCGTCGTGGGATCGTCATACGATCCGCAAGTCTCGCCCCAACCACCGTCAGAGTTCTGCACCATACGCAGCCATTCTGCGCCCTGCTGTACGTAAGGCTCGTGATGGTCCACGCCCATGGCCTGCAAGCCGCGCAGCACCAGCATGGTCCCGTAAATGTAATTCACGCCCCAGCGCCCGAACCACGAGCCGTCAGGCTCCTGCTCGCTCAGGATGAACTTGATCGCTTTCTTGACGCGCTTGTCGTCGCCGGACACACCGTAGGCCCCCAGCATTTCCAAAACTCGTCCAGTGATGTCTACAGTTGGCGGATCGAGCATGGCATTGTGGTCGGCAAAGGGAATGTTCTGGAAGACCATGCGCGTATTGTCTTTGTCGAATGACGCCCATCCACCGCTTTTGCATTGCATGGAGAAAATCCAGTCAATGGCGCGCTGACTGACTTCATGCTGATAGCGTTCACGAGGATTTTCTACTTTATCCAGACCCAGCAGCACCATGGCTGAGTCGTCCACGTCGGGATAAAACTCGTTATTGAACTCAAAGTACCAGCCGCCCGGCGCGACATTCGGGGCTTTTACAGCCCAGTCGCCCTTGGTGCGGACTTCCTTGCTCAAAATCCAGTCTGCCGCTTTCAGCATGCGAGGATCGTTTTTCGAGACACCGCTTTCTCCCAGCGCAAACAGCGCCAGCGCCGTGTCCCACACCGGGGACATGCATGGCTGCATGCGGAACGTTGGTTCCGAGTGGTCAGCAATGCCAGGTTCATCGATGCCAAGTTTTTCAAATTCACTTAGTGCGCGGATCACCTGTGGATCATCCGTTGAGTAGCCCAGGCAGCGCAGCGCCACGATCGAATTTAGTATGCCGGGATAAATTGCGCCCAGCCCGTCTGATTTTTCAAATCGTGCCAGCATCCAGCGCTCGGCCTTCTTGAGCGCCAGATAGCGCAGCGGACGAATATGGAACCGTTCGCAGAAATGGACCACGCGGTTCAGCACGAGGAAGAAGTTTCTCCATGAAATCTTTTTTGCGGCCCACTTCAGGTGCAGATTCTTGCCATGGCGTCCACCTACAAACAGCTCGTCAATTCCCATTTCCGCTGGAATTTTCTTGAATGGCTTCTTAGCATATGCGATTGATAACGGCACCAAAATCGCGCGCGACCATGACGAAATCTCATACAGGTTGAACCAGAACCAGTTGGGAAAAAGAACGATCTCCGGCGGTACGGCGGGAACGGCTTCCCAATCGTACTGACCCAGGAAACATAGATAAATCTTGGTAAAGGTGTTGCACTCGGTAGCGCCGCCCATTCCAAGAATCCGGGTGCGCGCCCTCTCCAGTACCGGATGGTCAGGCTTGTAGCCCATCAGTTTCAATGCAAAATAAGCCTTTACAGATGCGCTGATATTGGAAGGGCCGCCAGTATAAATCGGCCAGCCGCCATCGGCATTCTGGTGGCGGATAATCTCCGGAACCGCGCGCTGCATCCGGCTCGGATTGCCGGTGCCCAGCAGCGTATGAATCGCGATATAGTCCGATTCGAGAGTGGTATCGGCTTCCAGTTCGCCGCACCAGTAGCCATCTTCGTGCTGCTGCGCAAAGAGGTAGTCGCGCGCCTTCTCAATTCCAAAGGACACGCGTTCCAGCATGTCGTCGATTTTTCCAAAAAGCATATGCGCTGCTTGCGCGCCAAACTTCTTGCTCATGCATTACTCCGCGGCAGCGGGGGCTGCAGCAATCGCTTCCACAATTTCCGGCGGCAGGCCAAAGCGGACGTTTTCCGGCATGACCTCTACTTCACGGATTGTGTTAAATCCCTTTTCCTTTAAAAAGTCGATGGCCTGTTCCACCAAAATCTCTGGCGCGGATGCCCCGGCCGTAAGAGCAACCGTGTTTTTCCCGATAAGCCATTCCGGCTGTATGTCGCTCGCGGTATCGATCAGGTAGGAAGGCGTTCCCAGATTCGTGGAAACTTCTACCAGCCGGTTGGAATTGGAGCTGTTTTCAGATCCCACAACCAGCAGCAGATCGGCCTGATGCGCCACGTCCTTTACCGCTGTCTGGCGGTTCTGCGTGGCATAGCAGATGTCCTGTGCGTGCGGGCCTTCAATCAACGGGAACTTCTTCCGCAGCGCGTCAATCACGTCTTTGGTCTCATCCAGGCTAAGCGTCGTCTGGGTGATGTAAGCGATCCGCGTAGGATCAGGGACTTCCAATGCATCCACTTCACTGGCGCTGCCCACCACCTGCGTTACTTCTGGCGCTTCGCCCAGAGTGCCGATCACCTCATCATGATCATGGTGGCCAATCAGGATAATGCTGTAGCCGCCTTTGGCGTACTTCACCGCCTCAACGTGGACCTTGGTCACCAGTGGGCAGGTAGCGTCGATTACTCGCAGATCGCGCAGCTTGCTGGCTTCGCGTACGCTGGGAGAAACACCATGAGCGCTGTAAATTAGCCGTTGGCCGTCCGGGACTTCATAAACCTCATCGACAAAGATCGCACCCTTGGCTTTCAGTTCTTCCACCACGTAGCGGTTATGGACGATTTCCTTGCGCACGTAAATCGGCGGTCCAAAGGCGTCCAGCGCAATCCGGACGATATCAATGGCCCTTACCACTCCGGCGCAAAAACCCCGGGGCTTCAGCAGTAACAAAGTCTTGGTTTCTGGTGTCATTGTGATCTGTTGATTATACCCTTTTGTACACTTTTCCCTGCCTGTATCTTAAAGGATAAAGAACCCTCAGACTACTCCAACTCATTGAATTATAGATATTTAGCAGTAATCAGGGAGTATCTGGGGGTGAACGGGACAAGATTTAGGCAGTGACAACTTGTGACCCAAGGCTGTCTTTTGCTATATGAATCCCTCCCCTCAGAAAAGCGGGCAGAGGATGCAGATTTGCTACTTCAAAGGCGCCCACCGCTTGACCGCCAGCGCAATCGGTAATCCCACCAGCACGGGATGCAGAATCGGTCCTGTAATGATTGACGCTAGATCTATTCTGGGCGGCCACCGATGGATAGCTGAGAGGGGAACCACCACGCAATTCATCATCACCCAGACAAATTCGCCGTATAGCAATCCGGCGATCACTGGCCTTTCCGTCAGGAATGCAATCTGCCGGCTGGCCACGAAGTAAATTACTGCCCAGATAAACGCGATGAGAAAGTGCAGGAAGAGACCCAGCGCCGCGGTCTTCGCTCCGCCCTGAAACGACTTCGGCCCCAGAAGCCCTGAGGCGACTGACTGAAAAATCCGCTGCGGCGGAAGATGGTTCTGAATCCCCCAGGCGACGCATGCCTGCGTGATGTCAAATACGCCACATGCCAGGCCGGCCCAGAAGATAGCGAGGAATGCGTTGGAAGATGTTGAGGAAGCTGAGGGCATTCGGAAACTCCGTTTTTTTTGCTTCTTTAGCAGCGACACTGCTTCTTTAGCAGCGACACTATAGACGGGCGAAGATCACAATGGTTGGGAACGATCTACATTATCTGCACAAATCTGCGGACGAAAGCATTACCCATTCGCCTTCAATAGCTGCTCCGCGTGCTGCCGCGATGTCTCGGTCAATTTCTCGCCGCTCAACATACGCGCAATCTCTTCCGTTTGCTCGGCTGAGGTCAGAGCGCGAACAAGAGTCTTGGTCCGTCCTGCTGTCTCTCTCTTTTCGATTAGATAATGATGGTCAGCAAAGGACGCGATCTGCGGCAGGTGAGTAATGCACAACACCTGGTTAGCGCGCGCCAGCGACTTCAGCTTTTTGCCCACTGCCTCTGCCGCGCGCCCGCCAATGCCGGTATCGATTTCATCAAACACGAGTGTGCGTTGTGTTCCACCTTTGCTCTTCTTGCCTACTTCAATCGTGGCCTTGAGCGCCAGCATCACGCGCGAAAGCTCGCCGCCTGAAGCAATCTGCTCCACAGGTTTCAGCGGCTCACCGGGGTTCGGCGAAATCATGTAGGTCACGCCGTCAAAACCTGCGGCGGTCCAGTTTGCTGGTTCATCGGAGCCCGAAACTTCAATCCTGAACTGCGCTTTCATGGCCAGTTGATTGATTTCCGTCTCAACCAGCTTCTGCAATTCGCGGGCCGCGCTGTAACGCCGCTTGGATACCGTCTGCGCCGCCGCCAGATAAGTTGCCGCCGCTGCCGTGAGCTGTTTTTTCAGGTCGCGCACCAGGTCTTCGCGATTCTCAAGATCATTCAGTTTGCGCGCAACATCTTCGCCATAGGCAATCACTTCGTCGACGGTCTTGCCGTATTTGCGCTTCAGCCGGTCCAGCAGCGCCAGCCGGTCTTCAACTTCAGCCAGACGTTCCGGCGATGCATCAATTCCATCGGCATAATCGCGGGCGGTGGCGCTCACGTCCTCAATTGCCGCCTTGGCGGACGCCAATGATGCCAGCGCCTCCAGAAACTTTTCGTCAAATCGCGACAGCTCTTCCAGCTGTTTCCGAGCCGCGGAGATCTGTGTCAGCGCCGAGGCATCATCTTCATACAGCACCTGATAAGCTGCCGTGGCCGCGCCAAAAAGCTTTTCTGAATTGGCAAGAACGCGCTTTTCAGTCTCCAGCTTCTGGTCTTCGCCAGGATGCAGCTTCGCGCCTTCAATTTCTTTTCTCTGGAAGCTCCAAAGATCGGCCATGCGCAGGCGGTCTTGCTCATCGCGATCCAACTGCGCAAGCCGCTCGCGTACCTCGGCCCAGGCAGCATGCTTTACCGCGAGATCGCTTAAATCATGGGCCGCATAGGTATCAAGCAGGCCCAGCCGCGCTCCTTCATCGAAAGCCAAAATTGTTTCATTCTGCGCGTGGATCGACGCAAGCGCCGGCGCCAAAGCCCTTAGCAGAGCCACCGTTGCGGGCTGGTTATTGACAAAGACGCGTCCCTTGCCGCCAGCCGCAATCTCGCGCTTTACGATTACCTGGTTTCCTTCCGGCTCAATCCCGTTTTCTTCCAGCAGACGACGTAGCCGCTTTTCATCGGCCTCAAACACGCCGCTTACCACGGCCTTTTCTGCGCCATGGCGAATCATGTCGGTCGAAGATTTGTCGCCCAACAATAAAGACAGCGCGTCAATCAGGATGGACTTGCCCGCGCCAGTCTCGCCTGTAAGCAGGTTCAGCCCCGGCGCAAACTCCACCGCCAGGCTGTCAATCACGGCGTAATTTTCAACGCGTAGCTCCAGCAGCACCGGCAAAACCTCAAAGGAAATTGAGCGAAGTGTAGCACACGGATCAGGGGCTCTTGTTCCCTTCTTTTTCACAGGCACGCCGTGGTTGGCTCAATGTCATGAGGTACTCCCTACTTCGTGATTCGATGCCCATATGAACAACAGGGCGCTTGCACCTCATCGATTTTGAATGCGACCTTTGGCCTGATTCTTATTGTTCGCGGGCAATCAACCATCCCAGCCATTCCATGACGCGCTCCCCCAATGAGCGGCCCTGCCATTCCTGCAGCGTTTCACGATGTGAGTTTTGTAAGTCTTCTTTGAAGTTCGCGTTGAGTTTGGCCGCGAGCGCCGGATCCAGTACGGCAAGGTTCACTTCGTCATTCCAGCCGAACGAGCGATGGTCCATGTTGGTGGATCCCACAACGCACCAGAGATCATCGATGATCATGATTTTGGCGTGGATCATGGCGGGCTGATATTCATAAATCTCAGCGCCTGCTTTTAAGAGATCGCCATAGGTAGCGCGGCTGGAGCTGCGCGTCATGCCGTGATCACTGTGCCTGCCGGGAACCAGAATTTGCACGCGGACGTTCCGCTCCTGAATGGCACGAACCAACTCGCCGATCATTCCGTGGTCCGGCAGAAAATAAGGCGTGGTGATTTTCAGGCTCTTTTCGGCGGAGGCGACCAGCGTCTGAAAAAGAATACGCGCGCGGGTTGATCCACCCTGTGACGGGCTGCTGTCAACCACCATGGAAACAGCGCCGTCAGTGTTTTGCGGCGGCACGAAATATTTTTCGCCGGCAAGAATTTCTCCCGACGATTCCAGCCAGTTCTCAAGGAACGAGCTTTGCAGAAACCGCACCGCGTCTCCGGTGACCTTGAACATGGTGTCGCGCCAGGGAGCTTGGTGCTTGATGCCGTGCCACCAGTGGTCGGCCACACCTGCGCCGCCAATGAAACCAACTTGCCCATCGATAACAATCAGCTCGCGGTGGGTGCGGTTGTTGGCGCGGGGCCAGTTGTTCCAGCGCACAGGATGGAACCATCGCACGTGGCCTCCGGCTTGAGTGAGCGCGGCAAAAAATTTCTTGGGCATGGAGAAACTGCCGACGGCATCGATCACCAGGTTTACTTCCACGCCGGCACGCGCTCGCTCTGTGAGCGCCGTAACCATGCGCTGCGCAATGTCACCTTTAGCGAAGATGTAAGCCACCCAATCGATGCTCTTTTGCGCCTGGGCAATGGCCTGTATCTCAGCTTCATAAAAATTCACGCCGTTGGGCAGCGGCTCAATGAGAGTGTTCGCCACGGCGCGGGAAGAGGCCAGCGCTTCCAGTTGGCGCACGAACTCAGGGGAATCCAGCGCGCCGTCTAGCGGGTGGCTGATTTTGTAGCGCAAGACAGGGCCGAACAGGTCAATGATTACCCAGGTGATGATTGCCACCATGCAAACCACGGCAAACCAATGCAACATCTGATGGTGGCCGATGGCAAGGCCAACGCAAGCTGCGGCGAACCAGAGCAGGAAATGATGCCGCCGCAGGGCAAAAGAGAGATCATGGCTCTTTTCGTGGTGCTTGCGGAGCGGCTCCGCTCTGGATTTGGTCACGGTGTACGTGTGGTCACGAGTACTCATGCGTTATTCATTTCGATGCGGGACAGTCACGGCAGGCTTACGCCGAGAATCAATAAACCGTGAGCCAATTAAAATAGGTTGTGGCAATTTTGAGCAATGCTCCTAAAAAGAAATCGGTTAAGCGGGTCCAACCGCGTCTGTTGCAGTCGGCGGATTTAAAGAGTATTCCGTGGCTGGTGCACGGATTCACCACACGTCCCGGCGGCGTGACCACCAGTTATGGCGGACGAACGCTGAATGTCGGCTTTACCAAAGACGATCTTCGAGCCAGCGTAGAGCGCAATCGCCGGGCAGCGCTGCTGGCCGCGGGCGCCGCGACAAAAAGCACGCCGTGGCCGCTGATCACGCTGCGGCAGATTCATTCCGACCTGATTCATGTTGTGCGCTCGCGCAAACCGGAAAAGCTGGCTGGCGATGGCGTGGTGACTGATCTGCGCGGCGTAGCGCTGGCAGTTCTTATGGCCGATTGCTTCCCTGTCCTGCTGGTCGACACAAAGAAAAAAGCTGTGGGCGCGTTTCATGCCGGATGGCGCGGGACGGTAAAGCGCATCGTGGAAAAAGGCGTTGGCATCATGCGGCTGGAGTTTGGCTCGCGTCCGGAAGACATTCACGCGGCGATTGGGCCGGGAATCCAGCAATGCTCGTTTGAAGTTGGCGAAGAAGTGGAAGAAGCTTTTCATACGCAGTTTGCTTACGCCACTGAGCTTTTTCATAGTGTGCAGGAATCGGACGCCGTGCGCGAGCGCTATCCCATGCTGTTCATGAACCAGCGCGCGCCAGGGCATGGCGATCCGTGTATTAAGGTGCATCTTGACCTGCGTGAAGCCAATCGCCGGCAATTGCTCGGCGCCGGCGTCCCAGAAGCAAACATTACGGCGCTCAAGGACTGCACTGTGTGCCAGCCGAAAAAATTCTTCTCTCATCGGGCGGAAAGAGGAAAAACCGGACGCCAAATGGCGCTGGTGGGCATCAAATAAATCAAAACCCACCACTGAGACACAGAGGCACTGAGAAAAGCAAACGCTTACCGCTGATTAACACTGATGACGCTGATCGGAATAGGGAGATAGGGTGATTGAAAAAATCGAGTGTATTCTTTGAGTCGGAGGGCCAGATGAGTCTGCAATTCTTTAAGTTCGACTTCTTGAAGAGGGTAAAGTCGCCGGAACAGCGCAAAGCCTGGTTCGTCGCCATTGTGGCCGACGCGATCCAGATTGTTGGTATGCCCTTGTTTGCTGAGGGCGGCCTCTCGCCTCTGGATACCGGGCTGGACCTGATCGTGGGCGCAATCCTCATCAAGCTGCTGGGATGGCACTGGGCCTTTCTGCCTACCTTTGCCGCGGAGCTTGTCCCCGGACTCGATCTTTTCCCCACGTGGACGGCAGCCGTCTTCTTTGCGACACGCCAGTTGAACAGCGCACCTGAGCAGGATGTGATCGATCATGATCGCCAGCGGACGACCGAGCCGGAGATTCTGGAGCCGGGACCGGCACCGGCGCGGAGGGTTTGAGGACGTAGGCCTTGGCAACCATTTCGCTTTCAGCAGCAACAAAGGATGCTAGCTGTCGGGCCCCACTACAACCACATAAGGAGCAAGATTATGAAGATCATCCGTGCTCTGACGTCTTTAGGTACCGCAGTGGCTTTTATTGCCTTGCCAATAGCGGCACAACAGCCATCAAGTTTGCAGGAGGATAGACAAGTTGTCATTCCTGCTCGGCCATCATGGGAGCGAGTGCCTACGCCCGAAACGGTAAATGTGCCGCTTACCGGCCAGCAGAAGCAGTTACGCCAGAACCGTTCGGATTCATTTAACCATCGACTTGGTTTGGCCGCTAAATTGGAAGACACCGCTCAGGCAGGAGGAGGAGTCGGCGCTACAACTGACCACGGCTTCATCCCCCCATTACCAGTAAACTCCCCAGCCATAATTGTGGGGAAAGTCATTTCAGCGCAGTCCCATCTTTCCAGTGATCACACAACGATCTATACAGAACTTAAGGTCCAGATAGAAAAGATCCTGCAAGACACTTCAGCCAATCTTGTATCACATGGCTCGCTGGACATTCTGGAAACAGGTGGAGCGGTCACACTTAACGGGAAGATCCTGCATTATCCAGTTTCAAACAGTTCGGGCCTTGTCGATGTAGGAAAGAGATATGTTCTTTTCCTTCACACCAAACCTCCAGGGCTGGATGCATTTGGGATTACGAAAGCATGGCTGTTGGATCAAGGGCATCCCCAGCCCACGCGAGCTTACCGGCCCAGCGATCAAGAGAATGTAGGCCGGTATATGGCGATGACTGAACCCGAATTTATATCTCACGTTGAGCAAGCGATCGCGGACCACAACATCCGCTAGCTCCCTCACCAAACCAGAAGCTACCCGAACAACCATAAAAAGAACGGAGAATTCCTGTGAAAAATGTGAGCAGGATTTGTTTGCATTGGGTGTGCATTGGCTGCCTAGTCCTCGCGACGAATTATTGCCTGGCGCAAGCCATACCTTCAAACGCTAGCCAAAACAGCACCGGTCTACCAGCGGGCTGGCCCAGCGGCGTCACCGTAAACGTATATATGAATACTGAGGTTTGGGGACAACCAGGAAGTCCGATGTATGAGGCCGTTGTAACCGGCATCAGCAATATGAATTCAGGCATGAGTTGGAATAACGATACGTTCAATTTCATTCCCATAGACGGATACCCCGCGAACCCGCAGGGATACTACCAAGTTGTAGAGAGTGATTCTTCTCCTGGAGGAGATCCTACGGCGTTTGCCCACAATACATACTTTATCGGGTCCGGCGCGGCAGATGACATCAGCGCTCCGGTGACAGGTTCGATTATTGAGATCAATTCCGGTCTAACCAATCCAGATGCGGTCGAATACTGGTCAGCCCATGAGGAAGGACACACCTTCTTTCTGGGCGATTGCGACGACTGTGGACTCACAACCACTATCATGGATTCGGGCGAACTTCCATTTAACGATGCCGGCCCCATTACAGGTCCAACGGCTGCAGATATCAACTCAGCCGGGACGTATGACGATTTTGGCGCTGGTAATGCTCCCGCGAGCGGTGGCGGAAGTGGGGGATCCCCTCGTTGCCCGGCCGGTTATCGGCCGACTCAGGACGGCGGTTGTAATCCATCGCCAATCATCATCGATGTAGATGGTTCGGGGTTTCAATTAACGGACGCTGCAGGCGGAGTGATGTTCGATATTTTCGTCACAGGCACGCCAGTCCAAGTTGCCTGGACATGCCCCGGATCAACCAATGCCTTTCTCGTATTGGATCGAAACGGTAACGGCAAGATCGATAATGGGGTTGAGCTATTTGGCAACTACACGCCGCAACCGCTTTCGCCCAACCCTAACGGATTTAGCGCGCTGGCGCAGTTTGATCTTCCAGAGAATGGAGGCAACGGCGATGGCATTATTGACAGAAGGGACGCAGTCTTCTCAAAGCTGCGCCTCTGGCAGGACTTCAACCATAACGGGATAGCCGAGCCTTGGGAACTTCACACTCTTACGGAACTTGGAGTTGATCAAATTTCTCTCGACTACAAGCCATCGAGTCGAGTCGATAATTTTGGTAATCAGTTCCGATTCCGTTCGGTGGTGGATGATGCGGCGCACAGCCATGGCGCGCGATGGGCTTGGGATGTGTTCTTTGTTTGGCAAAACCCTTAAAGTTCATCCTCTCTGCGCAACGCTAAACCCGGAGCCAAGGATTCTTGTCTCCGGGTGCTCTTTTTTTCGGACAGGGGAGGTCACCCAGTATCGATGTCTGCGCAAGTGTGAGGTGCCAAATGCAGTTTGCGGGATAGAGCATGGGTGAAACTACTGGCGGGATATGGTGAGATAAAAATCGGTGGCCCGAAGGGCTCTCTCGACTTCGCTCGGGATTTCGCCTGCGGAGCCTAAAGGCCCGCAAGACAGCTCAACTTCGACTACGCGCCCATCGGTAATTGAGCTATAGCCATTGTCGCGGCTGCCGCTCAGGAAGGCAGCGAGTGAGGCAAGCACAAGGTCCCTCCATCCTACTCGCGCGTTGGTCTGCCCATTCACGCCAAAATCGGGCGCGAATGGGGCTCTGAAAAGCGCGCGCTCGCTTAACGGCCGTTCGGGATGACGAGCAATTTCTGGGAGCCATTCAAACTGTCCCACTACCTGGAAGTGTGTTTACTGGGGAGGCAGAGGGTCGCAGATTTTTTGTTGCGACAAAGAAAAACGGTGCTAAAGTAGTTTCGTATTTGATTCGTGGCGTCGCCACAAGGTATTTAGTAGTTGGCATTTAGCCTTGGTAAAAGCTTAACATCCGGCCTTTTAAGGCCGGGTGTTCGCATTTTGGGGCTGCGACCTATCAGCCGCAAGCAGATGGGCCGGAAAACCTATAACAGAGGCACGCAGCTGAGAAATGTGAGGAACAAATGGGGTGAAGTGGGGTAAACGAAATTCCAAGCCGGGGTGAGAGTGGGGTGACATGGGGTGGAAGTGGGGTGGAATGGGGTGAAACAGGGGGTGGGGGAGGGAGGGTGGATGCGCGCCTGATCGGGTGATCGCCGGACATCGGAAAGGCAAGATCTCACCGCGGAGACGCGGAGGCGCGGAGAAGATCGGGAAAGAGAAAAAGCTTGCCGCAGATTGCGCAGATGGGCGCAGATCAGGAAAGACCGGGATCGGCAGGCGGGAAATCGGAAGACCAAAACCTACCGCGGAGACGCGGAGAAAGCCGAGAAAATAGTTACCACTGATTAACACTGATGACACTGATCGGAAGAAGCAATCGAGGAGAAACAAGTGGCAGTAACAACAACAGTACATTTCGTCCCAAGACGTCCGTTAAAAGCAATGGCAAGCATAGATCGGAAAGCGGGGTCCGTCCAGCAGCGCTGGAGTATAATTTGCGCATGAAAACCTCTCTTCTCCAACGCGTCGTGTGCCTACTGATGATCTATGTATTACTTGTCCCGCAAACGTGGGCCACGTGTGGTGGCGGCGGTGGCGGAGGCATGGGCGGCATGGGCGGAGGGTCGAGCCAGCAGACCTATCAGGTGCCGTGGAAGCTGATTACGCCGCAGGAGCCGGTGAAAGAAGGCCTGGCCGTGTACTGGTTCCCCACGGGCAAGCAAGAGGTTGAGAAGTCAAGCCTGCGTGAATCGCGCACGCTGCAGCTTTATTCCCAGCAATGCGTGACTATGGGAATTGTGGATGTGCAGAGCGCGCTGGGGCAAAAGTATGTCCCGGATGGAAAGCTGCCGGTGGCGCTGCTGGTGCAGGCCGATGGCACGGTGGTGAACAAGATTGAAAACAAAGACGGCAAGCTCAAGGTTGGCGACCTGGAAAAGCTGGTGGAAAGCGAGATGAAGAAGCGCGAGTCGGCGGTGAAAGAGAAGATGGACGCCGCGAAGGCCAAAGCCAAAGCCGGCGACAACCAGAGCGCGATAGCTGAATTGAAGCAGGTAGTCGAGCAGAAATGTATGTTCCCAGGCAAGGCCAAAGACGCGGTAAAAGAGCTGAAGAAACTGGGCGTCAACGACCTGAACGCCGAAGCGATGCCCGACGGTCCGAATTTTGATCCGGCGGTGAGTGCGAAGATCCAGAAAACGATGGCAATGGGGCTCATGGCGGAAAACGACGCCAAGTACACGCTGGCGCAGAAGTATTACACGGCGGCGCACAACATTGATCCTAACGACCCTACGCCGCTGCGCTATCTGGGCGAGCTCTATCGGCACCATACGGGCGAGTGGGACAAGGCGCGCACCACTTTTAACGCGATCCTGGCCATGCCGGCTGATCCTCTCTCAAGGGCCGTGGCGCTGCATGGGCTGGGCAAAATGACGATCCATGAAGGCGACTTTAAAAAAGGCCTGGGGCTGATGGAAGCTTCAACCCAGGAATTTCCGCTGGCGCTGGCTTACCGCAACCTGGCCGTCTATTGGAATTCTGAAGGCGATAAAGTGAAGGCCGATCAATATACGCGGCAGGCGCTGGCGCTGGATCCTCAGGAGCCTTTTAACCTGATCTTTGCCGCAGCCTTTATGGCCGGCAATGGTCATGGCGACGAGGCGCTGAAGATCGCAAAAGATAACGAAGCGATTCTGTGTGCCAGCTACAACTTGGCGGCGATCTACGCGCAGTTGGGCCAGAAAGAAAAAGCGCTGTCGCTGCTGAAGCGCCACTTCTTTGAGTATGAGCGGTACCAGTCCGTCCGCAGCAAAGAGATGATGGAAGCGCGCGTGGATGCGGTGTTTGCGTCGCTCTATAAAGACCCGCAGTTTGTGGCCTTGACCAGCGGCGCGGATGGGCGTCTGCCTTTGCCGGCGATGGGCAGCAAACCGGCTGGAAATTAGGCCTCTGGGTATGCAAAAGGGTGCAAACTCGGCGGCGTACGAGTCGGAAATTGCCGGTTTGATAGTTCCCATTTTGGGAATGTGGAAAACCGAGGTAATCTCGTAATCCGGGCGGGCAGTTTGTTACATTCAGCTTACTTTAGCGGAACAGTAAGGTAAGTTATGAAGACCCTCACAATTCTTGTAGCTGAAGATGATTTGCTCACCCGCATGACCCTTGAGCGCTCAGTGGTGCAATGGGGCTACCAATTAGTTTCTGCCGGGGATGGCGAAACTGCACGCGACTTGCTGCGCACCCGCAAAATTGATGTTTGCCTGCTGGACTGGGACCTGCCAAAGCTAAGCGGCATTGAGCTTTGCCAATGGCTGCGGACACAGACCACAGCCCAGGCTCCGTATGTGGTGCTGATTACCGGAACCGAGCAACCGGAGGAAATCCAGATGGGGTATGAAGCCGGCGCGAATGATTATGTGACAAGGCCGTGTGATCTGAAGTATCTGCGGCGGCGAATTGCCGCCGTTGCGGACAAGGCAAACCGGCAGGAATTGCGGCTGGATAAAACCGAGATCGCGGGCGGCGAGCAGCGCAGCGTGGCCGGGTTGAATCCGCTGGATATTTATCTATCGGACCTGCGATTGATGCGGCGCAAGACTTAGGGCCGTTAAGCGCGGAAAGTTAAAGATCGGTTTCCGCAATCACCGTCACTTGCTTGCCCATGCGCCTGCCGACTTCAGTGCAGGCAGCAATGGTTTCGTCGTCGGTAAGCTGGGCGCGCACGATTTCTAAATTCTTGCTGCTGAAAACCAGATTGCCAAAACGCATGCCTGCAATCTTAGCCGCTCGATAAGTTACGGAAGCAATTTCGCTCACGCTGAAGCAAGACGTGTTCGAAACCAGAATGGTTTGCGGCCGACAGATTTTATCGAGCAGCGTGAAGATTTCAATTTTGGATTCCAGTTCGTCCGGGACGGCTTCAATCACCAGATCGGCTTCGCGCGCGGCGTGTTCCACGGTTGCGGCATATTCCAGGCGGTTGAAAGCAGCCAGCGCTTCAGGGTTGCTAACGGTTCCGAGATCGGTGGCCCTGGCCAGATGCTCACGTAGTTCGGCGGCGGCGGTGCGCAGGCTGGAAGGCAGAATATCTTCCAGGATCGTTCTATAGCCGCCCAGCGCGGCGGCAAAAGCGATTCCGCGGCCCATGGCTCCGGCGCCTATGACCGCAATGGTCTCGATTTCGGCCATCCAGCTAGCCTTTGTCCAGGCTCTCCAGGGTTTTTGTGAAATTGGGATCGGAATTACGCATGTAGTCGGCCAGCCGTTTGCGTTCTTCCGGGGTCATGGTGGAAATTCCTACCACAATGCGGCGGAGCGTGGCGGCAATATCGTCCACGTAGTTCATCATTCTAATCAGTTCACCGGTTGCTGGCATGCTGGATGTAGCTCCTTTATTTCAAAAATCTATTTTCAACTGTTCCGGCAAAATTAGCAAAGCGCCGCGATCGCTATGTCACACAGCGCGGAATTTGTGCATCTAAGTTTGTGGGAGTATTCCGCCCACAAAGCTGCCTTTCGCGATTCGTCCCATGAGAGCCAATCCAGCGATATTGACGCCAGAAACGAGCGGTATCTCGGAGTGCCTTGATCGCCTGGCGTCAGGGAAGGGCCAGGCCAAGCCGCTTTCCACGTATCGCGTGCAGTTTAATGCCGGCTTTCGCTTTGAGAATGCGCGCCGCCTTGTTGGATATCTGCACGCGCTGGGTATTTCGCACATTTATTCGTCGCCTATCCTGAAAGCCCGGACCGGAAGCCAGCACGGTTATGACATCACCGATCACAATCAGCTAAATCCTGAGGTCGGCAGCTATGAAGAGCTTCAGGAATTGGTGAATGAGCTAAAGAATTATGGTATGGGTCAGGTGCTGGATATCGTTCCCAACCACATGGGTATTGGCCTGGGCGGAAATCCCTGGTGGTGGGACGTGCTCTCAAATGGCCGCGCCTCTGAGTTTGCCGAATTTTTTGATCTTGAGTGGGAGCCGCTGAAACCGGAGCTGCGCAACAAACTTCTCCTACCCATTTTGGGCGATCAGTACGGCGCCGAGCTTGAAGCAGGTCACATAAGGCTGGTCAGCAGTGATGGCGGATTTCATATTGAATATTTCGATAAACAGCTGCCGCTTGATCCTCAAACCATCCCTATGATTTTTGAGCCGCGCGCTTCTGAACTTCCGCAGGAGCTGCGCAATCTTTTGTCTGGGCTTAGAACCCTGCCTTCGCACAACTCGTCAGATGGCGATCTGGTGCGCCAGCGGCGGCGTGCTGTCAGTTCTTTAGCGGTCGCATGGAAGGAGTTGATGGAAAAATCGCCGGAGCTGCAGCAGATAGCCGAACGCGCCGCTGCAGCGATGAATGGCCGCGCTGGCGATCCGCGCAGCTTTGACGGGCTGCATCGGCTTCTGGAAGCGCAGGTTTATCGCCTGGCCAACTGGCGCGTCTCTGGGGAGGAAATTAATTACCGGCGCTTCTTTGACGTGAACGACCTCATCGGCCTGAGCATGGAAAATCCACGGGTCTTCGCCGCAACGCACCAGTTATTGCGGCACCTGCTGGCGGACGATATGGTGCAGGGCGTGCGCGTGGATCACTGTGACGGACTGCTGAATCCACGGCAATATATGGTGCGTCTGCAAATGCTGTATGCCGCCAGCCAGTGCAATGGGGCAACACCACGCGGGACGCTTGCGGAAAACGGAATCGAGCTGGACCTACAGCAGGCATTTGGCCAGCATGACTGGATGAACCAACGCGCGATGCTCTACACGGTAGTGGAAAAAATTTTGGAGCCGGGAGAAGATCTTCCGCGCGAGTGGCCGGTGGACGGTACTTCAGGCTACGACTTCACCACGCTCGTAAATGGATTGTTCATAGATCAGCGCAATGAGCGGGGCTTCACCAACTTTTATCGTCGATTTGCCGGCGTAACGCAGGATGTGGAAAGCATCATCTACAACAGTAAAAAGCTGATCATGCATGCCTCGCTTGCCAGTGAAGTCAATGTGCTGGCGCATATGCTGGACGCCATTTCCGCCACTGACCGTTACGCCCGCGACTTCACACGCAAATCTTTGCGGGACGTGATTCGCGAGACCATTGCTTGCTTCCCTGTCTATCGCACTTATATCGACGAACGCGGAGGCATGACTGAGCGCGACCGCGCTTACATCCACGAAGCTGTTGCCCGGGCCAAACGGCGCAATCCGGACAAAGCCCCGGCCAGCTTTGATTTCCTTCGCGACATCCTGCTGTTGAAGCACAAGAATTCTGAAGACCAATCTGATGTCTACCGCCAGAAGCTCCGCTTCACGCTTAAGTTCCAGCAGCTCACCGGGCCGGTAATGGCCAAGGGGATGGAAGACACAGCCTGTTACGTCTATAACCGGTTTATCGCGGTAAATGAAGTAGGCGGATCGCCAAAGCAATTCGGCATCAGCCTGGAAGAATTTCATGCGGGTAATCTCAAGCGGGTGGAAAGCTGGCCATATTCCATGCTGGCTACTTCCACGCATGACACCAAGCGTAGTGAAGATGTGCGCGCGCGCCTGGATGTGCTTTCTGAAATGCCCAAGACGTGGTCGGCACACGCGCTACGCTGGCGACGCACTAACCGTTTGCGCAAGCGCATGCTTCCCGATGGCCGCCAGGCCCCGGACGCGAATGAAGAATATTTCCTTTACCAGACATTGGTTGGAACATGGCCGTTTAAGTTCAGCTCGGACGCGGAACGCGAGGAGTACATAGAAAGAATTCAGCAATACATGTCCAAGGCCGTGCATGAGGCCAAGGTAAATCTGAGCTGGATCAGTGATGATCCGGCTTACGTGGAAGCGTTGCGGCAATTCATTGAGAAGATTCTGCATCCAGGAACACCGGCGCGCCCCAATACCTTTGTGGAGCAAATGCGCGCGTTCATGCCGGCCATCCATTTCTTTGGCGCCATCAATTCGCTGGCGCAGCGCGTGCTGATGCTTACCTCGCCCGGCAACCCGGATATCTACCAAGGGACCGAGTTATGGGATTTCAGCCTGGTCGATCCTGATAACCGTCGTCCGGTGGATTACGCTTTGCGCGAGCGGTTGTTGACGGAACTCGATCACAAAGCTGAAGCCGGCAATCTTCCCGCCCTGTGTGCCGAGCTTTTAGATAATTACCAGGATGGCCGCGTCAAAATGTGGACCACCATGCAGGCGCTGCGCTTGCGCCGCGACCGGCGTGATCTGTTCCATCCCGGTGCTTACCGGCCGATGCACGCCGCCGGCGCAAAGCAGCAGCATGTTGTGGCCTTTGCGCGCGAGCATAATAATCACATCGCAATTGTCGCGGTGCCACGCCTCAGCTATACGTTGGCAGGCGGCGAAATGCGCATGCCATTGGCGGGCGTATGGGAAAATACTGAGCTGCCGGTTCCATCGCGGTCTCCGGAGTTCCTGGAAAATGTTTTCACCGGGGAAAAAATCAGGGTCACGCCACAGCGAACGCTGTTATGCCGCGAAGTCTTCGCGCACTTCCCCGTCGCCGTGCTGGTCAGCACTTAACGGCAGGGGTTTGCGATCGCACACGATTGAAAGTGTCGCCAGCTTTTCCGCCAATGCATTTGTCAGCGCATTCTTTTTAAAACGCCAACCCCAGTTGCCATCGCTCTGTGATGGCGTATTCATGCGGGCATCGCTGCCCAGGCCCAGAAAATCCTGCAATGGCACAATCGCCATCCGCGCCACGGAGGCAAACGCTCCCCGGATGAATGCCCAGTGCATTCCATCAGCGGGTTCGCCAAAATAGTTGGCGGCAAACCGCTTCTCTTCCTTGTTCGCAGAGGATTTCCACCAGCCCGCTGTCGTATCGTTATCATGCGTGCCGGTATAAACCACGCAATTGGGCTCAAAATTCTGCGGAAGATAAATATGCGCGCCGGGATCGCCAAAACCGAATTGCAGGACCTTCATCCCGGGAACGCCCAGCCGCTCACGCAACGCATGCACCTCTTCTGTGATCAAGCCGAGGTCTTCGGCAATAAACGGCAGATCGCCCAGGCTTGCGCGCAGTGCCTGGAATAGATCATCACACGGTCCCTGCACCCATCTACCATGTACCGCCGTAGGCTCGTCGGCAGGAATTTCCCAATAACTTTCAAAACCGCGGAAGTGATCAAGCCGGACGATATCGCACATCTCCAGCGTGCCTTTCATGCGCTGAATCCACCAATCGTACCCGCGCGCTTTGCAAACATCCCAGCGGTATAAAGGATTACCCCAGCGCTGGCCGGTTACGCTGAAGGCATCCGGCGGAACTCCAGCCACTACGGTCGGAAGCAAGTTTTCGTCCAGGAAGAATAAATCGGGGTTGCGCCACACGTCCGCCGAGTCATAGTTCACAAAGATGGCGACATCGCCCACGATCCCGATGCCGCGCTGACGACAGTATTGATGCAAGGCTCGCCATTGCTCAAAAAATGCGAATTGAATGGCCCGTTCAACTTCCAGCTCTCGCTGGTGCTCCAGGCCGAATTTGTGCAGAGCCTCAGCTTCGCGCCTCGCCAGCTCTTTTGGCCATGAACTCCATGTGGCTCCCTTATGGACGTGGCGCATCACGTCAAAAAGCACAAAGTCTTCCAACCATGCAACGTGAGCGCGTTTGAATTCTTCAAAGCGGCCACGCTCGCCATTGGCTCGCTCCAGAAAATTCTGGGCGGCCTGCCGAAGCAATGGCATCTTGAGCGCTTTGGCTTCTTCGAAATCCACCCGTCCATGCGGAGCAGGCAGATGCTTTAGCTGGTTTTTTTCAATCCAGCCGCGTTCGGCCAGTCTCTCCAGGCTGATGAGCAGCGGATTTCCCGCAAACGCGGAGATGGCGGAATAGGGCGAATTGCCCAGTCCGGGTGGTGACAGCGGAAGCACCTGCCAAAGTCCCAGGCCGGAGCGGGCCAGGAAGTCCGCAAACGCATAGGCTTCCGGCCCAAGATCGCCGATACCGCCCAGCGAAGGCAGTGAGGTTGGATGTAAAAGTATTCCGGCCGATCGCTGGCACAACATAGTTTTCTATGATGCAGTCTTAGCCGCGAGATTTGGCAAGGTTGTCCATTTCTGTTTTGTTGATCTTTACCTTGCCTTCTTTTTCCAGGCGGGTGTTCAGATCGTTGACAAACTGGCCAAGTACCTCTTGCCGCTTCTGTGAGGCTAGACGCTCGCGCAGCTGGTCGCGTTGCTTGGCAAACTCGGCGTCGGATGTAGAGGGCTCCTGCCGCTCCACAATCTGTATCACTGCCTCATTTGCGCCCAGGTTTAGTGGACCGCTGATCTCGCCCTGCTTCATCGTAAAAGCCGTGCCGGCCGCGCCTGACATGCTGCCGATGTCCGGCACCTGCTGCGTCCGGGAAACCAGATCGCTGGTCTTGACCGTCGCGCCCGCTTCTTTTGCGGCTTTAGCCAGATCGTGCTCGGCATGGGCCCGGTCCGCCATTTCCTGGGTCTTCCGCCGCAGGATATCGGCCGCGCGTTGGTTCTTGAATTCCGTGGTAACGCGGTCTTTGATCTCTTCAAACGATGGCGTGCGCGCCGGGTCAATCTTGGTGACCTGGAATACCACGGTGCTTTGTGGCGTCTGGCTGACCTGCGGACCTGCCTTCTCATCGGCGGAGAAAATCGCGTCCATCAATTGGGGTTGCGCGCCAATGCCAGGCAACGCGTCATTACGAGTAATCGGATTGCTGGTGATGACCTGGGCGCCATACTTGCTTGCCGCCTTGTCCAGCCCTTGCTTCTGCGCCACGGCTGCGGCATCCGTGGAAGCCTGGCTTACCATTCCTTTGACTTTTTCCTGCTTGATGGCTTCTTCGATTCCCGGCTTCACCTCTGCTAGCGGCTTCAGATGCGCATCTTCCTTATCTTCCGTTTGGATGATGTGGAACCCGAAAGATGACTGCACCGGATCGCTGATCTGGCCTTTGTTCTGCCCAAACGCCACCTTTTCAAATTCCGGCACTGTTTGGCCTTTGTTGAGCCAATCCAGTTCGCCGCCTTTGTCTTTGCTGCCGGGATCGGTGGAATATTTCTTTGCCAGACCTGCCCAGTCTCCAGTGGCTTTGATCTGCTTCAGCACGTCCTGCGCTTTGGCGCGGGCCTCATCCACGCCTTTCTGGTCCACTTTGCCGTCCGGGCCAGGCTTGGGCATTTCAATCAGGATGTGGCGGACCTTTGCCCGCTCCGGAATGCGATAGGCATTCTGGTTCGCGCTGTAAGCGCGTTGTATTTCAGCGGGGTCCACAGTCACTTTGTCCGCGAAATTCTTGTCGTTCAGCACAAAATACTTGATCTGCCGCTTCTCCGGAATCGAGTTGGTGTAGCGCGGCTTGTTCGCGTCATAAAAGGCCTTCAACTCCGTGTCAGTCGGCTTGATGGTTTTGGAAACGTCCTCCATCTTAAGAATGGCGTACTGAAATTTCACTTTGGTGTTCTGGTCTTTAAAGGCCTGTTCCACTTCGCCGTCGGTTGCGGTGGCGCTGGCGCCAATCACGTTCACCAGCTTCCGTTGCAGCAGGTCAAGCCTTACGTCGCGCTCAAAGTTTTCAACCGTAGTGCCGCCCTGGGTCAGCATCTCCTTGTATTTTTCCGCGCCAATCCACTTTCCGCTGGGAAAGAAAGCCTGCTTGTAAGGACCATACTGCAACTCGTCGCGAAACTCCTGGTCTGAGACTTTCAGCCCCATGCGCTCGCTCTCATACTGTAGTTCAGCCTGCTGTATCAGTTGCCTGACTGCCTGCTGGCGCAGGATAGGCAGATAGAAATCCGGGATCTGGTTCCCACGCGCTTGTGCCTGCACCACACGCGCTACCTGCTCGCGTTTGATCTCATGACCGCCCACGGAAGCCACCACTCCGGTTTCCGAAGCAGCCGTTGTATCACCCATGAATCCGGGGATCAGGTAGGTCACCATGCTGGCGGCGATAAGTAATAGAAATCCGGCGAGAAGATATTTGGCGGCTTTGTTGCCGCTTTGCAAAAACTTAATCATGGTATGGAAAGCTCCAGGAAAATGATGAAGGTCAACTATCCTTTATTATAAAGTGATCTGCTCCTTTAACAAAACTTTACCCTGGTGCCGAGGGTCGAACGGGCCGGCGTGAGCATCTCACCTCTGAAGTCCCCAAAAACAGAGATTTTGCGCGAATAAGAACAAAGCGCAGCGTCGAGACAAGAAGCTTGCGCGAAGAAATAAGCGATTCCGCCCAGGAGACATAGCACTGCCGCCTGCCTGAATTAACGAAGCCAAGTTCGGTCCCTGATTTTTGATGTCATACTTATTTATGAGCGCGAGGTAGACAATGTTCCCGGCAAAAAAACATATCTTAGTGTCTCTTGCAGCAGTCATCACTCTTATTACCCTTGCAGGTTGCGGAGGAGGCAACAGCATTAACTTCCCTCCTCCCCAGGGTTCATTTACGAATGCAAATCTGAACGGCCCTTTTGCGTTTTCTTACACCGGCTCTGACGCTGGAGGCTTCCTAGCCGTAGCGGGCAGCTTCGTTGCCGATGGCGCTGGCCATATTACGTCCGGCACTCAGGACATTAACAGTGGCGCGGCTGTGAGTCCCAATGTCGCCGTGAACGGAACTTATCTGGTGCGCTCTGACGGTCGAGGCACCGTGACGCTGAATTCATCTTCCGCCGGTACTTCGACGCTGGATTTTGTAATCGTGGCCGGCGGTCATGCACTGGTGACCCGTTTTGACAACCGTGCAACCGGTAGCGGCACAATTGACCAGCAGACGACCTCGGCTTTTTCCAACGCCNCGCTTGCCGGCCCCTTTGCTTTCACCTTGTCAGGAATCGATACCGGCGGAGTTCCGCTGGCTGTGGGTGGAGTTTTTACCTCGGATGCTTCAGGCACACTCACATCTGGCTTAGATGACTCCAACGACAACGGACTGGTTGTCACCAATGATCCGATGACTGGATCGATCCCTGTTGCTTCAACGGGGCGCGGCACGGCAACGCTGCACACATCCCGTGGCGCGCTGACGTTTGCTTACTATGTCGTGGATGCCAACCATTTAAAGATGGTGGGGACAAACAATCTCCCCGCGCTGGGTGGCGAAGCGTTCCGCCAGACCGGGCCGTTCAGCACCGCTTCCGTTTCCGGGCCTTTCGCTTTCACCGTGGCAGGAGCTGATTTGCTCAACGGCAACCCGTTTGCCGCCGGCGGGGTGCTGACCTCTGACGGCGCAGGCAATGTCACCAGCGGAATAGAAGACTTCAATGACGGCGGCTCTGTCACTACAGCCGTACCACTCACCGGCACATACACAATGGCAGCCAATGGGCGCGGAACGCTCACCCTGAATACCACTGCGGGAACATTTTCCTTTGTCATCTATCCTTCCAGCGGCGGCGTTCTGGTGCTTGAAATTGATAGCCGCTTTCTGACCTCCGGCGCTGCCTTACAGCAGCAGACTACGCCATTCACCGCAGGCTCTTTCCAGGGAACTTATGGAATGAATTTCACCGGCGCCAGCGGCGGCGGATCAGAGCTGGATTCAATTGCGGAATTTACTGCCGACGGCGTCAACAAGCTCAACGGCATTATCGATATCAACAACAGCGGCGGCATCACCTTTGGGCAGTCGATGACCGGGACCTTTGTTGCCAATTCCAACGGCCGCGATGCACTGTCCCTGCAAACGCCATTGGGCTCCCAGAGCACGATCATGTATTTAGTAAATCCCAACCGAGCCCTGTTCATTGAAGTTGATGGGAACCTGGTTGCGGCGGGAGATATTCGACACCAGTAGAAAAGAAAATTACAAAGCGTTCACAAAGGGCGGCAGAGATGCCGCTCTTCCTTGTGGTCATCTCGGCTGGCAAGAACAAGAAGGCGGAACGCCTGTGCTGCGCGTCCCGCCTTTGGCTCTCAGAAAGAGCTAACGTCAATCCTTTAGAAAAACCGATTAGTAAACCCAGTTACGGCCGTTCCAGTACACCCAGCGCCGTCCGTCCCAGCGCCTGTTGTAGCCGTCATAACGGCGATCGTTGTCATAGCGCCCGTAATATCCGCGGTCATCGCGGTCGCGATAAACTCGGCGGTCGTCGCGGTCTCCATCTCGATCCCGATAGACCCGGTAGTTGTTGTAGCCGCGATCTTGGTCGCGATCCCTGTCCCTATCTCGATCCCTGTCTCGGTCGCGATCTCTGTCATGGTCGCGAAACGCCACATCCTGTTGAACAACTTGAGCCGATGCCAAAGCCGAACCGCCGGTAATCAGTGCCGCTCCTACTAACATCATTCTTAAATGATTCATATAATCTCCTCCGATTTTCGCCAGGCCCGACTTTCTTTTCCCACGTTTGCTTCAGGTCTTAGCTTTTCGTTCTGCTTATACAAACCCCGCTTGCCCGCCTTGGTTTTGAAAGCCCTGTAACGATTCTCTAAGCCCTGTAACGAAATGTTGGGTTTTGTAAGCCAGCCAACTTTCTGCCGGAAATCGGTAAATTTTTCTGTTCTGAGTGGCCGATTCACCGTGTCTAAGCATCCAAGGTTGCTGGAAGAAAGTTCGCTTGAGAGGTGCTCCTTGCCACATTTTCCCCCGATGAGTGAATCCGAGCAGTTGCTACAAGCGCTAAGGCAATGCGGCGACCAATTGGCGCTGTGGATCAGTAAGTCCCCGGCCAATGCCTGCCTGTTAGTTGAAGATCCGGCAGCCGCTATTGAAGCCGCGACCGCCCCCACTGACCTGGACCTCGACACCATGCGCGAACTGGAATCTGTTTTGCTTAGTCTTGCGCAGAAACTCGATCTGCCCCCGACCATGCGCATTGAGACAGATTGGAGCAAAGTGTCTTAAACCCTGTCCTGGCCGAGGCGCTTAAGAAAGCGGCGAAAATTGTTACATATTGTTGTGCGCCAAAGCCGAAACCAGCACAGCGTTGCGAGTAGTTTCTTTAGGCAAACAAAATGGCCCGAGCTTTCTGCAAGCTCGGGCCATCTCATTATTGAGTAAGGGGGGTCATCCTACTCAAATCGTAAAGCTTCTATCGGATCCAGCATCGCCGCTTTCCGCGCCGGATAAAATCCGAAGAAGATTCCCACCGCCGTTGAGAACACCACCGCCGCTCCCACCGCCACGGGTGAAATCAAAATGCTCCAGCCCAGGACTCTCGTGATGGTCATGGAAGAAGCCACACCAAACAGGATCCCCAGAATTCCTCCGGCCATGCTCAGCACCACTGACTCGCTCAGGAACTGCCGCAATACGTCGGACTCAGTAGCACCAATCGCAATGCGGATGCCGATCTCCCGCGTACGCTCCGTCACCGAAACCAGCATGATGTTCATAATCCCAATTCCGCCCACGATCAGCGACACGCCGGCAATCGAAGCCAGCAGCAGCGTCATGACCTTGGAAGATTCATCTGCTAATTGCGCCACGTCTGCCAGATTGCGCACGCTGAAGTCGTCATCCTGCCCTGCGCGAATGCGATGCCGGTCGCGCAGCAGTGAAGTAATCTGACCCTGCGCCGCATAGCTGGCTGACTGCGACGTAGCCGAGGCCATGATGTATTGCAGCCAGTCCTGCCCCGTAATCTTCTTTTGCAGCGTGGTGATCGGCACAAAGACTCCGTCGTCCTGGTCCTGCCCCATGCCGGACTGCCCTTTCGCCTGCAGCACGCCCACGACCTGAAACGGCAGGTTGCCAATGCGTACCGTCTGGCCCGTGGAATCGCTGTTTCCAAACAGGTTCTGCTGCACTGTTGCGCCCAGCACAACCACGTTGCTCGCGCGGGTCACATCGTCCTGCGTAAAATTCGCGCCCTTGGCAAAGTTCCAGTTGCGGATGTCAAAATATTGCGGCTCCGTGCCGGTCACGCGCGTACTCCAGTTCTGATTGTCTGCGACTACCTGCACGCTCGCTCCTGCTCCGGGCGCAACCTGCCCGATCGTCGGCACCTGCTGCTGAATCGCCTTCATATCGTCATAAACCAGTGTCTTCGTCGCGCCGCCGCCCAGCCGTATGCCGCCTTTATTTACGCTGCCGGAGCTGATATACAGCAGGTCCGTCCCCATCGACGCAATCTGGTCCTGCACCTGTTGCTGCGCTCCCTGCCCCAGTCCCACCGTGGCGATCACCGCTCCCACGCCAATCACAATGCCCAGCATGGTGAGCAGTGAACGCATCTTGTTTCTCGTTAAAGCTCGTACCGCTATTTTCAAAATCGCTATGAAATCCATATAACCCCCCGATGTAAACCAATTGCCAAATTGTCATTCTGCAAAATTTCAAATTTAAAATCTGAAATTTAAAATCTTTTCTCCGTGTCTCTGTGTCTCCGTGGTAGATTTTGGTTTCCCGATCACCAGATCACCCGATCACGCGCGATCATCCGATCTCTTAATCCTCGTCCACCGTCGGCATGCTCTTCAGCACTTCCGCTGCTCTCGGCCGGTTCTTAACCGGATCGTCGTGCCTGATCTTGCCGTCGCGGAATACCACAGTCCGTTTTGCAAAGTGCGCGATGTCGGGTTCATGCGTGACCAGCACTATCGTGAGCCCGCTGTCATTCAGGTCCTGAAAGATTTGCATGATCTCCACAGACGTTCTGCTGTCCAGGTTTCCCGTAGGCTCATCGGCCAGCAGGATTGCCGGCTTGTTCACCAGCGCGCGCGCAATCGCTACGCGCTGCTGCTGTCCGCCGGATAACTGTGATGGAAAGTGATCCATGCGCTGGCCCAATCCAACCAGCTCCAACACTTCTTTTGCCCGTGCCTGGCGCTGCTCTTTCGCCATCTGCGCATACAGCGTTGGCAACTCAACGTTTTCCAGCGCCGTGGTCCGTGAAAGCAGATTGAATCCCTGGAACACGAACCCAAGTTTGCGATTGCGAATCGCCGCCAGTTGCTTCTTGTCCAGACTGGAAACATTGGTTCCTTCCAGTATGTAGCTGCCGCTGGTCGGCTTATCCAGGCAGCCCAACATATTCATGAACGTCGATTTTCCGCTGCCGCTCGAGCCCATAATCGCAACAAACTCTCCCGGTTCAATCGTCATGTCTACGCCGCGCAGAGCGTGAACCTTGGTCTCCCCAAGGTCGTAAAACTTGTGCACGTCCTGCACCTGAATCACCGGGATTCCGCCAGCCGGAATGCCGCTGGTTCTAGGCTCCGGCTTCATCACCACATTTGCATTCACTTCAACTTGTTCAAGCGTTGCCATAAATCCCTCTTCGATCTGTTCTTTCATTGCCTGATCTACCCGCAAAAGCCGCTCTTCGTTCTTTGCGACCTTCGCGACCTTTGCGGTAAATCATTCACGGTTGCTTTTGTTTATCCGCGGTAAACTTTCCTACCGCTTTTCTCCGTGTCTCCGTGCCTCCGTGTTAGGTTTTACCGGCCGGCTCGTCCGCCGCCCGCTCCACGCGGCGCGCCCATGCCCGGAGCAGCCGATGTCGCTGCAGCAGTCTTATTGGCCGCCGCTGAGCCCGTTACAACTTGGTCCTGCGGATTCAACGAGCCCTTCACCACCTGCGCCACTTCTGTAGTGGTGTGGTCAGTGATGCCCAGCTTGATCTGCATCGGCGCCAGAGACTTGTCCGCATTCAGCTTCCACACAACTGCAGTACTCGCCTGCTGGCCAGACTGCTGCGTTCCCTTGCCGCCCTTGCGTGCTCCACCAGTCGCGGCGATTCCAGCTTTCTGGTAAAGATCGCTGATCTGCTGTGCCGTTAAATCAGGAGTAAAGCGCAGCGCTCCATTCGGAACCTTCACCACATCAGTCGCCGTCGCCACCGGAACCGTCACATAAGCCGTCATACCCGGAAACAACTTCATCTCCGGATTGTCAAAATCCACAATGGTCGTATAAGTCACCACGTTCTGCACGGTCGTGGCATTCAGCCGCACCGCGGAAACTTTTCCCTTGAACGTGTCTTTCGGAAACGCGTCCACTTTAAAGTTCACTTCCTGGCCGGCGTGGATCGTGCCCACATCGCTTTCATCGGTGCTCACGTAAACCTGCATCTTGGTCAAGTCCTGTGCGATGGTGAATAGCGTAGGAGCCTGCAGAGAAGCAGCCACCGTCTGGCCCACATCAACGCTGCGGGCAATCACCGTACCGTCAATCGGAGACCGTATGGTGGAGTGGTCAAGATTGGTTTGCGCCACCGTGACTGCCGCAGATTTCTGCTGTGCTTGCGCTGCGGCCTGCGTCACCTGAGCCTTCGCTGCGCCCACTGCGGCATCCGCGCTCTGTGAAGTTGCACGGGCGGTATCCAGTTGCTGCGTCGGCACCACGCCTTCCTGCGCCAGCGTGGTGTAGCGATTGAAATCCAGCTTCGCCTGCGCCGCAGTTGCCTGCGCTTTCTCCAGGTTCGCCTTGGCCGCGATCAGGTTCGCTTGCGCGTCGGCCAGGTCAGCCTTCGCCTGCAACAGCGCTCCCTGAAATAGCGACGGATCAATCTGCGCGATCACCTGGTTCTTCTTCACGTGCGAGTTGAAATCCGCTGACAATGTCTGGATGGTCCCAGACACCTGTGAGCCGACCTGCACCGTGGTTACCGCGTTAATGGTACCCGTGGCCTGGACGACGTTTTGTATGTCGCCCTTCTGCACTTTCTCAGTGAAATATTGCGGCGCTTTCTTGCTCTCATACTTGAAAGCCGTGAGCAGCCCAATGGCCGCCAGAAGTACGCCAATGATCGTCCATTTGTTTTTTAAGAATTTCATTTTCCAACCCCCAGGCCGCGTTTCCGGCCTCTGTACATGTAGACCCAAAATAAGGCACCTCGGCGTAAACAGTGGGTAAGGCAGGGGTTAATAATTGTCAGGATGGTTAATTCGCAAAGCTAATGGATGGCGGTGGACAATAACAGATCTTTACAAAATGTCCCAAGTTCAGCGGAAGCGGCTGGATGCCATATTCCTCCCGCGTTGATTGCTCACGGCTCGTATCTTTATCAGTAACATCCGCGAGTACTTTCGTGGGTTATCGCAAATTGCGCCGTCCAGCTTTTACCTTCAGTCGATTCAAACACAATCTGCGCCAGTCTGTTCCGGACATCCTACCGCCAGCGTTCTACATTCCAATCGCCGTGGCCACAGAAACCATCAGTCACTCGATCATCGTCAGTGACGTCCCGGCGCGCCTAGATCGTTTGCCCTGGAGCCGCTGGCACTGGCTCGTCGTGATCGCGCTGGGCATCACCTGGGTGCTCGATGGACTTGAAGTCACGCTCGCCGGCGCTGTGGGCGCGGTGCTCAAGCGATCAGACACGCTCGCGCTTTCTGACGCTCAGGTTGGAGCCAGCGCAACTTTTTATCTCATCGGCGCAGTCACCGGCGCGCTCTTCTTCGGCTACCTCACTGACCGTCTCGGACGCAAGCGCCTTTTCACCATCACGCTTCTTCTTTATCTCAGCGCCACCGCGTTGACGGCTTTTTCCTGGAACTTTGCTTCTTACGCGCTTTTTCGCGCGCTTACCGGCGCGGGCATCGGCGGTGAATACTCCGCTATCAACTCCGCCATCGACGAACTTATCCCCGCGCGCGTTCGCGGACGCGTTGATCTCATCATCAATGCCAGCTTCTGGATCGGCGCAGCCATTGGCTCGGCTGCGGTGATCGCGCTGCTTGATACCGGCATTGTTCCCATCAGCCTTGGCTGGCGGATGGCGTTCGCCATCGGCGCGGTGCTGGGGCTGATCGTTATTTTTCTGCGCCACGCCATTCCTGAAAGCCCGCGCTGGCTCATGACGCACGGCCGCGAACCTGAAGCTGAACAGATCATGAGCGATATTGAGCGCCGCGCCACGCACCATCCTGAACTGCTGCCACCGCCCGCGGCTGATGCGTGCGTCCGCATTCGCCCCCGCAGCCACACGCCGTTTCGCGAAATCTGGCACGCCATCGCCGTGCAGCATCCTTCGCGATCATGGCTGGCCATGGCGCTCATGACCTCTCAGGCCTTTTTCTATAACGCCATCTTCTTTACTTACTCACTGGTGCTGGTCACGTTTTACTCGGTGCCTGCGCAAAAAGTCGGGCTCTATCTTTTTCCCTTTGCGCTGGGAAACTTTGTTGGCCCGCTCGTGCTTGGCCGCCTGTTTGATACCGTGGGCCGCCGCCAGATGATCACCATTACTTACGCGCTCTCCGGCATCCTGCTCGCCCTGAGCGGCTGGCTCTTTCAGCACGGCCTGCTCACCGCACAAACCCAGGCGCTTTGCTGGACGATTATCTTCTTCGTCGCGTCGGCAGCCGCCAGCTCCGCATATCTCACCGTGAGTGAAATCTTTCCGCTTGAGATCCGAGGCCTCGCCATCGCGGTCTTCTATGCTGCCGGGACACTCGCCGGCGGCGTCGCTGCGCCTTTCATCTTCGGCTTGCTCATCCAGACTGGCTCGCGCACGGCGCTCTTTCGCGGATACCTTGCCGGCGCGATCCTCATGATCGCCGCCGCCGTGGTTGAAGCCTTCATCGGCGTCCGCGCTGAGCAGCAATCACTGGAGTCAATCAGCACGCCGCTATCGGCTGAAGCGTAAAAACTTACCGCGCATCGACACGGATGAAACGCGGATCAGTTTGTTCGTCCAATTGCCTTGACACTTGCTTCTCGCGCCATCTAATCTCACCAAGCCACCAAGGAGGCCTTGTGAAGCGATTCCTGGTTTTATTCCTGCTGCTGACTTGCACCATTGCCTTTAGCCAAAAGAAGAAGCAAGCCGGCGCCGGCGCGAATCCCAATCCATGGATTGGCAATTTCAAGCTGGATCTCGCTCAGTCCAAGATGAGCGGCCAAGCGCCAAAGGAAGAAACCGTCGCCGTATCTGCGGCCAGCAAAGATTCCATCAAATACACCATCTCAGGCAAAGACGCGCAGGGCGAATCCTACACCATGAACTTTGAGGGCAAGCCCGGCACGGCCGCACCGCAAATGGCTGAAGGCAAGAAGATTGCGGACATCACCTATCAGATGCCCTCATCCCATCAATTCACTTCAGAGGGCCACGGCACTGACGGCTCAACCAGCACCGGCGCCATCACCCTGGCCAAAGACAACAAGACGATCACTGTTCAGGAGCATAGCAAAGACGCTAAAGGTGGCCTCGAACGCATCCAGATGATGGTTTACGTGCGGCAGTAAGTTTCAAAAAAATCTTTACATCGATTCCGCCTGGGCGGACCCTGGAAAGCGGCCCCATCGCGGCCGCATGCGCAAGGCTAAAAACAGCAGGGGCTTGCTTCAAGCCCCTGCACTGCGATGATCTAGAACGCTGCTGCGCAGAATCCCTTGAACAGAACAGTATTGTCCCGTTGCTGAGTCCTTTGCGTAGCTTGTACTAGTATGTTGTCAAATTTGTTCACAGCCAGAATCAGTATATCCTCAAAACCAGCAGGCGGATCAATGTTGGTATATGTGCCATTGTCCAAGGCAAATCCCTCATTATTATTGTTATTCGCGGATTGAAAGAACCCAACGGCTACACCCGAATTGCTGATCTTATTCGCGTTCACGAAACCGAAGCTGCCCGGAGGAACAATGTTGCTGAACACCCCATTTTTCCAAACAAAAGATGGGTTTTCGTTCACAAGTTGAGACAAAGATCCTCCCACAACCACGCCTTCGTCGTTGATGCTGGTGGGCAGCGTTACATCCGATCCAGGAACTAAAAGGAGGGTTAGTTTTCCGTTGTGCAGCACATAGCCATTGGCAGGGAGGGTCTGGGAATTGATGGCTCCAACAATATCGCCATTCGCATTCACTCCAGTGACCGTGAAATCCGCATTGGGATGGCCGGGGAGAATGATCTCGTGAAAACCTCCGGCGTGGACCATGTAATGATGCCCCCTCGGGTCGCCGGCAACGGTAAAGTCGCCGACAATGATTCCATTCCGGCTCATGTCAGTGACAGTTGTACCTGAAGAGCCAGGAAACATAAATGTGGTGAGCTTGCCTTGAAACAGCAGAAATCCGTGGCTCACGTTATTGCTGTCACCGAAAGTCCCCGCAATGCCTCCCAGATCATTGAGTGCGACGGGAGTGCCGTTCGTGGCCGGCGGCGGAAAACTGATTTTTTGAAACGAGCATTTCCCAGTGGTTGTTCCAGCATCCTGTGCGAATGCAATAGTTGAGGTGGCGGCGATGAAAAAGGCGGATATCAGCAGACAGACAGCTTTTCCGTGGCTTTTCATAAAATCAATGGGTCTCCTTGCGTGTTCCTCAGGGGAACAAGCGTTCATGGGGGAACGTTGCAAATGAGATGAGCTGCTGCAGAGATGAGGGTTGCCCACCTGTGCTGCTGAATTACTACCTAGCCCTTTTTAGAACTCTTTAATAAGAGAACGCCAGCTTCAGCGACAGACGGCATTCACTCATTTGTTAGGGCGTATAAGCGTTTGCTTTTCCGGTCACCGATTTTGGCCGTTCTCCGCGTCTCCGCGCCTCCGTGGTGGATTTACTTTTTCCGATCAACGGCGATGTCGGCGATCACGGCGTTAAGATGTCAAAGAACTTTCTTGCTGCCCGCCTGGGCGGTTCTCACGTATCCGATTTCCAAATTACGCATCTACCAAGTCAACCCAAAATTTACCTTTTGGTTAACACTCTCAGGCTCCCCTACCCCCCTCCCCATGTACCCCAGCCCATCGGTAATTATATACTTGACACACAGGCGAACATATGCCAGAATTAAACCATGAAGAAACCAGAGACATTGCAAGAAGCGATTGTTTACTTTTCTGATCCGCAGCGCGTGTTCGATTACGCGATAAGGTTGCGCTGGCCAGATGGAAAAGTAACGTGTCCGCGCTGCAATGGTTCTAAGCATTCGTTCGTTAAGACTCGCCGCGTCTGGTTCTGCTATGACTGCAAAAAGCAGTTCACCCTCAAGATTGGAACCGTCATGGAGGACTCGCCAATCTCTCTCGATAAGTGGATGGCCGCTTTTTGGATGTTGGTCAATTGCAAGAACGGTGTGAGCAGTCTGGAAATTCACCGCGCTCTCAAAGTCACGCAAAAAACAGCATGGTTCATGCTGCAAAGACTTCGCTTGGCTTTGCACCAAAAACAAGAGGGAAAATTTCAAGGGCACGTCGAAGTAGATGAAACCTACATAGGCGGTAAGGCCCGCTTCATGCACAAGAAGCAACGCGCCAAAATGACTCAGCCGGGAATGCCAAAAGGCGGCGCTAACAAAGTCATCGTTGGTGGAGTTTTGGAACGTGGCGGCAAAGTGAGAACTCAGATTCTTGAGAATAGAGAGCGTCACGTTTTGCATGCACTTGTTAGGGATAACGTCGAATCCGGCTCTCAGCTCTCTACCGATGATTGCCACTCTTATTGGGGACTGGACAAGGAATACGCTCATGGAATCGTTGACCATGCCAAAGAGTACGTTAACGGGCAGGTTCACACCAACGGACTCGAAAACTTTTGGAGCCTCGTAAAACGCGGATTGAAAGGCACCTATATTTCCGTTGAACCGTTCCATCTATTTCGTTACCTCGATGAGCAAGTATTTCGTTACAACAACCGCGCTACCAAAAAGCACTTCGTTTCAGACTCTAATCGCTTTGAAATGGCCTTCCCTCAAATAGCTGATAAGCGTCTCACCTATGATGAGCTGGTAGGCAGACGTTTTGAGCAGCCCTGATGGAAAGCGCCCGCGCTGCTTTAAGCCTCGCCAGAATCGCGGGAAACATCGGATTCGCTGGTCCGACTTTGACCGCTTTTAGCCCGCTTCTTGCGGGCTTTTTTCTTTTCCTTGGCCGCATCTTTCGGAACCTGGAATAGTGCCTTCATGCCCTCTTCAAAGTCCTCTTGGGCTTTCTTTCCTTCGTTGTATTCGTATGTTTTCAATGCTTTTCCCTCTAGTGACAATGGAGACTCTGTCTTATGTCCACGACGCTCAGCTGAATGTTATTTTCAATTTCAATTTCATTCAGCAGCTTTATCAAGTCACATGTCTGCTCCAATAGCGCAGACGACCATATCCTGTTATTCCCCTGCGTAGGATAGTAGCTGTCATTAGCACGACCGCTGCGATCTGTCGGCACATGAGCAATATGCCCCAGCAGGGCATCACGAACATCCACTGCTCTTACGTGAAAATCGCGGAAATAATTTTTTGAAAGTTCCTGATTATTGATATCCCTCAAACTTTGTACACTTATGCGTTCTGTTTCGCTTACAGGTGGAATTAGACGGCGCTGTAAGTCATGATCCCGCTTCTGCCAGACACTAAGTAGATCGTTAAGACCCCTTATGACGCTGATTGCGTTCGCACGCAATTTCATCAATTCGGTTCTCTCGCTGTCCTGCTGTGGAACGAGCTTTGCGAATTCTTTTGCGATCTCCGAGGCGGACAGATGCGACTCCACTTGTGGGTTTGGCGTGACCGTCGCAGCGGAACCCGTATCTAATTTTGCAATCGGAGTTGGCGTGGGAGATGGCGTTGGATTTGGATTAGAAACTCTCGGCACTGGAATAATGTCGAATGCCTTATTAATCCCGTACCAGCAGAGCAATCCAATACAACCAAACACAACAAAAACTGCGGCAGGTGCCATGTTTGAATTCTTTCTATATGCGTATTTGATCTTGGCGGCGATCTTTTTACCACTGTTGCTGTAAATCGCCAGTACGATTCCCCAAAGTACGAAAGCGAGAGCGACCCACCTGTCAAATGCATCGCCAACTTCCGGCCCGAATCTAGCGGCCACGTGACTACCCCATAGCGCTAAAAGGACTGCAAAGAGAGCCTGAATGACTTTGAATACGGGTGGCTTTTTCATTCTCTTTTGGGACAGGAATACATTCTCATTGTCCTCTCTGCCATAGCGTGAGTCAAAGAACAAAACCCGCCTTTCGGCGGGTTCGGTGTTAGACGCTGTGAACAGGTCGCCAGCGTTTGAGCGGGTGATATTTTCCAGACTTCCAACTGACAAGTTCAGGAGTGACTTGGAAGCAGGATTCAATATTGAAAGTGAGCGAAGTCTTGTCCTGAAAAACAATTTCGACAACGTTGTAATCGGGTGAGATGGAAAGCTCCACTTCGGCAATGATCTTGCCTCTTGCTTTGGGGAACCTGAGAACGCGCTGGTTTGATTTAGACTTGTGGGCAGCCATGATTCGCCTTTCACTGGAAGGTGATTTGTGGTTAGGGGCGCGTTGCGGGTGACACCGTAGCGCGTCCTGTCTTCACTTGTAGCGTAAGCGCGAGTGGCTGACAACAAAAAAAGAGCGAAAAGCCCTGTCACGGCAAGAAAAATATACACTCGCCGCAGCATGTGCGTCAAGTATATAAGTCCCCAGCCCATCCCACTTTGGCGTAGGTTTATCCCACTTGTCACAGGGGATGATATCCCACGCCGACCCGGAACAGGCTTATTGTCAGTTTTTACTACTTGATTAATAGGCTGATGTCGTATCCTAGCCTACTTTCTGAAGGAAAGAAAGAGCGAATAAGGACATTGAACAATTTCGCGTCGGGCCGTCCATTTTCGCGATCGGTCAATGCTGATTGAATGATTATTGAGTGCTCTTATTCACTTCCACCCTCCGCAAACCAAATCGCGGAGGGCGGAGATCGTTTATCTAGAACACCGCGGAGCAGAATCCCTTGAATAGGATAGTGTTCGCCCCCTGAACGGCCCGTGCGAGCACATTGTCAAATTTATTTACGGCGGTGACATCTGTGCTTTGAGAATCTGGCACATCAATTGTGGTGTATCTTCCCTGATCGAAGGAAAATCCATGTTGCGCACCATCGATGGTGGAAATGTACGTGCCCACAACGTCACCGGCATTGCTGATCTTCTCCGGCTGCGAGTGGCCGCCGCTTTCTGGAGGATTTAAATTGCTGAACACTCCATCCTTCCACATGAAGCCGCGGAAAGGATCTGTCGGAAAATTAATGTCATAAAGTCCAACAATCACACCCTGGTTGTTGATACTCACGGGCTGAGTAATCCCTGCTCCGGGGAATGAAAGAATGGTAAGCTTTCCATTGTGCAGAAGAAATCCATGGCTCGTGGATGAGTCGGTTCGAAACGTACCGACAACGTCGCCATGGTCGTTCACTCCAGTGGCCACTGAAATCACATTGGGGAAACCAGGAATTTTGATTTCATGAAAACCGCCGGAGTGGACCATAAAGGCTTGCTGGACTCCCTTGCCGAAATATGTGCCAACAATCGTTCCGGTACTGTTCATGTCAGATGCAATAGTATCCGTTGAACCAGGGAACATAAATGAGGTGAACTTGCCCCGATACAGCAGGAACCCATGAAAATGGGAATCATCGGCCTCGTACGTTCCCAGAATGCCTCCTACATCATTGAGCGCCACAAGATCGATTTCGGTGCGCAGATTAGCCAGCTGCGCGGGGAGATTCAATTTTTGAAACGAGCATTTCCCAGTGGTTGTTCCAGCATCCTGCGCGAATGCAATGGTTGAGGTGGCGGCGATGAAACAAACGGACATCAGCAGAGAGAAGGTTTTTCCGTGGTTTCTCATAAATCAATAGGTCTCCTTGCGTGCTCCTCAGGGGAACAAGCGTCCATGGAGGAACGTTGCAAATGAGATGAACTGCTGGAGAGATGAGGGTTGCCCACCTGTGCTGCTGAATTAGTACTTAGAAATTTTCAGGAATCTCTAATAACAGAATGCCATCTCGTAAGACGACCTCTACGTCGGGATCAGCCCTGAGGTAGCGCATAGTACAGAAAAAGCTCCGTAGCGGCGACACAAAGCTTGATCCAAAAAGCGTGACGGCCACAATGCCTGACGACCTACAATGCCGCTTAGCCCGAAGGGCGAAATTATTGAGCCCGCCGCGTGAGCGGTGGGAAAGGGAGATATACAATCAAAGCCCTGAAAGGGCGGCATAACCATGTCTCACACGTTCGTGAAAAATCACATCCATCTCGCGTTCAGTACAAAGGATCGTCAACCCTCCATCTCCAAAGATGTCCAGCCTGAACTCTGGTCTTACATGGCTGGCATCTGCCGCAATCAGGACATGGCTCCGATTGCCGTCAATGGCATGTCCGACCACGCGCATATTCTGTTTCACCTGCCGCCAACCATTGCGCTGGCTGACGCCGTCCGACTGCTAAAGACAAACTCCTCAAAATGGATAAACGATCACGGGCGCCGGTTTGCGTGGCAGGACGGTTACGGCGCTTTCAGAGTCAGCGTTTCAAACACCGCGACGGTGGCAAAATACATCCGCGAGCAGGAGAAGCATCATCGCAAGATGACGTTTGAACAGGAATATCGGGCGCTGCTGAAGAAACACGGCATCGATCCAGATGCTTCATGAATTGCCCGCTCTGTCGCCCCGCTAAAGCGGGGCTTTTCTTTTTCCCCGTATACCCCCCGCTGACGCGGTGGCTCAATAATTCCGCCCTCCGGGCTGAAGTCACCGAGTCTGAGCCAAGCCCCGAAGGGGGCAACATTATTGAGCCCAGGCCGTAAGGCCTGGGAAAGGTTGGGAAATGTGACGAGCCCCGTAGGGGCGACACAAAGCAAAGCCTGTCCTGATTACACGAATGCGCTTTGCCGATTTCAAACGAACTAACGCGCAGAATACTTTCGCGCTAAAAGAGATCAAGTCCCGAAGGGACAAAATTATTGAGCCCAGGCCGTAAGGCCTGGGAAAAGAAGTTTGAAAAAAATCCTCTCCGCGGTGCCGAAGGCCCGCGCGCAGCAAAGCGGAGCGCACAAGATCCAGATGACCCGATCACCCGATCTCAAAGGAATCCCACCCTTCGCAAAAACCAAAGGCGCGAAGATGGGGCACCGGCCGCCGGCTCAATTCACCTTGAAAGGGCTCAGTCTTCCCTGAATAGCCTGTGGGTGCACTCGCACACTTGAACCTACTTGATTCGCTTTCAGTTGTGCTTTGCGAGACAGAGGCTGATCCAACGGTATCACTTCAAATGCCGAAGGTCCCTTGAAATTAAACGCGAGTTTAAAGCTAACCCTTGTGCCTACAGTAACAAGGCTCCACATTGAGCCTGACATGGCACTCGAGTGAGCGTAAATGCAATCACCGAAGCCATCGCGAGTAATAAAGCAGTAGCTCGACTCTCTCGTCTTGATTCTGCCTTCAAAAACCTCTGAAAGGGGATGCACCAAGCGAGTCTTTACGCTGGGAGGCACACGGACTAGCCGTAGCTGCTCAAATATCTTTCGACATTCTGCCGGTTTGCCATTAATGAACAATTGTCGAGCATACAATAACTGAGCATCGAAATTGCTGTCGCCCTGAGTAAAAGACCGGCGAAGATGATACTCAAATAAAGCACCGTTCGGTTCTTGTGCTTCCATCAGTAATGTTGCAAAAGCGAAGTGTAACCGCCGGTCATTCATGTTTGCATCGATCGCCTTTTCCAGCACCTTGCGCGCTTCTGCATAATCCTGCTTTTTTCGATACAGCGAGGAAAGCCTTAGCGCTACAAAAGCGCTTCGCGGATTTGCATCAAATGCACTCTTCAAACACAGATACACACGATCTTTATCAGCAAGAATGCTTGCGAGTTCGGATTCGCTTTCCAGCAAGAATGGGTCCCCAGGAAAACGTTGAAGTCCATCGTACAGGTTCAGCTCGATGTCCCTAATGCATTCCTGAAGTTGCGCGTTTTCCCCCTGCTCCATCAAAATCCCCAGCTTCTTTAAGCCGGCCTTTATAAGTGTGTGATGTGCATAAGAATTGACGGGCTCAGCACTGATCAGCCTCAGTGAAATGTCAGTAGCTTCACGCACAAGCTTTTCCTTCTCCAGGATGGATTCGCTTTCATCCACCGCTCGAAGTTTAAGCTCTGCTACTGTGTGCTGAATAGCTGTATCGTCTGGCGCGAGACTCTTCGCAATATTGAGCAACCGAAGGCTTTCCCGAAGATCCCCCTTCGGGCGGTTCATCTCATAGATGGCCTTTTGATGAAGCAGATGTGGATCTGCTCCTAGCATACTCTCAGCCGCAGTATAAAGCGCATTTGCCCTCTCATGGCTTGGGAACAAGTTGAGTATTGAGCGGCCCTTCATCATCAGCCAAAACGCTCTCTTGTCGACCGAAAAACTAAGATTCAAAGCCTGCAGCACTTTAAGATAAAGATCGTACCGCTCATCAGGATTTGCCAATATCCTGATAAAGAGAATGTCTGCAATGTGAGGGTGGCGAGTGCGGTAAGTGTAGTCCCTTATCAATGGATCATAATCTGCAAACACTACGTGCTCAAGCGGAGCGAAGAAGCGCTCATGGAACTCCGGAAAGGCAATGCCGTGTATCCTTGAAATAATCCCAGCTCGAACCGGAATATTTAAGCGATTTAATATGGAAACCGTGAGATAAATCCGTTGAGCTTCAAATGGAAGGATATGGTTATACTCATCCAGCAATATCTGCTCAAATGAATAGCCAAAGGTGGCCTCGTGCAATGCAACGAGTAACTGACGTCCAGCACGTTCTGCAAAGGCAGATCTCTGTTCTTTTTCGGAAAGTCCTTGAAGTGTACCTAACGCTTTGTGTTTTCTCAAAAGAGAGAGCAAGCCATCAATCTCTCTCGACGTTAGATAAGGCAGCTCATGCTCCTCAGTGACAAGCGCTCCAACGGACTCGCTTACCATATTCCACTCATTAATGCGCTCTGCCAAAAATATAGTGAGGAACCGCCCTTCTGGACCTATATGCTTCATCAAATAAAGTAGTTCTTTTTCCCGATCAGCAGCATCATCTACGAATAAATAAACTCTTTGACGGCAATTCTGAATTATTTCTTGAATCGCGCCACAATGGATCATTCCAGAACTTCTCATGAACAGGCAAATAGCACCAAAATCGCGCGTCGCATCCCACGCGATCCGATGCAAAAAAATACTTTTTCCCGCGCCAGCGTGGGCCTTAACCATTACTACTTCCGGTGCATCGCTCGGTTCTTGTTGGTCCCGGATTACATGATCCATGACAACGGTATCCGCCAATTCGCGCCGTACATCGAGATCGTCTTCGATAGGCCCGAACCCATCGCTCACGCCCATATAAAAGTCTTTGGCGGTCACTCGTTTTGGGGCTTTTATCGCTGCCACATAAGAGGCGTCGACGTCAAGGAATTGAGCGCAAGCGCGGCTTAAGACTGCTTGCGGGGCTTTAAAAAGAGATTCTATTGGGTGGCACTCGGTTCTAGCGATCGAGGCAAGCCCTCGAAATGCATTTGGAATGGCAGCATCTAGAGAACGCATAAATTCAGAGAACGTTCCCTTCAGTACTGTGACCCTTCGATTGGTCCAGAATCTCGAACTAATTTCGTCCACATCAGGGGCAACAATATAATTTCGTGGGCTGAAATCTCCTTTACTCAACAGTTCATTCAAGACTGCCCTTATGTCAGGATCTTGCAAACTCGAGCCAATAAAAATGATCGGATGCTCATATGCCCAAGTTGAAAAAACACCAAATAATCTTGCACGAGTCTGCTTATGCGTAATGTATTGATCAGGAGTCAGAATCAGGGGACACTTTTCGCTTGCGATACGAGAAACGCAGCCATGCAACTTCAATAAAAGTACATGCCTCGGATCTCTTTGGTTTTCCTCGACTCGATCCGTGTCTTCTATTAACGGTTGTGGGCTTTGCAGCGCGTCTTCGTGGCCAGTGTAAGCTTTTTCAATTAACCGTTCATAATTGGTTGTCGCGATACCATGCCAGCGAAACCCAGCTAGGCCATTGTGAGCTTCCGAAGGTTCAAAATGCTCAAACACATCCTTCAAAAAGGATTGGACTTTACCCAAATCAGATTCGCTGATGGCGTAATCAGCGACCATAGTTAAGGGACTATCACTGTATTGATCACCCAAAAACTTGTCGGATATCATTTTCGCAAGTTGACGACCGTCAGGTGGTCTCTTGCCATTGCGATCCTTACTTTCCTTCGAGGCTCCAGCTCCTAAAAAGATTACTGTCTTACCCTCTCGCACTTGATTCACCAAAATATCCGGCAACTGCATGTCATCTCCTAACCGCGAATCGAATCCAGGTTCAATGAGAGATCTCTCTAGCTACACCCGCTCGTACTTCCACAACTCATACACCTATAACAACTCCCATTCCTGGTCATAATCGCCCCACACACATGGCAGCTTGGTGCGTCGCCCAGGTCGACGAACTCTTTCAGCGCGTCAGCGGAGTGGTAAAGACCGCGATCAACAAGAGAAGGGCTTTTGGCCGTTGGCTCCTGGCTATTGGCTAAACCACCCTGCGGCGGCTTCGTCTCACCGCCGGGCTGGCTGAATGCTGAGTGCTGAGTGCTGACTGCTTCGCTGCTCTGGCTAGCAGCTAGTAGCTCGGAGCTAGCGGCTGGCGCCAGCATCATGTCCTTGAACAGCGGATACTGCCGTCCGGTAACGAACCGCAGTTCCAGCCAGCGGAAGATGTAGTCCATGATGCTCTTGGCGATGGGGATCTCCGGGTTGCCGGTGAAGCCTGAAGGCTCAAAGCGCGTGTGCTGGAATTTCTCGCACAGCAGCTTGACCGGAACGCCGTGCTGCAGTGAGAGCGAAATCGCCGTGGCAAATGAGTCCATCAGGCCGGAGACGGTGGAACCTTCTTTGGCCATGCGGATGAACATCTCGCCCGGGGTGCCGTCCTTATATAGGCCCACGGTGATGTAGCCTTCATGTCCAGCGATCGCGAATTTGTGCGTGATGGACGCGCGCTCGCCCGGTAGCCGGTGACGCACCGCGCGCGGTGGCGCCGTCTCCTGCTCATGCATGGTCAGCGGACGCACGGCGGCCAGCGCCATGGTTTGCTGTTCCGGCGAAAGCTTTTGGAAATCAAGCTCCGCGCCGCTCAACGGACGCTGCGTTGCCGTGATGTCCTTTTCGCCGCGGGTCCCGCGCTTGGCGGCTTCGTCGCGTGAGCTGGCGGCCATGAGCGGCTGCGCTTTTTTGGAACCATCACGATAGATGGCCACCGCCTTCAGCCCCAGCTTCCACGACTGAAGATATGCTTCAGTAATGTCTTCAACCGTCGCGGATTCCGGCAGGTTCACCGTCTTGGAAATTGCGCCGGAGATGAACGGCTGCGTTGCCGCCATCATCATTACGTGTCCCATGTAATGGATGCTGCGCGTGCCCTTGGAAGGCTTGAAGCTGCAATCGAAAACAGGAAGATGCTCGTCCTTGATCCCCGGCGCGCCTTCAATGGTCCCCGTGGAATCAATGTAGCTGACAATGGAATTTACCTGGTCCGCGGTGTAGCCCAGCTTCCACAGCGCGGAAGGCACGGTCTGGTTCACGATCTTGATCATGCCGCCGCCCACGAGCTTTTTGTATTTAACCAGCGCCAGATCAGGCTCAACGCCGGTGGTGTCGCAGTCCATCATGAAGCCGATGGTCCCCGTGGGCGCCAGCACCGTGACTTGAGCGTTGCGATATCCATTGCGTTCGCCCAGGGCCAGAGCTTCGTCCCAGCATTGCTTGCTGCCTTCCAGCACCGCGGCAGGAACGTTATCTTTGTTGATCTTGTTCACCGACGCCCGGTGCATGCGGATCACGTTGAGGAACGGCTCGCGATTGATATACCAGCCGGGACACGCGCCGCCGGTAACATCCTGCGGAGAAACGCGCGAACTGGCCGGCGCAAGCTGCGGGCACTGTCCGGCAATGCGCGCCGATTGCAGATACGCTTCGCCGCACATAATTGCCGTGACGCAAGCGGCGTAATCGCGGCCAGCGTCAGAGTCATATGGGAGTCCGCTGGCCATCAGCAGCGCGCCTAGGTTGGCGTAGCCCAGTCCTAGAGGACGATAGTCATGCGAGTTGCGCGAGATCGATTCCGTCGGGTAACCCGCGTTATCGACCAGGATTTCCTGTGCCGTGATCAGCACGTCCACGGCATGGCGATATGCAGGCACATCAAACTCGCCATTCGACTTTAAGAACTTCATCAGGTTGAGCGACGCCAGGTTGCAGGCGGAATCGTCCAGGAACATGTATTCGCTGCAAGGATTGCTGGCGTTAATGCGATCCGTGTTTTTCGACGTATGCCACTTGTTGATCGTCGTGTCATACTGCATGCCCGGATCGCCGCACCACCATGTGGCTTCAGCGATTTTGTTCATCAGCTCGCGCGCCTTGACAGTCTTCATTACGTGACCGTCCTTTACCGCGCGCGTAGAGAAATTGTCATCGCGCTCCACGGCAGACATGAACTCGTCCGTCACGCGGACAGAGTTGTTAGCATTCTGAAAGAAGATGGAGCTGTAAGCATCGGAGTCGGGCGACGAACCGTCATAGCCCATCTCAATCAGCGCCCATGCCTTCTTCTCCTCTTTCATCTTGCAGTCGATGAAGTCCTCGATGTCAGGATGTTCGACATTCAGGATCACCATCTTGGCTGCGCGACGCGTCTTGCCGCCGGACTTGATCACGCCGGCAAAAGCGTCAAAGCCTTTCATAAAGCTCAAAGGCCCGCTGGCCGATCCGCCGCCAGAAAGCTCTTCCGTCGAGCCACGCAGCGCGGAAAGATTTGTTCCCGTGCCGCTGCCCCACTTGAACAGCATGCCTTCGGTCTTCGCTAGGGTCAGGATCGAATCCAGCGAATCCTTCACCGAATTGATAAAGCACGCCGAGCACTGCGGCGCTTTGTAACCGGTCGTGGAAAATTCAACAGTTCCCTGCTCGCGATTCCAGTGCCAGTTCTGCGCGTCACTGAGCGGCTCCAGCCGGTCGCAACCCACGTTGAACCACACCGGAGAATTGAACGCCGCTTTCTGCTGAACAAGAATATGTACCAGCTCGTCGTGGAACGTGTCGCGGTCTTCCGCGGTGGCGAAATAGCCTTGCTGCCAGCCCCAGTCGCGGATCGTCTCTGCCACGCGCTGGATCAGCTGCCGCACGCCGGTCTCACGCTGCGGCGTGCCAAGCGTGCCGTGCAGATATTTGCTGGCCACAATGTTGATGGCGGTCATGGACCAGTCTTTGGGTGACTCCACATCACGCTGCTCAAAAATGCTGTTGCCTTTGGCGTCAGTAATGCTGGCCGTGCGCAGCTCCCACTCCACTTCGTCGTAAGGGGAGATGCCGGTGCGCGTGAAATAGCGCGGAAATTTCAGTCCGGGGGCTGCTTGTCCCGACTGTCCTGAAGCCGGCTGCTGTGTTTGTACTTTTGTGTTTTCCTTCATGTTCTTCACGCCTGTTTCCGCCATTTCATTTTTCTCCGATTCGCCTGATGTCTACTAAGTTGCAGTCCGCGATGTTGCATGCTGCATGGCGCGAGCCTACCTGCTCGCTTTCTCAGTCCGCTATTTGTCTTAGGATCCTGCTGAAACTGCCTTGGCCAGCTTAATGCCGTGGGTCACGCGATCAACCGCACTCTCCGCTACAGTTTTCAATCCACCGGCTTGCGCGTTCGCGACAGCCGCCATCGCCAGGACAGGCTTGGGCTCCGCCGCCACTGCCGGCCTCGATTCAAAGACCTGGGACGCTACTTCCCTTTGCGCGCTCAGCCAGTTCTTTAGCGCCGCGGCTGCTGTCCTTCGATCGGCAATGCTGGGCGCGATGGCATAGCGCACATAAACTTTCTCCTGCGCCATCTTTTCCCGCCACGGACTGCCCGCTGCAAACAGCCGGCTCATGGCACGCGAAAGGTCTTCGGCTTCCGCCACCTCAAACACTGCCAGCATCCGCCGCGACTGCTCTCCCACCGCCTGCACAACTTCTTCCGCCAGGGCAAATACTCCGGGCTGGCTGGGAACCAAAAGCAAGCCAAAGCTCGATTCACAATGAAACCAACGTGACCAGTTCATCTCCATACGTCTCTTCCCCCAAGGCACGGTTAAGCAGCACCGGCTGGACCGGTGACGCGCACACAAAAATTATTTAGTTCACCGCGATTATGGTTTCCGGCGGCACCTCTGACGCCGGGTAATCTTCAGGTTGTCTGTGACCCGTTTCCGGCTTGCTGCGGGTCCGGCCAGAACAACCGTAGTGTTGGAAACTTACGCCTGTATATTGTGCGTGTCAAGAGCCTTATACAATCTATTGTACCTTAGTCAGCCCAATGCCGCTACGCGCCCCAAGTAGTTTGTTTCCTGTTCTTTACCGAAAAACGACCGATATCGGGCTCGTTTCTCCCTTGGTACATCTCAGTTTTTATCCACAAGAAAACCCTTGCCCGGCGACTTCCGGGGCAATCAAGTGAAATTTGTTGGCTGGTGAAACTCTGAACAGAGCGGCTTACAGCTGGTATTGGGAATTTACCCGCTGCGGCACCGGATAGCAATGCCGCAGAATGGTGCAGCGCTGTGGATATAGGTGGAAAAGAAGGCTTTTCTGGAACCTCAAGCCAAGCGAGAGGTCCCGCTCCCTCTATACCTTCAAGCATTGGCGCACCCGCATCTCAGATCGCTGGGTAACCCGTCAACGTAAAATTCTTGACGACGCAATCTCTGAGAAAAATCGGTCGTAGAATCAGGAAGCCGCTATGGCAATCCAACATGACCGCGGCAACTCTCAAGACATCGGAGTTGAAAATGCGCCTCTTGGCTATTTTTCTATTTGCATTCTCACTGGCAGACACAACCGTCGCCGCACAGCAACCCACATCACGGCCCTTGGCACCTGCCGCGCAGGCCTCGATATGGGAGCAAGAACTGCGCGATGCCGATTTCGACTTCGCCAGGCAAACAGCCGCACGCCGTCTGGAGGGCTGGATGGATTTCTTTGCCGATGACGCTTCCACCATCCACGATGGCCAGACCGTCACCGGCAAGAATGCGCTACGCGCGTTTTACCAACCCGTGTTTGCCAACAAGGATTTCACCCTCACTTGGTCGCCCACCCATGCTGAAGCTTCCAGGGATGGCACACTGGGCTATACCTATGGCGAGTATGAAGCCAGAAACGGCACAGCAATCTCGCGCGGAATGTATACCACCGTCTGGCGGAAGATAGATGACCGCTGGAAGGTCGTTCTGGATCTGGGTAGTGCTGCTCGTCCTCAACCTAAGCCACAGAACTAGCTTGGGTTGCTAGCTTCCGATAGATTCCTGTGCGCACCGAACATCCATTGGGTTAAAATAAGCCGCCCGATCCAGAGTAGGTGGATTTCCCATGCGTACCCGATTCTTTCTCTCTGTTTTAATCTTCTTCTTTTGCTTGAATGCTTTGTCTTACGCCCAGATCGCGGAGGTCGGCGACCTCAATGGCGATGGCAAGCCCGATGTCGTGGCAGGCAATGTAAGCCCGAACACCGTCACAATTTTCATCAATGATGGCGCCGGTACGCTCACGGCAACGCGCTTTCCTGCCGTGAGCCACCAGGTCTTTACAATGACCTTGGCCGATTTCAATAATGATGGCCACCTGGACATTCTTGTTAACGAGATTTCGGCCGCGGGTTTGACGTTCGAAATCCTTTTTGGCGACGGCACCGGCAATTTTTCAGCGCGACGCCCATAGCTCTTGGCAGCATTGAGATTGACCAGTCGCCTGTTGCTGTAGCCGACTTTAACGGTGACGGTTTTCCAGACATCGCTTTCGCCTCAGGAGAAGCAATTGCCATCCTGTTTGGAAATGGACTTGGGGGCTTTCTGCCGCCCCGCCTGTTTACTATTGGTCTGGAAGGCGCAACCTTTGGACATCTTTATGTCACCGACGCAAATCTCGATGGCAAACCGGACCTGCTTGCTGTGGGGGGCAATATCAGGCTTGGCCAACCTGTTTGCTATGTTGCTCTGAACAACGGCCCCGCTGGCTTTATCACAGGAAAACTTGAGAACGGCCAGAATTGTACGGTGTCCCCAGACCTGAACGGCGATTCCATCCCTGACTATCCCAGCCAGTTTATTACCTTCTTTGGAGACGGCCAGGGCGGCTCACTCTATTCGCTACTTAGAATCAACAGCATCAAACTGGCTGATGGAATCCCGGTGGATTTTGACCATAACGGCACTACGGATTTTGTGCAGGCGGAGGGGCTGGCCCCTGGGATCCGCTACTATCCCGGGAATGGACATGGCGGTTTTGGTGACCCCATTACCATCTCAACTTCGACCTCTGGTGTCCTCGCCATAGCTGATCTAAACGGTGACGGCTTCCCTGACCTGGTGCTACAAGATCCGTTGAACCCGGCCAATATCTCTGTCTTTCTCAATCCTGGAACTACTCCCGTAAGCATTGCTACCGCCAGCCAGACGCAGCTCAGCGCTTCAGCAGCCACGGCCAGCACAGCCGCGCCGGTCACGCTCATCGCCAATGTAAGCTCGCTGAATGCCGGAAGCCCGAACGGTGTGGGCACGGTTACGTTCACTGAAGGCTCCACGACGCTGGGGACTGCCACGGTGAATATTTATGGCAATGCCGCACTCGACTTTACCTTTGCCGCCGGTTTGCACAACGTGAACGCCGCATTTGCGGGAGTGCTTGATCCTTCCACCAATACTCTCTTTGCGCCGAGCGGATCTACTTCACCGGTTGCGGTGGCTGTGAATCCTGGCGCGCCTCCGGCGGCCGCTCCCAAGATTACGCTGGCCACATCGCTTACGCCGGCCAGGCAATTGAACCCAGTTACATTCACTGCCAATGTCACGCCCAGCGCTCCCTCAGCCAGTTCTCCGGGCGGCAGCGTTGTATTCAAGGCCGATGGAGATGTCCTGGGCTCCGCCCCGCTACAGGGAACAACGGCGCGGCTGCCAATTGATGCTCTTGGGCAGGTTGTCTTTCCCACCGCTGGTCTTCACAATATCCAGGCGGTCTATGGGGGAGACGTAGCGTTTCCTCCTGCGACATCTGCCACTTTGGTTGAGGACGTACGCTCTTTTACCGCGGCGCGGACAGCCAGCTCCGTTCACCTGACGGCCAGCTTATTTCCCAACGCCCCCAGTCAAACCTTCGTGCTGAACGCAACGGTGATCGGAGTCAGTAATCCTCCTTCAAAGTTCATTTATCGGGTCAATGGCGCGTTCCTGGCCTTGGCGCCGCAGAACTCGCCGAACCCTGTATTCTTCGCGCCGCAATTTCAGGGAACGTACACCATTAGCGCCGAGTACCCCGGCGATGCCGTCCTGGCCCCCAGCACGGCAACGACAACTCTTGTCGTCGGCAATCCCACTGGAGATTTCAATATTGCCGCTTCGCCATCCAGCGCAACCATCAAAGCAGGCCAGACCGCCACATTTACCATTACCATCAGCCCGGTCAATGGAATGAATTCGCCCGTAACATTTGCCTGCAGCGGATTGCCGGCGGCATCGAGCTGTACTTTCTCACCCGCCAGCGTGACTCCGAATGGCGGTCCGGTTTCCACCACTCTCACGCTCAGCACCACAGCCGCGACTTCTGCTGCCGTTCCATTTGCCGGCCTGCATCGCTGGGGTTTAACTTCATGGTCGCTCGGAATCGTATTTGGATTTTTCGTGGTTGGCATGAACACAAGCGGCAAGAATGCCAGACGCTATTCAGCTATTTTTGGCGTCATCGCGCTCGTTCTTCTGGTTGTGAGTTGTGGCGGCGGAAATGGCACACAAACTAAGCAAACGGTAGGCACGCCTCCTGGAGCTTCAAACATCACCGTGACGGCTACTTCCGGCACGAGCCACTCGGCCGCGTTGAACATAACCGTGACGCCGTAATTGATTCGCTCTGTTCGAAATTGCTCGGGATTTTGCGTGGATTAGCCGTGCAATCTTTTTAGCGACAATCTGTTGCGCGACATATCTTGTGCGAATAAAAGAATTTTGTTCCTGCCAAAATTAAAGACATTTCTTTTTCCTCCGGCAGCAGTAACGAACTCGCGCCTGCGGGCATCTATAAGAAATAGACATGAAATTACAAATTGAAATGAAAAATAAGCTGCGGCACGCCTCGCGGCTGAATCAACTTGTTTTTGGAGTGGCCCTTTTATGGCTGGTCACGTCCGTGCTGCTGTTGGTGCTCTCTGCTGCCGGTTCTTCACAACGTCAGAAGTATGAACATGAGAATGACCGCACCCATCGAATTGCGCATCACCAGCTATTTGCGTAGCGGTCGGCCAAATACCAACTACCAATGACCAACAGCTCACCTGAGCTAATATATTTCCATGTCCAACAAACGCATTGCCGTCGTCCCTGGTGACGGCATCGGCAAGGAAGTTATTCCCGCCGCGCTAAAAGTTGTTGAAGCAACAGGAGCCGCAGTCGAGTTCACCACCTTTGACTGGTCGGCTGACCGCTACCTGAAAGACGGCACCACCATCCCGCCAGACGGCTTCGCCATGCTGGAACGCGACTTCGATGCGATCTTTGTCGGCGCGCTGGGCGATCCACGCGTTCCCACCAATATTCATGCCAAAGAAATTCTGCTGGGTATGCGCTTCAAAATGGACCTCTATGCCAACGTGCGTCCGGTCAAGCTGCTCGATGAAGCCCTATGTCCGCTCAAGGGCGTAAAGCCTGAACACGTGGATTTTGTGGTGATACGCGAAAACACTGAAGGCCCTTACGTGGATGCCGGCGGCGTGCTCAAGCAAGGGACAGCCGATGAGATCGCCACCCAGGAAGACTTCAACACGCGCAAGGGCGTGGAGCGCGTGATTCGATTCGCGTTTGAGCTGGCGCGCAAGCAGGGCCGCAAAAAAGTCTTAATGTCAGACAAGTCCAATGTCATGACCTTTGCCGGTGGGTTGTGGCAGCGCGTCTTCAAGATCGTGGCCTCGGAATATCCTGAGATTCAGACGCAGCATATGTATGTCGATGCGCTCTGTATGCATATGGCCCGCGATCCAAAACAGTTTGACGTGATCGTCACCAATAATATGTTTGGCGACATCATTACCGACCTGGCCGCTGCCCTGCAGGGCGGGCTGGGCATGGCCGCCAGCGGAAATATTCATCCCGGCAAGACCTCAATGTTTGAGCCGGTGCATGGCTCCGCGCCGCCGTTTGCGGGAAAGAACATCGCCAATCCTATCGGCGCGATCTCCACCGCCGCCATGATGCTGGAGCACCTCGGCTTCACCCAGGAATCGGAGCGGATCAATAAAGCGGTTCTCGCTGCGGTGCAGCAGAAGAAGACCACATCCGACATCGGCGGAAGCTTGGGGACGAAAGAGGCGGCGGAGTGGATTGCTAGTTTCACATCCCGAGCGTAGTGAGGGAGCCCTATTGCAACCACGCTTTTCAGGGCTATGTTCTCGGATCATTGCTCCCATCCTCTCAGTAAACAAACCACGTTCGGGGTCCTCCATTACCCAAGTTTTTCTCTGCAAGAAACCCTGAGTAGCCCGTTCCTCTATTTGGCATAGAATCTCTTTTCACTTCCCCCGATTCGGCCGCCCATGATTCACTAAAAAGGACGTGCACCTATGCGGGTATTTCTTACTTTTGTATTTCTGCTGGCCAGCGCCTCTGCGGGCCTGACCCAAAAATCTCAAAGCCAAACTGAAAGCAAACCCAGCGCCGGCCATGAAGACGCCGCGGCCCTGACCATCTACAACCAGTCATTTGCCGTGGTGCGGCAAACCTTGCCTCTCGATCTAAAGAGCGGTACGAACCAGTTTGAAATCACCGATATCACGGCGCACCTGGAACCGGACTCTGTCATCCTGCGCGACCTCAAGAGCGGCCGCGATCTGCGCATTCTGGAGCAGAACTACCGCGCCGATGTTGCTTCTCAGGGCCTGCTGCTCTCGCTTTATGAAGGTAAGACAATCGATTTTCTAGTAAATGGCATTCACAAACCCGGCAAGATCATCCGCAGCGGATACACTCCGCATTACCAGGCATACAGCGCCTACGATCAGCAGTATTACCAGCAGCAACAGGCCTACGTGAATGCAGGCAATGGTGAGCCGATTATCGAAATTGACGGCCAGTTGCAGTTCGGCCTTCCCGGCCAGCCAGTTTTCCCGGCACTCACCAATGAGACTATTCTGAAACCAACGCTCTCCTGGCTGCTGCAGAGTGACCGTCCCGGCAACACCAACGCCGAATTCAGCTATGTGACCGGCGGCATGAGCTGGCACGCTGACTACAACGTGGTTGCGCCCGTCAGCGGCAACCTGCTGGATATCGTCGGCTGGGTGACGCTGGACAACCAGACCGGCAAGACCTTTCCCAACGCCCACATCAAGCTGATGGCCGGCGATGTAAACAAGCTGCAGCCGGGAATGGGCGGGCCGGTTTCCGAATCATTCGGCATGGCAGCTAAAGCCGATGCTTTCGTGCCTGCCGTTACGGAGCGCAGCTTTGACGAGTACCATCTCTACACTCTGGAGCGCCCCTCCACTTTCTACGATCGTGAAACCAAGCAGGTTGAATTCGTGCGGGCTTCCGGCGTTCCGTCACAGCGGATTTATGTTTACGATGGCGTCAAGCTGGACCAGAACTACCGCGGCTATCAGATGGAGCAGATCCGCGACATGGAGAACTTTGGCGTCCAGTCGAACAGCAAGGTCTGGGCCATGATCGAATTCAAAAACAGCAAACAAAATCATCTCGGCATGCCATTGCCCAAGGGCCGCGTGCGCTTTTACAGGCGCGATACCGATGGCCAGCTTGAATTTACCGGCGAGAACCTGATCGATCACACGCCTTCCGATGAAACTATCCGCCTTTACACCGGCAACGTGTTTGACGCCGTGGGCGAGCGCAAACGCACCGCCTTCAACATTGACCGCCGTGCGCGCACGCTGGATGAGAGCTTTGAGGTCAAGCTGCGCAACCATAAGAAAGAGCCTATGGAAATTCGAGTTGTGGAGCACCTCTATCGCTGGACGAACTGGGACATTCCCAAGACTTCTGACCCGTTCAACAAGCTGGACAGTAAGACCATCGAATTTCGCGTCAAGGTGCCGCCCGACGGCGAAAAAGTGCTGACCTATACGGCGCATTACAGTTGGTAGTCAGGAGAAAGCGCCGGCCTGCATTTTCATTGAAACGCTTTTCCGGGTCGGCGCACTACCAGGACGAGAGGGATTCGTCATGGCGCAGCATCGCTCAGTAGGACCATTGTTCAGTCTGGCTGGTGGGCAGACTGTTTCGTGGAGCATCAGTTACGGCACCGGACAGGACGTTGGCATCGTTACTGCCGCGCCCAACATTATCGATGACGTTCTGGGCGTCGTTCTGCTTCAAGCGCAGAACCAGGGGCTGGGCGCAACCGGTAATTCCCGCAATTTCTACACGGTCGATATCCACAACCCGGGCACGCAGCACGTTGCTCATAATTTGAACCTGCAAGACTGGTTGTAAAGATGAAACTTCACGTAATCAGCGCACGAGGTAAGCTGGTGGGGACGTACATTCCGCAACCGCCACAGCCTTCCGATCCCAAGACTCCAATATGCACGCCCATCGCAGGACATGGGCAGAGGCTGCATGAACTCGAAATCGAAAATGCCGAGTCTTATTACAAGGAACGACGGCTGGACGATCTGCACAAAATCGTCAAAAAGAAATTGAAGCTGAAATAGTTTCTCGCTTGCGGGCGATGCGCACTCATGCGACGCTAGATAAACTTTCAGCCATTCACGCGCAATTTTTTTCTTTTCACAATTTATTTTCTGCAATTCCATACTTTCTGTATTCACACGCAAACTATAGTTTGCTATCCTGACTATGCGTAGGAGTAACGCCCAATGAAATGCACTATCTACAACTCGGTGCGGAGGCTGGCAGACCTAGTCATAGGTCCTGATAGCCTGTGGGCGTTTGAACATTTCTCCAGCTAACCTCAGGCGCGTCAGTCCTACGCAAACCGACCTAAACTTGAGCAACGCTGCAAGCTATTGAGCCTGCAAGCCTAACCTTTGTATTCATACAAACGGCTGTTATCGCCTGGGTGGCGAAGGTCGCGGTTACTTCATCTGAAAAGTGACCAATACCGTGACCGCTTATCCCCCCGGCAAGAGCTATGGCAATGCGCCTTGCTCATACATTTCGGTCAGTGGCGAAGATTGCGGATACTTCGGTTGGCGATCGCCGGAAGGCGGCCGCGTGGTTCGATCCCACGCCGCAGTCGTTGGTTCCCTGACCCATATTTTCAGTCGGTGGTGGATGACGGGAGATACTTCCTCCACGAATAAGTGCAGCGCAGAGTGGGAGCTCTGTAGGATCAACGTATACCCGTGGCGGTAGAGGCGTAGCCTCGAATCGCAAAGCAGCTGCGGAAAGTACGTCCCTATGCACGCTCCTGTCGCTGGTTCCCCGACTGAGTTTTACCGGTGGTGAAGATCAGAGTTACTTCATTCATTCGTGGGTTGCAGGTTCGAGTCCTGCCGGTCCGTAAGGAACCGTAACTCAATGGCAGAGCAACGAAAGCATACTTTGGTTGCTGGTTCCCCGGTAATACGTTTCCTTTTTTGGCCGACCATTTCCGGTCGAGAAGGACCACACAAGGATGGAGCGGAATTTTGTTGCAACGTCCGCTCCCACAACAGCAGTTCATACGTTGGAACAGGTTTCATCGGTGGTGAAGACCAGGGTTACATCGCCTGTCCGTAGGTGCGGGCCCGGCCACCTATCGCGTGCAAGATTGGCGCCATGGTGAATAGGCCAAATCCCGCCGGCATCTCGAGTGCCGTAGTTTCAAACTAGAACGACGGACCACTACACTCGGGTCGATTGTTCCCCGTTTGAAACCTTGTTTCCAGCGTTGACTGCTTCATTTTGTCTCTGCGCTCCTAACCGCTAGATGGCGAGTTTGCCCATCGTCCGTATAGCGCTTGTTGCAGGCGGCTCGGCGCGCAAGTCGGCCTCGCCGCATTTTTGGTTTAACCGAGACGTAGCATCTGCGTCTCTGCAAAATGGAATTCTCTTTGCCGGTGGTGAAGACATGGGTTACTTCGACTGTTAATCGGGAGGTCGCGGGTTCAAATCCCGCCGCCGTCAAAGGCTCGGTGAACGGTTTCGCTATTTGAGGTCTTTCGCGCGTTGCGCTCAGGATTCGCCTGCGGACTCAAACGCCCGCAAGCGGCTCAAGTTCGAATCCCGCCGCCGTCGCTGTTCGTAAGTGACGCGCGTAGCTCAGTGGCAGAGCGCCATACCCGGTCGCTGGTTCCCCGGCAAAATTAATCGACCTTATCGTCGGTGGTGAAGATGAGAGTTACTTCGTAGAGCGCCTGGAAACGGGAGGTCGCAGGTTCAATTCCTGCCGCTGTTTGAAAAAACGGCGTAGCTCAGAAAACCGTACTCTGTCGACTTGTTCCCCGACCAAACTTATTCGCGATCTTCGGATCGCCCAACTCCGCGGCGAATGCCGCTTAGAAAGTAGACTATGAGCCTGAGAAAGGTTTACGGCGGAACGCCTATCGGCAATGAATCGCGCTGTGACACGTGTACGCACGCGCGGATCATCCAGGGCTACGCCGAAAGCGAACGAATTGTCATTTGCACGGGCATGTACGATCCTATACGCGTTCCGTTCAGAGTGATGCAGTGCACGGACTATGAAGACCGTCGCCTGCCTGATTTCGACAACATGAAAGAGATCGCATGGCAGATCAGGAGTAAAAGCGCAGGCAGTGTCGCCGGATTCGTCACTGTATCTGAAGAGCAAGATCAGCCGAGTGAAGCAGAGCCGGAAGAAATTCCGGCTGCTGCAGAAACAAAGTAACCTTCCTTTGCGACCTTTGCGCCCGTTGCGGTGAGAGATCGCAACGCTGAAGTAATAAGGAGAATAACAATGGCCCGCATCAACCTGACTGGACTTCCCTGGATGAGGTCGACGTCGAAGCAGACACACGAAGGCGCGCCGGCCCGCCACATCTCTGCCGAGCAGGAGCTGCGCCGGTCTGTCCTGGCCTGCATGCTTTGGGAGAGCCAGTTTTATGAGGATGGCGTCGCAATCGCGGGGCGCATCCGCGAGCTGGCGCCCAAGGTCGCCGCTGAAAAGGTGGCTGCGCTGGCCGTGGAGGCCCGCGAGAAGATGAAGCTGCGTCACGCGCCGCTGTTGCTGGTGCGTGAGATGGCGCGCGTCCCCACGCACCGCCAGTTGGTCGCGGAGACGTTGCTGCGCGTGATCCAGCGTGCCGACGAGTTCTCTGAGTTCGTGGCGCTCTACTGGAGCGACGGCAAGCAGCCTCTTTCCGCGCAGGTAAAGAAGGGGCTGGCTGCGGCCTTCACCAAGTTTGATGAGTACGCGCTGGCCAAGTATGACCGCGCTTCTCCAGTCAAGCTGCGTGACGTGCTCTTTCTTTCGCACGCCAAGCCGGTGGATGCCGCGCAGGCTGAGCTGTGGAAGCGCCTTGTCGCCGGTGAACTGGCCACGCCCGATACCTGGGAGGTGGCTCTTTCCGCCGGTGCCGATAAGCGCGAAGCGTGGGAGCGTCTGCTCGCGGAGAACAAGCTGGGTGCGCTCGCCCTGTTGCGTAACCTGCGCAACATGGCGGAGGCCAAGGTGGACGAGCAGTTGGTTCGCGTTGGTCTTGGCCGCATGAAGACTGAGCGCGTGCTGCCGTTCCGTTTCATCGCTGCCGCGCGTTACGCGCCGCAGTGGGAGCCGGAGTTGGAGAAGGCAATGCTGCGTTCGCTCGAAGGCCAGCCTAAGCTGCAGGGTAGGACCGTGTTGCTGGTGGACGTCTCCGGCTCGATGGACGCTCCGCTTTCTCGCCGTGCGGAGATGCGCCGCAATGACGCTGCTTACGGCCTAGCGGTGTTGCTGCGTGAGATCGCAGAGCAGGTAAGCATCTATACCTTCTCTGACAAGCTGGTGCGCGTGCCTTCGCGTCAGGGCTTTGCCCTGCGCGATGCCATGAACGCCAGCCAGCCTCACGGTGGAACCTATCTGGGCCGCGCTCTGGGTGAGATCGACGAGAAGTATGACCGCTTGATCGTGATCACCGACGAGCAGTCGCACGACGCCGTCCCGAACCCGAAGGCGCGTGGCTACGTGATCAACGTTGCCAGCTTTCAGAACGGCGTGGGCTATGGCAAGTGGACGCACATCGATGGCTGGAGCGATTCAGTGATCGAGTACGTCCGCGCCGCCGAACCGGCGCTGGAATAAGACCCTCGCACACTAACTGGGCGATCTTCAAAAAACGAAGGTCGCCTTTTTATTCCGCCCATCGACGAACACTTTTTGAAACCCAGAGGAACGGAGTCAGCGGAGGAACTGAACTGCCAGAAATGCCATGATTGCCCAATATTGCCACAATTCATTTCGTCTCAAATCAAACATCCCTGTAGAACTTTGCACCCAGCACCGCGGCGAGCGTCCACTGCACCAATGCTACGCCTACGATAGTGACGGTGAGACTCAGCGGCATCAAATTCATCGGCCACTGCACGAGCGTGGTCCACAGGCTCGCGAAGAACCAGCCGACCATGCCCGCTTTGGCAGCTGTCGCGAAGCCTGCGCCGAAACTAGGCCGCAGCGCAGCATAGAGCCAGACCAGGGCGATACCGGCGACAGCATCCAGTGAGATGTACCAGGGAACTTGCCATTCTACGATGCGAGGTTTGGGCAGCATCTTCATCGCCTCCTCCATCGGCGCTTTCAAAATCGCACCGAACATTGCGATGTCGACTACGGTCAACACGGCACCCGCAACCAACCCGCCGATTACGATGCTGAGTCGTCGTTTCATTGTCCCCGTTTCAATTATCCCACTCGCAGGTAAAACTATTAGCGAGAAGTTCGAGCTACGGCGCAGGTCGGCGGGTCACGTTGTACGACCCGCCAGACCCGTCCGAGACGATTGTATTTGCCGGTGACGGCCAGATGGTCTCGCAGTGGGGCGTGAGAACCGGCGGCGCGGACCTTCAGCCAGATTTTGTTTTTTCATCGAGTTGTCGAATCGTAAGTGTAGCCATGCGGTCAGTGCTTTGAATAACTCAACACCGACTTTTCAATCCCTTAAACCCTCCGTTACCTCCTTTCCTCCGTGTTTCAAGGTTTTTCTTTGGTTGTAGGCGTCACGGAGGTACACGTCTCTGTTTATTGTTACCATTGAATACCGGAGCCGCTGTTTATCCTCACAATGAGAAAGCGTTCTTTCAAATTACTGCTGGCAGGTTCGGTCCTCTTTCTGTCGTTCGGTTTTGCTCAAACCACGCAGCCAACACCACAACCCTCTGCGCCTCCACCCGCCGCATCACCGCAACAGTCGCCGGCAACTTCTTCGCCAACGCAGCAAGCTTCGCCCACTCCGCAGTCCGTCTCGCCCGCGCAGCCACAGCCCTCGGCCACGCCCTCGCACCGTCTGGAGATGGAGCCAGTGGAAACAATCCACCAGATCACGCCGGTGGAAGCGAAAGAGCTGTTCCGGTCGGTCGATGAGATCCTGCATTTTGCCAGTAAAGACACGGGTCTGCCAATCAAGAAAAAGGTCAAGCGCACCATCGTAAGCCGGCCGCAAGTGGAGAAGTACATCGGCGACAAGTTCAAGGACGATGCTGACCGCATCCGCTTTGAACGATCAGAGCTGGTCGAAAAAAAAATCGGTCTGCTGCCGCGCACGTTCGATCTGCACAGCTTTCTCATCAAGCTCCTTTCCGAACAGGTGGCCGGCTACTACGACGAAAAAACGCGCACCATGAACCTGCTGGATTGGAACGAGCCTGAGATGCAGCGTCCGGTGATGGCCCATGAGCTTACCCACGCGCTGCAGGACCAGAGCTTTAACCTGGAAAAGATGAGCAAGCACGATGAAGAGGTAGAAAAACACGGGCTCGATGATCTGGATGAGCTGGTTCGCAATGACGAAAACTCCACCTGCCGTAGTGCTGTGTTGGAAGGGCAGGCAATGATCGTGCTGCTGGATTACGTAATGGCTCCGCAAGGCCAGAGCGTGGAAAAAATGCCCCAGGTAGTGGAGCTGATGCAGGATTCCATGGACAAAAGTCGCGGCAGCCCGGTCTTTGACAGCGCGCCCTTGCTCCTGCAGGAAGAGCTGGCGTTCCCCTATCGGCAGGGCATGAAGTTCATCAAAGATCTTTTAGTCGCGGGCGGCAAGCAGCTTGCTTACACCGGCGTGCTTGGCCGCATGCCCCAGACCACGCGTGAGATCATGGAGCCCAAAGAATATCTCGCCGGGCATCGCGTGCCACCGCTGCTGCTGCCCGATCTGAAGTTTCTAAAAAAAGATTATGAGCCCTATGACGCGGGCGCTGTGGGCCAGCTTGATGTAAGTATTCTGCTGCGCATCTACGCCGATGAAGCGATCGACAAACGCCTCAGTCCGGAGTGGCGTGGCGGCGCTTATTACGCCGCAGGCCGCAAAGGAGTAAAACCGCCGGATCGCAACTCTTCCGCGCATATTGGCCTGTTTTATGTTTCCAGGTGGGCGACAGAGGATGCAGCGATAGAGTTCGCAAGAGTCTATGCCGCGGCCTTGCCCAAGCGATATACCGACCTGTACCGCACACACAGCTTTCCCGATAGTGAATTCGTGCCCGGACGCGCCGTCTACTCCAGCTCCGACGGGCCGATCTTCATCCAGCATACGGGCAATGTTGTGGTGGCAGTAGAAAGCTTTGATCAGGAGTCGGCAAAGAAGCTGATTGAGTTGGGAGTGAAGCAGTCGCAAGAAAACGCGAGCCGCTGATCTGATCCCTGTACCTTACCACAAAGTTTTTGCCGACAGAGTCGTTCGAATCAGGCGTGCTGTTTTTTATCCGGGGACGCTGTGTCTTTCTCTCGCGGCTTTCTTCTCAAAACATTGTGAAGGCCGTTCAGCAGTTCGTCTGGATCACTCTCAATGGTTGCATTAGCGAACAGATCGCGCTGACCTAGCGTTGTTGCAATTGAGACAATCGGCGTACGCGAGGTGTGCTCCCGAATCAACCTGACCAGCCGCTCCCTGTCGTCAACGGGAATGGAATGGCACAAGAGGACAAGGTCGAAATCTTCCTCAGGGAATCTGGCCACTGCTTTTTTCAAGGAGAGTTCCGGAATCACCGTATAGCCGGCGGCCTGGAGCACCTGGCTGCGCGTTTCCAACAACACTGGATCACGGCCAACGGCAAGAACCAAAATATGCGGCATCGCCGAACCTTCCCGGAAGAGAATCTTTCAACAATAGTTCCGGCAGCAGCACTCGTCTGTCCTGTGTCAGACCTTGTTGAAGGATATTCCGAGCCGCTCAACTCCTCGGAAATGGTCTGGTAACGTTCGCACGCAACTTTTGCTCCCATACGGCTGCATATCCGCATTTTCCCGGTGTGAGTAGTCCACCAACTCAGCTTTGTGAAGCCGGCGGGCTGCGTATGAAGATGTCGCCTTAATCCTATGCTTCGGGCAACTGGAGGGTTATGTTCGGTATCGAACTAAACAAGGGGCGATGTCATGGGGGGCAAAAATATAGTTATTTCGTCGGATGCTTCCACGGGAAATCAGCGGCTGGAAAACCGGCCTCCTCCGGCAGAGACTGGGAACGGGATCTCGTCGCTGGCGCACGAGATCAATAATCCGCTGGAAGCTCTTCACCAACTCCACTACCTCATCGAAAAAGAAGGAACTCTAAAAGAAAAGGGCCGCCAATATCTGGCTTTGGCTCGCGATGAAGTACATCGAATTTCTCAAATCCTGCATGCGGCAATGGAATTGCGAGACTCAGGAGATCCTGAGGACACGGACGTACCTGAATTAGTGCGCTCCGTGCTCAATTTTTATCAATCGCGTTTCGAGTCGCAGGATATTGCTGTGAATACGCGTTGCCGCGGTAGCGCACACATTTCGGGCTACCCTCATCAACTGCGGCAGCTGTGCGCCAACCTTCTGTTGAATGCCGCCGATGCCATGCCCAGCGGGGGAAAAATATACGCCAGAATCGCTCCCGCCAATGAATGGAAAGACCACAGGCGCGGATTGCGCCTCACCTTCGCAGATACGGGAAGCGGGATTGCCGCAAAAAATCTCTCCCGCATCTGGGACCCGTTCTTTACCACCAAAGGAGCCGCCGGCAACGGCATCGGACTTTCACTGGTTAAGAACACTGTGCAGAAACACCACGGCGTGCTCCGCGTTCGCAGCAGCACCAAAGCAGGTCACAGCGGGACGGTGTTTAGTATTTTCCTGCCTGCCGCTTAAGCTTCACTTCAAAAGCCCTTGTTTCAAAGCTTATTTAACTGAAAAACATTCTCGTCCCGGCCAGCTGTGGCATATAGATTTCTGATCACATCCCGGCGATTTCAATGGCTTGTTCAAGCGCGAAGTAATACATCTTTGCCAAAAATCAACCTGCGGAAAACAATCCGTTTTTGGTAGTCAACCAGAAAGCTTGATACTGTTTACGAACTAGTTACTTGTTATCCTCACCCTTCTCCGTTTATAAGATTCAATCACATCCCTTAAGAAGTTGACTCTAGTTGTCTGCAAGATCAGGTTGCAAAAAATCTGCCCCCGCAAGGTGAGTTCATGAAACTGGCCAAGCTGCTGCAGTCCTTTGTCATCATCTGTGTGTTCAGCAACCTGCTTTCAGCCCAAACGGGCCCCAATATAGAAAATGGCTGGAAACCGTATGGCTCGTATGACGGCAGCCACTTGGATACAGTGAACTTGATGAATGGCAACGTCATGTTGCACGTGCCCATTCTTCCCGCTTATCCGCAGCGCGGCAGCTTTGCCCCCCAATATGCGCTATACATGACGTCTAAAACCTGGCAGATCCAGAGCAAGACCCAGAACGAGCCCGGGATTGGTACGGTCGTGGTGTATTGGTGGCAATCGAGCGCCACCGGTGTCATGGTCATTAGCAATACTGGGATTTTGGTGCGTCGCAACCTGATGAAATCTTTTGACGGCAATGGGTCAACTTTATACAACACACAAAATTACAGCCTGACAGGACCCGATGCTTCAGTGCACGCGTTTAATGCCGTGCCCGGCTATCCCCTGGATACAAACTCAGATCCTACTGTTTTCGAGTCAATTGATGGCTCCGGTTATCATCTGGTCGTCTCCAATGCCGACAGCAACGGGGTAATGAGTACGGCTACGGTTACAGACAGGAATGGGACCCAATTCCAGGGAGCGTTCAGTACCGATTACACAGATTTTTCGACGCGATGCACGCGCCCGGGTACGGACGCACTTCCGTCCGTTGGTTTCTACACTCCTGCCGCTAATGACCTGCCGCTGGGAGATATGACGTGCCCGCAATTTGCCTTTGCTCAGGGCGCTACGGACAGCAACGGCAACCAAGTCAACCTTCGAAGCACCGGCCCACAAACTCCACCTATCCCGAGCACCGACACCCTGGGCAGAAACATGCCTTTCAGCTTCATTCCTGCGAATCCAGGGGTGGCAGACCCTTCCAAGTGCGTCAGCATGGGCGGCCAGCCCATTAGTTCCACTGATCTGGTGTATTACAATGCGCCCGACGGCACCACACGCTCCATCCAGCGATGCTATGCCGTTTTGCCGATACAAACCGCCTTTGGCGTGAGTGGCGTGTCAGAGGCAGAATCCGGCGGTGCTCGAACAGCCACTACACTGGTTACAGTGGTCCAGGCAGACGGGTCTAAATGGGTATTTAATTATGATTCTTATTTAAACCTGACTTACATCGGCCTTCCCACGGGTGGATCCATCAGCTACACGTGGACAACGGTTGCTCTACCCGCATGCCCAGGCGACCTGACGGTTGCCGGCCGAGCGGTCAAAACCCGCACTCTCAGCGATAACATGGGCCATTCCTCACAGTGGACTTACACTTGGGGTGCTCCGGGCACCACCCTCAGCAACACCGTGACAGACCCGGCCGGCAATGACACTGTTCATGTTTTCACCGCGCTGGATGGATATTGCGCCTTCTATGAAACATCCACCAAATATTTTCAGGGGGCACAGGCGGGACAACCGTCAAAACAGGTGGACACCGGCTACTCCCCCAATACGATCGTGACGGAACAGGGCATCGGCAATGTGGTGGCCACCAGCATCAAGACGACTTTAAATCCCAGCGGCAAGGTGAATCTGGTGACCAAGCAATATGACGCCGGATTCGGCTCCTACTCGCCCATCTTCGGCAATGTCATCAAGGAACAAGAGTTTGACTGGGGCCTGGGCGCACCCGGCCCTCTCCTTCGCGAAACTGACACAGTTTATCAATGGCAGAAGGACTCCAATTACCTTAATGCTCACATGGTGGATTTACCTGCCTCCACGGTCGTCATTAGTCCCCTGGGCGCGGCTAACATCAAAACCAACTGTCCCATCACAACCATCACCACCGCGAATTGCATGGCGGAGACCGACTACCTTTACGACGAACCCGCATACCTTACCGCCGCCAACGTCACGAACCAGCACGTCTCGCCGCCCAACATTGTCCGCGGCAACCAGACCACCGCCAGCCACTGGCTGAATACCAGCAACAGCTTTATCTCCAGCCACACCAACTGGTATGACACTGGGGAGCCATACCAGAAGATCGATCCTTTGGGGCACACCACCACGCTCAGCTACGACCCTGCATACGCTTCAGCTTATGTTACGAAGACTTGCTCGCCGCAAACCGGCTCGGTAACACATTGCGTAACCGGTACCTATGATTTCAATACAGGTGTGCTGACCAGCCTGACCAATGAAAACGCCACGACGCCGGCCAGCGGCAACACGCAAGGCGATGGGGCGCATACCAGCACTTACGCCTATGACTATATGTTCCGCATCACGTCGGCGCAGGCCCCGCCAGATCCGGCCAACGGCGGCTTGCGCGCCCAGACGAGCTTTAACTTCTCCGCGCCCAATGCCTTCCCCATAAGTGTTCAGCGGACAAGGTCAATCACTACTGCTCTGAGCGATTCCGCCACGAACTTCTTTGACGGTCTGGGCCGCACTTATCAAACCCAGCACGTGCTGCCCGGCGGGACCGCCAACGTGGATACCGCGTTCGACCTCGACGGTCACCTGTGGAAGGTCAGCAATCCTTACTTCTCTACATCTGACTCAACCTATGGCACCACGACAAATCTGTATGACACGCTGGACCGCGTTACGCAGACCACCAAGCAGGATGGCAGCGTCAGCTCTGTCAGCTATGATCAGGCTGCTCCGAGTGTTCCCGGCGTGTGCATCATCTCCACCGATGAAGCGGGGAAGTTCCGTCGCGGCTGCTCTGATGCGCTGGGCCGATTGACGGAAGTGGATGAGCCCAATCCCGGGGCGGCAGCAACCTGGGCCCAGGCCAGTGTCATTATCAGCGGTAATGAGCAATCAAATCCGCTTCCGGGCGCGCCCGGCGCCGGTTATGTGGACATCGCCGGCAATGAAAGTAGCACGCAGTCTTGTACTGATCCGGACCCGCCTGCCCATCCCGTTTGCGTTACAACGCCCGACTCTGGAACCGTCTGGATCCAGGTGGGAACCTATCCAGCGAAGAGCGTTAACTTCGGCGCCAACAGCACAGCGTCATCCATCGCCAGCGCTCTGGCAACAGCTTTCCACAACGATACTGCTGCGCCGGCCGATGCTGCTGTTTCTTCCACGATCCCAACGCGGATCCTGTTTACCGCGCGAACCGTGGGCGCAGCCACCAATTATTCCTTCACCGTTGCGCCACCGTCGGATTTCTGGCCCATCGCTTCCGGCGCCAACTTCACGGGCGGTCGCGACAACAGCAGCAGCCCGGATACCGGCAGCGTCACCATCACCGTAAACGGCACGCCTTACCAAACAACTTATGGCAGCAGTGACACTGCTTCTTCCATCGCTACGCGCCTGGCCAGCGCCATCACCGCTGGTTCCTGGGCCAATGCTTCGACTTCCGGCGGGACTGTGACCCTCACGGCCAAATCCACCGGCCCGGGCGGCGACTACACCATCTCTGCTTCCAATACTTATGACTGGGCCCACTTCGCGCAGCCGTCCTTCACGCCCGCTCCCTCTGCCAATGCGCTCTCCGGCGGCTATACCCCCAGCGCCATTGACAATCAGCCTTTCCGCACGCTCTATACCTATGACGCGTTAGGTAACTTGCTGCGCGTTGACCAAAAAGGAACTGCGCCTTCAGACAGCACGCAATGGCGGACGCGAACGTTTACTTACGATTCATTCTCGCGGCTGCTGACGGCGAACAATCCTGAATCAGGCACGATCACATACTCTTACGACGCAGACGGCAATCTGTTGCAGAAGACCTCGCCTGCGCCCAACCAGACCGGATCGGCCACGCAAACGGTCAGTTATTGCTATGACGCGCTGCATCGCGTCACCGGCAAAGGCTACGGAGCGCAAAGCTGTCCGCTGACCACGCCTGTCACCACTTACACATATGACTCCGGCACAAACGCCAAGGGCCATCTCGCCTCGCTCACAGACCAGGCCGGAACCGCCAGCTACACGTATGACATTCTGGGAAGGCTGGCGGCGGAGACGCGGACACTCACCGGGGCCAACAACGCTGGCATCAGCAAGAATATTTCCTATAGCTACAATCTCGATGGTTCCGTAAAAACGCTGACGTATCCCAGCGGTAATGTAATTACTTACGCTCCGGACTCAGCCGGACGGATGCTCTCAGCCGTTGATAGCGCCAACGGCATCAACTACGTCACTGGCGCAACCTATGGTCCGGACAGCGCGCTTACCGGTTTCATCAGCGGCTACAGCGCAACTTTTGCTGGCATCACCAGCGCGTTCAGCTACAACAAGCGCCTTCAGCCGGTGAACATGTCAGCCAACGCTCCCAGCCAGACTGTATTCTCCATCGGCTATGACTTCCACGTTGGCAATGGAACGTCGGGCGTGGACAACGGAAATGTCTTCGGCATCACCAACTATAAAGACACTACGCGCAACCAGACGTTTACGTATGACGCGCTAAACCGGCTTGCCTCGGCTCGGAATGCCGGGACCGACTGCACCGCCACCGTGCTGGGCGGTAACAAGAAATTCTGGGGCAACACGTACACGTATGATGCCTGGGGCAATCTGACCACCAAGGCCCTTCTCCAGACCCCAGCCCCGCCTGCCTGCGCGGGAGAGAATCTGGTCGTCACCGCTGACGCGCACAACTGGATCCACGCCACCGGCGGCACAGACTACCTGTACGACGCCGCGGGTAACATGACGTTCAACGCCACGCCGCCTGCGCAAACCTACTCTTACGACCAGGAAAACCGCCTCACCGGAGCCGCCGGCTTTGCGTACACTTACGACGGCGACGGCAACCGCGTGCGCAAATCAACCGGCAGCACGGGAACGCTGTATTGGTATATGACTCCGGGGATCGTCGGGGAAAGCGACCTCAGCGGAAATCTGACCGACGAATATGTTTTCTTCGACGGTGAGCGCGTCGCCCGAAAGAGCACGAATGGAGTTTTCTATTATTTCTCCGATCACCTGAAAACTGGCTCGGTGATTACCGATTCAGCTGGCGTCATCAAGGCCGAATCGGATTACTATCCCTGGGGCGGCGAGCTTCAGTTCGTCGCGAACGACTCAAACCACTACAAATTCACCGGCAAGGAACGCGATTCCGAAACCCAGCTCGACTATTTTGGGGCAAGGTATTACTCGAATGGGCTTGGACGCTGGATAAGCTCAGATTGGAGCCCAACGCCGATACCGGTGCCATATGCGAATTTTGGCGATCCGCAGAGTCTGAATCTCTACGGGTTCGTGGGTGGAAATCCGGCGAGCAAAGCCGATCCTGACGGGCACCAAGGACCAGGTGACGTTCTCCAGGTGATCGAGGTTGTTAACAGGTTTGCTAGTGATCCAGGCGGGTTTATTAAGTCGTTTTTTAAGGGCTCTGGAAAACAGGAAGTAGCAAACATAAATATGCACAAATTTGGGGGGCATGATCTTAAGCCTAACTTCTCCAATGACGTGGAGCGCGCAGGAGGCGCCGCTCTCAACGGAACGAGTACCGCAGCTGGTTATGCGGCAGTCGCTTTTGGTGCTAAGGGCGACGTAGCGGTCGAACCATACGAGGTTGGGACATATGGCGAGCTGAGTGGACGATCAGCAGGAGATGGACTCTCTATTGACCACATACCTTCAAACGCATCGAATCTCGCCCGGGCGACAGCAACGAAGGGCGAAGCATTGACTCCGCAGGAAGCAGCAGCGGTACGCGATCAAGGCACGGCGGTGGCGGTTCCTGATGCGTCACATCGCGGAGCAAGCCCGACCTACGGCGGCAGAAATACACAAGCGCAAATCCAAGCGGATGCGGCCAACCCCCAAGCCGCTGCAGCCCGCGATACCCAGGCAATGGTTAATGCTGCAAGCGCCAATGACAAAGCCGCAGCCAAGGCAGCTGCGACTAAAATATGCCAGGCGGCGGAATGCAAATGAGCACATCGATGTTCGAATTTGACAAGCTTGTAGGCTTGCTGCGTCGTTCCGAGAATGACCCAGAGGTCAGGAGCTTCTTTGGACGACAAATGTCAAACATTGAACGCGATGAATTTTATGGATTTTTGCAGTTCAAGCCTGACGGGGTCGCTGTTGTCTTCAAGGAGGCACCGTGGGTATTTGATTCATCAGAAATCGTCGACCCGAAGGAGCTATATCTCGTTGCTTTTCACTTATACCGCGACGGCCATGAGGGTTACGTGGGGTACTCCAGGCAATTGCCGAACGGCGTTGCAATGGGCGACTCTGAAGCTCTGGTTCTTCGCAAAATGGGACAACCTAGTCAACGCGGTGGTGGCAATATAATGCCTGTGGTGAATCGACCTGTGGCACGGTGGCTTCGTTATCCGATCGGTGATGCTACTCTCCGCTTCCAACTAGACCAGGCCGGCCGCGTTGAAATGGCCACGCTTTCTGCTCCGACCATCGAACAAAGCTCCGGCGCAGGAAATCAGTGATCAACTCCAAGGCGAGTCCTCCCCGACCGGGGGTGACGTTTTCGCGCTTCAGGAGGCCGGATTCCGGGAATGGACCGTAGCAATTGTTGGAATCATTCTCTTGAACGTGGGCTTCAGGAGCTTCCGCATTCACACCGATTAGCCTTTGCCACATCATGCTGTGAGAGGGCATATCTGAATTATGTGATTTTTTTTCAACGTGCCCACTGGGGTGACCCCGGCGCCTTGCGAACATCTCTTAACAAGTTTGGAATTTTATAGCAGGCTCCGCCCATGCCGTGGATGATCTTGTCGAACTAGAGCAGAAGTGCGAGTCGGTAACACCCGACCTTGACAACTTCAGCACTTCTGACATTGACCTTCAGGCTGCTGCCGCGCAAGAAGCTGCATTCATGGTGAGGCTCTTGCTTCAATTCTGCCGGGATAATCAGCTTTCCTATGCGGTAAGGATCAGTACATTTGCACGAGACACAATTGACATGTACGTGCAAGTTGTTGAGAAGTTCGATCCCGCCGACCGTCAACTTGACGAGAAAATCGCCCAGCACCCTCTTATGGTTCAGGAGATGCAACAGGAGGAAAGCGATCTAGTAAGGCTCAAGCAGATCAAGGCACCAACTGAACTCAGGGAGTTCAGCAAGCATACAGCAAATCCTGAGCGAAGTAACATCGGCTTGGTGCCCCAACGTACCGACTAACACAACTTGGGACTCAACAAACGCGCTATTATAAATCCTTCCGACTGCCGGTTCAGGCGGAGGGATCGCGAACAGAGAGCGGGTGACAACCCAAAGGCTGGTCTCTGGCCTCGCCGGTTGTCTTGAGAGTCTTTCTTTTAGCTGCCGGTCTGGTTCGCCTGACCGCTAAAAGGGATTCTGTCGCTTCACGCAGCCATCACCCCCTACTCCGTCTGCTGGCTCACGTTCAGCAAAACGCCCACGCTGGCCAGCATCACGAACAAACTTGATCCGCCGTAAGAAATAAACGGCAGAGGAATGCCTTTGGTCGGCAGCAGGGCGAGCACCACGCTGATGTTGAAGAAGGCCTGCACCACGATCATAGTGGTCACGCCCACGGCAAGGTAGCGGCCAAAGGGATCGCGCGCCCGCAATGACGTGCGCAGTCCGCGCCAGGCAAAGATGAAAAACAGCGTGGCGATCAGCGCCGCGCCAATCAGCCCCCACTCTTCTGAAATTACGGCAAAGATGAAATCGGTATGCGGCTCGGGCAGGTAGAAAAGTTTCTGTTTGCCTTCCATCAGGCCTAGGCCAGTCAAGCCTCCGGTGCCCACGGCGATCAATGACTGGTTGATGTGAAAGCCGATTCCCTGTGGGTCGCGCTCAGGATGGAAGAACACCACCATGCGCGCCAGCCGCCATGGCACAAACATCAGCATGTAAGCCAGCACGGGGACAATCGGCACCAGGCCGGCGGCAAAATATCTGAGGCGCATGCCGGCTGCGTAGAGAATGGCCGCGGTCACGCCAAGGCAGACCAAGGCTGTGCCAAGGTCGGGCTGCTTCATAATGAGCGCGGCAAAAAGAAATGCCGGAATCATGGCCGGCAGCAGCGTGTGCCGCCAGTCGTCCATGGACTTGGTACGCGATTCCAAAAAGAACGCCAGAAAAAGAATGAGCGCGGGCTTAGCCAGCTCCGAGGGCTGGAATGACATGAAGCCGCCCAGCTTGATCCAGCGGTGCGTGTTGTGCGAGCGATCAAGAAAGAAGACCGCCACCAGCAGCATTGCCGGCACGGATTACCAGTATGATGCCGCGGGTAATATGACGCGCAACGTCACTCCCACGGTGCAAACCTATACTTACGACCAGGAAAACCGCCTCACCGGCGCGGCTGGCTTTGCATACACTTACGACGCTGACGGCAACCGCGTGCGCAAGTCAACCGGCAGCACAGGAACACTTTACTGGTACATGACGCCGGGGATTGTCGGCGAAAGCGACCTGAGCGGGAACCTGACCGACGAATATGTTTTCTTTGACGGTGAGCGGGTGGCCCGCCGTGACGGCGCCACCGGTACCGGCGGCGTTTTCTATTACTTCTCCGACCATCTCAAAACCGCGTCGGTCATTACCGACTCCGCAGGCGTGATCAAGGCCGAGTCCGACTATTACCCGTGGGGCGGCGAACTCCAGTTCGTCAACAATGACTCCAACGACTACAAATTCACAGGCAAGAAGCGCGACTCCGAAACCGGCCTGGACTACTTCGGAGCGAGATATTACTCGAATGGCTTGGGGCGATTCGTAACTCCGGACTGGGCGGGCAAGGCAACGGCCGTTCCTTATGCGGAATTTTCCGATCCACAATCATTGAATTTGTACAGTTACGTTCGCAACGTTCCAACCGTGCGGTTTGACGAAGACGGACACCAGCAAGCTCGTTCACCGGCCGAAGCGGAAGCGGAAGCCGCAGCAGAATCAAGACGACGAGAAGAGGAAAAGGAATCTAACGCGAAAGAACCTTCCGACCCTCTTGAGCGAGCGCGCGATGCTCTTGAAAGGGAGCAGTCCGCTGCGGACGGGGCAACGCGCGATTTCATGGATAAACTCAAGGAGAACGATCCTGTGGATGAAAATGGATCGTGTCCTGTCACGTCGCCCGGTGGGCCCAGCATAAGCAATGCAAATGCTTCATCCCATCCGCCGACTTTGCCTTCTTATACCCCCGGAGCAAAGACATTGGGTATCCTCAACACGCCCAAGGGGCCCATGCTCCTAAAGAGTGGAGTGGAAGGACCCGCGAAATCTATGCCTAAGGGCAGCCCTGGGTTTGATATCGTAACCCGGACCCACGTAGAGGGCCACGCCGCCGCCGCTATGCAACAACTGGGATTGAAAGACGCGACCGTCATTATTAACAATCCGCAAATATGCTCCAGCTGCTCAGCACTTTTACCTCGAATGCTTGAACCTGGCAGCCACCTTACCGTTGTAACATCCAATGGAACAAGCTCGACATTCACAGGAGTCCCTAAATGACCGTGGAGTTCTTTGACAGGCAGGACCAGTTGAACCCTGCAAATGGATCAAAAATCAATAGTAGAGATATATCAACGCTATTCGCTAGCTTTTCCGGTAGAAAACCTTTTTTTTGTGAGCTCTTGGCTGAGAACGGTTATAAGCAGCTCGTAGGAGTTGGAGGAACCATTGGCTGTGTCCAACACAGTTCCATCGATGGTGAGCCGCCTTATCTGATGGCCGTCGGTGGTGCTGCGCAAACGGATGAAACCGAAATTGAGTTCCTTATAGGAAACACGGTAACTCCCGTATCCACACATTACTGCATGCCATTCCAAACGATCAAACAAGTCGCCGCTTATTTTGTAGAGACGGGCGGACGGGACCCCTCTGTTTCTTGGGAAGAGATATAGGCAGAGCCGAGGGTGCAAGAAACTGTTCGCCGAGAGCGGACGCTGGAACCGGGCGGTCACCCCCTACTCCGTCTGCTGGCTTACATTCAACAAAACGCCCACGCTGGCCAGCATCACAAACAGGCTTGATCCGCCGTAGGAAATGAACGGCAGAGGGATGCCCTTGGTCGGCAACAGGGCCAACACCACGCTGATGTTGAAGAAAGCCTGCACCACAATCATGGTGGTCACGCCCACGGCAAGGTAGCGGCCAAAGGGATCGCGCGCGCGCAGTGAGGTTCGCAGTCCGCGCCAGGCAAAGATAAAGAACAGCGTGGCGATCAGCGCCGCGCCAATCAGTCCCCACTCTTCTGAAATTACGGCAAAGATGAAATCGGTATGCGGCTCCGGCAGGTAGAAGAGTTTCTGTTTGCCTTCCATCAGGCCCAGGCCGGTCAAGCCTCCGGTTCCCACGGCGATGAGCGACTGATTGATGTGAAAGCCGATTCCCTGCGGGTCGCGCTCAGGATGAAAGAAGACGACCATGCGCGCCAGCCGCCACGGAACGAACATCAGCATGTAAGCCAGCACGGGAACAATCGGCACCAGGCCGGCGGCAAAATATCTGAGCCGCATGCCGGCTGCATAAAGAATGGCGGCGGTCACGCCCAGGCAGACCAGCGCCGTGCCCAGGTCGGGCTGCTTCATGATGAGCGCCGCAAAAAGAAAGGCCGGAATCACCGCCGGCAGCAGCGTGTGCCGCCAGTCGTCCATGGACTTGGTGCGCGCTTCCAGAAAGAACGCCAGAAAAAGAATGAGCGCGGGCTTGGCCAGTTCCGACGGCTGGAATGACATGAAGCCGCCCAGCTTGATCCAGCGGTGCGTGTTGTGCGAGCGATCAAGAAAGAAGACCGCCACCAGCAACACCGCCGTGACACCCAGCAATGTGAAAACAATGGCCGGCTTTTTCCAGCGGCGATAATCGACCGTCATGGCCACGGACATGACTGCAAGGCCTGCCACGGCCCAGCCTAGCTGTCGAAATAGAAAGTGATACGGAGAGCCGAATTTCTCGTCGGCCATTACAGCCGACGCGCTGAAAACCATCAGCACGCCCAGCCCAACCAGCAACAGAGTCGAGCCGAACATCCATTTGTCCACGCCGACTCTTTTGGCCACTAGGACCTTTCTCCCGTTGTGACTGGAGTGAGTGACTGGACAAGTTCTTTAAAGACGCGCCCGCGGTGTTCGTAATTTTCAAACTGATCAAAGCTGGCGCATGCCGGCGCCAGCAGCACTACATCACCGGGCTTGGCAGCGTCAAAGGCCTGGTGCACCGCGCGCTCCAGCGTGCCGGAGCGCACGATGGAAGTGGAGTTTTGCAGATGTGAAGCAATCTTGTCAGAGGCAGCGCCAATCAGGTAGGCACGCTTCACCCGTTCGCGCAGCAGCGGATTCAGCACCGTGTAATCGCTTCCTTTATCTTTGCCACCCAGAATAATGTGGATGTTCGCGGGAAAGGATTCCAGCGCTTTCACCGTGGCGTCAACGTTGGTGGCTTTGGAATCGTTATAGAACGTAACTCCATTGATGGTCGCGACCAGCTCAAGCCGGTGCTCCACGGCGCGGAACTCCTCGACGGCTTGCCGCACCTGCTGCGGCGTGCAGCCCGCAACCATCGTCATGGCGACAGCGGCCAGCACGTTCTCAAGATTATGTTCGCCCTTCAACTGAATATCTGAGCGGCTGAGCGCCGCCTGATCCTGTGCATTTTGCCGGAAGATGATCTGATCGCCTTGAACGAACGCGCCATGTTCCACGCGCTGTTTACGGCTGAACCACAGCAGCTTGCCTTTCACTTTGTCTTTCAGCGCCACGCAAGTCGGATCGTCGGCATTGAGCACCGCAAAATCGCCGGGTTGTTGTTTCTCGAATATCCGCGCCTTGGCAGCGACATACGCCTCAAACGTGTGGTGACGATCCAGATGGTCGGGCGTGATATTCAGAATCGCGGCAATCCACGGGCAGAACTGCTCGATGCTCTCCAGCTGAAAGCTTGAAACTTCCAGCACCACCATCGTATCGGGCGTTGACTGCCCGGCCAGCGAGATCACTGGCGTGCCAATGTTTCCGCCCACCAAAGTCTTCTTTCCGCTCTTTGCCAGAATCTCCCCAACGAGCGTCGTCGTGGTGGTCTTACCATTGGAGCCGGTAATCGCCAGCACCTTGCCGTTTAGAAATCGAAATGCCAGTTCAACTTCCCCGATCACTGGGATTCCCAGGGTCCGCGCGTGCTGCAACTGCGGCTGGTCAGAAGGAACTCCGGGGCTTACGACGATGAGGTCCTGGTCGCGAAAAGTGCGCTCACCGTGGCTGCCAGTCTCAATCGATATGCCCCGATCCAGCAGCGCGGGCACTTCTTTTTGTAATTGGGCTTCTGCTTTGGAATCGGAAACAATCACCTTGGCGCCGTGCTCCTGCAAAAAAATGGCCGACGACACGCCGGAGCGCCCAAGTCCCACCACCAGAACCCTTTTGTTCTTCAACTCCATGTGAATTTCCATTGTGCCATGGATCTCACTTTTCTGGCTTGCAAGATTCACAGTGGGGGCATCACATATAAACTTCAATCGCAAATCGAATCAATTGGAAGGCCTCCTCATCCGGAGTAACAGGAAAACCGCGCCTACATAGACCATGCAATTCACGATCAGCCCGGCTACAGCTCCGACTCCTTCCTGAACAAGGGTGCCGCCATGCCCTCCGGTAATTGACAGGCTCACAATGTTTCCAGGCAAGAGGGCGTAAAAAAGAAATGGACTGGGATCAGGGCTTCTATAGAGCAATGCAGTCAAAAGTAAAACAGAACCCAGCGCAAAGACGACTGCCAGCAGCTTCTTTGTCACGTTGCCTCACAAAATCTCTGCCCAGCCTCGCCGGTAGTATCAGCTGCGATTATCGCAGCGTCAGCGCAACTTTAGGGTCGTAAGCGCGAAGAGCGCAAAGATCAGCGCCAGAATCCAGAAGCGGATAATGATCTTGGATTCCGACCAGCCGGCCAGCTCAAAGTGATGGTGCAGCGGGGCCATCTTAAACACACGCTTCTTGCGCGTCTTATAAGACGCTACCTGGATGATGACCGAAAGCGCTTCCAACACAAAGATTCCGCCAATGAACGGCAGCAACAGCTCCTGCTTAATAATTACGGCCACAGTGCCAATGGCGCCGCCCAGCGCCAGCGAGCCAACATCGCCCATAAAGATTTCTGCCGGGTGCGCGTTGTACCAGAGGAACCCAATTGCGGATCCCACCATGGCACCGCAGAAGACAGTCACCTCCGCCACCTGCGGCATCTTTTGCAGCTCCAGATATTCAGAAAAGACGACGTGCCCGCTCAGGTAGGTAAGAATCGTGAGCGCTCCGGCGGCAATCACCGTGCAACCAATGGCCAGGCCATCAAGTCCATCCGTGAGGTTCACGGCATTACTTGATCCCACCAGCACCAGCATCACAAACAGGACAAAAGGAATAAATGCAAGCCACCAGACATGCGGATAGTGGCGGAAGCTTTCAATGACCAGATCAGGGCGAAACTGTTTAAAGAAGGGCACCATCAAGTGCGTGGAATACTGGCGCGTCGCCGTCAAAGTGACCAGCGCGATTCCAACGAATCCTGCGGCCAGGAACTGAAGCACCAGCTTCGTTCGTCCGGTCAGGCCCAGGTTCCGCTTGCGCACCACCTTTATATAGTCGTCGGCAAAGCCAATGGCGCCAAAGGCGATCGTGGAAAAAATGGCCAGCCATATATATGTGTTGGAAAGATCGGCCCAGAGGAGTGTCGGGACAATAATTGCGATTGTAATCAGCACTCCGCCCATGGTGGGCGTGCCGGCCTTTTTCTGATGGCCCTTGGGGCCTTCCTCGCGGATGTACTGTCCAATCTGGAAATCGCGCAGTTGCCGTATGATCGCCGGGCCAATAATCATCCCCATAAACAGCGCTGTAAGGCTGGCAAATGCCGTCCGGAAAGTGACATAACGGAAAATACGGAATGGAGGAAAGTGCGCGAATAACCGTTGATAAAGAAGCCAGTAAAGCAATATTCCTCCGGTACATCAGTTTACAGGGAGCAGCGCGGGTCTATCTCCAACTTACAATAATCAGCGTTGATCGCTGGGCTGTGGAAAAAACTATTTCCCCGGAACCTTATCCTGCAACATTTCCAGCGCGCGCTCCAGCTTCACGCCGCGTGAAGCCTTCAGCAACACCGCATCTCCCGGACGAAGGTTGCGGGCCAGCCATTCTCCCGCCTGCTCCGGCGTTTCCATAAACTGGGCCTGCGTGCCGGATCCACAAGCAGCTTCCGCCACGGCGCGGGCCATTCCTCTGACGCCAATCACCATGTCGATTTTCTTTTCTGCAGCGTGCTTGCCGCATTCGCGATGCAGCGCCTCAGCCGTTGGCCCAAGCTCCAGCATCTCTCCGACCACCAGTATCCTGCGCTCGGCTTTCATGCTGGCTAGCGTGTCGATCATCGCTTCCAGCGCGCGCGGATTGGAGTTGTAGGAGTCATTAATAAGAGTAGCGCCGTTAAGATGCAGCACCTGGCCCCGCTTGTCCGGTGGTGCGACGCTGGAAAGCGCAGCCGCCGCCTGCGATGGCGATATCCCACGATCCATGGCTGCCGCAACAGCCGCCAGCGCGTTATAAATATTGTGCTCGCCGACGAGAGGAAACGTAACCGGCTCACCCACACTGCCCACTACCAGCTCAAACGTCGAGCCTTCCGCGCCGTTCAGCTTGATCTTTTGCGCGCTTACGTCTGCCGAGCGCTTGATGCCAAACCTTACAACCTTGCCTTTAAAGTCGCGGCCAAACTGGCAGACGTAGTCGTCGTCGGCGTTTAGCACGGCGACCCCGCCGGGGTGCAGCGTTTCAATAATCTCGTATTTCGCGCGGGCAATCTCTGCCAGTGATTCAAAAAATTCCAGGTGCACCGGCGCTACTGTGGTCACTACGGCCAGGTCATGGTGGGCCAGCTCGCCCAGCGCGCGAATTTCACCGGCGTGGTTCATGCCCATCTCCACTACGCCCACATCGTGTTCGGCTTCAAGCTTCAACAGCTGCAGTGGCAGGCCAATGTGATTATTCAGGTTGCCGGAACTCTTCATCACGCGGAAGCGCGTGGAAAGAATGTGCGCCAGAATTTCCTTGGTCGTGGTCTTGCCTGCCGAGCCCGTCACTGCTAGCAGCGGCTTGCCCCAAAGCCTGCGCGCGGCAGCGCCCAGCAGTTGCAGCGCTTTCAGCGAATCTTCTACCTGCAACAGCCGCAGCGGATCGCCGGCAACCTTCTTCCCTGCTTCAACAATCGCGCCTACCGCGCCTTTTTCCAGCGCGGCCTGCACATACTCATGTCCATCAAAGCGCTCACCCGCAATGGCAATAAACAGATCGCCCGCATTGAGCGTCCGCGAATCAATGGAATACCCCATGGCGACTGCTTCCTGGTCACACTCGCCTTTGGAGCCCACAAACTCGGCGATTCGCCATAACGGCAGCTTCATTTCTTTCCTCCGCCTGCGTAACTCATCTGTTGTAACGCTTCCCGGGCCACCTGCACATCATCAAAAGGGAATGTACCTTCGCGCGTGATTTGCGTTTTCTCATGACCCTTGCCGGCGATCAAGATCACGTCACCGGGCATGGCTTCAATCAGCGCCAGACGGATGGCTTTTTTGCGGTCCGGCTCAACTTCGTATCGCGTGCCGGTCTGTTTTAAGCCGGGCAGCGCGTCATCGATAATCTGCAGCGGATCTTCACTGCGCGGATTGTCAGAAGTCAGGACAACGAAATCGCTTCCCTTGCCCGCAGCTTCGGCCATAAGCGGGCGCTTGGTCCGATCACGATCACCGCCGCAGCCGAAAATCGTAATCACCCTTCCCGGCGCTGAACTTCGGCTAGCGAAATCGCGGGCAATCGCCGTCAGGTTGCGCAGCGCGTCGTCGGTATGGGCATAGTCCACCACCACGGTAAAAGGCTGGCCGCAATCCACTTTCTCAAATCGTCCAGGCACCTGCTTGAAATGGTCAATGGCTTCAGCAATCTGCTGGAGCGAACATCCACAGGCAAAAGTCGCAGCCGCGGCCGCCAGTATGTTGTAAATGTTAATGCCGCCGATCAGCGCTGTCTTAATCCTTATGCTGCCGGACGGCGTGACCAGATCGAACTTCGTGCCGTCCTGCTGCAGGTTGATATTCGTCGCTTTGAAATCGCCATTCTGTATCCCGTAGAGGATCACCTGCTGGCTTAAAGTCTTGCGGCTTTGTCCTAGGGTCTGGCCATATTGATCGTCGGCATTAATCACGGCGGCGCGTGGCGGACGTGTTCCGCAGCCCAGAAACAAAATGCTCTTGGCCTCAAAGTAGCTGTCCATGCTCTTGTGGTAATCCAGATGGTCGCGCGTGAGATTGGTAAAAACCGCCACTTCATACGGCACACCCCAGACGCGCTCCTGCGCCAGCGCATGTGACGACACTTCCATCACAGCGTGTGTGGCGCCGGCGGCAAATGCTTCAGCAAAAATCTGGTTCAGTTCCAGCGCTTCCGGCGTGGTGTGAGGCGAGGGCAAAACTTTGTAAGGAAGATCCGCTCCTGCTTGCCCCGCGTTTGTGCTGGCAGGCACGTGGTATTCAATGGTCCCAATCAGCGCCGAGGGCCGCGCGCAGTGCCGGAGAATCGATTCGCAAAGGAATGTCGTTGTGGTCTTGCCGTTAGTGCCGGTAATGCCGATAATTTTCAGTTTCTCCGCCGGGTGGCCATAGAAATTGGCGCTCATGTGGGAGAGCGCACGCCGGCCGTTGGGAATTACCGCCCATGGAATCTGCTGGCGCGGGCACTCCGACTTTGAGTCCGTGACTACCGCCACTGCGCCGTTCTTCAACGCACTATCAATATGGCAATTGCCGTCACTGCTCTCACCGCGCATGGCAACAAACACAAATCCCGGCTCCACGCGGCGGGAGTTGTAGTCCAAACCTGATATTTCCGGATCGCCACCGCTGTGCGAGACGCCCAGCCCCCACAACAGTTGAGAGAAGTTCATTGAGCTAGATTATATGCATTTTTTTGCGAAGTCCCGAGCGCAGCGAGGGAACCCTATAGCAACCACAATCTGTCGGAAACTGGCGGTCGGTGTCTCTCTGGAAAGCTAAGAGTTTCGTAGCGATATGGGTCCCTCCCCTTCGGCAAGCTCAGGGTCGGGATTTAACACAGAAGGTAAAGCTTTGAGCCTCCGGCACGCTTCGGCCAACTCAGCATCGGTCTTGGCGAAGCAGAATCTGATCAGGTTCTCACCAGCATCGCCGTGATAGAACGCCGATCCAGCCACCGTCGCCACGCCGGTCTGCTGGAGCAGATACATGGCCTTGTCGCGAGACGTTCTTCCGGGAAGAATTGAGGCGTCGGCCAGCACATAATATGCGCCGTTTGGGATGGAAGGCGTGAGCCCAATCTCTTTGAGGACATCGCACAGCATGTCGCGTTTCTGCGCGTACTCTTTGCCGATCCCGGCATAAAAGCCCTCCGGCAGCTGCCGAATGCCTTCAGCCACGCCAATCTGCAGCGGCGCGGGCGCGCACACATATATAAGGTCGTGAAAATAGGCAATACCCTGCGCCCAGCGGCGGTCGCAGATGGTATAACCGATCCGCCAGCCGGTGATGCTGAAGGTCTTGGAATAGCCGGACATGGTGATCGTCCGCTCACGCATGCCGGGCAGCGTGGCCATGCTGATGTGCTGGCCTTCAAAGACAAAATATTCGTAAATCTCGTCGGTAAAGACAAAGAGATCATGCCGCTTGGCGAAATTGGCAATCCACTCCAGTTCTTCACGGGTAAAAACTTTGCCGGAAGGATTGGCCGGCGAGTTCAGCACGATGGCCCGCGTGCGCAGCGTGACTGTGCGCTCCAGGTCTTCGCGATTGAATGTCCAATCCGGTGCGCGCAGCGTAACGTAAAGCGGCACGGCCTCAGCGGCCACCAGCGTGTTCAGGTGATAACCATAATAAGGTTCAAACAGGATGACTTCGTCGCCCGGATTCAGCAGCGCCAGACAAGCGGCATAGAAAGCGCCCGTCGCTCCGGAGTTCACCACGACTTCCGTCTCAGGATCGCAAGCAACGCCGTTGAAGTGCTGCATTTTCTCGGCGATGGCCTGCCGTATCGGCGCAAGCCCTTCCGCGCGCGTATAACTGTTGATGCCCTGGTCCATCGCCTGTTTTGCGCCATTACGCACCGGCAGAGGGACTTCTGTATCACAAACCCCCTGAGCCAGGTTGATGCCCTGCACCTTCTCGCAGGCAATCGACATGGCGCGAATTTCAGATTGCACGGTGCGGGCTGCGCGTCGACTGAGGGAAAGAGGCATGCGGGCTCCAAAAGATCACAGTCATTGTAAATCCGGTCACTGAAAGGCAAAAACCTTACCACGGATTAACACGGATCAGGAGTAGATTGCCAAAATCAAAAAAGCGAAACCTTAAACCACAGAGGGCACGAAGGAACACGGAGGCAAACCATTTGTTATTTCTGAATCCGTGCCATCCGTGTTCATCCGTGGTGAGGTTCTAAATGGCGCTACGCATCACCTATTGGTAAACTCCACCAGCGCGTCGAGCTTTGCTTTGGCGGCGCCGGTATCAATCGACTGAACAGCCATAGGCATGGCGTCGTGCAATGAATCCGCGCGGCCGGCGGCGACCAGCGCGGCGGCGGCATTCATCAGCACGATATCGCGACGCGGAGATTTTTCGCCTTCAAGCAGCTTCCAAATGATGTCGGCGTTGGTCTTAAGATCGCCGCCCAGGATCGCCGTCATGGGCGCGCGCTCCAGTCCAAACTGTTCCGGCGTGACTTCATAGACGCGTACCCACTCGCCGCGGACTTCGCCAATCTTGGTCGGCCCGCTGATGGAAATTTCGTCCAGGCCATCCGCTCCGTGGACGACGAGGGCGCGCCGCAGTCCCAGCAGCTTTAATGCCTGCGCCAGTTTTTCCACCAGATCGACGGAATACACGCCAACCACCTGCGCCGACGCGTGCGCCGGATTGGTAAGCGGTCCAAGAAGGTTGAATACCGACCGCAGAGGCCGCAGCTCTTTGCGCGCCGGCTGCACGTGCTTGGTGGCGGAATGCATGGCCGGGGCAAACATGAAAGCTATGCCGATCTCGCGCAGGCAATCGGCAATGCGCGGCGGCGGGATGGTGATGTTTACGCCCAGCGCTTCCATCACGTCAGCCGAGCCGCATCTGGACGTGATACCGCGATTGCCATGCTTGGCCACGCGCACGCCCGCGCCGGCGATGGTGAGCGCCGTTGCAGTGGAAATGTTGAAAGTATCGCTGGCATCGCCGCCGGTGCCGCAGGTATCCACCAGCGCTTCGCGTTCGGTGCCGCTGATATCGAGCGCCGTGCCGTCTGCATTAGACAAAGGCTGGGCGGCCGCGCGGATCGCTTCAGCAAAGCCGACGATTTCTTCCACGGTCTCGCCCTTCATGTGCAGCGCGACCAGCAGCGCAGCAACCTGCGCGTCCGTGGCCTTGCCGGTTAGGAGTTCGCTCATTACGGCGCGGGATTCCTCCCGGCTTAGGGAAGCCCGATGGTTCGCGATTTTGCAGATGGCGTCGATGATCATGGGATAGTTAAGGGTGGTTATATTATCAGGCAGGGTGAGAGATTCAGGAATGAAAAATCGAAGTATAAGGTCGACGAGCCGCATCGAATCCCTCTCAATCATGTTTACGACATGCGAGATCGTGCTGGAATCAGAGATTTTTTCCGGGCGGATCACACGACGATGATTAAATGGAAACGCCGATCTTATGGGTCTTCAGCGAGTAAAAATCCATAATGCAGTTCGCCGTTCTTCTCCGCGATGCTAAACACCTCGCGCCTCTTGTATCCTTTTTCGTAAATCATCGCGCCCTCAAAAGCCGAGGGTAAAGGCAATGCTAGGATGCGGTGCCATAGCGAGAAGAGCCTCGGCGCAAGCCCAAATTTGAAACAAAGGTCGATTTCGGTTACGGCAGCCAAGAAAAACAATACTGCTCGCTCAGCTTCCCAACCGGTCCGCAGCGGAATATCATTGTCAATCTGCTCCCGCTGCTCTGGGTGCAATCTGCTCCGGAGCAGGAATGCGCCATTGCGCAAAAATCCATACCATTGGCCGTGCGCGGTCCAACTATATTGCGGATAATACCATTGGTGAATGAAATGAATCAGGTCCCTTTGTGGAGGCCGACGAATGCTACTGCTAATCTTATAACCAGCCATCTTGCCGATGCCTATCCACTCTGGTATTTGTTTTTTAGGATATTGTCTTTCATCGGGGGAAAGACCTAGCTCGTCCGCGTATTGTGAAACCCATTTTGCAAGATCCTCTAGTCCCTGTTTTAATTCGATAGAATTGCCGAATCCATCTTTCAGTTGTTGCAGATTTAAAGCAGCATCCCTCCACCCAGATTTTTTAAACCAGGGAACCCGACTCACGGGTTCTTCGAGGATAAACACCAAGTTGCACAGAAGATCCACGAGAGTCCGGTTCAACATCGGCCACGATAAAGTCATCTCCGCGATCCAATCTGAAGTTTCGCCTTCTTGCCCAGAGGTAATATACAAGCCGGTCAAGAGCGTGAATCGCATTTGCCGAAGTATTAGCGTGATCAAGGTAACTGGATGAGATTGTTTACCCTCCCCACGGTCAAATAATTTGGAATCCTCTTCGCCAGCAAGGGCGTCAAGCTCAATCACGAGGGGTCTTAGATCTACCTGTTGCAAGGTCCGATACTCCTGGTGCAGTTTCTAGCCTACCTGAGTTTCATCACGCCATCCAGGCAGGTAAGCCGCTCACCGGTTATTTATGGTCGGACGAAGGCCCTGTTTTTATGCGCGCTCCGCAAAGGCTACGCGCGGGCCTGCGGCGCAAGGAAGGAATTTTTTGTTCGGTACCCGCCACTTATTCCTCAGCGCGCGTAACGCGCGCCTCGGAAACGTAGCGGGCTACTATCAGTCGTCCCTGGCGGGACTGGATTTTCGATGGCGTTCTCTTTTTCGAGAACCTGCAATGATCGAAGCTCTTACGCTGGGGATGGGATTGACCCGCAAGAGGAACATCGGGGCTCGGGATCTGTGCCGCGCCTACGGCGCTCGACTTCATCTTTGTGGCGGTGCTTGGGTTCGGGATGGCACGTCTGGTAGCTATGCGGAAATATCGGGTTCTTTAGACGCATGAAATAAAAATGAAATTAAATAGTTGACATATATGAACATTTAATATATATGTAGTGTATGAACGATGAAACTGCCGTCATAATGTATGAATCGGCCAAGGATAGGCTTCTGGAGCTGCTGAAGCAGGAAAAAGAGGCCAAAGAACAGATTTCACACTGGGTGCCGATTGTAGAACAGTTGGGCAAGCTTTCCGGTGCAGCGGTTGATCCGGAGATCGTGAGCCGAATCAATGAGTTAAATAAGGTGAACCCGGCTGGTGCTGGAGAAGAAATGGGGCTGACGGAGGCGATCCGGTGGGTTTTCAGACAGCCGCTGCTGTTGCCGTTGACGCCGACTGGGGTGAGAGACAAGCTGGGCGAGATGGGCTACGACCTGGAGAAATACGCCTTTGTGATGCCTCCGATCCACAACACATTAAAAAGGATGAAAGAAGCCGGCGAGATCAAAGAAGTGGACAACGTGGGCGGGCTGGGCAAAGCCTTTATAAGCGCGAAATGAACCCGGAGAAAACCTCACCGCTGATTACGCGGATAACGCGGATCAGAAGAGATTGCCAGGACGGGAAAAACCGGATTCACCGCGGAGGCGCGGAGAAAACCTCACCACTGACCAACCACAAATAATTCAGGGGCACCCCAAACCAAAGTGGCTTTTTTATTGCAAAGAAATTTTGGAGAAAACATGAGCAGAGAAGAGATCATTGGCGCCATGCATGAATGCGCGACCCAACTGGGGCGCGCCCCGAATGTGGCGGAGTTCCGCAGGTTGAGCAAAATAAGCCTGAACCAAATCCGGAAAAACTTTGTCAACTACACGCGGCTGCTTTCCGCCAGCGGTGTGGAACGCCACGGAGCCGGATACACGGCAAGCCTGAAATCACTGTTCCTGGATTGGGCACGGGTAGTCCGCGAGACGGGGAAAATCCCGACCATCGCGGAGTATGAGCTGGAGGGAAAGTACAGTATTCGGCCGCTGATAAGGCGCTTCCGGACGTGGAGCGCGGTCCCGGCTGGCCTGCTGGAATATGCGCGGCAAGAGGGCCTGGAAGGAGAATGGGAAGACGTGATGAAGATACTTGCGGACTACCTGGAAGGAGAGGCCAGGCAGACACGGACATTGGAGTCGCCTACGATCATGCCTTTGCGACCCAGGCTCCCGAAGGACCAGACCATTTACGGGAAGCCCATGGGAGGACCGCTGAATTGCGCGCCGACGAGCGAAAATGGAGTGATTTTTGCATTTGGCTGCGTGGCGCAGAAATTGGGGTATTACATTCTGCACATTCAAACGGCGTGTCCGGATTGCGAAGCGCTACGCGAGGTGGGGCCGAACCGTTGCGTGCGAGTGAGGATTGAATTTGAAAATGAGAGCCGGAATTTTCTGACGCACATGCATTCAATAGACGACGTCGACATGATTGTGTGCTGGACGCATAACTGGCCAGAGTGTCCGCTGGAAGTGCTGGAGTTGCGGACGTTGTTTGAAAAGAATGGTCTCTGATACCGCAACCGCAGCTTGAGCAGATCCGCAACATGCGCGACGCTGGCGGTAAATCGGACTGAGAATATTGTTGACGGGAAAAGTCCGGCGGGCGTTTGCGAACCCGCTGGTCGTCCTATAAAATCACAGGTTCCCTTCAGCGCGCTGCATCTGCTGTATGAACGCCAATAGAAATTCCAATCATGAAAATTCACGAGTACCAGGCAAAAACAATCCTTGCGAAATATGGCGTGGCCGTGCCCCGCGGCGAGATGGCGGTGACCCGCGCCGAAGCCGAAAAGGCCGCGCACCGTCTGTTTGAAGAAGGCGCTAAAGGCGTGGTGGTGAAAGCGCAAATCCATGCCGGAGGCCGCGGCAAAGGCGGCGGCGTGAAGGTGGCCAAGACCTTGGAAGAAGCCAAGATGTGGGCGGACAAAATTCTGGGCATGCGCTTGGTGACGCACCAGACAGGGCCGGAAGGCAAGATTGTCCAGCGTCTGCTGATTGAAGAAACGCTGCCGATTGAGCGAGAACTTTATCTCGGGATTGTGGTGGACCGAGCGACGGCGCGGCCGGTATTTATGGCGTCGGCTGCGGGCGGGATGGAGATTGAAGAGGTCGCGGCCAAAGATCCCAAAGCGATCATCAAAGAAGCCATTGATCCCACGATCGGCTTCCAACCTTATCACGCGCGCAAGCTGGCCTTTGGCCTGGGACTGAAAGGCACGCAGATCAATGAAGCAGTGAAGCTGATGACCGGCTTGTATCGCGCGTTTGTGGAGACCGACGCTTCGCTGTGCGAGATCAATCCTTTTATTACCACGACGGACGGCCGCGTGTTTGCGCTGGACGCCAAGTTTGGCTTTGACGACAACGCGCTCTATCGCCACAAAGATTTGAAAGAGCTGCGCGACATCAGCGAGGAAGATCCGTTGGAGGTCGAGGCCTCAAAGTACAACCTGAATTACATCAAGCTGGATGGCAACATTGCCTGCCTGGTGAACGGCGCGGGGCTAGCCATGGCGACGATGGACATCATTAAATATGCGGGCGGCGCGCCGGCAAACTTTTTGGATGTGGGCGGCGGCGCCAACGCGGAGCAGATTGGCCACGCGTTTGAAATCCTGCTGAGCGACAAGAACGTGAAGGCGATCCTGATCAATATTTTTGGCGGCATCCTGCGCGTGGATACACTGGCCGATGGCGTGGTCCAGGCGGCGAAAGCAACAAACCTGAAGCTGCCGCTGGTATTGCGATTGGAAGGCACAAACGTGGAGCAAGGTCGCGAGATACTGAAAAACTCCGGCTTGAATTTTCAGGTGGCGGAGACGATGAAAGATGCAGCGGAAAAAGTTGTAACTGCCGCGGGAGGATGATCCCAGATCTTCATGACGGATATCTAGATGGGCTACTTGTTTCCAAGTCAAGAGCGACGATATTTCTGCGAACGGCCAGAGAAGAAAGGTTCACGTTGATGCTACTGGAAGTAGAACGTTTGCATGCTGAAAATTTTCGCGAAGGAAACATTATTTTCAGTGTGGATTTTTTAACGCCTGAACAGTTAACTCAGGATCATATTTGCGAGGCATATGAATTTAACGGAAATCTTCCCTCTGGTTTTGTTATGAAAGATTGGATTGAATCCGCTAAAGAAAAAGCGTTGCAAGCAGTAGAAATTTCATCTTCGTACGGATGCTCGGCTTTGGTTCTGTTTAAAAGCTATACGTTAACACAAGGGTATGTAATTGATTGAAACACAAGGTCCTTCGGGTCTGCTCGCAAGCCGATGAAAGCGCTTGCTCGCTTACGACCCTCAGGATGACGGTATCAAGTACGTAATGATGGAAGACAGGTAAAAGGATTTCATGGCAATACTGGTAGATAAATCCACGCGGCTGATCATTCAAGGCATTACCGGTCGCGAAGGCACGTTCCACGCCAAGACCTGTGCGGCTTATGGCACCAACATTGTTGGCGGAGTCACGCCGGGTAAGGGCGGCACCACGCATGAAGGCTGGCCTATCTTTAATACAGTGGCGGAAGCCAAAGAAAAGACCGGCGCCAACGCTACGATTATTTTTGTTCCGCCGCAGTTTGCGGCCGACGCATTGCTGGAAGCGATAGACGCTGAAATTCCTTTAATTATTTCCATCACGGAAGGAATTCCNGTCCTGGATATGGTCCGGGCGTATGAATACTTGAAGATCAAAGGCAAGTCGCGGCTGATTGGGCCGAATTGTCCCGGCATTATTTCTCCCGGCAAAGCCAAGGTCGGCATTATGCCCGGACATATTCACAAGGAAGGAAATGTTGGCATTGTTTCGCGATCTGGCACTCTGACGTATGAAGCAGTTTTTCAGCTCACGCAGCGCGGTATTGGCCAGTCGACAGCGATCGGCATTGGCGGCGATCCTATTATTGGCACAAATTTTGTCGACGCGCTGAAGCTGTTCAATGAAGATCCGGAAACGCACGCCATCATTATGATCGGCGAAATTGGCGGCAACGCGGAAGAGACTGCAGCGGCTTACGTGAAACAGCACGTCAAAAAGCCTGTGGTCTCGTTTATCGCTGGGCAGACCGCGCCTCCAGGCCGACGCATGGGACACGCAGGCGCAATTATTTCCGGCGGACAAGGCACAGCCGCGGACAAGATAAAAGCGCTGGAAACGGCGGGTATCGCCGTGGCCAAGTCTCCGGCCATGATGGCGCAAACGCTGCTGGACCGGATCGGGACCGCGAAGATTTAAGCACGGAATTTACCGCTACTTCGCAGTCACAACGGAAATTCAATGCAGGAATGTAAGCATTAACGTAGAGATGTAGCATGCTACGTCTCACATTCACCGAATCGAAGGAGCCAGAAACCAGGAATGAACACATTGCAACGCACATTTTCCATCGTAAAACCAGACGCCGTGGCCAAAGGCGCGACCGGCGACATTATCCATATGATCCAGGAAAAAGGTTTCCGGATCCTTGGCATGCGAATGCTCGAAATCAACAAGCAACAGGCAGAAGGTTTTTATGCCGTGCATGCCAGCCGTCCGTTTTTTGATTCACTCACCACATTTATGTCCAGCGGGCCGATCGTGGTTCTGGCGCTGGAAAAAGATAACGCCATTGCCGATCTACGCAAGCTCATGGGCGCCACCAATCCCGCCAACGCTGAAGAAGGCACGGTCCGCAAAAAGTGGGCATCGAGCATTGAGCACAATGCCATCCACGGCTCAGACGCCGACGACACTGCGCGCTTTGAGCTAAGCTACTTTTTTGCCGGGTACGAATTGAACCGCTAGTATCCAGCAGCGATCAGGGCGGCAATGGACTCCCATTGGCCGCCCTAGTTTTTCACTTGAAGCATTGACTGACAGCGCCAAACTTCAATGGCGCTCTTCTCACATCATAAAAGTGAAAGTGAAATAACCGGGACGCACAACTCTTCTCGCGCGTTAAGGGGCCGGTTCCGGCCCTCACTTTTTGTATTTATAATTGCCGCTGGATTGTCGCCAAAGGAGCCGCCTGATGCCACTGATTCAAGTCACGATGTTGAAGGGTCGAACTATTGAACAGAAGCGCAAGCTTGCCGCCAGAATCACCGATGCAATGGTGGAAGACGCCAAAGCCGCGAAAGAAGCCGTGGTAGTCACATTTGTTGAAATCACGCGTGAGGACTATGCAAACGCAGGCGTGCTGCTGGCCGACAAAAAATAGTTTGTAGACATTAATCTTCCTAATAACCATTAAACTTTCTTGCAATGACGACCTGTGCGGGTTATAGTTCGCTCGTGATGATCTCCTTTGGCTCTTTCATCCCATGTTGTTGTCCGCCATGCCTACCTGCAGATTCTGGCGGCTGGGGACTATGAGCTAAGAGAGTTTACTGAGAAATCAAACAACGCCTCCCCGCTGCCAAGCCAGCGGGGATTTTTATTAACCGTTAAGGGCAAAGTAGCTGGACGAATAAGATCAAGCCGCGAGTCCCGTTTGGCGCCGAGCGTCGTGCGTGAGGAGCAAGAAGATGCAGACGATGAACGAGACTCGCCGGCGGTTTGGAGTGCAGCGACAAAAATGAACGATGGCTCCATTAATCACCGTGCGCTGCTGGTGAACGCCCGACGCCTTGTGATCAAGGTTGGCACTGGCGTGGTGTGCAACGCGGAAAATGAATTTGACCCACTACAAGCCGCCGCAATCGCCAGCAGTATCGCACTGCTGATCAATGAAGGCAGGCAGGTCGTGCTGGTCAGTTCCGGCGCGGTAACTCTGGGCGCAGCCGAGTTGGGAATCCATCGCAGCCGCCTCAAAGAGGCCAGCGTCACGCGCGCTTGTGCCGCCGTCGGCCAATGCAAGCTGATGCAGGCTTACGCGGAATCTTTTCTCCCACACGGCATCAAAGTCGCGCAGGTGCTGGTCACTGAAGATGACTTCAGCGACCTCAAGCGTTACAGCATCCTGCGTCAGACTTTTGAACGTCTGCTGAAGCTGGGCGCTGTGCCGATCGTGAACGAGAACGATACCGTCACCAATATCTACACCGAGCAGGCGCCGGTCTTCCGTGACAATGACCGCCTCGCTGCTCTCGTCTTGAGCAAGCTGGATGCCGACGCGCTGGTCCTGCTCTCCAATGTGGACGGCCTTCTGTACAGCCCTAACGGTGATCTCTCCAATTCCACGGTCGTAACCATGGTCACTGAAATTACCGCTGCCATTCGCGACTCCGCCCGAGGCACATCAGCCACCGGACGCGGCGGCATGACTGCCAAGCTCGACGCGGCAGAGATCGCCATGCAGGCCGGAGGGATGGTAGTAATTGCCAATGGAAAAACTTCCGGCATTCTGGAACGGGCGTTTCAAGGTGAAGAAGTGGGCACGCTCTTTCTCCCCGGAACGCGCATGGCGGGCAAGAGGCGCTGGCTGGCGTTTGCCACCACTGTCCGAGGCCACGCCACTATCAATGCCAATGCGGCAAAGGCCCTCTTACATCGGCAGGCCAGCCTGCTGATCTCCGGAGTCACGGCGTGTGAAGGCGAATTTTCCGCCGGACAAGTCATTGTCGTGTCCGACCCCGAAGGGAATATCATTGGTAAAGGGATTGCCGAACTCGGCAGCCAGCAGCTTGCCGCGAAGCTCTCTTCCGGAGAAAACCGGCGCGGCGTGCTGGTGCGCCGTGAAAATTTTCTGATCCTCTCAGCCAAGGAAACAGATGTCCAGCGCAGCGGAATCTAAAAATCCCGAGTCGATTGCAGCGCAGGTGCAGGCAACTCGAAGAGCGTCGCGCGAACTGGCGCGGCTCGCCGCCGATCAACGCAACCAGGTATTGCTGGCTGCAGCCGATCTTCTGGAAAAACGCGAAGCCGAAATTCTTAAAGCGAATCACGAAGATTGTGAATCACTGGAGCACGAACTAACAACAAGCACCGCTTCCGCCGCGCTGTTGAAGCGCCTTAGGACATCGTCTATCGGTATCAAAGACATGGCGCGGCAGGTTCGCGATGTCGCCAGGCTGGAAGATCCGGTTGGCCGTGTGCTTGCCACCACGGAACTCGATGATGGCCTTACACTGCAAAAAGTCTCCTGCGCTCTTGGAGTCATCGCGGTCATCTTTGAATCCCGGCCGGATGTTGTTCCGCAAGTAGGCTCGCTTGCCATCAAGACCGGTAACGGCCTGGTGCTGAAAGGGGGCGCAGAAGCACGGCAAACCAACCGCGTCCTGGTTTCCATCTGGCATGAAGCTCTAAGTACTGTCAGCCCGTCGCTGCGTCCCGCGATTTGCGCTGTTACTGATCGCGCCGATGTGGCACGCATTCTTGAGATGGACCGCGACATTGATCTCGTAGTCCCGCGCGGATCGACGGAATTTGTGAATTATGTTTTTGAGCATAGCCGCATTCCGGTACTCGGGCACGGCAGCGGCATCTGCCACATCTATGTAGACGCAACCGCTAACCTTGATATGGCGACGGAAGTCGTCGTCGATGCCAAAGTCCAGTATCCGGCAGCGTGCAACTCGGTGGAAAAGGTTTTGGTTCACCAGAGCATTGCTAAACAGTTTCTTCCTTCACTCGCCGCTGCTTTGCAATCAGCCGGAGTCGAAGTTCGCGGCTGCTCTCGCACAACCAAGTTGTTGCCGCATAGCCAAATCGTTCCCGCCACGGAACAAGACTGGCACACCGAGTATGGCGATCTAAAGATTACGGTGAAGATCGTAAGCGACATAGCTGAAGCGATTGAGCACATCAACCATTACGGATCGCGCCACACTGAAAGCATCCTTACTAAAGACGATCATGCTGCAGAGTTGTTCATGGATGAAGTGGACGCCGCCAGCGTCTTCCACAACGCCTCAACCCGCTTTGCTGATGGCTTTCGCTATGGCCTGGGCGCTGAACTGGGAATCAGCAACAGCAAGCTTCACGCTCGCGGACCCGTGGGTCTGGAAGGTCTGCTCACCTACAAGTACAAACTGCACGGCAGCGGCCAGACCGTCACAGACTACGCCCAGGGCAAACGCACTTTCAAGCATCGGCAGCTCTAAGCCGAATGAGCCCATACTTTCCTCCAGCATTTGCACTATAGTAATTGTGTCGAAACCCTGAGGAGAATCCTTATGGAAAGCTCTGGCAGTGTATCTACCCTCGCAGTCATAGGTTTCTGGAGCGGCCTTTTGGGCTGTGTGCTTTTAATAGTCGATGGCCCTCTCTATCGCGCGCACCTACTGGATTTGGGCACGGCTTTGCGCATCGTCATTCCCGCTGCCTTGTTTCTCGGGGTGATTGCCGTGCTGACCTCGGTCATAGGCCTGGTGCGCTCCGGCAGCAAAGGCATGGCCCTTGCCGGCCTCGTGCTGGGCGTAATCGCCGCCGGTATGCCGATTAAGAGCATCAACACTGCGCGGCACTCTCCCATTCACGATGTAAGCACGGACCGCGACAATCCTCCTCAGTTCGTGGCCGTGTTGCCGCTGCGCACCGCCGCCAAAGCGGCAAACTCGACAAGCTATGACGCCAAGACCGCCGAGCTACAGAAGGAAACTTATCCTGACATTGGCCCACTGCATCTTGACGTGCCTCCAGCGCAGGCATTTGATCGCGCCCAAAATGCAGCCCAAGCAATGAAATGGGACCTAGTCGCCACCGATCCCGCGCAAGGCAGGCTTGAAGCCACTGCAACTACTTTCTGGTTCGGCTTCAAGGATGACGTTGTGATCCGCATCGCCGCCGACGGAACCGGCAGCCGTGTGAATGTCCGTTCGCTTTCCCGCATCGGCCAAAGCGACGTTGGCGCCAACGCCAGGCGCGTGCGCGAATATCTGGCTAAGATAAAGGCGGCGTAGAAGGCGCGATTAATGCTGGTTGTTTTTAACTTCCGCTGGCTCAATCTGCACAAACTGCCAGCCAAAGCGGCCTTTGATGCAAAGATTACCGTGCGTCACCGAATGGTCCAGCGGCGAGGTAACTTTCACGATCTCACCATCCTGCTCATGCACGGTAAGATTGCAGCCCACCCCGCAATAAGGACAGATGGTGGTCGTCTGTTCCTGGCGTGACTCATCCCACGTGCCCGCCTGGCGCATATCGTATTCGCTCTTGAACATCAACGCTCCGGTGGGACAGACGCCAATGCAGTTACCGCAATAGACACACGCGGATTCAGGCAGCGGGACCTGGAACTCCGTGGCAATCGAGGCAGAAAAGCCGCGCCCGGAGACCGCTATCGCGAAGGTATTCTGCGCATCTACACCGCAGGCTTCAACGCACTTGTAGCAGAGAATGCATTTTGAGTAGTCGCGGACATAAAGGTCGTTATCAATCTTGATGGGCTGCTCCACCGTTGCAGCGTCGCGTCCAAAGCGCTCAGGCTTCGCGCCGTAGCGTTCCATATAACCGGCAAATTGCGGAGCGGTGGAAACATCCACCGATGACGCCAGAAATTCCAGCACCATTTTGCGCGACAAGCGCACGCGTTCTGAGTCGGTCTTGATGGCCATCTTTGGTTCCACTTTGCGCGAGCATGCGGGAACCAGCGTGCGCGAGCCTTCCATCTCAACCACGCAAATGCGGCAGACATTCACAGGCGTAAGGCTCTCAAGGAAACAGAGCGTCGGCGTATCGATGCCGAGCTTGCGCGCAGCTTCAAGAATGGTTGACCCTTCCGGCACTGAAACCGGCTGGCCATCGATGGTGATCTCTATCATCCGGCGCTCGCGTGGTGGCGGCGCCTGAGGCACCGGTCCGGGCGGAATTGGCTTGAGAGGCGCGGGCGCCAACTCCTGCTCTGCTGCTTTGGTCGCGACTGGCATCGTCTGTTTCATGCGAATACATTCCACCTTTGCAAAGCGGATTCCAGCGCGCTGGCAGCCGTTTGTCCCAGGCCACAGATGGAAGCATCGCGCATCGCCTGCGCCATTTCTTTCAACATAACAAGCTCGTCCGCTTTTGAGCCCATAGGACGGTTATCGATAAGTCTCTGCAACGCTTCCTGCTGGCGCACCACGCCGACGCGACAAGGCACGCATTGTCCGCAGGTTTCATGCCGGAAGAACGCGGCGATGCGCAGCAGTATGCGTTTCAGATCAATGCTGTCGTCAAACAGCATCACCACACCAGACCCCAGCGTGGCCCCAATGGCGCGCGTGCCTTCAAAGGTAAGCGGAACATCAATCTCTTTGGGAGAAACAAATGTTCCGGCGGCTCCGCCCAGCAGAATCGCCTGCAAACGGCCCGTACCGGCGACGCCGCCCGCCATAGTCAGCAACTGCCGCAGCGTGGTGCCCATAGGCGCTTCATAAAGTCCGGGACGATCTACATGTCCGCAAAGGCAAAACAGCCGCGGCCCCGTGGAACTCTCAGTGCCAACGCGTGCGTAAGCTGCGCCACCCTGCTTGATGATGACAGGTACATTGATGAGCGTTTCAACGTTATTGACAACGGTCGGCTGGCGAAAGAGTCCGGCCTGCGTGGGAAACGGGGGCTTGTTGCGCGGTTCACCGCGATGTCCCTCAATGGAATTGAAAAGGGCCGTTTCTTCTCCGCAGATGTAAGCGCCCGCGCCGCGTCGCAGTTCGATATCGAAATTCAAACCACTGCACTGAATGTTCTGTCCGAGAAAGCCTTCCCAACGCGCAGCTTCAATGGCTGCGGCGATCCGTTGGGCTGCCAAGGGATATTCTCCGCGCAAGTAAATGTAGCCGCGCTCGGCGCCGGTGGCTAACGCGGCAATTGTCATACCTTCGAGAACGGCGAACGGATCGCCTTCCATGATCAGCCGGTCTTTGAAAGTGCCGGGCTCGGACTCATCGGCGTTGCAGATCAAATAATGCTTGCGCTTGGGATTGGATTTCAGCAGATCGCGCTGCAGGTGCAACGCCTCCCACTTCTTCGCTGCCGGAAAAGCCGCGCCGCCACGGCCTAGAAGTTTTGACGCATTCATCTCACGTAGAACGCCTTCAGGGCCAAGATCAAATGCCTTGCGGAGAGCTTCATAACCACCCAGACGTTGGTAGCCGTCAAGTTCCGGCGCGTTGTTCTTGCCCACGCGGCGCAGTAGCACCAGTTTGGGTGATCCTTCCTGCGGAACGGATAGTTGAGGATTCAGAACGTCAGGCGCGGCCGGCATCACGTCGTTCGCTGCGTCGTTGATCATTGATTGCACGCGGTCTGTTGTCGCCGGGGCCAGCACGCGCTGCTGCGGCTTCTGGCCCGCCTTTACCACCAGCACTGCCGGCGCACGTTCACACAAGCCCAGACAATTGCTGCGCACCCACATGGCCCGACCGCCGGCACACGGCAGATTTTCAGGCCCTAATCGCGTGTCCAGTTGGTCGCAAAGTTCTTCTGAGCCGCGCGTCATGCAGGCAATGTCGTCACATACATGGGCCACTACTGCAGGACGCGGCTGAAGCGAGAACATTCCGTAGAAAGAAGCTACGCCGTAAACTTCGGCAGGCGGCACATCAAGACGGAGCGCGATATAGTTCATGGCTCCGTGGCTGATCCAACCAATACGGTTCTGGATGGCATGCAGAACTGGCAATAAGAGATGGCGCTGCGACTCGGCTTTTTGATTGCCGCCGCTGGAAGACCATGTTTCGCCGTCTTCTGCGGGCGCTCCGCCTTCCCACACGGATTCCGGCGCGCCGCCCAATTCAAAATCAACAGCAGCTTTTTCTTCGGGTGTGGGACGGTCGCCGGTGAGATGAAGGTCCAATTATTGCTCCAGAAATTTTTCAATGCGGATGGCAGTCGCCTTAAATTCCGAGGTCCCAGACAAAGGATCGACCGCATCGATAGTGAGATCGTTCGTAGCGACCTGATCAGGAAAATGCATGGTAAGAAATGCCAAACCTGGGCGCAAGCCGGAATCGAACCGTACCGGAGCGACGACCGACCCTCGACGCGAACTCACGCGCACCTTCTCACCTTCGTGCAGATTGTACTGGCGGCCATCTGCGGGTGAAAGATCGATTGTCTCTCCATTGCGCAGCGGAGAGTTAAGACGCCCGCTTTGAACGCCCGTATTGTAAGAATCAAGCCGCCTGCCGGTAGTAAGTCGAATTGGAAACTGCTGATCAAGCGCATCCACTGGTTCCACAGACTCAACCGCGTGGAATGGAGCGCGCGGGCCAATCAACGGATCGTTCCACAACCGGCCATGCAAAAACATTTCTCCGGGATGCTGCTCGTCATAGCAGGGCCATTGCATGCCACCATGTTCTTCCAGCCGCGCATAGCTCATGCCGGCATTCATTGGGCTGAGCAAGCGCAGTTCATTCCAGATGCATTCGGCTTTCGGCTCACCCCAGTTGTGGCCCAAACGACGTGCCAGATCAAATATGATTTCCGTATCGTCACGCACACCCGGCGGCATGGGAACAGCGGCGCGGACGCGCTGCACACGGCGTTCGCTCGATGTAACGGTCCCTTCGCTCTCACACCAGCCTGCGGAAGCGGGTAGAACGACATCTGCCAGCTCGGCGGTCTTGGTATAGAAGAGGTCCTGCACCACCATGAATTCCAGTCCGCTCAACAGCTTGAGTGCGCGATGGCGGTCAGCCTCGGAGTCGGCGGGATTCTCTCCCAGACAATAGAGCGTTGTGAGTTCGCCGCGCTCCATGGCATCCAGCATGTGGCTGATGTGCCAGCCTTTCCTGGCCGGAATCTTTGTTCCCCAGATTTTTTCAAACTTGCCGCGCAACGCATCATTTTCAACGTGCTGGAAACCTGGCAGACGGTCGGGAATTGCGCCCATATCGCCGCCGCCCTGCACGTTGTTCTGCCCGCGCAAAGGGCAGACGCCGCTGCCGTACCGGCCAATATGGCCGGTAAGCAGCGCCAGATTGATCAGCGCCACCACGTTGTCAACCGCGTTGTGGTGCTCGGTGATTCCAAGCGTCCAGCAAAGTTGCGCGCGCCCAGCGCCGGCATAAGCGTGCGCCACCTGCTTGATGGCCGCTGCCGGAACTCCGGTTTCACACTCGGCGCGCTCCAGCGTGAACTTTTGCACGTGGTCGCGATAGGCTTCAAATCCGCTGGTGGCATGCTCAATAAATTTTGTGTTCGCCAGACCGGCATTGATAATTTCGCGGCCCATGGCATTGGCCAGATAAATGTCGGAACCCACTTCAAGTCCAAGCCACGTGTCCGCCCATTGCGCAGAGCTGGTGCGCCGCGGATCAATCACGTAAAGCTTTGCGCCATTGTGGATGCCCTTGAGCACATGATGGAAAAAGATAGGGTGCGTTTCCCGTGCATTGGAACCCCAAAGCAGGATCACGTCAGCGTCTTCAGCTTCGCGATAAGAGCTAGTTCCGCCGCCCGCTCCGAAGACTGCCGCCAGACCGGCGACGCTGGGGGCGTGTCAAGTTCGGTTGCAGCTATCGATATTGTTTGTTCCCATTACAGCGCGGACAAACTTCTGGGCGGTGTAGTTCAGCTCGTTCGTGGTCTTGGAGCAGCTGAACATCCCGAAATCTCGCGGATCGTTCTTGGCAATGGATTTCCTGAACGCGGCGGTAACGCGGTCCATGGCTTCATCCCATGTGGCAGGACGATGGCCGCCGTTTTCACGCACCAGCGGCTGGGTAAGGCGGGATTTCATTGGCTTAAACATAAGACCACCAAATCAATGCTCAAGAAAATCGTAGCACTTTTTCGCCCGGAATCCACCTGTCTAAGGGTGAATGGAACCCATATAGGCAGGTATCATCGGGGTTAAGCTGCTCCCATCTCCTCACTTGGAGGTGGGCGCGGGCGAATGTCGTAAACGATTCAAAGCGTCCCTGGCCTTGGCGGAAAGGGCCAGCCATCTGGAAGGCAAGATGTGCCATCCCAATCAATATGGGATGGATACAGGACTACCGCCGCCAAAGCTCACAAGATTCTCACCCTCAGGATTCAGAAAGCCAGTTTGCTGCTGCTGCCCGTTTACGCTGGCGTGAGCTGGGCGACGAATTGCGCGCCGACGTAGCGGAGTTTAATAAGCAAGGCACCGGCGCCGAATTGGCAGTCGAAGGGGAAGATACGTATCAGGTCAGGAGCTCCGGCTCTGGGCTGGAGCTGGTGCTGAAGGCGGACTTCAATAATCACTCGGCGAGCTACGACTACACGGCCATCAACCAACGCAGCGCCGGAGTTCCTGAAGGCGGCATGCTGTCCATGCGCCAGTCGCGCCGGGGCGATGTGGAATTCTATTCCGCTGATGAACGCCTCACCTCAGAAGAAACCCGGCAGGTGCTGCTGGAGCCATTGCTATTTCCCAGACAGTCATCGGCAGCGTAGCTATTGCCCAACATTAAGCGCTGGCAGCACTCAACAGCGCGGTAAGCTCTGCCAGCGAATGCACTTCATAGGTTGGAGTCGCGGTTCCCGGTCTTGCCGCTCCTGATCCAGGCCGGATCGACGGCCGGTTTACCCAGACGTTCTGAATTCCCAGCGCATTCGCCGGAGCAATGTCATGATAGAGGCTTTGCCCGGCATGCAGAAGCTGGTCCTTGCTCAGGCCGCTCCGTCGTATAGCTTCCTCAAAATTCCTGTGTGACGGCTTATAGCTCTGCATCTGCTGCGCGGTAACAACAAACTCAAATTCAACTGACGCAAGTTTCTTCCGCGTTTCGGCAAAAAGATCATCATCAACGTTGGAGATTATCCCCAGCCGGAAACGCCTGGCCAGAAACTGCAATGCGGGCATGGTGTCGATAAAAGGCTTCCATGTGGTAAGCGATTCGGCAAACGCGCTGCCCTCTTGCGCTGAGATTTCTTTACCCAGCCGGCGGCCGATTTCCCGCGCAGCCTGCGCCAGCACCTGCCGGTAAGGCAGGTATGGACCTGATTCCAGTTCCGCCTCAATCTGGCCGTAAAGCTCCAGTATCTGCAAGTCGGAAACATTGCGGCCGTCGCGAGAAAAGAGCGGTCGTAGCGCTGCCAGCATGCCATTTTCCCAGTCAATCAAAGTGCCGTAACAATCAAACGTGATCAGGTGGATGGATTCGAAAGGCATGCCCTGAGGATAATGGCGTGGCTTCACAACTGTCTAACTTTGAATGTATATACTTCTCGGGAAGGAAGCGCCATGAATTTAAAATTCACAAGCTCCATTTCCGCTGTCCCCTGCCTGCGCATACTGGCAATCGCTATGACACTGTTTTTTTGTGGAAGCAGCTTTGCCCAGGACCCGGCGCTGATCCCCCGCAAGGTGATCGACGAAGCGGCCGACCATGATCTGCTTACCATATCGCCGGACGGAAAGATGATCGCCTACACCGCGCCTTCCGACAAAGGCGTGAGCAATATATGGGTGGAAGATCTGGCGACGCACCAGAAGCGGATGGTTACCCGCCTGCAGCGCGGAATCGGCGGGTATCAATGGGCGTACGACAATGCGCACCTGTTGTATCAATCCGACGAAAACGGCAATGAGGACTACCATCTTTATTCAGTCGATCTGAAGAGCGGCCCCATTCGCGACCTCACCCCGTTTCAGGGAATACGCTCTGAGCACTTGCTTCTGGAGCCCTCGCATCCCAACGAAATCCTGGTCAGCATGAACCTGCGCGATCCCAAGGTCTTTGACGTTTATCGCGTGAATTTAGAGACCGGAGCAACGCTGATGGACGCGCAGAATCCCGGTGACGTGATCGGCTGGACAGCCGATCCCAACCTGGTAGTTCGCGCGGCCACAGCGTTTAATGACAATCTTGAAACCGTGGTCCGCGTGCGTGACAGTGCAACCGCTCAGTGGCGCGAGATATTGAAAATTCCGTTTGAAGAGGCGCCTTTTCTCGGCCAGGTGAATGGCGGCAACATCATAGTTGGCTTCACACAGGATGGAAAGCGGTTACTCGTGGGCTCAAGCAAGGGCTCGCCTACCAACAGGCTGGTTGAATTGGATACAGCCACAGGCAAGGAACTCCGGGTTCTCGCCAGTGATCCTCAAGCCGACCTGTGGCAGAATTTTGCCACCAGCTTCATCCTGCTGCGCGATCCGCGTGACCGCCACGTACAGGCCGCCGCTTTCGATTACCTAAAACCGGAGTGGCGCGCCGTTGATCCAGCGGTTGCGGCTGATCTGAAATATCTTTCGTCCCTGCAGGATGGTGTATTCATCATTCCAAGCCAGGACCTGAGCGGCAACAAATGGGTGGTGTGGTATCTCACAAATGGCCCAATCTCGTTTTACTTGTATGACCGCACCGCGCACAAAGCCACACTGCTCTTCCAGGATCGCCCCGGACTGGCCAAGTACAAGTTGGCGGAGATGCGCCCCATGACGATTCCCGCACGAGACGGATTCAAACTGGTCAGCTATTTAACGGTGCCGCCGGGAACCCCAGCGAAGGGACTGCCGCTCATTCTCTCAGTCCATGGCGGCCCATGGGCGCGCGACGAATGGGGCTTTGAGCCACTGGAACAGATGCTGGCCAATCGCGGCTATGCCGTCCTGCAGGTGAACTATCGCGCATCGATTATTAATGTTCCATATATGAATGCTGCCAATGAAAAGATCGGTACACTCACTGACGACGATCTCACCGACGCGGTGAAGTGGGCGATTAAAGAAGGTATTGCCGATCCGAAGCGGATCGCAGTAATGGGCGGCTCATTTGGCGGCTACTCTGTTCTGCGAGCGCTATCTCTGCATCCAGATCTTTATGCCTGCGGTGTCGACGTTGTTGGTCCGGCAGATCTGGCCACCTTGATGAACTCCATTCCCGATTACTGGAAGCCTGTGAAGAAACGCTGGCTGCGGCGCATCGGCGACGTCACGGCCGATCAGGCGCTGAATGAAAAACTCTCGCCTCTTTATCATGCCGACAAGATTCGTGTGCCATTGCTGATCGGCCATGGACAGTTTGATCCGCGAGTCAAGCTCTCACAATCGGAGAAGATCGTTGACACCATCCGCAAGAATGGCGGCAAGGTTACGTTTGTCGTGTACTCAGATGAAGGACATGGCTTCGCGCGGCCGGAAAACAACCTTGACTTTGATGGCCGCACAGAAGAATTCCTGCACGGCTGCCTGGGCGGAAGATTTGAGCCGTGGCAAAAAGTTCCGGGCTCGACTGCTGAAGTGAAATAAGGTGGGGCGCAGGCGCCTTCGCCTGTGTTATTCAAATTCTCCAGCGTAGCCGTGGCTACTGCGGTCATAAGCAATGGCAATCCTCCAAATTGCGCTCCTGCATCACACTTACAAAGGAGGGGACCGATGCCCGAAAAAGAAACTTTAAAGCGCGCAGAGCAGGACAAGCGCGAAGGCAAATCACCCAGCACGCAAGCCGGCGAGTTCGTACGCGAGGAAATGCACCACATCCGTGAAGGCAAACATGGCGCAGCTTCAGCCAAGCAGGCCGTGGCCATAGGGCTTTCCAAGGCGCGCCGCGCGGGAGTCGACTTGGCTCCGCCGAAGAAAGGCAGCGTCTCAGAAAAGACTCGCAAGGCAGCAGCGCGCGACAGCAGCCGCGGCCACAGCCGCAAAAAGAAAGCCGTGTCGGCTCAGCGATCACGCAGCAGCCGGGCGGCACTTAAGCGTCAGCCGCGCTCAGCAGCTTCCCACAGCGCGCTTTCACGGCAGGCAAAGAGCGCCGCGCGCACGCGCAAGAAATCCGGTTTAGCTACGCGGTCCAGGAGAACGCAATCGCGGCGTAAGGCGGCGTAATAGCTTCACATGAGCGCGGGCAGGCTGCATACTAGAGGCGATGCTTACGCCTGTCTCGGACAGTCCTTTTGCAGTCCTCACGCTGATTGCTGCTCCGGCCGTGTTTACCAACGCGGCGTCACTGCTCTCGCTGGGTACAGGCAACCGCCTGGCCCGAGTAGTGGACCGTACGCGAACACTGGTAAAGGACCTGCACGGAGCGGAGATTGATCCCGCTACGCGGACCTTGTGGGTAACCCACCTCGATCGACTGGAAAAGCGGGGCGCATTGCTGGTACGCGCGATGAGCTTCTTCTATAGCGCGATTGGCTGCTTTGCCGCCGCCAGTGTAATTTCTCTGCTGGGCGCGGGTGTGATTTCCATCCAACATAAGTGGCCTTTTGAACTGATCGTGATCATCAGCTTTGTGCTGGGGACAATCGGTTTTGTTGGCTTGACCCTGGGCTGCTCATTGTTGGTGAACGAAACACGGCTTGCGCTGCGTTCGATTTATGAAGAAGCGCAACTCGCGCGAAGCTGGTTTAAATAGCCCGGCGTCAGTTGCTGCCGGCAGCGGCCAGCTTCATCTTTTGTAATTCTTGCCGATCAGCCTTGGCCGGGCAATTCTCCCGCAGCTTACTGTAATAAGTTTTTGCTTTGCTGGAATCACCGGCCGTTTGCGCGGACGTGGCGGCGCCATAAAGATCGTTAAAACGGTTGGGCGAGATTTTGAGAGCGGCTTCATATTCGCTCAGCGCCTGTGCCGGCTGATGCAGTTCCATGAGCAGGTCGGCCAGCATCTCTCGCGCGGGCACGGTGAAGTCGCCGGAGTCTTCTTTATCCTGCTTGTCAGCGGCGGAGCGCATGAGCTTCACGGCTTTTTTATTGTCGCCCTTGGAGAATGCCACCCATGCTTCAACTTCCTGGCGGCGATAATCTTCCAGGCGGTCTTTCCCGGCTTTTTGCTTCAAGGCTTTTTTTAGGTTCTTGTAATTCTCCTTCGCTGCATGGGAATCGCCAGTACGTGCCGCAGCAATGGAACGCAACGCGTACACCAGCTGAAACTCGAAAGCGTCACCCTGAGGAGTAAACGCCAGAGCGTCTTTCCAGCGATGCAGTTCCAGCAGATTTCGGGTGCTGAGAATCACGCGCAAGTTTTTGATCCAACTATCTGAGGCGCCCGTAACTTTATTCAGGTCGTCGATGACCTGTTGCGCTTTGGCTTCTTCGCCCAGTTGCAGGTATGAGAAATCAAGAAAATCCATGGCGTGAAACTGATATTGTGCCTCGCCCATGTGGTTTTTGGTTGCTTCGGCAGCGGCGGCAGCAGCAGCGAGATTGGAATCGACTGACTCCTGCCACAAACCCAGCCGGACAAAGATGTGCGCCGGCATGTGTAGAGCATGCGAGGAGTCGGGAGCGATTTTGGCATAGCGGCGCGCTGCTTCCAGTCCTTGCGGCGCAAGCTCCGCGGTGTCTGCGGCGTGGATCAGGTAGTGCACAGCGCCGGGATGCTCCGGCTGAGACAACATAAGTTTGTTTAGAATGGCGATCACATGCTCGCGAGTTTTCGTGTCGTCATGCGGCAGCGCCAGAAGAGATAAAGCGTAAAAGGCCTGGGCTTCTCCGTCGTCAGGATAATGTTTTGCAATCTCGGCCATGGCGCGGCTGTAGTCCGCAATGCGTTCATCGCCCAGCCGGCGATTGTCACTGAAGATGATTGCAATGGCGTTAATGTATTCGCGCTCGCGCCGGCTAACCGGCCAGTCTTTCTGGATTTGATCCAGGAAATGCCGGCCTTTGTTGAGAGCTTTTTGGTCCGCTCCGTCCCACAGCGGGCGGTAGCTGGACATGGTCAAACCCCAGTAAGCCATGGCGCAACGGGAATCCGCATATGTGGCGTCGGTAAAGGCGCTTTCCGCGGCGGCGTATTGGAAAGAATGGAGTTGTGCAATTCCTTTCACAAGAACCGCCTGTGCCGCAGAAGAGCAGGAATTGGGAAAAACCACTTTTCCCAGCCCGCCCGAAGTCCCTGCATTGGCGGAAACCTGTTGAGCGTGGCAGGGGAAGAGCGACGCTAAGACCATCAAAATTAACGAGAACCTCAGAGGTAACATCTTCTTTATTATCACAGGTCTGAGAAAGTACGATTTTAAACAGTAATTTATGGCTAAGCTGTTTGATGTCAGCAGCTTACAAATTTTTCGCTGTTTCATAAGGAAACCTAATGCAAGTGACCTCAGGACAGGTCCTTAGGGTATATGGCTGAGAGCGCCAAATGCCGAAATAATATGTAATGGACGTGTAAAGAGTACCATTGTGGAACGGGAATTAGAACTTCCTTAGCCACACGCGGGCTTGCTATACGTCGACTCACCCTCGAGAGACTGTAATTCGGGGCACTAAGGAAGGTTCCCTAATGATTGACATTATTCTTGGAATTGCGCTTACGGTAGGTTCGCTCACGGGTCCGATCGTTCAGGGCCCCTCAGGTCCGGCTGGTCCTATTCCCATGCCGCCCACGAGCGCTCTTAACAGCGCTCAATAAGAAAACGATTCATGAAACATCAGCTGCTTACGTTTGATTACGTGTTCTGGTATGTCACCATTGTTTGTGAGATGGTGGCATGCGGCGCTCTGGTCAAACGTAAGCAGTTTTTTCAACATTGGAAAGTCTTTAGTTATTACCTGTTCTACATGACTAGCGCTTCCATTCTTACTGCGGCGGTAGAGCAGTTCGGCAGCGCGAATGCCTTTGTGATTACCTACTCAGTAGTTGATTTCATTGAGGCGATCCTGCTCAACCTGGTTTTGCTGGAAATCCTGGTGAAAGTGCTGGCCCCCTTTGAATCTTTGCCCGGTCGCACGGTGGCCAAATTTTGTTTCTGGGCAGTGCTGAGCATTGCAACTGCGGTGGCGTTTTCCGTGATGATGCCTTCTGGGCATAAAAGTCCGCTCATTGAAGTTCCACTTACCATTGAACGCACCATCTTCCTGGCTGACGCGGCCCTTCTGTGGACTCTGCTGGTCCAGGCAAAAAAACTGGGCATCACCTGGAAGTCTTCTGTAGCAGAGATTGCCATTGGCTTTGTGTTGTACCTCACTGTGCAGTCCACCACGCGGTTCGTGGCAAGCATTTACACCGATCCCATGCTGCGGAGCATCTCCAGTGAAGTAGGGCAGTTTGCCTTCCTTATAGCCGTGCTGGGCTGGATATGGACAATCACTCACCGCGATCCTCTGGATACACCGCTGTCATCTGAGGCTGTGGCCAGAATCCAGCAGCCGCATGAAGAAGACGAGAGCGTGACCAAGGAGCGCATTTTTGCCGCCGTGGGCATCAAAGTGAACAAGCCGGAAGAGAAATTGGAAGATCCTGCCAAACAGGAATGTGGCGCCCACTCAACGTTTTAATTCCTCACCTAATTTTTGCTCAGCTCGGACCAGTTTGAGGACTCTCTCTAGGATCTTGGATTCTGCCTTTCCATTCGCCGCCGCGCCCTGTCCAATATTTCCAGGCTGAGTGGAACGTTGCTCCCACATAAAAAACTGCCGCCAAAGGGAGGGCCAATGCCCACAAAGGATTGAGACGGTAAAGTCGCAGCACGGGCACATAGCTGATGATCATGAGCAGCCATGCGACGCCGCCAAGAGCGGCAGGCGCAATGCGATGTGCCGCGAAGACGAGCGCAGGCGGAAGCAGGTATGTGACTGCCATTCCTCCTATCGATAAAAACAACAAGACATTGGAGTGGCGCAGCTGGTTGAATGCGCTGCGGGAAATCATGCGTCCAATCCCAGAAAAACCTTCGTAGGGGCGGATGCTGCGCGTCGTGACAGAAGCGCCAAGCCATAATCGTCCGCCAGAGCGCTTGACGTGCGCGGCGAGTGCGCAGTCATCGATAACTTCCTGCCGGATGGCGGCGATGCCGCCTGCTTTTTCCAGTGCAGCGGGCCGGATGAGAATGCACCCACCGGCGGCTCCGGCGTCATGGCGGCGTGGGTTGGCGATCCATGCGGGCGGATACAGCTTGAAGAAAAAATAGACGAACGCTGGGACCAATAGTTTCTCCGCCACGGACTGGCAGTGGAGCTTCACCATGAATGAAGCCATGTCATACCGTCCCGCCTGGGCAATGGAAACAAGTGCGGCGACACCATCAGGCGCGTGCTCAATATCAGCGTCAGTAAACAGAAAGAAGTCTGGCGCAGTTTTGCGGGCCTGCTCGATTCCCTGCTGCATCGCCCACAACTTGCCCGACCAGCCGGATGGAAGAGGAAGTCCAGGAACAACCGTAAGATTTTGCGCTTGTCCCGCCACAATAGCGGCTGCGCGCGCCGCTTGCGCCGTGCCGTCCTTGCTGGCATCGTCGACCAGGAAAATATGGATTCTCTGGGTGCCCGTTTGTTGCAGGAGCGAACGGACCGCACGATCAACAACGTCGGCTTCATCTCTGGCCGGAATGATCACGGCAATGGAAAGCGCGCTTGCCTTTACGTCCGCTGGTACGGCAGGATGGATGCGCCAGAAACCGCCGCGCCCGAGCATGAGATATGCCCATATCAAAAGGCTGAGAAGTCCGGCAGCAATGAGCATTTCCGTTATTGTACGGCCCGGCGGATTGGCAAAGCATGGCCTTCATTTCTGGCGGCGCAAGGCATCCCGGCAATCGTCCGGCAACTCACACTCTGGAGCGATTAGCAGGCGTGCAGAGAAAGCGCAGGGTAAATGGCGGTCGAAAACCAAACAATCAAAGACGCGGCAAGCGAAGGAACCGCATTGGAGCGGTACGTGAACGTACACATGGGCAATTTTATCCATGTGTTCCTGACCCTGCTGGCGGTGCTGGTCATGGCAGCGGCAAGCATTGCGCTCGTCCAAATCGTCCGCTATGGGTTTCCGCAGTTGTGGCACGTGGCCGATGAATATGCCACGCTGCATGACCTCTTGCAGAAGATACTTTTGCTGGCAATTGCCGGAGAATTGGGACTGCTGCTTCTGTTCCATCGCGCCACGGCTGCGGTGGAAGTTGTGATGTTCGTCATCGCCCGGCGCATGGTGGCAACCGACGTTACGGCCTTCGACCTGCTGATGGGTTCAGCCGCGCTCTCCGCGCTGTTGGTGGTGCGCTTTTATTTCTTGCCGGGAAAGCCGAAGTAGGACCGGCAAGTTAACGGCCTTTGCGATGGTGGGCATCTGAATTATCCAGAAACTGCGAAGGTGTGACGCCGAGCGCACGACTGATTTTTTCGATAGTACGCAACGTGGCGTTTTGCGGCGTGTTCTTCAGGCGCGCCAGCGAACCGATGGAAATGCCGAGCTTTTTCGCGAAGGCACGATGTGTCTGCTCGCCCTGCGATTCCCGAATTTTCCGTTGAACGGTCTTTGCGGTATCCATTTCTCACTTGCACATTTAGCCTTTGCGATGGTGTATGTCGCCGTCATCCAGAAGTTGTGAAGGCGTAACGTGCAAGGCGCGGCTGATCTTCGCAAGGGTCAATAGAGTCATGTTTTCAGGAGCAGTGGTCAGGCGGGCAACAAGTCCAACGGAAATGCCTAACTTTCTGGCAAAGGCGCGTTGAGTCAATTCGCCTTGGGCCTCGCGCAGCTTCCGATGCACAGTTTTGGCTACGTCCATTCCCTTGCAGATTTAGCAGAAATGTTGCTCAAAATATTGAGCAATTGTGATAGGGTGTCTTAATGCGCGAAGCAGCGATAAAAAAGAAAGCCAGCCGAGACATATCGAAACAGTCCCGTACAAAATCTGCGCAAAAGGCGCGACGCACTAGGGCGCAACGTAAAACGCGCCAAGTACGTTTGGTGGAATTTCCGCAAGTCAAGGGCCGGACGGTCGATATGGTGGAACTGAGCCTCGACTCCGATTTTCAATGCGTCTCCATACGCTTTAAGGACAAAACCGACCTGACCGTAGTGATTGATACGGCATTGACGTTCCAAGCCCAATATTCCGAGTGGAAAGCCGGGGAGCAGAAGGTTCTCAAGCGCTGGCCGGCGGTTCGCAGCCACGGGATGTGAACGATGGTTCGCGCTCCGTTACGCTGCGCGCGGATCTCCACCCCGGGCCTGCGGCAGCGAGGAAAGATCGTTTATTTAGCTGGAGCGGCACGAATAAATTCGTGCCCTGACACTTGTGTCGCATGTGGATGTACCCTGACTGCCTAACATTTAACAAACTTTGGGCCGCACACCGTGGGCTAAACCTGGTCGCACCTAACGGCGCTACCATCTGCACGGGGGCGATCTCTGTCCGCAAAGATCACAGCGCTTGAGAAGCCGGCAGCACCGCCCCATTTCCTGAACCTTTCGATATTCGCCGCAGCTCGCGAATGGTTTGATAAGCGTGAATAATCGCTACGATACAAATGCCGGCGATAGTACACAGGATGCCATGCAAGCACCTGGTTCAACATAATGAGAGCTTGAGTATGTTGCGAGTCTAAACTCGTGTTCCTGGCTGGAATCAGGTAAGGATGGACCCTTGATATCGAGATGAAGATAAAGAGCGCGATAGCATCCGCCAGGCACAGGGCGGCGGCCCGAAACCACGTCCATTGGGGACGCAGGAGATTAATACACTGCTGCAGTGTGACAATAGCCGTCGGCACGAGAACGGGAAGATACCATGAACGAAGAGCCGGATTCAGGGAGAAAAAGCCCGCAATGGGACCAAATATCACGTGTCCATAACGTAGGAGTGTGAGCCACCAGGCAATGTAAAGGATGCTGAAAGCCAAACCAAAAACGGATTCCACACGCGAGACTCGATCCTTTGGGCGCGGCACGCGCGGCAGCTTGCGCGGGTCCCATGTGTTAAGCCAGGTAATGCGGGACTGAAATCTTTCCAGCACGGCAAAGATAACCGTGATGGCGCCCACAAGCAGGAAGGCGAGAGTCCAAAAGTGCGTCCAAGTTTCCAGCAAAGCCATGCCGGAGTGCAAGGCGCGATACGACGGCATGAAGACCATCATTCCGATCCAAACGACAATCCATGGGGCCAGATAGCCGAAGGTGACTGCTTTCAATACAAAGGTGTAGAGCGGAAACAGCGTAGGCCCGATGAGATATTGTTGCGGGAGATAGCGCCCAGCCACGCGCATGGGATGGCCGGCCTGCTGGAGTATCGCTACCAACTCCTCATCATTCAGCGGTCGGCCCAGCAACGACTCCTGGTCTTCAATCTGCGAGCGGAGGTCGTCACCGAGTTCGGCGATGATGTCTTCCTGCTGCACGCGAGGGAGCCAGAATCTAACGGCTTGTAAATAGCGATCAAGAACTTCCATAAGTATTTATGCCTCCTGCAAAATCCGTTCGAGAGAAGCGTTGATGGTTTGCCACTCCTGCAAGAGCTGCTGCAAGATCAGCTCGCCCTGCCGTGACAGACGGTAAAAACGCTTGTTGCGCTTGTTCTCTTCGCGCCATTCGCTGGCCAATAACCCCTGTGTTTCCAGGCGGCGAAGCAGCGGGTACAGCGTGCCTTCATCGATGGTCAAACCGAGATCGTCGAGGGCTTTGCGCAGCGTATAGCCGTAATGCTCCTGCCTGAGTTGGGCCAGTACGGCGACGATCAGACAGCCGCGGCGCAGTTCCAGCTTCAAGTTCTCAAATAGGTCAACATCGAGCTTAGTACTGTTTTTCATACAGTGTGTAACACATACTATGTGATACACAGTATGGTTGTCAAGAAGAAAATCACTTTGCTTTACGGGAAAGGGGTCGCCCATTTGCTTTTTGTGGCCGGCTGATGCCGTGCTCCTGATACATGTCATCTCTGGACGCATGTTCTGCATCGCCACAGATTAGTAGTGGTGTGCCGCACCTACGGCGCTTGATGTCTCTGTAAGACAGAGCGGCACGAATGAATTCGTGCCCTGACACTTGTGTAGCATGAGGATGTACCTGATTGCCCAAATCGATGACACAAAAAAGGGCCTCTGCGATTGCATGTGATTGCTGCAAGTCTCAGAGGCCCGCACTTTTTTAAACCGTGCCCTGAGCTAGCGCAATGTCACGAACACTGTCTTCCGCGTGCCATCATCCAGCGCAACCGACGCTGCATAGCAACCGGCGGCCAGGCCACTGGTCTTCCAGTTGAACTGGAAAGTGTTGTCCTGGAATTGCAGTCCGGAATTTCCCGCCGATCCGGCATCAAAAGGAACGCCCTCACCACCGGCTGCGCAGGATGGATCGGACGCGACCTGCACGGCTGCGATGGAGGTAAAGCTGCCGATAAAGCCCTGCTGGGCGTTCTGCAGCGTCCATTTCAGGGGAAGGGTCGAACCCAACTTGAAAACTTTATTGGTTGAAACAGGGCTGAAGAAGCCGTTGAACAGATAATCCACATCGTAGCTGGCGCTTACGGGCGGGGCGATATTGCCCGCGCCGTCTGTAGCTCCGCTGCATGTGGCGGTGAAATGGCCAACGCCATTGGCGGTTCCGCCGGTGATGGAAAGCGCAGCCTGAACTGCGACGCCCGTAGCCGAGTCTGTGGTGGAACAGCTTGCCGATGGGACCGCGCCCAGAATGTAAGTTGCTCCGTTGGTTATACCGTTGAGCACCACGACGGGGGCTGTAGTATCGACAACCGAGACCGTGAAACTGCCTTCCGCAGTCTTGTTGCGGCTGTTGGTGGCGGAGCAATTTACGATTGTGCCACCCAGCGCAAACTGCGATCCCGAGGGCGGAGCACAGCTCACAACAACATTTGTGTCTCGCGCATCTGTTGCCGTGGCACTGAAGTTCACGATTGCCCCGGCAGGGCTGGTGGCTTCAGCGGTGATATTTGCCGGCAGATGCAGCACCGGAGGCGTAGCCTCAGGCAAAGTGAAATAAGCAACCGGCATGTCGTGATCGGAGATGCGCTCCGGACGGTTAGGATCATTGCGGAAAACTTCAGGGAAGTCCGCATCATTGCGCGCGTAAGCGAAGCGGCTGAGTTTGGAGAGCAGCGCCGGATTCACGATCACATGATCGAGCACCTGAGCACTGCCATTGAATACGTACGAGTACTGCTGCTCATGCGGCAGCGTGGAAACAAGATCAGTGAAATCCGGATCGACGAGGTTCGGGCTCGCGGTAACGACCTGGTCTGCGGTAGCCGGGCGCCCGAGAATGGTGCCCATCACATCGACATAGCCATCACTGAATTCGAATGCGTTGCAGTCACAAACCTGGATCACGTTCTCGCCGGCAGCTTGATGCGATTGCAGCAGGTTCGCCACGAATTCAGCCTGCGCGGCACGTTTGGCGCGGACGCGCGGGCCATCCACCGGATCGTCGATGCTTAACAGCGAACGCAGGTGATTGACGACCATGGTGAATGGTAGTGACGTATCGGAGTTGGGCTGCGAAGCGGTTGCCATCAACACCAGCGGCGGACGGTCATTGAGCAGCGCAGTGGCGCCATCGGGTTGAACGAACGTTGTGTCCTTACCGACTTGCTGCACTGAAATCACATTGATGCTGCCCTTGACCAGGAAACCAACATCGATCCCGCCGACATCGTTGCCTTCAACAAGAAATGGCTGATAGTTGGGGCTGGGCTGGCCGGCGGCAACCGCGTCGGCATTTACTTTATCCGTCAGGGCTTGGAGGGTAGAGAGGTTTTCCATTTCTTCTACGCCGATTACATCCGGCGTATGGAGCACCGTGCGGATGGCCAGAGAAGCCTTGTTCAGGCGATTGGCAAAGGCCGTGGCTGTGAGCGCAACGTCACTGGTGGCGGGATCATTGACGGTGTCAAAGAAGCGTTCCATATTGAAGTTGGCGATGGTCAGCTCATTCGCGGCTGGAAGCGGAACCGGCGTGGCACTGACGTTGCCCGTGGCCGCAGCGCCTGAGCCAGGTTCATTCAGCAGCGTGTAAAAACGTGATGAGAAATCCAGAGGACCGGTAAGGCTGGTGGCTGTGGCTCCGCTGGTGACATCGAGAATGGTTGAACCGCTCAGCGAGGCGGTATCGACGCGGATCAATTCAGGATTGGTATCAAACCGCGGCACATTGGCGGGAGCGCCGACCGGCAACGGATCAGGCAGTTGCACTCCGGGCTCGCGGAAGGGCCGCGCCACGCCCGGCAAAGTGCCAAAGAAGATGCCATTGGAAGTTGATGTGGCTGCGGCTTCATTCACGTTGCCGTCCGTGGGGCCAACAACGTTCAGCACATCAATGTGTACGCGCATGCCTTCATATTTTTCCAGCTGGTTGATGGGGCCAGCAGGATTCGTGTCCGCGACTGTCAGCGTGACCGGCGTGGGCAAGGGATTGCCGCTGCTGATCAGCGAGATTGAAGGCGATCCGGAAATTTCCGTGGATGGCGGGCTATTGGGATCGCTGCTGGGAATGAACTCACTCACCGTGCCCGTAACCTGAACAAGATTCCCGACTGTTGCGACAGCAGTTGGACGGCTGGAGGTGAAGACAAAAACGCCTTCTGATGTGTTGGGATCAGCATCAACAGCATTGTCAGGGTTCTGGATGAAGAAGCCGTTCGACTTAACCCCGGTAACGATCCCCGTGGTGGAAGCAAGGCGTCCGGCAACGGGAGAGACATCACCGCTTCCCTGAATGTCATGAATGGAAAGATTCAGCGGCGCGGTGGTGACGGTAAGCGTGATAGTGGCAGATCCGCTGCGGCCCTGCGCGTCAGAAATCGAAATCGGCAGAGATTTTGTTCCGGGCGTGGTGTTGATGGTAACGACCGTGGAAAATGAGAATGTGTTGTTGCCGGCCGTTACGTCGCCATTGGTGCCGTCGTCAAAGAACGGCTCTGTGGCCGAACCGCCGATGCTGCTCAGGTTTCCGGTAACAACGATTCCTGTGCTGCTGGGATTGGAGCCAGGGGTTACCAATACGGTAAGCAAAGTTGTGCCACCCTGAATCACTGAAGCGGGATTGGCCGCGCCAGCGCCGCTGGGATTGGTGGTGCCCACCGGCGTGTTGCGAGGGTTAGGCGCTCCGGTGATGAAATCGGCGGTGTTGCTGTCAGTATCCTGAAGGCCATTATTGCGGCGAAAATCGGCAGTAGTATTTGTGAGCGTGGGAGCAGCCGCTGTGCCTTCAAAGCAGGAAGCGCCGCCTGTTCCAGTGCCGTAGCCTACGAAATCGACAATTGCGCCCCCCACCGGGCAGCTTCCTGAAAGAGCAACCGTGTTGCTGACCAGCGCTACTTTGCCTGCCGTGGCGCTCATGGCGATGTTGCCTGTAGCGTTGGGCGCGGGCAGATTAGTGGTGCCGCCGGCGCCTTGCGATTCCTGGATGAGAAAATACTGGCCGGGCGCGAGCGAACCGTTCAGCGCGGTCACCTGCCATGTGGTCCCGGCGGCAGCAGCATACTGGACCGACCATCCGCTCAGATTCACCGTGGCGCCATCAGCATTGAAGATTTCAATGAAATCATTCTTGAAAGTTGAGCCGGCGTTGCCGCCGCCTCCATAGATCTGGCTGATGACGATGCCGTTGGCGCTGGCTTTTACCGCTTGAGGCGGAGAAACCAGGACTGAGCTAAGAAGAAGAACAACAAGACACACAAGTAGGCGTAGAGGAAAAGCTTTCATTTTCATAGGCTGCATGAGTATCCACGGCGGAAGATGAGAGCACAAACCAAAATCGTGTTAAAAAACAGGATTCTTGTGGATAACAGGACATTCCCATTTTGGGAATTCGTAGAGCGCAACACGGACCTATGCAGATTCGGAAAAAGACAATGTGCAGCATCTCGCTCGGGACGCGCGTCGAAAATAATGAATTTTCAGAAAAGCGATGATGGAGTGACACTGTCATTAATCGCGCCAATCTGCTTAGCGGCTAAAAAGACAAAGAGTCGCAAAAAATCCGGGGCCATTTTGCGGCCCCGGATAACTTTCCCGATAACACTCAAACGTTACTCGACGCTGATTACTGGACGTTCATTACTGAACGTTCAAAGCCACGTCGTCAAGAACGAATGAGGTTTGCAGGCTAGTGTCTTCAGTGGCAGTGAACTTGATCACCACTGTCTGGCCAATGAAAGAGTTCATGCTGAACGAATGCTGCTGATAGCCCGTAGCATGGTTCAGGTTGGAGAACGTACCCAAGGTCGCCAGGACCGTGCCACTGGTGTTCAGCACCTGGACTCTCACAGTGTCGAAAGCCGTGGTGGTAGTGGTTTCCGCAGTATCAATGTGCAGCCAGAAGACCAGGGTTGCACTGGTTTTTCCCGCGGGAATGGCGACGGTCTGCGAGGCTGTATCAGTATGAGTTGTGCCGTACCCATCCATCCACGCGTCCCATGCTCCGGTATGCGCGGGCTCTGAGGCGGAGTTGTTGAGCACGCCGGCCGTGAGCGTCCACGGGCTGGCTGCGCCGGTTTCAAATCCGCCGTTGACGATCAGGTTTGTCGCGCCGCCACCAGTAGCATTGATCGTGAGGCTGATGGAGGTTGTATGAGACAGAGTTCCGGAAACGCCGGTGATCGTTATCGATGACGTTCCGGTGGTTGCGGTTGCGCTCGCGGTGAAAGTCAGCACGCTGCTTCCCGTTGTCGGATTCGTGCCAAAGCTGGCTGTAACGCCTGCCGGCAGGGCCGATGTTGAAAGTGTTACGCTTCCGGTAAAGCCGCCACTCGGAGTCACGGTAATCGTCGAGTTGCCGCTGGTTCCCTGCGTAACGCTCAAGCTGCTGGGTGACGCTGACAATGAGAAGTTCGGGCCAGCGGATGCAGGGGGGAAGGTGACGCAGTTATTCGCGGAATTGGAGAATTCCAGCTGGATTACATACGACGTGCCATTGGCCACGTAGGTAGCTTGCTGGCCGTTGCAGATATCGCCGATTTCGCCATTCGTCGAGTCATACCATGCAAGCGGCGGCCCAATCACTGTAGCGATGCCGACTTGCGCATCCGTCATGGCTTCCACCAACTCATGGCTTGTCACCGACGTATAGTTGCCAAACACGCTCGATGTTCCGCAACCGGTAGCGCAACCGCTGCCAGCCTGCATGTCCGGCAGCACGCCATAAAGAACATGCTTCGCGTTCAGCGTGTTTGACGTGGTGCCGTGATAAGCGCAGAATCCGCCAGCCTGGCAGCTATTGCTGCCACCTTGTGAAATCGATTTTCCCGGAGGGAAATAGATCATATAGAGAGTGTTCGGGTTACCGCCGGAATCAAGGACTGGCGCCGGCAAGTGTCCCGCGCTGATCTGGGCCAGAAGTTCTGACTGGATTTGCGCATCGGTAATCGTCGATCCATTGTTGCCCGCCGCCGGAACAATCTGGAACAGGCCGGCGAATGTGCCATTACCGAAAATCTGATTCGTACCGCCTGAGATGTTCGTGTTGTATTGCTGCATCAGGCTGATGAGTCCGGTGCTGGTGATATCGGCAAAGAAATTGCCCATGGTCGGCGAAGTGCTTCCTGCGATTTGGGAGTTGTAAGAACCACTGCCGTACAACACCTGTATTACCTGGACGTTGGAAATGATCGGTCCATTGTGGTAGGTCAGATGCGCGCCGGCTGGGGCCGCAAAACCGATGGGGCCTACGCTCGCGTTCGGGTCGCGCCATGGAACGCCATGGAACTTGGGCTGGAGAGTCATTACGGGCAGTGCCTGTGCGGGATTCTCGGCTGCCTGGGTAGAATTTCCGGCGGCCTGGCTGGGAGCCGCACTGTCATTATTGGGGTGTGAAACCTGCGCCATTACAGGCAGGGCTAGAAGAATCAAAACGAGACACAGAAAGCTGACGGGACCACGCAACAATCGGGACATTACTTTGCTCCTTGTTCAAGTCAACGCTCATGCAACATCCATTCAAAATCTACGTTCTCTTGCTTTGCGATTAAGGAATAGTTGAAGCCAAATAAAATAAAGCTGAAGGGCCCTGAACTGCGATTTTAAAATTGCGTTGGTTCCTTATAACGTTCCGTGCATCAGTAACTTTTTGCCGGGATTTTCAAAAACACATCAGCCCCATGTTCCCGGCCGCGGCGCTCCACGGATTTCATTTGCATCGTGGAAGCGTAGTGGCGCGAAGAACCATTCACGCGGGGAGTGACGTGTTCCTGAACATTCCTTGTCTCCTAAAAATTCGGTTCTGGTGATTGCGTGAACTTAATTTCGATCAGAAAAAGAGGCAGGTGAGCCTATACGGTCTTGCCTTGCCGACTGCCGTAATACTACTAAACCAGCAGTGACACTGAAAAAGTTTTTTTGGTACAGTGTCCTCAGTTGCTAACTTTTTTCCCGATTTGGAACTTTTGTAAGGAAAGCCTTAATTGCTAAAGTGACCGGATCCGCGATCATGCCTCATCGCCTCAGCTTGCGAAGTGAAAAATCTTTCTTCTCCACGTGCAATCATCTGCGGCGATCCCGGTTTCCCGATCACCCGATCACCCGATCACCGGATCACCCGATTTCCCATCAGTGTCATCCGTGTTTATCAGTGGTAAGCTCTCGCTTTCTCCGTGTCTCCGCGCCTCCACGTCTCCGTGGTAGGTTTTGTCTTCGGTTTTCAGATCTGCGATTATCTGCGCTCGTCTGCGGCAAAAGATTTTGGTTTGCTCTTCTCCGTGTCTCGGTGTCTCCGTGGTAGGTTCTGGGGTTGCCCTGCGTTTCAATTACTGAAGTCACCGGGCGGAATAAAAAAAGCTGAAAATGAAATCAAGGACGCGGTATTGTATCGGGCAACGAGGTTATTTCGACCATGCACCCTCACCCTCAGCAAGCGCCTTCCGCGTTCACCTTGAAACCCGGCGAAAAAATTACTGACTGCTCTCCTCTTTGGACTTCCGGCTCAGATCGGGTCCTTGAAGAAATTGCCGGCTGCAACCATTGTCTTCAGCCCACGTATCGGGTCATCGTGATAGTGTCGGCGGCAGGATTGGAACGGCGAGAGTCATTGTGCCTACAGCACTTCGTCTATGCTGCTAGGATATTTCAAGAATTGCGGCGTCAGCCTGCATAACCGCCCATCCGCCTTCATCCGCGACAAATGTTCCCGTTTTCCTGATCAGTCGTGCTTCGTCTCGCGCTGACAAAATCTTTAGGCCAAAACAACATCCACACCACGACGTGCCGTTCCGAGGGGGCCGAACATCATCGCTGCTGAAATCTCCAGCGCAGCTCGTGAGGGGCCCGAGGAATCGGCTCCGCTGCTCTCGAGGGTCAGCACAATCCGCAGTAGCGGAACCGTTCCCTCACCACTTTGGCTCACCAGAGGCTCGCCTGTCGGGATTCGGGATGGCACGTCGTAAGGGACGTATCTTCGATTCGGGATAGCGTGTCGAGAGCGATGCGTCAGTTCGTGCTTCGTCTCGCTGACAAAATCTTTAGGCCAAAAACAATATTCACACCACAACATGCCTTTCTGAGGGAACTGAGCCTCTATGCTGTCGCGATCTTGCTAGGGCTTCCGCAGAGAGACCGAGGAATCGGCTCCGCAGCTCTCAAGGGTCGGCACAATCCCATGCGATCGCGGTGCAGTCAAAACTGATTGGCTCTTCTCCGCGCCTCCGTGCCTCCGCGGTGAATCCCTCTCCGTGTCTCCGTGGTAGGTTTGCCGCTCTCCAATGTCCGATGACGAACTGTCCGATGATGAACTGACATGTCTTTAGAAAAGTAGGAAAATTGCCCAATGCATACCAGGATCATTAGTATCGACCTAATGGATGATGGTGTCCTCGTGACGTTTGCCAAAGGTGTCGTATCTTTCTTTGAAGCTGCGTTCTTATACGAGCAGTTGGACAAGCGCGTTGAAACGCCTACCCCAGACACTCCCGGAAATCGCTCTCCATCCGATCTCTAAGCCGTGCCTGCGAACGCCATGATGCCGGAAAAATCGAACATGCCTATTGCGTACAACCATGGTGACCGTTACAGGCGCGTTTCGTTTTTCCGCTGCGCCCGCGCAAGAGTTGCGCAACCAGCTTAGGAAAAGTTAATCCTCGCTATGTCTGGTAATCAACATACGTCATTTCAATTGGCTGGTAGGTTGGAATTAAGGAGATAGCAGGAATGGCGGTTCGGCTGCATGTTCTTTCAGTTGGGAAAGATGCCATCCTTATGTCCTCCCGCACTTTGCTATTGAGCAACGCAGGATATGCCGTGCAGGAAGCCTATTCTCTGGATAAAGCGGTCACTCTGGTGGAATTGGATTCAATTGATGTGACCTTGCTCTGCCACACGCTTTCACGCGACGACAAACAAATTCTTATTTCTCTGGCGCAAAGGAAAAAGCCTTCCATGCCCATCCTTTGCATCCGGTCGTATGCCTATGAGTCTTTTCCACGAAGCTGCACTGCCGTGGACAATGATCCGGAGGCCCTTCTGCAGTGTTTGAAATCCATGGTTCATTAAAACAATGATCCATTGAAATTATGGTTCATTAAATCGATGGTCCACTGAATCATGGTCCATTGAGTGAATGCCCGCGCCGGCGTTGCACAACCCCCAAACCTCACCACAGATAACACTGATAGCACTGATTTACACGGATCAAAAAAGTCAAATAAGACGACTTTGAATTTGTAATCCGTATGCATCCGTGGTGAGATTTGCTTTTTTTTGTGCAAAGCAGCCCCGCCTTCCGCATGGCATGGATGGATAATTCAGGCTTTCAAGCCTTCGACTTCGGGCAGACGTGGGCTTTCTCGGCGATCTTCAGGGATACAGGATTGTCGCTGGCCGCAACAAACTGCCTGCAACGCAGGCAAAATGATTCCACTCTCTCCGGCATACCGCGCAGAGGATGGTGCTGAAAGCGCGGCTTGGGCGTTTTGAGGGACATTTGAATTTTGGGCTGAAGTGACGGATTGTAACCTAGATTCTCTGTGTGTTGTGTCTGGTATCTAACAATCACTTTGTTGTGCCAGATATCTGACAGTTAGAACCCATCTTATAAATGGTTCTGCCCATAAAGCCTCAGGATTTATGATTTATCCGGCAGTAAACGAGAGATATAAAGCTTCCATATCGCAGCCCCGAAGGGGCGAAAGCGCGCGGTTTTTTGCGCGCCTAGCCCAGGCCGTAAGGCCTGGGTGAAGTGACGTAAAGAGGAAGAGCCCCGGAGGGGCGACACAGGGACATCAATGAAGCTATTTATGAGATAGCTTCTAGTGATTTCTCAGCCGTGCCTCACGCGGTTACCAAAGTTATATCGGCCGGTTTGCCGCGACCGGAAAACAAGGCATCTAAGGTTACAGTGGTCGTGTAACTGAAGTAGAAAGTAGAAAGAAGAACGATGAACACGCCCCTTGAAGACCTGTCTTCTGAAATCAATCGGTTCTCCGCCGAATTGCGACGGCTGGAGCAGCGCCTCAGATCAGAACCAACGCCCGATCCCGCCGTTCTGAATGACTTTCGCCATGCCGTGGATAATGTCCGCTTAACGGCCTGGAGCGTGAGCGAACTCATCAACGCTGAGCGCATCAAGAAAAATCCAGACACGGTTTTGGCTTTCCTCTCTGCCGAGAGATTAAGAAGGTTTGACCAGTTGGTCAGGAGCTTATGCGGCGACATTCAGCGCGGCCTGATCACCATACGGACAGAAGGAATCCAGTCATTGTGCGAGTCCGTGAATGATCTCCAGCAGCGATTGGCCGGGACAACCAGGCAGAAAACAGCGTACAAATCCTAGCAATCGCCTCATGTGGAATGATGCATTGCCACCGCGGGATGAGTACATGCTTTCTTTAAGAGGCTCCAGTTTTCCACCAGGTAGACTCGCATGTCGACCTCTGCCCAGAAAGATTTCTTGAAGCCACACCCGGTGCAAACCAGCGCAATATCATTAGCGTCAGTGCGAGGATCGATCCTGCGGCCGCAACCCGCGCATCGAATGTCCCCCGCCACAAAGCCGCTTTCAGGGGCGCATTCCCCCATGAACCTCAGCCCATCAGCATCTCTTGAGATCTGCATTTTCTATTGTTTTAGTTCGAAATTCGTTTCGTGGTCTTTTTTCGCGGTTCCTGAGATTTGAGACCAAGCGCGATGTCCGCCATCTCCAAAAACCTGTTGGTTTCCATTCCCTCAGTTCGGTTAAGTTTCCAATCGCTTTGCTTCAATGTGCGCTTAAAAGAAAAGGACGGCGCAATCCACAGCCCGCTCTTGGCATAGCCTGCCTTTTTGGCGTTGCCGGTCTGGTTCGCCATTTGAAACATTCTTACGGTCGTGGTGATGAGGGCCAAGGGGGTGTTACAGGATGGCGATTCCGCTTCCTCTTCTGGGATCGATGAAATTGGGCGCAGTTTTGCCGTGGATGGCATAACCCACACTTAGAGCAGCACTGGTTGCTTTTTGGTTGTATGCCTTGAAAATTCAGCTACTCTGCCGGGCAACCAATCCAATTGTTAATGAATCTTAATCAGCAGCAGCTCTCATTCCCCCATTTGAGCCAGCCCCCGTTTTAAAGGATCGACACGTGGCCGCAACGAAAAGGGCTCCGGAGCCTCCCAATACGAGACTCGCCGTTGGCGACTACATCGCCGACATCCTTCTGGACGCTCGCCCGGACGGGACCATTTATCACTGGATCGTTCAGCGCGTCGGCTCGGCCGCCATTATTCAATGGGGACAGGAATATACCTTTGAAGACGCCTATTCCGCCGTAAGCGCTTACCTGGAAAAACTGAACAATTCTGAGAAGGAAAAAGCTTAACCTGCGGCTGCCTCATCGTCCTCAAGCACTGGAAGCTCATACAGGCAGATTCGCGGGGAGGAAATAGCGGCTTCGTCTGTCACCGCCCGTATCAATTCAAAGGTTACGGCGGTATCGCATTTCTCGCATCGGGGAAAGCGCTCGTCGCGGAGAAGAGTAACCTCGTGCGGGAGACGATGCTGCTGGTGCCGCACCGTGTAAACTCCACTCTGCGAAACCATTTCGTCCGTGCGAAACACTGGGCCCTTCACCATATCGCTTGGCGAGGATTTTACCAGAAACAGCGAAGATTTCTTGGGCCGCATTTCCATGGTCCTAAGATCCCATGATCCTGCTTAGTAGGATGCAAGCCGCTGGACCGCGGCGCAGGTTATTCCCGAGTCTCTCCTGCCGGATTTGCTAACAGTCATCAGCGCCGATCGCATCTTTATCCGCGCAAAAAATTATTTTGCATGCAAATCTGTGCCGCGAAAGTGCGGTTCCGGATTAGGAAGGTTTTAGCAATTTTGAATTTAGAAATCCTTGATAATAAGAAACGCATCGTACCAATTGAACGCATGCATGCGGGTGAGTTGATTCTGATTTCAGTGGTGGTCAACATGCCCAGAAAATCCAGGCCCCGCAAACCCGTTAAACCGGATGATGTCCGAGAAGAAGTTTGGATAGCTCCGCGTCCTGCCAATAGGTCGAAGCCCCCAACTTTTGAGCCCGTGCGCATGAGCAAATCCAACCGGTATCTTGAGTTTGCCGACATTGCCTTCGGCGCTAAAACGCTACCACCCAAAAAGAAGGAAAGCAGCAGCGCAAAGCCTGCTCAAAAACAATCCGCTCAACATCGTCAGGCTAATGACCACCACGCTCAGGACCATCACGCGTTTAATGGCAAAGTAACTCCTATCAATAGAAGGCCCTCTAAGCCACGCGGTTCGCGGGAGTTTGGCGCTTTTCGTAATTCCCGCTGAAATCGCAGAAATTTTCTCGCCCCTATATTTTCGCCGCGTCTTTTGACTCTACTGCTATAGAAGCAGGTTCATCCGTCGATGAAAATTAAAGGGACACGGACCGGAAGCCGTGCCCCTTTTAATTTTCTGCGAACATGCCCTGAGAGAACTAGCAAATACTTTTCCTACCGCAGCTCTTCCATGATTTCGTCCAGGGCCTGGCGTGAAGGCCGCGTCAACTCTTCCGGCATTCTGGCCAGCGACGTCTCCGTCAGGTTGAGCTGCTCGATGAAGCTGGGGGCTGTGGCATTCACGTAAAAGACGCCGGTCAGCATCTCGCCTTTTTCGTGCGACTCCGCTAGCAGCTTCAATGCGCCGACTCGGTCCGTCGCGTCATAATCGCGATCGAGCTTGCGCAGGCGCAGTTGCGAGCCGTCATGCATGCGCACGCTTGCCGTTGTGCCGGGATCGTAATCCACGTCAATGTTTTCAAAGCTCGGTATAAAGCCAATTTCCTGCACAGGCTCTTCATGGTCCTTGGAATACTTGTAGGACTTGGTGGAACCCTCATGGTCATTGAAGGTAACGCAGGGTGAGATGACGTCAAGCATCACGGTGCCGCGGTGCGCGATGGCTGCCTTCAGCAGGTTCAGCAGCTGTTTCTTGTCGCCGGAAAACGACCGCGCCACAAACGTCGCGCCCAGCTGGATCGCCAGCGCGCAGGTATCGATAGGCGGAAGATCATTGATCACGCCGGTTTTCAGCTTCGATCCCAAATCCGCCGTGGCGGAGAACTGCCCTTTGGTTAGGCCATAAACGCCGTTGTCTTCAATGATGTAAATGATCGGCAGGTTGCGGCGCATCAGGTGAATGAACTGCCCAATGCCGATGGAAGCCGTGTCACCGTCGCCGGAGACGCCGATCAGCATCAGCTTCTGGTTGGCCAGGGCAACGCCCGTGGCTACGGACGGCATGCGTCCATGCACGGAGTTGAAGCCGTGAGCGCGGTTCACAAAATATGCCGGCGTCTTCGACGAGCAGCCGATGCCGCTGAGCTTGGCGATATTCTCCGGCTGCACGCCCATTTCATACATGGCGTCAATGATGCGCTCCGTAATGGCGTTATGGCCGCAGCCCGCGCACAGCGTGGTCTTGCCGCCGCGGTAGTCGAGCACGGTAAGCCCAAGGTGATTGGTTTTTGGGGCCGGTGTGGGCGTTGAAGTGGCGGACATTACTTGGCCTCCTGGGAAACTATAGCGTCAGTGACGGAGCGCGCGTCTATCGGCAGCCCGTTGTAATGGACCACGCTGCGCAGCTTCGTTACCTGGTCAGCCGCTATATCAAGCTTGATTAGCTGGAACATCTGCGCGTCGCGGTTTTGCTCCACCACGTAAACGCGATCGTGGTTCTTGATGAAGTCGTGCATGTCCTGCGCAAACGGATAAGCGCGCAGCCGCAGATAATCCGTGGCAATCCCGTGCTCGTTGAGCAGTTGGTCGCACGACTCAGTCAACGCCCAGTGCGTGGTGCCATAAGCGATGATGCCAATTTTCGACGTGCCGCTCACTTCCTTTACGGGCGCCGGCACAAACTTGCGGGCTGTTTCAAACTTGCGTGCCAGACGGTCCATGTTGTTCACGTAATCGTCCGGACGCTCACTGTACTGCGCTTTCTCATTGTGTCCGCTCCCGCGCGTGAAATATGCCGCGTTCGGATGCGCCGTGCCCGGCAGTGTGCGATACGGAATGCCATCGCCATCAACATCTTTATAGCGGGCAAAGCCAAAGCCGCCCAGGCGCTTCAGGTCATCTGCATCCAGCACCTTGCCGCGCGCAATCGGCTTTTCCGGATAAGTAAAAGGATGCGCCATCCAGTTGTTCATCCCCAGATCAAGATCCGAGAGGACAAAAACCGGCGTCTGGAATTGCTCCGCCAGATCAAACGCCTCCATGGCCATGGTGAAACACTCTTCCGCCGAAGATGGAAACAGCAGGATGTGTTTTGTGTCACCGTGCGAGAGAGTCGCGCAGAAAAGCACGTCGCCCTGCATGGTGCGCGTGGGCAGCCCAGTTGAAGGGCCAACGCGCTGGATATCAAAGAACACGCCCGGCAGCTCAGTGTAATAACCCAGGCCAATGAACTCCGCCATCAGCGAAATGCCCGGGCCGGAAGTTGAAGTCATCGATCGAGCGCCCGCCCAGCCCGCGCCCAGCACCATGCCTGCAGCGGCCAGTTCGTCTTCGGCCTGCACCACGGCAAACGTCGCTTTGCCGTCCGGGCCAATGCGGTATTCCTTTAGATAATCGATCAGCGTTTCCACCAGTGAACTGGAAGGCGTGATGGGATACCACGTGACCACCGTGACGCCGGCAAACATGCACCCCAGGGCCGCAGCGGCGTTGCCATCCACAATGATCTTGCCCTGGTTTGCATTCATGCGCTCCACCCAGAATGGGTCCTGCTTGGTGAAGGTGGCAATCGCGTAGTCATAGCCTGCGCGGACTGCGGCAGTATTCAGCTCTGCGGCTTTTTTCTTTTTCCCAAACTGCTTGATCAGCGCCTTCTCGGATTCAGCAACGTCGATGCCCAGCAGCGCGTCCACCACGCCCACATAAAGCATGTTCTTAACCAGGCGGCGCAACTTTGCCTCAGGGCAAACCGGGGCCACAAGCTTGTCAAAAGGCACGGGATAAAAAGTAATGTCCTGGCGAAGGCCGGAAAGCTTCAGCGGCTCGTCATACACGCAGGCCGCACCGGGCGTCAGTGACATCACGTCTTCCTGCGCGGTCTCGGCGTTCATCGCCACCAGAAAATCAATTTCTTTCTTGCGCGCGATGTAGCCGTGCTTGCTGGCGCGGATGGTGTACCACGTAGGCAAGCCGGCAATGTTCGATGGAAAAAGGTTCTTGCCGGAAACCGGCACGCCCATCTGAAAAATGCTGCGCAACAGCACGGTATTGGCGGACTGCGACCCTGAACCGTTTACCGTCGCCACCTGAATGCTGAAATCATTGACCTTGCGGCCGGGTTGCGGCGTTAGCGCCGCGCGTTCCTGTACTCCGAGTTCAATTGTTGTAGCCATGAATTATCCTGTGCGGCCATACGGCCACAATTACCCTGATATTGAGCCCTGCTATTGTGAGGTAACTCCTTATTATAAAACAGTGAGCGGGATCACATATAAGGTGCGATACCGCGCGGGCGGCTTGCCTCGTCCCTTAGATCTGGGCGGAAGCCGATAAACCCATCGGATCAGAGGACGTCTAGGCTTTCTAGAACTTACGGCTAAGCAGAACCGCGGCTGCAATTTTCTCCTGCTGCGTTACCGTAACTCGCGCTGCGGGTAATCTACAATGATAGCCCTGCCATCGGTCAGAGCTTTGATCGAATGGCGCGCGTTGCTGGGCACAATCGCGACCAAGCCGGGTTGAGCGATCTGACTCACTCCATCAATCGTGATTTCAAGCTCGCCTTCAACCACTTCATATACCTCTTCCTGTAGGTGAAAGTGTTCGTGAATTGATGCGCCGCGGACGAATTCGTCATGGGCAAACGTCATGCTGGGAGAATGAAAGTAGCGTCCCCGCCAGCCCGGCAAGCGTTCGACCACATCAAGTTTACTGGTGTCAATAAATGGCATCAGGACCTCTTTCGTCGAATGCTAGCACGAACGGGGATGGCGATTCGCCACGCCCGCCTGTTACCCTTTCCAAGCTGCTGTATTATGCCAACCTGTTGGGCGCTCGCGCGGACGTGAAACTCAAGCCGTCCAGACAGGCGATGCGCAAGCTTACCCGAGCGGAGATTGCGTAGCTGCGGATGTCGTCCCAACACTAATACTTTATCCGCACTGAAACTTTAAATTCCTGGTAGTTCGAGTATTCCGCAACATACTGTCCGCCGACCGGCGCCTTGGGATTAGGCACAGTTTGCTCGGCCGTGACGGTCTTGGGCATCCAGAAATTTTTTTCTTTGATCACCACGGGAGCGTAATCGACTGCAAGAGTAAGTACGCCTTCCGGCATCGGCGGATCAAGATATTGGATTTCCAAGCGCAGCACATTCATGGATAAGAGATCGATCCACGCCTTGCCGCTTCCCTTCATGACGTACTGGGTGCCAAACAATTCCCGATGCAGCAGCGCCTCCTGGCCTTTCCTGGTCTCAAATTTGACGACCACCGCGGCTTTGCCATCTCGCTTTTCCGTCCCGATGACCTTGTAGTTGAAATACCGTGAGTTTTCCTGAGAGAAGATTTCAACCAGAATCGAACTAAAGCCGCCGCTAAACAGAAACGGGCCGGTCAGTTGCTGGCCTTTGGCAGCCGGTCGGCCGTCTACGGTCTGGATGTCACGCCATTCCGTGAAAGGCTGATATTTGCCGTCTGAATCTCGCTCTTTGATCTGCGCACCCCTGAAGGTCGAATCAATGTCGGTCTGATGGATCACCGTTCCGCCCATCAGTTCCCGGGAGGTAATTTTCTCGTCGCAGATAAAATCCGGCAGTGAGTGCTCAAATTCCTTCACGTGCTCCTGGATGCGAGGCAGAATCTGGTCGAGTTTTGGAATGGACTGCGCAGGGCCGGCGCAGCACAACGCGAGATGGAGCAATCCCAGGCAGATCGCCGATCGAGTTTTCATTGCGAACATTGCCGTAATCTTAAAGCGGGCGGACACTCTGATAAAGCGTTATAGTTGCCGCTCCTGATAAATTGTTAGCGTGAATATTGTCCTGAATCCCGCTGAAGCTCGGGTGCTCGGCGCGCTGGTGGAAAAAGACATCACCACGCCCGATTACTACCCGCTTTCTCTCAATGCGCTGATCAACGCCTGCAACCAGAAGAACAATCGCGAGCCGGTGACGAACTTTGACGAAGAGACGGTGCGGCTGGCGCTGCGCAACCTGAGCGACAAGCGCCTGGCCGGTC